>Ga0070731_10001733_pt1 | contig 22021 bp, 20 predicted proteins | sample Coa_R1_2_FD_66448 | JGI IMG/M metagenome (GOLD analysis project Ga0070731, IMG submission 66448) | Surface soil microbial communities from Centralia Pennsylvania, which are recovering from an underground coalmine fire - Coalmine... | ecosystem: Environmental > Terrestrial > Soil > Unclassified ... | reverse complement strand
GGTCCCTCGCGAGCGAGAAGGAGTTCGACCATGACCACCACCGACCCCATCGTCATCGTCGGCGTCGCACGCACGCCGATGGGCGGATTCCAGGGCGACTTCGCATCGCTTGCTGCGAGCGATCTCGGCTCGGTCGCGATCAAGGCGGCGGTCGAACGGGTCGGCATCAAGCCTACCGACGTCGAGCGCACGATCTTCGGCTGCGTGCTGCCGGCGGGGCAGGGACAGGCGCCGGCGCGCCAGGCGTCGATCAAGGCCGGACTGCCGCTTTCGACGCCATGCACGACGGTGAACAAGATGTGCGGCTCGGCGATGGAGGCGATGATCATCGCGCACGACGCGCTCGTCGCGCATTCCGCCGACATCATCGTCGCGGGCGGCATGGAAAGCATGAGCAACGCGCCGTATCTGCTTCCGAAGGCGCGCGCAGGTTATCGGATGGGCCACCAGGTCGTGCAGGACCACATGTTCCTCGACGGCCTCGAGGACGCATACGACAAGGGCCGGCTGATGGGCACGTTCGCCGAGGATTGCGCGCAGAGCTTTCGCTTCACGCGCGAAGCGCAGGACGAGTTCGCGCTGTCGTCGCTTGCGCGCGCGCTCGCGGCGAATCGCGACGGCACGTTCGATTGGGAGATCGCGCCGGTCACGGTGAGCAGCCGGAAGGGCGACGTCGTGATCAAGAACGACGAGCAGCCGGCGAAGGCCTCGCCCGAGAAGATTCCCACGCTCAAGCCCGCGTTTCGCAAGGACGGCACCGTGACGGCGGCAAACTCGAGCTCGATCTCGGACGGCGCGGCGGCGGTGGTGATGATGCGCCGGTCGACCGCTCAGGCGCGCGGCCTCGTTCCGCTCGCGCGCATCGTGGCGCACGCGACGCACGCGCAGGAGCCGGGCCTGTTCACCACGGCGCCGGTCGGCGCAATCGCGAAGCTCTACGCGAAAACCGGCTGGACGACGCGCGACGTCGATCTCTTCGAAATCAACGAGGCGTTCGCTGTCGTCACGATGGCGGCGATGAAGGAGCACGGCATCGCGCGTGATCGCGTCAACGTGCACGGGGGCGCGTGCGCGCTCGGCCATCCGATCGGCGCATCGGGTGCGCGCATCGTCGTCACCTTGCTCGGCGCGCTGCGCAAGCACGACGGCAAGCGCGGCGTCGCCGCGCTTTGCATCGGCGGCGGCGAGGCGACGGCGCTCGCGATCGAGCGCATGTGATGATCCCCCTCGGGACGTGGCTGCTGTTTTGCGTCGCGTGCGTCGCGCTCGCCGCGACGCCGGGCCCGAATATGCTCTTCCTCGTCTCGCGCACCCTCGCGCAGGGAAGAAGCGCCGGCTTCGTCTCGCTCGCGGGGACATCGACCGGCTTCGCGGTGCATGCGTTCCTCGCGGCGCTCGGGCTCACGGCATTGCTCGCGACGGTTCCGCTCGCTTACGACATCGTGCGCATTGCGGGCGCGGTTTATCTCGCGTGGCTTGCGATCGTGACGTGGCGTTCGGCGAGCGATCGCGATGCGGCGGTGGTCGCGGGGCACGAATCGCCACGGCGCATGTACCGGCAGGGGTTGGTGACGTCCGTCCTCAACCCCAAGCTCGCGATGTTCCAGCTCGCGCTGTTTCCGCAATTCATCGATCCCTCCCGAGGCCACTTGCTGTTGCAAAGCCTCGTGCTCGCCGTGACGCAACTCGTTATCGTCATCGCCGGCGATTCGCTGTGCGTTGCCGCGGCATCGAGCGCAAGAGCGTGGTTCGCGCGCCGGCCGGGATGGAGTCGCTGGTCGAAACGTGCGCTGGCCGGCGTCTTCGGCGCGCTCGCCGCGCGTCTTGCGGTGGAATCGCGCGCCTGACGCGTCGATGACGGCGATCATCGTCAAGCTCGTGCTGGTCGCCGTGATCTGGGGCGGCACGTTCATCGCCGGCCGCATCGCGGCGCCGGAAATGGCGCCGACGACCGCGGCGCTCATCCGCTATGTGACGGCGTCGATCGCGCTTCTCGCGATGGCGTTCGCGACCGAAGGCGGACTTCCGGCGCTCGATCGGCGGCAATGGGTGATGGTGCTCCTGCTCGGCTTTTGCGGCGTCGCGGGGTACAACTATCTCTTCATGCTCGGTCTGGAAAGCGTGCCCGCGTCGCGTGGCTCACTGATCATGGCGCTCAATCCCGCGGCCACGATGATCGGCGCCGCGCTGTTCCTGCGCGAGCCGGTCACGCTCGCAAAGGTCGTCGGCGCGCTGCTCGCGCTGACGGGTGTTGCGATCGAGCTCGGCGGGGGCAATCCGCTTTCGCTCATTGCCGGCGGAATCGGCCAGGGCGAGGTCGCGATATTCGGCTGCGTGATCGGCTGGGCGGCGTACACGCTGATCGCGAAGAAGATCACGGGGCTGAGCGCACTTGCCGCCACGTCGTACGCGGCCGTGACCGGCACGCTGATGCTCGCCGCAGTCGTTGTCGTGCGCGGCGATTCGTTGATTCCACATACGACGCCGCGTGTCTGGCTCGCGCTCGTCTACATGGGCGTGCTCGGCACGGCGCTCGCGTTCGTCTGGTTCCTCGAAGGCGTGAAGACGCTCGGTCCCGCGCGCGCGGCGATCTTCGTCAACCTGGTCCCGGTCGCCGCGATCACGCTCGGCGTGCTGCTGCTCGGAGAGCGATTGACGCCCGCGATGCTCGTCGGCGCCGCGCTCGTCATCTCTGGCGTGTGGATCATCAATCGGCCTCCGCACGCCATCGGGACGACGCCGATTCCGCATCCTCATTTCTGAGGATGCAGCTCAATTCCGAACAGCAGCTGGTGCAGGACACGATGCGGGCGTTCGCGCAAGCGGAGCTCGCGCCGCACGCGGCACGATGGGATCGCGAGCACACGTTTCCACGCGAGGCGCTGCAGGGGCTTGGAGACCTCGGCGCGCTAGGCATGATCGTTCCCGAGCAATGGGGCGGCGCCGGGATGGATTACCTGTCGCTCGCCGTTGCGCTCGAGGAGATTGCGGCGGGTGACGGCGCGACGTCGACGATCGTCAGCGTGCAGAACAGCGTCGTCTGCGGACCGATCGTCAGTTTCGGCAGCGACGCGCAGAAGGAGAAATACCTGCCGTCGCTCGCGCGCGGTGAAACGATCGGCTGCTTTGCGTTGAGCGAGCCGCACACCGGCTCCGACGCGAGCGCGATCACGACGCGCGCGACGCTTCGCGGCGACCGTTATGTCGTGAACGGCGTCAAGCAGTTCATCACATCGGGCGCGAACGCCGATGTCGCAATCGTATTCGCGGTGACCGACCGCAACGCCGGCAAGAAAGGCATCTCGGCGTTCATCGTCGAGACGAAAACGCCCGGTTATCGCGTTTCGCGCATCGAGGAGAAGTTGGGCCAGCGGGCGTCGGACACTGCGCAGATCGCCTTCGAGAACTGCGAGGTGCCGGCGACGAACCTGCTCGGCCGCGAAGGCGACGGCTACAGGATCGCGCTTTCGAACCTCGAAGGCGGTCGCATCGGCATTGCCGCGCAAGCCGTCGGCATGGCGCGTGCGGCGTTCGAAGCAGCGCTCGCCTATGCGCGCGAGCGGCGGGCGTTCGACAAGCCGATCGTCGAGCACCAGGCGGTGAGCTTCCGGCTGGCGGACATGGCGACGCAGGTCGCAGTCGCACGCCAGATGACATGGCATGCCGCGACGCTGCGCGACGCGGGCGAGGCGTGCCTCCAGGAAGCGTCGATGGCGAAGCTGTTCGCATCCGAAATGGCCGAGCGCGTATGCTCGGCCGCGCTGCAAATCCACGGCGGTTACGGCTACGTGACCGATTATCCGGTCGAGCGTATCTATCGCGACGTGCGCGTCTGCCAGATCTACGAAGGCACGAGCGATATTCAGCGCCTCGTGATAGGCCGGGAGTTGCTGCGGTGAGCGAAGACGTGTCGATCGCTATCGGCGCGCGTGCCTCGCGTCGCGTCACGTTCGACGCCGACGCGATTCGCCACTTCGCGACTCTATGCGGCGACGAGAACCCGCTGCATCACGACGCTCGTGCGGCGGCCGCAAGCCCGTTCGGAACGCTGATCGCAAGCGGGCCGCACGTCGTCGCGCTGATGATGGGTCTCGACGCGACGTTCCTGTCGAAGCGACGGCAGGCGCTCGGGCTCGGCTTCGAGTTCCGCTTCGTCAAGGCGGTGCGCGCGGACACGGCGCTTACGCTCGAATGGACGATCAGTGCAATCGACCCCAAGCCTTCGCTTCGCGGCGACATCGTCAGCGTCGAAGGCCGTGCGGTCGACGACGACGGCGTCGTGTACGTGACGGCGACGGGACGCAATCTACTTCGGATGCCGTCTTCTGACTCCTGATGGAGTACCTACTTTACTGCTTCGCCCAATCCGGCAATGCGTACAAGCCTGCGCTGATGCTCGAGCTCGCGGGCGCCAACTGGTCGCCACGTTTCGTCGATTATTTCGGCGGCGAGACGCGCACGCCCGCGTATCGCGAGGTCAACGTCATGGGCGAGGTGCCGGTGCTCGAGCATCGCGGCGTGCGCATGACGCAATCCGGCGTGATTCTCGATTACCTTGCCGGGCAACTTGGTCGCTATGGACCGGCCGGCGACGACGAACGCCGCGAAGTGCTGCGCTGGCTGTTCTTCGACAACCACAAGCTCACGAGCTACACGGCGACCTATCGCTTTTTGCGCACCTTCGTGAAGGATGCGAACGCAGCGGTGCTCACCGAATTCCGCAAGCGGTCCGAGGCGGCATGGGGCGTGCTGAATGCGCATCTCGCGCATCGCCGCTACGTCGTCGACGATCGACTCACGATCGCCGACCTGTCGCTTTGCGGCTATCTCTTCTTCGACGACGAGATCGGCGTCGACTGGAACGATTATCCGAACGTTCGTGACTGGCTTTCGCGCATCCGCGCCGAGCCGCGATGGAAACATCCCTATGCGCTGATGCCCGGGCATCCCCTGTCGGCGTCGGCGTGACGGGAACGGACGACATGCCGACGATCGAATCGAGCCTTTCGCCGCGCGACGCGACATTTGTGCGCAACCGCGATGCGATGCGCGCGCTCGTCGCCGATCTGCGCGAGAAGATCGCATCGATCGAGTCGGGAGGAGGCGAGGCGGCGCGCGAGCGGCATGTTTCGCGCGGAAAGCTTTTGCCGCGCGAGCGCGTGCGAACGCTCCTCGATCCCGGCAGCCCGTTTCTCGAGCTGTCGCAATTGGCCGCCTACGGCATGTACGACGACACGATCGCCGCAGCCGGCATCATCACGGGCATCGGGCGCATCGAGGGCCGCGAGTGCGTGATCGTCTGCAACGATGCCACCGTCAAGGGCGGCACGTACTTTCCTATGACGGTCAAGAAGCATTTGCGCGCACAGGAAATCGCGCGGCAGAACCGGCTGACGTGCATCTATCTCGTCGACTCGGGCGGTGCGAACCTGCCGAACCATACCGACGTCTTCCCGGACAAGGAGCACTTCGGCCGCATCTTCTACAACCAGGCAACGATGTCCGCCGAGGGCATTGCGCAGATCGCCGCCGTGATGGGCTCGTGCACCGCGGGCGGTGCCTACGTGCCCGCGATGTGCGACGAGTCGATCATCGTGAAGAACCAGGCGACGATTTTTCTCGCGGGACCGCCGCTCGTGAAAGCCGCGACGGGGGAGATCGTGAGCGCCGAGGAATTGGGCGGCGCCGACATCCATACGCGCGTTTCGGGCGTCGCCGACCATTTCGCGCAGGACGATCATCATGCGCTCGCCATCGCGCGTCGCATCGTCGCGAACCTGAACCTCGTCAAGCACGCGACGCTCGAGATGCGCGAGCCGATCGCGCCACGGTATCCGGCCGAGGAGATCTACGGCATCATCAACGCCGACATCCGCAAGCCGTACGACGTGCGCGAGGTCATCGCGCGGATCGTCGACGATTCGGGGCTCGACGAGTTCAAGGCGCGCTACGGGACGACGCTCGTCACCGGCTTCGCGCATCTCTGGGGCTATCCGGTCGGCATCGTCGCGAACAACGGCGTCCTCTATTCGGAATCGGCGCTCAAGGGAACGCACTTCATCGAGCTTTGCGCGCAGCGTCGCATTCCGCTCGTTTTCCTGCAGAACATCACCGGCTTCATGGTCGGGAGGAAGTACGAATCGGGCGGCATCGCGAAGGACGGCGCGAAGATGGTGACGGCCGTTTCGTGCGCGAACGTGCCGAAATTCACGGTGATCATCGGGGGCAGCTACGGTGCAGGGAATTACGGCATGTGCGGGCGCGCGTTCAACCCGCGCTTTCTATGGATGTGGCCGAACGCCCGCATTTCGGTGATGGGCGGCGAGCAGGCGGCGACGGTCCTCGCGACGGTCAAGCGCGATGGCATCGAAGCATCGGGCGGCAAGTGGAGCGCCGAAGAGGAAGAGGCGTTCAAGGCGCCGATCCTCGAGCGTTACGAGCGCGAAGGTCATCCGTACTTCGCGAGCGCGCGGCTATGGGACGACGGCATCATCGATCCCGCCGACACGCGACGCGTGCTCGCGATGGCGATCTCCGCGTCGCAGAACGCGCCGATAGAGAAGACGACGTTCGGCGTCTTTCGCATGTGATGGACGCGCGCGTCCAGGCGCAATCGGTGCTGGATCCAACGATCCACGACACGCCCGAGCGATTGCTGTTGCGCGAGCAGGTGCTGCGCTTCGTCGCGCGCGAGATCGAGCCGCACGCCGATGCGTGGGAGCGCGATGGCAGCGTTCCACGGGCCGTGTTGCGGCGACTCGGCGAGCTCGGTCTTCTTGGACTTCGCGTTTCGCAGGCGTATGACGGTGCCGAGCTCGATCCGGTAACCAATTTCGTATTCGCGGAAGCGCTTTCGCAGTCGACGTACGGCGGATTCGTGGTGACGGTGCTCGTGCACACCGACATGGCCTCTCCGCATCTCGGGCGCGCGGGCACCGAGGCGCAGAAGGCGCGCCTCCTTCCCGGTATCGTCCGCGGCGATCTCCTCAGCGCGATCGCCGTCACCGAAGCGAACGCCGGCTCCGACGTCGCGCGCATTCGCACGACCGCGCGGCGCGAGGGCGATGCGTTCGTGCTCGACGGCAGCAAGATGTTCATCACGAACGGCGTGAACGCGGACGTCTATTTCGTGGCTGCGCGAACGGCGGCGCTCGAAACCGGTTCGCGCGGCATCTCGATGTTCATCGTCGAAAGGGGAACGCGCGGATTGATGGTAGGACAGGTGCTCGACAAGGCCGGCTGGCGCTCGTCTGACACTGCGGAGCTGGTGTTCGACGGATGTCGCATCCCCGCGGAGAATTTGCTCGGCGTCGAGAACGAAGGCTTTCGCGCGTTGATGCAGAACTTCCAGCGTGAACGGCTCGCGCTCGCCGCGATGGCGCTCGGCAACGCGTCGTCTTCGCTTTCCCTCGCGCTCGATCACGTGAAATCGCGCGAGGCGTTCGGTGCGCCGCTGTGGCAGCGCGAATCGATCCGGCAGAAGCTCGCGCTGCTCGATGCTCGCCGGCGAGCGCTTCGTGCGTTCGCTTACCACTGCGCGTGGCTCGACGCGCAGCGTCACGATTGCGTGCGCGAGATTTCACAGTTGAAGGCGCTCGGGGCCGAGCTCGCGAACGATGTCGCCTACGCGTGCCAGCAATGCTTCGGCGGTGTCGGCTATATTCGCGAAACGGCGATCGAGCGACTCTGGCGCGATGCGCGGGTCCTGTCGATTGGCGGCGGCGCCACCGAAGTCATGCTCGAGGAAGCCGCGAAGCGGCTTTGAAAGAAGGACGATGGATACTCCCTGCGACGTGTCGGTCCGCGACGCCGTTGCGACGGTCACGCTCAACCGCCCGCAGTTTCACAACGCGTTCGACGAGATGCTGATCGCGAACCTCACCGCGGCGTTCGTCTCGCTCGACGACAATCCGGATGTGCGCGTCGTCGTCCTCGCCGGCGCGGGCAGGAGCTTTTGCGCGGGTGCGGACCTCAACTGGATGAGGCGGATGGCGCAGTTCGGCCGCGAGGAAAATCTCGACGATGCCAACGCGCTTGCCGCGATGCTGCGCGCGCTCTATGCGCTGTCGAAGCCGACGATCGCGCGCGTCACCGGCGCCGCGTACGGTGGAGGTGTCGGATTGATTGCCGCTTGCGACATTGCGCTCGGCGTGCCGGACGCGACGTTCGCGCTGTCGGAGGCCAGGCTCGGTCTCATCCCGGCGACGATCGGACCTTACGTGATCGAGGCGATCGGCGTACGCAACGCACGGCGCTATTTCCTGACGGCCGAGCGTTTTGGCGCCGCGGAAGCGCTTCGGACCGGTCTCCTGCACGAGGTGGTCGAGGCCGACGCCATCGATGCGCGCATCGCCGCTCTGATCGATACGCTGAAGGTGGCGAGCCCGGCTGCGCAGCTCGAATGCAAGGCGCTGATCCGCGGCGTGGCGCATCGGCCGATCGACGAAGACGTGATCGCGGGAACTGCGGAGCACATCGCGGCCGTGCGCGCGTCAGCCGAGGGACGCGAAGGCGTTGCGGCGTTTCTCGGGAAGCGCAAGCCGAAATGGGTTTCAGGGAACGGGGAACAGGGAACAGGGGACGGAAAACCCGACCACGGGTAGCATCGGCTCAATTCGAAGAGCGACGATCATGGACGCATGGAACCATCTCGACACATGGCAATTGGCCGCGATCGCGGCGACGCTCGGCTTCGCGAGCGGCATCCGACTCTATCTGGTGCTGTTCGTCATCGGGCTCGCCGGGCATTTCGGCGTCGTCGAGTTGCCCGCGGGATTGCAGGTGCTCGCGCATCCGCTCGTGCTCGCCGCATCGGGCTTCATGTGTGCCGTCGAGTTCTTCGCCGACAAGGTGCCGGGCGTCGACACGTTGTGGGACGCCGTGCACACGCTGATCCGCATTCCGGCCGGCGCGGCGCTCGCCGCGGCGGTGTTCGGCGATTCGTCGTCGGCGATGATGATCGCTGCGGCGATTCTCGGCGGCACGCTGGCGGCGGGCAGCCACATGACGAAAGCCGGAAGCCGTGCGCTCATCAACACGTCGCCCGAGCCGTTCTCGAACTGGGCCGCGTCGTTGAGCGAGGACGTCGCGATCGGCGGCTTGCTCGTCCTCGCGATCGCGTATCCGCTCGTGGCGGCGCTCGTCGTCGTCCTGTTCATCCTTCTCGCGATCTGGCTGCTGCCGAAGCTATGGCGCGCCGGCCGGCGCATCGCGGGGCGCGTTGCCGGTACATTCGCCGCGACCTCGCGCGCCGTACGTCGGTGACGCGCGCCAGCAGGCATCGATGTTCGGCAAGGTCCTGATCGCCAATCGTGGCGAGATCGCGTGCCGGATCGCGCGCACGGCGCGAAGGCTCGGCATTCGCACGGTCGCGGTTTACAGCGATGCCGATGCCCACGCAATGCATGTCGAGATGTGTGACGAGGCCTGGCGGATCGGACCGGCGCCCGCACACGACAGCTACCTGAACGCCACGGCAATCGTCGAGACGGCGAAGCGCGCGGGTGCGCAGGCGATCCACCCCGGTTACGGGTTCCTGTCGGAGAACGCCGAGTTCGCGCGGGCATGCGAGCAGGCGGGCATCGTGTTCGTCGGTCCGTCGGCCGACGCGATCGCCGCGATGGGCTCGAAATCGGCGGCGAAGGCGATCATGGAAGCCGCCGGCGTTCCCGTCGTGCCGGGTTATCACGGAGACGATCAGGACGACGCACGACTTGCGAAAGAAGCGGCGCGAATCGGCTTTCCTGTGCTGATCAAGCCGACGGCGGGCGGCGGCGGCAAGGGGATGAAGGTTGCCACGAGCGCGGACGAGGTTCGCGCAGCGCTCGCATCCGCACGTCGCGAAGCGAAATCCGCGTTCGGCGATGCGCGCGTACTGCTGGAGCGCTACCTGACCGCTCCACGCCACATCGAGATTCAGATTTTCGCCGACGCGCATGGCAACGTCGTGCACCTGTTCGAGCGCGATTGCTCGGTTCAGCGGCGCCACCAGAAAGTGATCGAGGAAGCGCCCGCGCCCGCGATGGACGCGGCGCGACGACAGGCGATGGGCGAAGCGGCGATCGCGGCGGCCAGGGCGATCCGTTACGTCAATGCGGGCACGGCCGAGTTCATCGTCGAGCGCGGCACGTTCTACTTCATGGAGATGAATACACGGCTGCAGGTCGAGCATCCGGTGACGGAAATGGTCACCGGTTGCGACCTGGTCGAATGGCAGTTGCGCGTGGCCGCCGGCGAGCCGCTGCCCGCGTCGCAGTCGAACCTCTCGCTTCGCGGACATGCGATCGAGGCGCGCATCTATGCCGAGGATCCGTCGCGCGAGTTTCTGCCTTCGACCGGACGCATCAGGCACTGGCGCATGCCGGAAACGAGCGCGCGCGTGCGTGTCGACAGCGGGTTTCGCGCCGGCGACGAAGTGAGCGCCCATTACGATCCGATGCTCGCGAAGCTGATCGTCTGGGGCGAGGATCGCGAGGCGGCGCGCGGGGAACTGCTTCGTGCACTGTCGAAATGCGAGGTGACCGGCGTCGCGACGAACGTCGCGTTTGCCGAGCGCGTCGTTGCGAGCGACGTCTTTCACGACGCGCGCATCGATACCGGATTCATCGATTCCAATCGCGAGGCATTGCTGTCGGCGATAACGGAGGCGTCACCCGAAGCGTTGCTCGCCGCGGCGGCTGCCGAGTACCGCGCGATCGAGCAGGCGATAGCGACGCGGGCGTCAATATCGAGCGATCGTCATTCGCCGTGGAACCTGACGGACGCATGGTGGAACGGCACCGAGACGAACACGATCGCGTTCCTGTTCGACGATGGCACGCGCGAACGCGAAGTGTCTCTGAAGCCGCTCGCCGACGGATCGCTCGACGTACGCGGCGACACGTTTCGTGCACATGCTCGCGTGAAGGCGCGAGGCGAGCGACTCGCGATCGAACGCCTCGATGCGCCGGCCGACGGTCCGACGACGTTTGTCGCGACGGTGGTTCGCGACGGCGATGTGCGCCACGTCTTCGCTTCCGGCGTGCGCGCGCGTCTGACCCGCGTCGATCGGCTCGCACACGTGGATGCGGTGCCCGAACGCGGCGGCCACTTGACGGCGCCGATGTCCGGCACCATCGTCGCTGTGATGGTGAAGCCTGGCGACGAGGTCCGGAAGGGCGCGCCGCTCGTCGTGCTCGAGGCGATGAAAATGGAACATTCGATCGTCGCGCCGGCCCCAGGTCGCGTCGCGGTCGTCCATTTCGAGGTGGGCGATCGCGTGAGCGAGGGCGCCGATCTGGTGGACGTCGACGTGGAGGAGCGGAAATGATTGGCGCCGATCTGCCGCGTCGCGTGCGCCTGGTCGAAGTCGGTCCGCGCGACGGCTTGCAGAACGAGAAGGGAAACGTCGCGACCGATACCAAGGTCGCGCTGATCGACATGCTGACCGGCGCCGGGATGCCGGCGATCGAGGCGACATCGTTCGTGTCGCCGAAATGGGTGCCCCAGATGGCCGACGCGTCGGAAGTCATGGCGCGCATCCGCCGCAGACCCGGTGTCCGCTATCCGGTCCTCACCCCGAACATGAAGGGCTTCGAGGCGGCGCGCGCCGCCGGCGCCGACGAGGTCGCGGTGTTCGTCGCGGCCACCGAAACGTTCTCGAAGCGCAACATCAACTGCTCGATCGACGAGAGCCTCGCGCGCGCGGCGCCGGTCTTCGAGGCGGCGAACGCAGCGGGCATTCGCGTGCGCGGCTACATCTCGGTTGTTCTCGGCTGTCCGTACGAGGGCGACGTCGATCCTGCGCAGGTGGCGCGTATCGCCGCATCGCTTCGCGCGATGGGCGCGTACGAAATATCCCTCGGCGATACGATCGGCACGGGGACCGCCGGCAAGACCCAGGCGCTGTTTCGCCATGTCGCAACGAAAATGCCTGTCGACACGCTCGCCGGTCACTTCCACGACACGTACGGGCAGGCACTCGCGAACGTCTACGCGGCGCTCGAGCTCGGCGTCGCGACGTTCGACTGCTCGGTGTCCGGACTGGGCGGCTGCCCCTACGCGAAGGGCGCGACCGGCAACGTCGCGAGCGAGGACGTGCTCTACCTGCTCGAAGGGCTCGGCATCGAGACCGGCGTCGACATGAAAGCGCTTCGCCGTGCCGGTCACTATATCTGCAGAGCGCTTTCGCGCGAACCGGCTTCACGCGTGGCGCGCGCGCTGGACGCGAAAGAGCCGCTCGATGACTGACACGCCGTGCGATGCAGCCGCGGCGACGCGCGTCGCATCGCCGTGCATCAGCGTTTGCCGGATCGACGATGCGACCGGTCTTTGCGTCGGATGCTTCCGCACGCTCGACGAGATCGCCGCCTGGGGCGCGCTCGACGACGAGGCGCGTCGCGTCGTGTGGCGCGCGATTGCCGTCCGACGCAAGGCATCGGAGTGCGCGTGATCGTCGACTGGTACTTCGATTTCGTCTCGCCGTTCTCGTATCTGCAATGCGAGCGGCTGCAGCAGCACGGGAAGATCGTGCGTCCGCACCCGGTGCTCTTCGCGGCGATTCTCGACGCGATCGGCCAGAAGGGACCCGCGGAGATTCCCGCGAAGCGCGTGTTCACCTATCGCTTCGTCGTCTGGCAGGCAAAGGCGCTCGGCATTCCGCTGCGTTTTCCGCACGCGCACCCGTTCAATCCGCTGCCGCTTCTTCGACTCGCGATTGCATGCGACAGCAGGTTCGATGCGATCACGCGGATCTTTCGCTTCGTCTGGCGAGAGGGTCGCGTGCCCGATCTGCCGATCGAATGGGTGGAGCTCGCCGATGGCCTCGGCGTGCCGGATGCGACCGCGCGAATCGGCGCGCCCGAAATCAAGCGCGCGCTTCGCGACGAAACGGACAAGGCGATCGCGCGGGGCGTGTTCGGCGTGCCGACGCTCGCGATCGGCAGCGACCTGTTCTGGGGACTCGATGCAACCGAGATGGCGCTCGACTACCTACATGCCGGTGGCCGGTACGATGATCCTGAGTACGAGCGCGTTGCCGCATTGCCGGCGACGGCGATGCGCGCCGCGGGGTTCGCCCCGTAAAGTCTCGATAGCCGGTCGGCTTGTTCAGGGAATTTCGTAGACGGTGTATTGGTCGACAACGCCGCGCAGCGATGCCTGCTGCGGCAGCGGCGTGAGTCCCGCGGCACCAAGCAGTTCGGCCGCCTGCTTGTCATCGACCACTGCCTTGGTGGCAAAGATCGAACGCGACACGGCCAGACCCTGCACCCGTGCGGCGATATTGACGGTCTGCCCGAAGTAGTCGAGGCGATCGTTTACCATGACCGCAAGGCATGGCCCTTCGTGTACGCCAATCTTCAGCACGAGGTCCTGGTGTCTTGCCTGGGTGTTGAGATTGCGCATCGCATCACGCATTTTGAGCGCCGCCGCGACCGCATGGTCGGGTGTGGCGAATGTCGCCATCACGGCATCCCCGATCGTCTTCACTACCGCTCCTGCGTGGGACGCGATCACTTCGTGCAGTACACGAAAGTGCTCCCGCACCATGTCGTAGGCAACCAGGTCGCCCACGCGTTCGTAGAGCTCGGTGGACCCCTTGAGATCGGTGAACAGAAACGTAAGGCTCGTGATCTTGAGTCGCTGGTCGACGTCGAGCGTATCGGTGCGGTAGATGTCGCGAAACGTCTGGTTGGTGAGCAGGCGCTTCGCCGTCAGGAACGGTTTGCGCTTGCCGAGAAGATCATGCATTTCCGGTCCTGCGATCCAAACGGCCGGCAGCACGCGCAGGTCGGTGCGGTTATCGAAAGCGAGACGTAGCGGACCGGGCCGCATCGCCACGGTCCCGGTCGGCGGCCGCACCTTGTTGAATACCACCGTCAGGTTCTGGCGCTCGCGCGTGGCATCGCCGATGACATCGAGAAATTGCGCTGAGTGCGTGACCGGATCGAATACGATGCAGAACTGCTCCGGGAGCTGCAGCGACAGGATGGCCTTTTCGCCCGGCGGTAGCTCGACCACGTCGAGTACGATTTGCTCGAGCAGCCGCTCGTAGGCTTTATCGTCGGGCAGGTCGATGCCTGAACTCCAAAACATCTGCCGCATGTACTCCGAGAAAGGCAGCGTGTCGGGGTCATGCGCCGCGATCCGACGCACGCGCGGGTTTACGGTGAAAACGACCTCGACCATCTCGTCGAGCGTGGGCTCGTAACCCGCTGCGCACAGCGCACACGCGTATTCCTTGCGGTTCACGCTCTTGAGCGTCGCGTTCGAGTCCAGCACCCCACCGCAGCCGGGGCAGAGGACGTTCCACGACAACTCGAACAATCCGAGTCTCGCCGCATGGAGAAAAGCGCCAATCACACGCTCCTCGTCGAGGTGGCGGCGTGCCGCGAAATCCAGGACATTGATGCGGCTAAGATCGCGGTCCGGTGCCTCCTTTACGTGCTGGTCGATGGCAGCCGCAACCGCGGGGTCGGCGGCCTCCCGCAGGACCGTGAACAGGGCTTGTGCTTCGCTCATGGCCGAAGATTACGCGCAAATTCGAAGGTGGGCTCCTTCGCCGCACGCTTCGCTTCGTCGCGGCGCTGGCATAGACCGCCATCGTGCCCGCGCGGCTGGCGATGCACGGGCCGAGGACGATCGGCGAAACGCGTCAGCTACGAAGCGCGTGCGATCGCGCGCTCGCGCACGAGTGCGTCGATGTTGCGCGGGTCGAATCCCGCCTCGCGCAGGACTTCGTCGGTGTGCTCGCCTTGGCGCGGCGCATCGCGCGTAATCGCGAACGCGGGCGGCGTCATCGAAAACGGCGGTGCGTATTGCTGCGAACCGTCGGGGCGTCGGACGATCATCCCTCGTGCGGCGAATTGCGGATCGCGAATCGCCTCGTCGAAAGTGAGCACCGGGCTCACGCAGCAGTCGATGTCGGTGAAGCGATCAGCCCATTCGTCGCGCGTCTTCGTCATGAAGATCGACGCGAGCTCGCTCCGAACGCATTCGCCTTCCTCGCCGCGCGCGAATTGCTGCGACACGAGCTCCGGTCGATCGAGCGCCTCGCATAGCGCTCGCCAGAATTTGGCTTCCAGCGCGCCCACTGCAACGAAGCCGCCGTCGCTCGTTTCGTAGACGCCATAACAGGCGTAGCCGCCCGTCAGCAGGTCCTCGCCGCGTTCGGCGACATGTCCCTCCTCCTCGAATGCGCCGAGCGCGAAGACCTCGTGCGCGAGTACCGCATCGGTCATCGCGACGTCGATGTAGTGGCCAATGCCGCTTCTCTGAGCGCCAAGGAGCGCGCCGAGAATCGCGACCGCTGCGCTTGCCGCGCCACCTAGGAGATCGGCAATCTGCAGGTTGGAAAGCACCGGGGGACCGCCGCGTGCGCCGGTATGCGCGAGCACACCACAATAGCCGAGGTAGTTGACGTCGTGCCCGGCTTGCGATGCGCGTGGCCCGGTTTGCCCATACCCTGACAACGCGCAGTAGACGATGCGCGGGTTGATCGCGCGTATAGCGGCGTAGTCGACGCCGAGCGCCTTCACGACGCCGGGACGGAAGCCTTCGACGATGACATCGGCGTTTCGCGCCAGCGCGAGAAAGGCTTCACGGCCTTTCGCGTTCCTGAGGTCCACGGCGAGCGAGCGCTTGTTGCGGTTGATCGCGCGATACCAGGCCGACATGCCGCCCGCGCTCGTGTGCCGCGACCTTCCAAGGGTTCGTCCGTAGTCGCCGGCACCGATATCTTCGATCTTGATGACGTCCGCGCCGAGGTCGGCGAGATAGAGCGTGCACATCGGCCCGGGGAGGAGCCGGGTCAGGTCGAGGATGTGAATGCCGGCGAGCGGCCCCTCACCCCGGTGGGGATAGGGAGCCGAGCGAGCGCGAGCCGGGTGAGGGGCATCAACCATCGGGTATGCCCAGCTCTCGCTTGATCGTGCTCGCGGTCGCCAGCGCGTCGTCGATCGACGTGCCGAGGCACGTGACATGGCCCATCTTGCGTAATTGGCGGGGCTCGCGCTTGCCGTACAGGTGCAGCTTTGCACGCGGTTGTCCGAGCACGCGGGACCAGTCCGGCTCGCGCGCATTCGCGCCCTCCGCTGCGAACCAGACGTCGCCGAGCACGTTCACCATCACCGCCGGCGTGTGCTGATGCGTGTCGCCCATCGGCATTCCGGCAAGGACGCGCGCCTGCTGCTCGAACTGCGACGTCACGCAGGCGTCGATCGTGTAATGCCCGCTGTTGTGCGGGCGCGGCGCGATCTCGTTTACAAGCAGCGCGCCGTCGCGCGCGACGAAAAGCTCGACGCAAAGCACGCCGCGATAATCGAGCGCTTCGGCGACCGACGTGGCGATGGCTCGCGCACGCGTCGCGGTCTCGGTTCCGATGCGCGCGGGCACGATCGACACGTCGAGGATCCCATCGCGATGCTTGTTCTCGGCGACCGGCCACGTCGTGCGGTTTCCCGAGTCGTCACGCGCGACGATGACGGAAAGCTCGCAGCGAAGATCGATCACGCGCTCGAGCACGCACGGACTCTCGTTCATCGCCGCGAAAGCATCGGCGACCTCGTCGCGCGTGCGAACGCGTATCTGGCCCTTGGCGTCGTAACCGAAGCGCGCGGTCTTGACGATGCCGGGAAGCAGCGCATCGTCGACCTGCGCGATGTCGCTGCGTCGGCGAAGCACCGCGAATGGCGCCACGGCGAATCGGTGGCCGGCCATGAACGTCTTCTCGCTGATGCGGTCCTGCGCGATCGCGACGCTCGTCGCGCCCGGCGTGACGCGGAGCTCCCGCGCCAGGAAATCGAGCGCGGATGCCGGCACGTTCTCGAATTCGGTCGTCGCACCCCGGCAGAGCGAGCGCAACGTCGCGAGGCCATCGTGGTCGAGATAATCGGCGACGATGTGCCGATCGGCGACGCTTGCCGCGGGACCTTCTCCCGCGGGGTCGAGCACCGCGACTTTGTACCCCATGCTTTGGGCCGCCATGCAGAACATGCGGCCGAGCTGTCCTCCGCCGAGAAGCCCGAGCCATGCGCCCGGTGCGATCGTCGCGTTCGCGGATGGCGCGTGGAGCTGCGCACCGGCCATCAAGCTGGCGGCACGCGTTTCGCGCGCGCGGTCGACGTCTGGTTCGAGCGGAATTGCGCGAGCTTTCGCGCAAGCGTCGGGTCGCCGAGCGCGAGCATCGCCGCGGCAAAGAGCGCCGCGTTCGCCGCGCCCGCTTCGCCGATTGCGAACGTCGCGACCGGGATGCCCGTTGGCATCTGCACGATCGACAGCAGCGAATCCTCGCCGCGCAGATAGCGCGACGGAACGGGAACGCCGAGGACGGGCACGATCGTCTTCGCGGCAAGCATCCCCGGCAAATGCGCCGCGCCGCCGGCGCCCGCGATGATGGCGCGCAATCCACGCGGGCCGGCATCTTCGGCGTACTCGAACATGTCGTCCGGCATCCGGTGCGCGGAAAGCACGCGCGATTCGTACGCAATCCCGAGCGCGTCGAGCTCGCGCGCGGCGTGCTTCATCACGTCCCAGTCGCTGTCGCTGCCCATGACGAGCCCGACTTGCGGCGCCGCCTTGCGCTGTGCCATGCGCGCTCCAATCGCTGCCTCTTGATCGGGAGCCGATTCTAGCGCGCTCCTCTTCGCATTCGGCGCGACGCACTCGCGACTGTTGCGCCGTCCATGCACATCTTCGCGCCGCTCATCGCGATCGACGCGGTTTTCATTGAACCGAAAGTAGTGCCCAAGAGACAATCCGTCGCATGACGACGACATGCAACAGAGCTCGAGTGGGACTCGCGCGTTTCCTTTTCGCGACGCTCGGCCTGCTTGTGGCCGCGCACGCAGGTGCTCAGACCGACGCCGACTTCATCGCCGCGAAGGGCGCCTACGAGCGCGCCGACTTCCGCATGCTCGATGCGCTCGCGCCCGCGCTCGCCGGTCATCCCCTCGAGCGGTACGTCCGCTATTGGCAAATCAAGTCGCGCATCGACGAAGCGCCGGCCGATGCCGTCGAAGGCTTTCTCGAACGCTACCCTGACGGTCCGCTCGCCGATCGGCTCCGGGTCGAATGGCTGAAGGCGCTCGCGAAGCGCGGCGAGTTCGAGCGTTTTGCCACCAGTTTCGTCGCGCTCGATGGCGACGATACGGAGCTCGCCTGCGACGCGCTTCAATACCGTTATCAGCGCGACGGTGCGCAAGCATTGCCGAGTGCGAGGCCGCTATGGTTCACCGGCGCGTCGACGCCCGATGCGTGCGAGCCGCTTTTCGCGGCGCTGATCGCGCGCGGCGACATCACGCTCGCGGACCGCAAGGTCCGACTCCGACTCGCGATCGCGCGCGGCAACGTACGGCTTGCCCGCTCGATCGGGGACGTCCTGCCGGGCAGGGAGCGCATCACCGAGCGCGAGTTCGCGGCGATCGATCGCAACCCCCAGAAGGCGCTCGAGAAGGGGCGGTTCGACTGGAAGTCGCCCGCGGCACGCGAGCTTGCCCTCTACGCACTCGACCGCGCGGCGCGCAAGGACGCCGCCGACGCGCATCGCGCGTGGGCGCGCGTTCGCGGTCGGCTGCCGAAAGCCGATCGCGATTACGGCAACCTGCGCATCGCCTGGTACGCGGCGCGACAGCTCGATCCTTCGGCGAGCGCATGGTTCAACGAAGTGGAAGACATCGAGCTCACGCCCGGAGAGCGCGACTGGTGCGTGCGCGCGGCGCTTCGCGTTCGCGCATGGCGAGATGTCGAGGCCGCCATCGACGCGCTGCCGGCAAGCGAGCAGCAGGAGCCTGTCTGGTCGTACTGGCGTGCGCGTGCGCTCGCTGCGCGAGGCGAAAGCGACAAGGCCAATGCGGTTTTTGCGCAAGTCGCGCAGCACGTCGACTACTACGGAATGCTGGCGGCGGAGGCGCTCGGACAGGGTCCCGAGCTTCTTGCAAAGCTCGACCGTTCGTCCATGCCGATCGACGAAGCGGCGCTCGCAGCTTTCGGCGCGCGGGACGACGTCAAGCGCGCGGTCCTGCTCGCGGGTTTCGATTTGCGCCTGCCGGCGTTGCGCGAATGGGCGTACGCGGTGCGCGGACTCGACGACGATTCGCTGCTCCTCGCGGCCGAGTTCGCCCGTCGCGCCGGCCTGTATGATCGCGCGATCTACACCGCCGAGCGCACGTCGTCGCGCGTCGACTTTCCGATGCGTTACCTGACGCCGTATCGCGCGGAGTTCGCGGCCGCGTCGCGCGATCAGGGCCTCGACGAGGAGTTGCTCTATGGCATCGCGCGACAGGAATCGCGCTTCGTCGCGGACATCGTCTCGGCCGCGGGCGCGGTCGGGCTGATGCAGTTGATGCCGGGCACCGCGCGATGGGTGGCGAAGCAGCTTGCGGTGGCCGACTACTCGCCGTCTCGGATCGCCGAAGTCGACCTCAACACGCAATTCGGTGCGTTCTACTTCAGGCATTGGCTGGATCGTCTGGACAAACTGCCGGCGCTTGCCGCCGCGGCCTACAACGCCGGCCCTTCGCGTGCGCAGGCGTGGCGACCCGCCGCGTCGCCGATGGAAGGCGCGATCTGGGTGGAGACGATCCCGTTCGACGAGACGCGCAACTACGTGAAGCGCGTGCTTGCCAATGCGATGCTCTATACGCGCGCGCTCGATCGACCGTACGTGCCGCTCACCAAGCGCCTTGGCGTCGTGACCCCGCGCGACTTCGATAACATTGCGGCGACGGCGCAGTGAGTGAGAAAAAGGGGCCAGGCTCGATTTATCGCGTCCGAAAATCGTGCCTGGCCCCTTTTTGAAATCGGGGAATACATCTCTGGCACCGATTTTCCCATCTGACGCAGAAGACGCGCTGAAGCTGCGCGAGAACGAGCGCGCACGCGTCCTCGTGGCCGGCGGCAACGGCTTCGTCGGCCGGCACGTCGTCGCCAAGCTCGCGGGCAACGGCCATGGCGTGGTCGTTCTGACGCGAAGCCGTGCGCGCGCTCGCGATCTCCTGCTGTTGCCTACGGTGCGCGTCGTCGAGGTCGATCCCTTCGACCCGACCGCGCTTTTGCGCTGGACGCGGCAGACGAGCGTCGCGATCAATCTCGTCGGCATTCTGCATCAGCGCGGCCGAGACACGTTCGATCGCGTCCACGTCGAGTTTCCGCGGTTGCTCGTCGAGGCGTGCCGCCGCGGCGGCATCTCTCGCATCGTGCACATGAGCGCGCTCGGCGCCAGCGCCGAGGCCGCGAGCGCCTACCTGCGGTCGAAAGCCGCCGGCGAGCGCGTCGTCGCCGACTCCGGCTTTCGATGGACGATCTTCCGGCCATCGGTGATCTTCGGCCGCGGCGACACGTTCCTCACGCTCTTCGCGCGCCTCGCGAAGCTCTTCCCCGTGATCCCGCTCGCATGCGCGAAAGCGCGCTTCCAGCCGGTGTTCGTCGGCGACGTCGCCGCGTGCTTCGCGCAGGCGATCGTCGACGACGACACGATCGGCATGCGCTACTCGCTGTGCGGTCCGGCGTCTTATACGCTGGAGCAGATCGTTCGCTACGTCGGGGAGACGTCGGGCCACCCGCGTCCGATCGTGCCGCTTGGCCCCGCGCTCGCGGGCATGCAGGCGCGCGTGATGGAGCTTTTGCCCGGGCCGCTACTGACGCGCGACAATCTCGCGTCGATGCAGCACGACAGCGTCTGCGAGGGGCCGTTTCCCAGCGAATTCGACATTGCGCCGGCGTCGCTCGAAGCGATCGCGCCCGAATACCTGTCGCCGATCGCGCTCAAAAGCCGCTTCGATACGTTCCGCGCGCAAAGCGGTCGATGACGCGGCCGCTGCCGCAGTCGGTCGCTATCTACAGGGTCGGCGGCTCGGTTCGCGACGAGCTGATCGGGCGCAAGGCGAGCGACCGCGATTTTCTCGTCGTCGGCGCGACGCCCGAGATCATGGTCGCATCCGGCTTTGTCCCGGTCGGGCAGGACTTTCCCGTCTTCCTGCATCCCGAAACGAACGAGGAATATGCGCTCGCACGCACCGAGCGCAAGCACGGGCGCGGTTATCGCGGCTTCCAGTTCTTCGCGACGCCCGACGTGACGCTCGAGGAGGATCTGCGAAGGCGCGACCTCACGATCAACGCGATGGCGCGCGATGCCGAAGGCCGCCTCGTCGATCCGTTCGGCGGCGAAGCCGACTTGCGCGCGGGCGTGTTGCGGCATGTATCGGACGCGTTCGTCGACGATCCGCTGCGCGTTTTGCGCGTCGCGCGCTTCGCCGCCCGCTTCGCGTTTCGCATTGCCGACGAGACGCTTGCGCTGATGCGCGACATCGTCGCGTCGGGCGAGCTCGCGACGCTCGCGCCGGAGCGCATCTGGCAGGAGCTGTCGCGCGGCCTGTGCGAAGCGCATCCGTCGCGAATGCTCGACGCGCTTCGCGCGAGCGGTGCGCTCGGTGCGCTTTTGCCGGAGATCGATGCGCTCTACGCGATCGACACCGGCATCCGTGGCGACAACGCGGGCGCGTTCACCGAGCGTGCGCTCGACTTCGCGGCCGATCGCGCGATGTCGCTGTCGGCCCGCTACGCGGTGCTGCTGCAGGAGCTCGACCGCGTTGCCGGTGCGCAGGCATTCGATGCGCGAGCCGGCGTCGCCCGAAGCGATGCGGTGTCTGCGCGGCTACGCGCCACGGTCGAATGCCGCGATGCGGCGAGGGTTGCCGTGCGCGGCCATCACGCGATCGTCAAGGTCGACGCGCTGACGCCGTCGGCGCTGCTCGACCTCTTGCTGGCAGCCGACGCGTTGCGGCGTCCCGAGCGAATGGCGACGCTCTCGTCCGCGGCCGCCGCGCATGTAGCTGCGGCCGGCGAGACGAACGCCGATGCGCGGCACTACTCAGGGGTTCTCGACGAAGCACTCCGCGTCGTTCGCGACGTGGACGCGGCCGCGATCGCACGCGATGCCATCGATCGCGCGCGAGATGCGCCGCGCGAAGGGAAAGGCGAAGCGATCGCGTTCGCGCTTCGCAAGGCGAGAATCGCGGCTCTGCGCAACTTCAAGACGAAAAGAGGC
>Ga0070731_10001732_pt1 | contig 22025 bp, 17 predicted proteins | sample Coa_R1_2_FD_66448 | JGI IMG/M metagenome (GOLD analysis project Ga0070731, IMG submission 66448) | Surface soil microbial communities from Centralia Pennsylvania, which are recovering from an underground coalmine fire - Coalmine... | ecosystem: Environmental > Terrestrial > Soil > Unclassified ... | reverse complement strand
CGGACTCCCACCGAGTGTGCGACGAACGGACGATGACGGCGAGTTCGCCCAGCTCAGAGCGGTGTCGGAGGGGGGACTTGAACCCCCACGAGGTTGCCCTCACCAGCCCCTCAAGCTGGCCGAGGGGAAACAGGAAGACTCACGTAGGCGCATATACGCACGTGAGCGTATGGGTCTGGTATCTCCCGGAACCTCTCGGAATAATGCGGCCGCGGGGAGGACGCGGGGACAACGTAGCCTCCCGATTCGTCCAGGTTGGTTGCGACACGACCACCGTGATAGGCGGCACGCGGAAGCCCATGCCGCGCCGTGGTGTACCGACTGTGCCAAGATCGTCGCAATGCCTGGTGCAGCTGACGCCCTATCTCCCGACCACCCGCTCCGCGTGGTCGCGCGTGTGATGGAGCATCGTTACGACGCTGCGAGGGATCAGCTCGACGAGATCAGGCTCGCGGAGGTGGACCCAGGCTTCGAGGTTTATACGGTCGCCCGGCAGGCCGAGGTCCACGCCGGCGCGCTTCTCCTGAGCATCGAGACCGCCGTACGCTGCTTGCTCCACGCTCTGGCCGCCCTGATACGGCATGACCGGCAAGTGGCAAGGGCGGCGAACTTTGCGGCTCTCCGAGCGCGGTGTCAGCGCCGGCAGGTGGCCGCCCGATCCCCATCGCCCCCAGGCCGGGTCGCGTCGAGCGAACCCGACTGCGCCAATGCACCTCCGAACCGTCGCCCAGGCGTGCCAGTGAGCACCTCGGCGGCGTTCGACGCCATCGCTGCATAGCCAGCGACTCGCCGCCTGAGCGGCACGCCCTCCACGGCGTCAGTCCTTCCCCACTGACGACCTCCCGAGGAGGAGCAAATGACTCTCGCAGTATCCGAGCCGCCGGCCGCGCCGCCGAACCGGCTTGCCTACCCGGTCCGTGAGGCTTCGCGCCTTCTAGGCATCGGCAAGACCACGTGCTGGCAGCTGATCGACTCGGGCGCCCTTAGACACATCCGCGTCAATCGACGCGTCCTCGTGCCCCGAAGCGCGATGGAGGAGTTCATCGCCGGCCAGCTCAGCGGAGGGTCGCGCCGGTGACCACCCTGGAGACCGTCGAGCCGGTGCAGTTCCGATCACCGGGCGAGTTGGTACGGCGCGCTTATGTCTCGGACCTGATCGACGCGATCACCTACCCCGAAGACGTTGAGGACGACGAGGAGACCGGCGTCAGCGTCTTCAAGTGTCCGGACTGCCGCAGGTTCTCGGCTCGCATCGAACCGGACGCCGAGTACGTCTACAGGTGCGCCACGTGCGCCGTCGAAGGCACCCGCGATCGACTTGAGCGGGCGGTACGGGAGTCGGCGCCCGCGCTGCGTCGGTTGTCACGGTTCGACGAGTCCTACATCACAACGCTGAACGAGATGGAGGCGGCTCGGTGAGCACAAGCTTCGACGCCCTGAGCGCCCTGACGGCCGCTGCCAACGCCGCAAAAGGTGCTGACCCGCAGTCGGTGGTCGCATCCGTGAAGGCAGCGAACTCGCCCCATGAAGCCATTACGAACGTCCAGGCGATAGCGGGCTACGGCAATGCGGTTCGCACCTTCGACAGCATGTCCGCGCTGCAACCATCCGTCCAGGCGGCAGCGTGGCAGGCGCTCACCGATCCAGAACAGGACTCACTCTCGGCCCTCGGTTACAAGCCGCCGAAGATCGACGCCCTGACGCACGTCGGAGCTGGAGGCCAGCACGGAGGTTTCTGGTCTGCCATCGCCTCGGGGTGGCACGACGTCACGTCTGCCGTTGGTCACGGAGTATCCGACACCCTCAACGTGCTCGGTGCCCCGATCCGGGCCGTGCAGCACCTCTACCGTGCGGGCCACGTGCTCGGTGAAGAAGGGCTCGCCTCGAAGTACGGGTGGACATACGTCACTCGCAAGGCGCAGTCGGCCGGAGTCACACTCAACACCTCAGCGTTCGCCGACGTCTTCAGCCCGTCCGCATGGGCGCAAGCGTGGCGGGCGACGACGACAGGCAATAGCACCCTCGACCCCGCGCTCGCTCGGGGCCTGAACGCCAAGTACGGCCAGTCCCAAGTCCGCTTCGCCCTGCGCGTCCTCAACTCAGGGACCACAGCGGTCGTGAATGCCACCCCGCAAAAGACACGGCCCGCGCTCGTTCGCCAGCTCCAGGATCCCCGGTTCAAACAACTCCTCGACGAAGTGGGCAACGCCCGGATGAGTCTCGGGCGCAACGTCGTGGGATCCACCTTTATGAACCAGCACCCGGAGGCTGGCAAGTACCTGTCGGGTGGCATCGATGCGGCCTACGACATCTACGCCACACCACTGAACAAACTCGGGGAGGCGGCCAAGGCGGCGCGGGCAGCCAAGTGGGGACTAACGCCCGCTGAGGTCGGTCGGTATCTGGTGCCCGACTCAACGGCGGCCGAGTCCTATCTGAGCCGAAGTGCCACCCGGCGCTTCATCGACCACGTTGGGAAGTACCTGGAGAACGGCGACTACGCGGGGCTGGGACGGTTCGACCCGCGCCTGGAGAACGTCAGCGCCCAACTCGCCAACGAAGGCATCGACTCGGCTGAGAAGTTCCGAACCTGGCTCGTTACACGGGCGGGCCTTCGCGCCATCCTCACGGGGAACGCGGCTCGCATCTCCCAGCGGGTCGCCATTCTTCCGCACCTCACGCCGTTCGGCTGGTTGAAGTCCACCGTAAAGGGCGCTCTGCAGGACTCGATCGACCGACTCGCGGACGGAAAGGCTCGGACACTCGACAAGATCACCCTCGCCAGCAACGACCTCGCAGGAGCGGGCGATCTCTCACACCAGGACTGGGTAGCCGCGAAGGCGAAGACGCTGGAGGAACTCCTTAGGTCTGGTGAGGCGGGCAAGCAGGCTGGTCACATCCCGGGCGTGTCGGACCTTGCTCGACTGGTTCGGCGTCTCTCGACGTTCATCCCGACGAAGCCGTATCTGGACATTGGCACCGACGCCGACGTGCCGAACCTCCGACGCTTCCTTCAGGGATTCCTCCCAGCCAGGGGAGTCAATGACGCGGTCAACGTCTTCCTCGGGAGCGACCTCGGTACTCGCTACCGCATTGTCCAAGCTGCGCGCGAACAGATGCTCCACGCGCTGGGTGCCTACCGCACTCCCGAGGCGGCGCGGGCGACGGAGGATGCTATGGCCGGCATCGCAGAGCTGGAGCGGGAGCAGGCGTACTCAGTCGGTGGGTTCGACCAAATGCTCGGGGACGACGGCAAGCCGTTCCCCGCTGCGATCCTGCGCCCGCAGCTGTCGAATCGAATCGCGATTCCGCTCCCCAACGAGGTCCGCAAGTTCGTTCGCGAGCAGAGCGTCCTCGGGCGGTTAGGTATCAACCCTCTCATTTGGGCGACACGCTTCATGTACCTCTGGCGAACCATGATCCTCGACCGCACGGGGTTCGCGGTTCGGATCTCACTGACAGAGAACCTGATCCGGCTTCTCAAAACAGGCCCCAAGCGCTTCATCGGCAGCTACCTCGCGAACGGAGCCGCACAGACGCGGAGCGACGAGGAGATCGCTGCCGTGGTGGACCGGATGGTGCAGGCGGGCGCGATCCCGGCTGCCGAACGCGATTCCGAAATGGCGGCGCAGCGGGCGCTCGCAACCAAACCCCTCACCCCGTACCACCCCATCGAGCGAGCCCTTGCACTCCTCGGCGAGCGCATCCCCGAAGGGATTCGGGAACACGTGGACGACCCGGCGAAGTTCTACGGCGCCGTGATCGGTGCCACGGCCCGCAAGGCACTCAGAGGCGCCGAACGCAAGACGCTCGAAGCGGGCAGCATGGGCAACTACATCGAAGCCGCCACGCACCTCTACACCCACCAGCCGGTACAGGACTCGTTCCAGGACCTCATCTCGATGGCGCAGGGCAGCCAGGGCCTCATCTGGACCCCCGTGGGCGTCAAGCACATGGTCAAGGACGGCCTCGACGTTGCAACCGCTGGGTTCTCAGAGGCAACGAAGCACGACCCACTCTGGCGGATGAAGTGGCAGTTCAGCCTGGACCAGTTGGCGCAGGACCCGATGGCGCGCGCTGTGCTCGACACGATCGACAAGTCGCCGCGGACCCAGGAGCGCGCCGTCCTGCGGGTGCTCAACGACCCTGAGTTCGCCGACACCAAGGCGCAGTTTGCTCGGGCCTCACGCTTGCCCGACGGGCGCGTGGTTGGGATCGACGCCACGCAAGCGGAGGCGGATCGGGCCTGGTCCCGCGTCGTGCGTAAGCACGTCAACGCGCTGGTCCGCTCAGGTGACCCCGAGAACGGGGCCGTGCTCCACGATCTCGTCCAGGAGATGCTCGACACCGGGCGCGGCCCGCACGAGGACTCGCTGAACGCGGTGCGCCAGCATGACCTTCCGGCCTCCGTCTTCGGACCCGACATCCTGCCGGTGGGCAAGCCGACGAGTCTCCTCAACAAGTCCTTCGAGCTGCTCGTTGGAAAGCCGGCCAACTGGCTCGTCCGTCAACCGCTGTTCATCGAAAACTACGCCGAAGCCCTCCCAGCTGCCCGCGAGTACGCACACGCTCTCATGCCGGCGAACGTCGAAGGTGCCGAGAAGTTGGCCTCGGACGTGGCGACCGAGCGGGCCGTGAACGCGACCATTCCCTTCATCCACAACCCGCGGCTGCGCACCCAGTTCGAGGACCAGCACCGCATTCTGTTGCCGTTCCTCTTTGCTCAGCGCCAGTTCATCCAGAGGTGGGCACGGCTCGTCCAGGACTCCCCGGATGCAGTTCGCAAGCTCCAGCTCACGATGCACGGCCTGCGGTCGATGGGGTTCATCCGCAAGGACCCGACAACCGGGCAGACATTCTTCTACTACCCCGGCAGCCAGTACCCGCAGGAACTCATCCAGCACGTCCTTACAAAGCTCGGCGTCAAGGCGTCGGTCCCGATGATCGTGCCGTTCACAGGACAGGTGCAGTACCTCATGGCGGGACTCAACAACCCCGTCACCCCTTCGTTCGGCCCCTTCGCAGCGGTCGGCCTGAAGGAACTCGGGAAGCTCATGCCGGAACTGCACCCTGCTACGAGCAAGCTCCTCGGGCGGGGTGCGACAACGCCGATATGGCAGCAGTTCGCGCCGACGATCTTCTCCCGTCTATGGGACGCCCTCGGGCCTTCGGAACGGCAATCGCAACTCGCCTCGACGACCATGCAGGCGATCAAGTACCTCGATTACGCGGGCTACACGCTGCCGAACAACGCGACCCCGCAAGAGACGGAGCAGTACGTCTCTCGTGTCCAGAACTGGGCACGCTCGCTGCTCGTGATGCGGGCGGCGCTCGGGTTCGTGCTCCCTGCTACCCCGAGCGCGACACTCGACCCGAAGCACCTCAACGTCCGCTTCCACCAACTCCTGAACGAGCTGACATACACAAAGGCGGTCGCCGAGTTCGTCCGGGAGCACCCGACAGCGACGGCCTACACCGTTGGTGAGACGCAGAACGCGACGGACGGCTACACCCCGGCGACCCATGCCTCGCTGACGTGGCTGGAAGACCACCTGGCCTTCGCCAAGGCGCATCCGCTCGCAGCCGCTTGGTTCATCCCGCGCTCGACCGGCACCTACACAGCGAGCGCGTACAGGGAGCAGATCGCCCTCGGGATGCGGGACCTGCGGCCCGTGTCGACAACGTCGCCTTCGGATCCGGGGTTCATGCAGGAAGTCATCATGGCCCGAGCGGCGAACGCCTACTACGAGACCATCACAAGGTACGAGAAGGCGTACACAAGCACCACCTCCTCGACGGAGCACCAGCAGCTCGTTCACTGGCTGGACAGCTGGAAAGCGGCGTTCTTCAAGCAGAACCCGATCTTCGGGGACTACATCACGTCGGAGGCTTCCCATATCCGTCGGCTGAACACGCTCGCCGACATGGAGAAGGCCCTTACAACACCCAACGCTCCGAAGACTCCGCAGACCGAGCAGCTGCGGACGGTCCTGGAGGCGTACAACCAGTTCGTCTCGGGCTACACCGCGACAGTCGGCATGTATTCGACCGCGGCGACACATCAGCGCAAGGCGTTGAAGCAGGAGACGCTCACATGGCTCGGGATCTACGCCCAGCGCCACCACGACGTCGCCGACTTCATCAACACGGTGGTTCGCATCGAAGTCGAGACGCAGAAATGACCTCGGCCGCCGCCACCTCTCCGACCGCAGAGCGCGGCCGGTTGCAACCGCGAATCGCAGGCACCGGGCGTGCCGGCGTCTCGCTTCCTTATTGAGCCCTGGGAGGCAACCCATGGACCCCAATCCAGATACGAGCGCAGCTGGGCACCGACCGTCCCGGTACGGGGCTGGCGAGCCAGTCCCTATCCGGGTCTCGTTGAACGAGGTAGCCGAGGTTATCTCAGATCGGGAACTGGCCGCGCTCCTCGACCGGCTCACGTCCGACCAACTCCGGGACATCCTCTCGATCAAGCAAGCCCGCGAGCGTGACGCAGGACCGACGCACGCCGACGAGATAGAGAGGCTGCGGCGCCTGGCGGATCCCGAAACGGGAGAAGCGTGGGCTGCGCTGGAGCGTGAGCCGCAGAGGCTCGCAAACGTTGCCGGGCTCTGGCGGGCGATGGGCGTCGAGGACGACCTCATCGGCGCGTGGCTGGTGCGCCGGCTACTCGACAGTGGCGTTGAGCGCAACCGAGCGGAGCGCCTGGTGATGCGCGCGGGAGTCGATTGGGCTCCTCGCACGGACGCCGATCGTTGGGAGGCAGTCGCCGAAGCGATGATCCGAAGTGGCTTTTCGCCGGCGCAGGTGCGGGACGCGATCACCTCGGTGCGAGCACGTGAGGCGGTGGCAGCGTGACGACCTACGACATCGAGGCCATCGTGGCCCAGGCCGCGGCAGTAGTCGCCGCTGAGCCGAAAAGCGGGGGACCGACACTCGAAGCGCTGGAGTTTGGCATCGTCCAGATGAGTGACGTGCAGCCCGAGCGGATCGACTGGCTCTGGCCCGGACGTATCCCGCGGGGCAAACTCACGATTGTCGAAGGCGACCCGAAGGTCGGGAAATCGACCCTCATGCTCGACATCGCAGCCAGGGTCACGACCGGCACGCCATTCCCTGATGGTCACCGTCCCGAGGCGGGAGTCGTACTGATCCTCACGGCCGAGGACGGGCTTGCCGACACGGTGCGGCCCCGTCTCGACGCTGCTGGTGCGGACGTCAGGCGCGTCGTTGCGTGGGAGTCGGTTCTCACGTTCGACGACCAAGGGAACCCCGGCCCGCCGCGGCCACCATCGATTCCAAAGGATCTCGAAGCGCTGAGGGCTCTGATCGAAACCCGATGTGTCGTCCTGGTGATCGTGGACGTGCTGAACGCCTATCTGGGGGCGGACGTCGACGGCCACAGGGATCAGGACATTCGCCGCGCTCTCATGCCTCTCGCAAAGCTCGCCGAGCAGACGCGAGCCGCAGTCGTCGTGCTCCGACACCTCAACAAGTCGACGGGGGGGCCGGCGATCTACCGCGGGGGTGGGTCGATCGGGATCGGGGGCGCCGCCCGGTCGATTCTCCTGGTGGCCTTCGACCCGGAGGATGAGGAGCGCCGAACCCGAGTGCTCGCCTCCCAGGGTTCCAACGTCGCTGAGACCCCCGAGTCTCTGGCATACGAGCTACTGAATACAGAGGAGTTGGGATGCGCCCGCGTCCGCTGGCTCGGCGTGAGCGAGCACCGGGCGGGCGGCTTGCTTGCGGCCGAGAGCGACGAGGACCGCAGCGCGCTCGGCGAGGCGTGCGACGTGCTGGAGGACATCCTCCTCGGTGACGGCGACGTGCTGGCTAAGGACGCCCAGCGGCGGGGCGCCGAAGCAGGGATCGCGTCGCGGACGTTCCGGCGTGCGAAGGACCGTCTCAACGTGAAGTCGGTGAAGACCGCGGCGGGATGGGTTTGGAGACTCCCAGAGAACGGGCCGCAAGGTGTCCAAGGCTCTCGGCAAGGTGTCCAAACCCCCTCAGTTGGCCCCCTTGGACATCTTGAGGAAAACCCCTGGTCAGAGGCGAATCAAGGTGGCCAAGCAAATCAAGGTGGCCAAGGTGGCCAAGGTGGCCACGGTAGGGAATCTGGCCACCTTGAGGCCATCACCAACGGCAGAGCGGAGGGTCCGGTCGAGCCCGCGCTTCCCATTCCGACCCTCGCGGAGAAGTGTGCGCGGTGCGGCATCACTCGGTCGTCGTGCGTCGAGTGTGCTCCGTGACCCCTGAGGTGGACGGCTACGACTACCACCCGCTCGACCCCGAGTTGGTGCGGGCCGACGCGTCCTCGCTCCTGATGCTCGCGCGGCTGGAGAGTGTGCGGATCTCGCCCAGTGAAGATGGCGAGCGGATACGGGTCTGGAGCCCGCGCGGGCCGGGAGTAGTTGAGCGCTGGAAGCCGTTTCTAGCGGCCAAGAAAACCGAAGTGCTCGGTGAGTTGCTCGACGGCACGTGCGACCGTTGTGGCGAACGTGGAAGGCCTCTCACGGCCGTCTACTGGAACGAGTCCGTCTACTGGGTCGACTCGGTGCTGTGCGAGGAGTGCATCGCGTCGAGAACCGAGAAGTTCAACCGCGAAGGTTGGCCCGAGGCGCGCTGGGGAGACGACCCCCGAGAGGTCGAGGAGTTCTGACGCGATGAGCGGCGCAACCATCACGGACGCCCACGACCAGAAGCTCACCATCCGCCTTGTCGAGCACATCCCACCCCACGGCCCGCGGGGCGCTGCCTTCGAGGCGGCGAAGCGGCGCATGAAGGAACTGGGCGTCTACCGCTGCGTCATCCAGAACTGCGACACCGGCGCTCCGCTCGAAGCGCACCACTCCTACGTCGAGCACGCGTGGCAGGGCGGCGTCACAGTCCAGAAGCTCAACCGGGAGTTCGGGCTGCACCTCACCGACGACGAGTTCGCCGCGTGGGTCCAGAGTCCCGGCAACCTGGAGATCCTGTGCAGCGTCCACCATCGGACGCAGCTCGGCATCCACGCGCTCCCCGAGCCGTTGTGGAACCTCGTCCGGGTGTGGCGGGACAACCTGCCACCACCCGCTGAGCACGTCTAGGTGATTCGCATGAAGACGTGGCGCTGTCCGTCGTGCGGAACTGAGGTCGAAGCGCTCGCCACTGACGTCGGCCATCGGTGCGGTGAGAACCGGAGAAGGTGGACGCGCTTCGTTGTCGTCGAGGGAGATATGCCACCCACCTACCTCGGAGGGCTTGCCAGGGGGGTCAAAAAATCTCAGTGAGGCACGCTGGCGAAGACCGACCGCCGGAATGGCACATGGGGGGTTCGCTCGTGGCGTCCGCTGACGCCGTGACCTGCGGTTATATGGCTCGCTGCAACGTTGCTGTCGTGGATGGTGACGGACGGTCGTCAATGGTGGGATTGGTCACGGTCAACCACCCCAAAGTAGTTCCTTTTCTCCAGGTCATACGGTTGTACGTCTCGAAACAGGCTGACAAGAGACGTTCATGCGCTCGAACACTTGCTAGGGCATTTGCAGATCAGCGCGCATCGGTCCTGGTCACCGTAAGAGCGCTGATGCAGCGATGGATACCCCTACGGCGTGCCGCTGGACGGCTGCGTGGATACTCAACCGTCCTCGCTCTCTTGGTTGGACACGAGCCGTGAGCAGGAATCTTGGTCCCGGCGCCGGTAGGCGTACGTCAACGGCACGCAGACGTAGGCGCGTTCCTGCTTGGACCGAGCGCAAATGGCTTTACGACGCGGACCTCGCTCGGATGCTCAACGACGTCAAGGTGATCCGAGATCCGGCGTCGCGGGCATGGCAGGCCGGCCGCGTGATCGCACTACGGCGCGAGCTGCACGAGATCCGGCGCGACGCGGTGCGCGAGTTGCGCGCCCGCGGACTCACGTGGGCAGAGGTGGGGGAGCGGCTGGGGATCTCCAAGGCGCGGGCTCACGCGCTCGGGCGCTGAGTTGGAGCGGGTCGTCGCAATCGGATCTACCATTGTTTGCGGTGCGGTATCGCCGTGTCTACCGAAGGCGGAATCGAGATGGATCGACCTCCGTCCTATCAGTCGGCCCCATCGGCAGGTTTTGGGTTGTCGGCCTCTTGCGCGCCTGGAAGTTGCTCCTACTCACGGCCTGGATCGTCTGGAAGTTTCTGCTGCTCGGCGCCTGGCTCCTGTGGGCGACCGCGCTCCTGACTATCGCCGGCGTGCGGTTACTCGCTCGAAGTCTGCGGGCACACGTGAGCGATCTGGGGAACTCCTGAGCGGTATCGATGTCGTGGGAACGAAACTCCGTCAGCCGTTGCGGCGGCGGAATACGTAGAGCGCTCCCCGCCACCTTCGCGTCGATCAGTCAGAGGTTGCGAAACCTGTAGCCCAGACGCGGAAAAGGGCCACCCCGACGTGAAGGTGACCCTTTCCGGCCGTGCCCCGGTCGCCGGGGCCGACAGTCTGAAGTGTCATTGTGCGTCCGCCGCGTCGCGCGGGTCAAGAGCCGTTCGGACGCTGCTCCAAGCGGCCCGTCATCAGTAACCACGTCAGCACCGCTTCTTGATTCCACACCCTGCCCGTGCTCAAGGTGGCTTCGGGTCTCGGGAAGTTGGGAAGCTTGCTGAGCTGGTCCGCTCTTTGGTGGCTGACGCCTAGCAAGTCTCCGATTTCCCGTAGGGACACTAAATCGCTGGCCATAGGGCAGGAGTCTACCTGTTGCCCCTTGCGACACGCAAGAGGACGTGGTAAGGTGGCTGAGCCGGCCACCAGGCCGACAGTCTGAATCCAAGGGAGGGAGCTATGACGGTACGGCAGGAGCGCTACGAGCGAACCGAAGCCGAGCGGCAGCGAGTGTGGGATAGGGCACTCTCGGCGCACGGAGAGCATTGGGAGAAGTGCGAACGGGAGCGCGTGGAGTGCTTCCAGGCGATACGAGCGCTGGACCCCGAGCTATTCAACAAGCTCGAAAGCGCGGTCGCCGGGTGTTCGTGGTACTGGCAGGACTACGGCTCCCGCTTCGGAGCGCTGGAGGCTGAGACATACGACGTCGTCGACCCTCTGCTCAACCCGACCCCGGAACAGTTCGAGGAGCGCATGAGAGAAACCGCGCAGGCCCGCGAACTCCTGGACGAGGCCAAGGCCCGCGTTGCCGAGTTCGAGGACGACGAGGAGCTGATGGACGCCATGGAGGGCTACGACGGGGCTTGCTGGGCGATGGATCAGGCTCAGCGCTTGTACGACACGCTCACGCAGAGCAACGAAGCCACCGCCGAAGCGAACCACGGCGGGACGTGGGATCTCGCGGACACACTCGCTGGCGAGATCGCGTCGGGCCTCGGCTGGGGAGTGCCCGCGGCCTGAGCCGATCCAAGCTCGGAGAACATCGAAGGAAGGGAGGGTTTCGGCCCTCCCTTCTTCGCGTCAGGGCGTTGTATGCAGAAGGCTTGTGAACTCCTGGCCGACTGTCGGTCGCGCCACGGGAGGCGCACATACATAGAGCTTGACGATGCCCCCCTGAGACGCAACCGTTCCGGGAGGCGGTGTCTGCGCGCCGACCCACACCACTGTGGGCTGCACTTGGTCCGTGGCGCATGTCCCACCTGTGACCGGCTCAGAGTAGAGGCCGGCGGCACGCAGCTCCATCGTTGCCACCGACGCGGGACCGTTCGTCACGTTCGGGACCGTGGCTGGAGGCGGAGGGGGCACGGTCGTCGTGGTCGAGGTCGTAGTGGGTGGCAGGGTGGTGGTGGTGTGCCCTCCGGCGACCTTCAGCATGAGGTGAGTGGCCTCATTGGTCACGAGATAGATGGCAACGCTGAGAACGCCCGCCATTGCCACAGCCACGGCAAGCACTACAAGCCTTCGCATTCGGCCCCCTCCGACGAAATGCTACGCCCAGGGAGAGTGCGGGGCTCCTGGGCGGACCTTGCTTCCGTTACGGGCGCCGGCTCCCCTGGATCGGACGGAACCCAGTGTGGCGGCCCGGTAATCGGCTGCCCGGTTTTATGTCGCCACTCTTCGATCCTTTAGTAGCGACCTCGGGTGAACCACCGCCGCCGTTTCGCGGGGCGCGGCGGGGGCGAGACCGGCTGGGTGGTCGGCGCAGGGGGTGGAGAAGGAGGCCATGGGGCCGTTGCTGGTGGCGGGGCAGCCTCCAGTGACCCAGCGGCGGGGGCCGCATCCACCGGCGGGGACGAGGGCGCCGATTGCGCTGATGTGGCCGACGTGGACTGCGCCTCGAGGCGGGTCGCCTCTACAAGTTCGGTGTAGCGAACCCACGCCGTTTCGGGATCCTCGGCGAGCACGTCTGATCGGTACTCGAAGCCCAGGCGGCCGAAGACGGTCACCTCGGGGGTGTGCCTCATGGCCTCTTCCAGCTGGATGAGGTGCAGGCTCTGGTTAGCCAGCCAGGCCAGCTTGTCGTGGACCGTCATCTCCGCCTGATTCTCCTCGCCCTCCTCGCGACTACCAACGAGGCGCTTGCGGGAGGCCGGTTGGCCGCCCATGCGCTCGAAGACCAGCCTGGTGAAGGCCTTGGGATCGGCGGGCATGAGCTCGACCCGTTCGGGCTCGAGGGGCGACTTCTCGCCGATGGCGCCGAAGAAGGCGCTCAGGTCCCCGCCGAACCAATGGTTGGTGGCGTCGGCGGCATGACGTGCGAACTGCTTGGGGGTTGGCGGCTTCTGACGTTCGGCGACGGCTTGGAAGTAGAGACGCGCCGCCTCGCGGATCTCCGCGTCCCACCGGGCCTTCAGGTAGGTCTCGAGGTGGCGCTCGGCCCAGGCGCGACGGTGGCGGGTCACGACGTCGCGCAGCCCTTCGAAACCGGCGCGGCGAGTGCCGATCTGCATGCTCATCTCGAAAACCACGCCACGGACCGGCTCGGTCGTCGAGTGCTGCTCGGTGATCGGCTCGGGCGGCCCGAGGCGACCTTCGCCGGCGACGAGGTCATCGAACAGCGCCTCATCGACGGGGCAGCCGAGGACTTCGAGGGCAGCCAACTGGTTCGAGTAGTAGTTGCGTAGGCCGGCCATGTCGGTTCGCGAGTAGGGCCCCTCGCTCACGAACCATGAAGTGAGCCCGACCCCTTGCCAGAAGGTGAGCGCCGGGCCGAAGGCGTCGGCCATCGCCGCGTGAGGTGCGAGGTTCGTCACGATGTGCTCGGGCCAGCGCGGCAGCATGGCCGTGCGCCAAGCCTGTTCGATCCGGGCGCAGAGGGCAGCCGATAGCAGGTCGCGGTAGACGCCGGGGGTGTACCACTCGGGGCCCTGCCAGCCGACGCCGGCCCCCGTGTGGTCCTCTTCGACGAGCCCCCACAGCGGACGCATCCCCGCCGCATGGCGGGCGTGGGCGGCGTCGAACTCGCCCCAGTAGTCGCGCAGGATGGCCACCCGCTGCTCGACCGGAGAGAGCTGGGACGGCAGAGCGCCGTTACCCGATCCCCAGTAGGTAGAGAGGGCGCGCTCGACCTCGTCCAAGGGGAGACCCAGGGACTCCGCCACAGTTGCCGCACTCGTGGCGCCGCCCACCATGAGCTTCACCTCGGGGAGGGCCGTGTCGATGTGCTCGTCGGGGTGCGGCTGCTCGCCCAAGTAGGAGACGAAGGCCAACCAGTCGCCGCTGAAGAAGGCTGACAGGTCCTTCTCGAGAGCGCGGGTCACCACCTGGCGGCGCTTGGCCACGCCACCCTTGGCCTTCTCGTAGTACCGAGCGATGAGCGGGCGTAGGCGGTATGCCCGGTAACGGGCCGCCAGCCCGGGCGACGCCTGGGCGGCCAGGGCGTCGAGCAGACGCTTTTTCGCCGCGAGCTGCGCGTCGGCGCGCAGCGGTCCCCAGCCGCCGCCGTAGCGCATGACGGCGAGCTCGTCGGCGATCTCTAGACCGAGGGCGGCGATGAGCACGTCGAAACCGGACCAAGCCGCCAGCTGGTCCTCGGGGTACTTGGCGCCGGCAGAGCGCCCGCGCAGGTCGAAAGGCACGGCCAGCTGCTCGAACAGCAGCTCGGTGGCCGCCCAGGCGAGCACCGCCGCGGGCGCGTCCACGAGTGCGATGCGGATGCGCGTCCCGAAGGCGATGCTGGTGGCGAAGCGCGGATAGGTGACGAAGTAGTGAGCCAGGTTGTGGAGTCCCGTCTTGATGGTGGCCTGCTCGGGGAGGTACCACGCCCCTCTGTGGTGCTGAGAGGCCACGGCGTAGTGCTCGCCGAGAATGTGGTTCTGATGCGCGCTCAGCCCCGGTACCGACAGCGCCAGGTCGTCGCCGGCGGGACCGAGCACCTCGGCGCCCTGGAACCCCCGCACGAGGAGGCTCCCGAGCAGGTCGTCGACCTCAGCGAAGATGCCGGTCTTGTGCTCGACCGCCTCGAGGGCGAGCAGCGTGTCGGGGTCGGCCGCCGCGGCCGCCCGGGCGCCGAAGCTCTGGGGGGCGGTCGGGTCACTCACGGGCCGACTCGATCACTTTCACGTACTCCTCGAAGCTGAGCGGGGACGTGCCCGGGTGCGAGGCGACATAAGCGCTGTAGCGCCGCGCAAGAGCGCCGCGCACCCGTTCCTGGTACCGCTTGTCGACGCGCTCGGCGTCGTGAAGGACGTGCGACTCGACCACCCCCTTCTCGAAGAGCACGAAGGTCTCGGGAGAGGCGGTGGCCGCGTCTGCGGCGCCGTCGGTGGACGAGGTCTCGGCGGTGGGGCCCGAACCGGCCGCCGTGAACCCCTCGAGGGCGGGTTGGAGGACCGGGAGCGGGTCCATGTCGTTCTCCAGGTAGAGCGCCTCGATGTGGTCGTCGAGGCCCAGCTCGGCGTGGTAGATGACATCGAGGAACTGTTCGCCCGGTCCCACCCGTCCGGCCAGCGACGGGTTCAAGATGGCCCGGATGCCGCGGCCGACGAACTGGTAGAACTCGGCGAAACTCGCATAGGGGCGCATAGGGACGACCACGGAGATGGGCGGGAAGTCGTAGCCCTGGCCGAGCATCTTCAACTGCACGATGCCCTGAAGGTCGCCGGCATCACTCTCGAAGCGCTGTCGGACGGACCTGATGTGGGCCTCGCCCATGGAGTAGTGGAGGTGGGCAGTAGGGATCCTGTGCGCGAGGGCCACCGACGCGATCTGCTCAGCGTGGGCCTTGCCCAGGGCCGAGAAGAGCACCCGGGGTTTCACGGGTTGGAGCACCTTGGCCTGGAGGTCGAGGGCGCTGCGCACGGCCCGCATCACCTGGGAGATCGGTTCGGTGGACTTGGCCGTGATGCTGGCCAGCTTGTGCTCGTCACCGATGATCTCGAGCAGGGCGTCGCGGCCGACGATCTGCTCACGGTCGCCGTTGGGCCAGGCGATCTCGTAGATGGTCTGGGCCACGTCGGGCGCGAAGCGGCCGATGCGCAGGTTCTTGGCGTTGCCGTCGGCGATGGAGTCAATGAGCCGGTAGCGGTAGACGACGTCCGCGTCGATGGGCTTGCCGTCGAGGCGTTGGAAACAGGCGGACATGAGGAGCGTCCTCGCCCCGGCGAAATGGCGGAACAGGCGCTGGTAGGACTCGGCGGCGGCGATATGGGCCTCGTCAACGACGATGAGGTCGATGTCATCGGGCCCTAGCTTGGCGAGCAGGTCGTCCGGGTCGTCGCCCGTGCCGAGCGAGTGGAAGTTGGTGAGGATGACGTCAGCGCCGAGCAGGTCCTCCCTCGTGACGTCCTTGATTGGACCGTCGTCACGGTCGAGGGTGAGCACCTTGGGGGCCCCGATCCCCACGATGAGCGGGCCGCCGGGGAGCGTGAAGAGGACGTTGGTTGGTGAGGTGCGGTCGAAGGCCTGGTCGAAGGTGCCGCGGATGACGCTGCCGGGGGTGACCACCAGGGCTCGGCGGCGAGTGAAGGCCAGGCAGGCGAGGACCCCGAGGGCGGTCTTCCCCGACCCCACCGACATGACGCACGCGGCGGCCAGTCCCCCCGACCCGTAGTAGTTGGCTAGGGCCGCGAACGCCTCGGACTGACACTGGCGCAAGGTGCGCAGATTGAGCTTCTTGCGGGCCGCCTCGAAGTACGCGCTCGGCACGGCTTCGGCCGGGGGAGGTAGTGCCTCGGGCGACGGTTGCAGGGCACAGAGGGGGTCAGGGTCCATCTCGGGGACGGCGACGACCGGAACTTCGACGGCGAAGGCCGCCAGGGTGGGGTCGAGGCGCAGGTGGGTCTGCAGTTGGGCGACACAGCGCGCGGTCTCGGATCGGATCGAGTCGTAGGAGAAGCGGATGACGTCGCGTCCGGTTCCGGTCAGGTCGTTCTGGCGCAGGCGGTCGTAGCTGAAGGCCGGTCGGTTGGAGTGGAACTCGAAGCCGTCGAGTTCCACGGCGATCTGGCGCTTGGACCCTTGGATCTCGTAGTCGATACGGTAGTGGTGACCGTCGATCTCGACCTCGGCCTGGGGCACCACGCGGGAGGAGAAGTCCGGCCTCACCGCCGGCGTGAGTACCCAGCGGAGGAAGGCGTACTCGAGGAACGATGACGACGAGAGCGTCTCGTAGAGTTCCATCGCCCTACCCCTTTGTCTCGGCATCCACGGCGGCGATGCGCTCAGCGAGCTCGTCGCGCTTGTCGTGTGCCTCGACCAGACCCTGTGCCGCCGTTTTGTTCCTGTCCCACCCGGGGGAGAATGACGCGGCCCGCTGTGCCATCTCCATCGCCTCGTGCAGTGCGCCCTCGGTCGCATAGAGACTGATGAGGTGGTCGAAGGCCTCACAGGCGTAGAAGTGGGGCACGTCGCTGTAATCGTCCATGACCGCCCGGGGCCAGGCCTCGAGGAGGGCAAGGTCGAGCAGACACAGGTGTTCGAGTTCCGGAAAAGCGCTGTGGTCCTTGCGACGGAGGCTGTGGAGCTTCCCGATGGCCCCTTGGATCATGAAGTGGTAATCGGACGGCTCGCCGGGTAGCTCGAGGCCCTCGGCGCACCACTTCACGACGGCCGCGACGGAGTCTGCCGAGCCGGGTCCGAAACCCCACTCGTGAGCGGGAGAGGCCGACGTCGATTCCTCTCCTTGAGTCCACATGAGGTCCTCGAGATGCCCGCCCCCGAAATCGGAGGAGGTGCGCCTGGGCACGAGGCCGTAGCCGGGCAGCTTGGTCGGATCGATGCCGGCCGGGGTCTGGTAGGCGACGCCGGGGATGTCCCCGAAGCGCCGGAACCACTCCCACCGGGGCAACTGCTTGGCCCGCTCGAGCGGCGACCCGGCAGGCATCCCGGTGGCCGGCGCCTTGAACGGCGGCGCCGGCGGATACAGGTGGGCGAACCCCTGGGTTTGGGCCGCCGCGGGCGGTGCGGCGGCGGCACTGCTCTTCAAGGCGGCGAGGGCGGCGTCGAACTCGGACGCCGCGGCGGGGTCGATCGAGACGTTGAGCGCGAGCGAGATGGGCTCGCTCGGGGGGACGCCGCCGGCGCGCACGTCGGTGATGACCTGCGACGTCCTAGCCGACAGCGCGGCCGAGAAGTCCTGGAACTGGTGCAGCGGCAAGCTCACGTACTTGGCCAACGCCGCGAAGACCGGTAGCCACTTTTCCTCGACGACAGTGCTTCGCACCCTGAGGCCCCAAGTGATCAACTCGGCGTAGACCTCAGTCAGCTGGCCGGCGACCGAGCGGATGGCGGTTTCGTCTCCAGGGTGGCCCGGGAGCCCGAAGGCGCGCTCGAGTGCCGACGGGCTCAGGGCCAAGGGGATTTGCGCGACGACGTTGGAGATCTCGCCGGTCAGGGTCCGGAGATGGGCGACCGGGTCGGTTACGGTTGGGCCTTTGGGCGCGGCGACCTGGGACTGGTACTCCAGGTATTCGGCCTCGTGGTCGGCGAGGCCCCGGGCCAATTCGGCGGCGAAGTAGAGGTACTCCCAACCGGGGCCGTCGTCGACAGGCGGGACGACGGTCATCGCGTAGCCCTGGGCGCCGGCAGACCGGCACCGCTGTTGCCGATGTCGTCGAGTCCTGCGTCGCCAGCGCCCTGCAATCGGTAGAGGCCTGGGCAAGCTCGGGTACCGCGATCCCGGTCCGCGCCCTGCAGTGCGACCCATGGGGACCATTCTTCGAGCGATTTGAGGACCTCAGACGAAGTTTGTACCTCCACCGCGAAGACGGTAACTCGGCTTCGTGGGAACGGGCGTCAAAGAGGTCCGACGCCGCCACGCGAGCGCCCAGAGCCCCCACGGACCGGGTTATTGGCGGTACCGTCCCTCGGGGTAAGCAGCTTGACCAGGACTTGACAGGTCCGATAATATAGGTTTATCGGTAGCTAGTAGGGAGATGCGGTCATGGCGCTTCCGGTGACCAGGCGAGCGGCTGAGCTTGCGAAGATCGGCGAGGACGCTCGGGACTACATCGCGGCGTCGCGCGCCGAGAACACGAACCGCGCCTATCGCGTTGGATGGGCCGCGTTCGAGGTGTGGTGCAAGCGGCACCGTCGGGACGCGATGCCCTCGGATCCCGAGACTGTCGCGCTGTACGTCGCCGACCTCGCCGGGAAGGTCAAGCCCGCGACGATCGACGCCCGCCTCGCTGCGATCTCTGCTGCACACCGTGCCGCGGGGTACGAGAGCCCGACCAAGGCCGAGCCGGTGCGCCTGGTGCGCCGTGGAGTGCGTCGGAAGGTCGGGACCGCTCAGCGTCAGGTTCGACCGGTGACCGTTGCCGACCTCCGGGCGATGCTTCAACACGCCGGCGACCACCCCGCGGGGCATCGGGACCGTGCGCTGCTCCTGCTTGGCTTCGCTGGCGCGCTCCGAAGGTCGGAGCTGGTCGCGCTCGACGTCGAGGACGTGACGGAGAGCCGAGACGGGCTCACGCTCCGCCTGCGGCGCTCTAAGACCGACCAGGAGGGCCAGGGCCGTACCGTCGGCATCCCCTACGGTTCGCACGCCGAGACGTGCCCAGTGCGGGCGTGGAAGCGGTGGCTCGAAGTGTCGGCGATCTCCGAAGGTCCGGCGTTCCGTCCCGTAGATCGTCGGGGACGGGTGAGTGTCGAACGATTGGGCGACCGTTCCGTCGCTGAGATCGTCAAACGCTACGCGGCTGCGGCCGGGATCGACCCCGAGCAGGTGGCAGGACACTCGCTCCGGGCTGGACTCGCCACGTCGGCAGCTGCGGCGGGCGTCTCTGAGCGTGTCATTGCCGCGACGACGGGTCACAAAGGCACTGCAATGCTGCGCCGGTACATCAGGGAGGGATCGCTATTTCGAGAGAATGCTGCGGCTCAGGTCGGACTCTGATATCTGCGTGCCACAGGAAATGCGGTAGGGGAGTGCGCTCGCACCCATTTGGAAAGGGCGGTAGGATGAATCTGGTGCAGAAGGACCTGGCGACGACGGATGAGCTGGAGGACCTGCTCCGCAGCGCTGATAGGACGCTGACTGACATGGTGGTCGCGTACGAGCCGATCGAGGCCAGCTACAGAACGGCCACCGAGTCGTTCGAGCCCGTAGTCGAGGTTACGAACACCGGGGCCGTGCCTCGGGCGTACGTCACGTCTACGACCTCCGCGAAGTAGGGCTCCCCTGTGCCCACGTGGGGCACCATCAACAACGAACTTCAGGTGTTGCTTCTTGAGCAGCAGCGATCACCGGATCAGGCTGATCCCCTCGGGGCGAGTCCGTACGACAGGATCCGGCGCAAGTACTCAGCAGCTTTGGCCGCATATTCGGGTCGACCTGTCATCGTCTACGCCTCCGGGTGGTTGGAGTTCCGACCCGTCCCGGACCCCCGGATGCTTCAGGTTTCGACTGGCGATCTGATGGGGTTCATGGAGGCGGTCCACGGTCTAGACCGTGGACCCCTTGACCTCATGTTGCACAGTCCTGGTGGTGACGCTGACGCAGCAAAGGCCATCATGTCGTATCTCCGCGACTCGGGCTTCGAGCCGATCCGTGCGATTGTGCCGATCTCAGCTATGTCCGCTGCAACGATGATGGCCCTCAGTTGCGATGAGATCCTGATGGGTCGGCACTCGCAACTTGGCCCGGTTGACCCACAGTTCACGCTGACTACGCCGGACGGCCCTCGTACCGCTCCCGCCCAAGCCATTCTTGACCAGTTCGAGGCCGCCAAAACCGAGTGTGCGAGCAACCCTGCGGCCCTAGCGGCGTGGCTTCCCATTCTGCGGTCCTACTTGCCAGGCCTATTGAACCAATGTCAAACGGCTCAGGAAGCTGCCGAAGAGACAGTGACGGCGGCGATGACCAAATACATGTTCAAGGACATCGATCCCGATGAAGCGAAGGCGAAGGCAGGAGAGATCGCAGCGTGGTTCAACGATCACAAGATGCACCGCAGCCACGGTAGGCCGCTCCGCTTTGATGACCTAAGTGCTCGCGGTGTTCGGGTGTCTCTGCTAGAAGCTGATGGCGCCCTGCAGGACCACGTTCTGAGCGCATGGCATGGTGTCGAGTTGAGTCTTAGTGGAGTAAACGTCAACAAGCTGATCGAAAACCATCTCGGTAAGGCGTGGATTCTTTCGGGAGGCGGCCTTCAGATCACGATCGGAGGCCCAGGGGGTCAAGCCCCAGGCGGGGCACAAGTTCCGCCATCAGCTCCGCAACGCCCACCGCTGCCGCCTGCGAACCGCGCGCAGAGACGCGCGCAGGGCAGAGGGCGACGGTAGAGGCTCTGGTCAACCGGGAACGCGACTGTGGCGCACATCGTCTACAGGGTGGGTGGCAAGGACCCGACTGGCAGGTCGGTCCGGCCACGGGAGTTCAAGGACAGCGAAGCCGGCCGCACGGCGGCCAATGATTTCAAGTCATCCCTCCGGGAACCCTGGACGTCCTACGAAGTGCGCTGGCGAGTGGACGGACGGGAGCGTTGCCAGACGTTCGCCCGACGCAAGGACGCAGACGCGTTCGTAACGACGACCGATGCGGAAAGGCTCCGCGGCATTGTCATCGACCCGCGCAAGGCGCGGGTGACGGTCAAGGAGTACGCCGATAGTTGGCTCGCCAAGCGACACGACCTTGCCGAGCGCACGGTCGAGTTGTACCGCTACCTCCTCGATAAACACATCCTTCCTGCATTCGGATCGAGCGCGATAGGATCCGTCGCTCCGTCAGCCGTGCGGGCCTGGCACGCAGAAATCGCCCAGCGTCACCGGACCACGGCAGCCAAGGCGTACCGCCTATTGCGCGAGATCTTGAACACCGCCGTCGCCGACGAGGTGATTATGCGCAACCCGTGCCAGGTGAAGGGAGCCGGGCAGGAGTCGGCACCTGAACGTCCAATGGCGACTCTCGCGGAGGTTCAGGCGCTCGCCGACGCTATGCCCGAGGAGGAGCGCATCGCGGTGCTGCTCGCCGCGTGGTGTCAGCTGCGGAGGGGAGAACTGCTGGGCCTTCGGCGGCGCGACGTAGACCTGCTCCGGGGGACGGTGAAGGTCGAGCTGACCCGAACCAAGACGATGGGCGGGGCGATGATCGACAAGGCTCCGAAGACGGAAGCGGGCCGGCGAACGCTCTACGTGCCGTCGCATATCCTCCCCGAACTCGAACGCCATATCGCCGGACACGTCGGGCCAGAGCCAACGGCGCTTCTTTTGAGAGGAGGGAACGGATCGCTACGCACCGCGTGGGACAACGCCCGGAGGACCGTCGGCGTCTCCTACCGTTTGCACGATCTTCGGCACGCTGGCCTTACCTGGTCCGCTGCCACCGGAGCATCGACGGCTGAGTTGATGCGGAGGGCTGGGCACGCGTCTCCCGCTGCCGCGCTGCGCTATCAGCACGCCACCGAGGACCGGGACAAGGTGCTCGCTGATGCGCTCGCGGGGATGGCTCCGAAGGCTCCCGTCGTCGCCATTCCTCGGTCTGTGGGACGGAAGGCCCGAAATGCTTCGCGGGGACAGCGCGGGGAGAGACGCTCTGGGAACTCAAGGGAAGGAAGAGGTTGAGGGCTGTTTCCCCTGGTGTCGGAGGGGGGACTTGAACCCCCACGAGGTTGCCCTCACCAGCCCCTCAAGCTGGCGCGTCTGCCTATTCCGCCACTCCGACGAGTTCGTGAACTAACGGATCCTAGCGCGGGCCT
>Ga0070731_10001731_pt1 | contig 22032 bp, 17 predicted proteins | sample Coa_R1_2_FD_66448 | JGI IMG/M metagenome (GOLD analysis project Ga0070731, IMG submission 66448) | Surface soil microbial communities from Centralia Pennsylvania, which are recovering from an underground coalmine fire - Coalmine... | ecosystem: Environmental > Terrestrial > Soil > Unclassified ... | reverse complement strand
GCGCTCGATGCCTTTGGCGCAAACGACGACGGGCATGCCCGCGGCGAGCAAAGGCGAAAGCGCGGTGGCGGCGCTGCGCACGGCTTGTGCCGGCACGACCAGGAGAAGTGCCTGTGCCTGAGCGGCTTCAGCGAGCTCGGGCGCAATGCGAATACTCTCGTCGATGGGGACGCCCGGAAGAAAGAGACTCTCGCGTTTCTTTTTCAGGCTTTCGGCGTTGGCGGCGTCATGCTCCCAGAGCGTAACAGCGCGCCCGGCGCGCGCGCAGGTCAGCGCCAGCGCAGTGCCCCATGCGCCGGCGCCGATCACCGCGATGCTGTCAAAGGCCATGACCGCGACTATAGCGCTTCGCCGCGCAGCAGCTTGGGGACATCACCGGCGAGGCCCGCCGCTTCACGAATGAACAGGCGCTTGAGCGCGGGCACACGCTCGACGATGCCGAGGCCGACGTCCCGGGTCACGCGCAGCAGGTCGGACCGGTTGGAGAAAAGGCGATTCAGCCCATCGGTGGCTAGTCCCATTGTCATCGTGTCGAAGCGCCGCCAACGCTGATACTGTTCGAGCACGCTCGGCGATCCGGGATCGAAGCCGAGCCGCGCCGCATCGACCACGACTTCAGCGAGGGCGGCAACGTCCTTTAGTCCCATATTGAGCCCCTGGCCTGCAATCGGATGAATGATGTGAGCGGCGTCGCCCACCAGCGCGATGCGATCAGCAATGAAGGAGCGCGCAACGAAAAAACCCAGCGGATGCACACGCCGCTTGCCTACCGCTTTGACGGTGCCGAGGTGCAGCTTGAAGCGCTGCTCGAGCTCATCGTGGAAAGCGTCTTCCGGCAACGCAACGATGCGTTCGGCTTCGCGTGCCTGCTCGGTCCAGACAATCGAGGAGCGATGCCCCTTCAGCGGGAGAATTGCGAATGGTCCTCCCGGAAGAAAGTGCTCCTCCGCACGCCCCTCATGATCGCGTTCATGCTCCACGTTGATCACGATGGCGGACTGTCCGTAGTCCCAGCCGTGAGTAGCGATACCGGCAGCTGTGCGGATCGTCGAACGAGCTCCGTCGGCGGCGGCAAGCAGGCGTGTCGAGATTTCACCGCCATCACTCAGCCGTGCGCGAATATTATGTCCCTCCCCCGAAATGGGAGGTGAAAACTCCTTCACCGCTGTGGCTGTCAGATCTACGCCGACTTCGCGCGCCTTCGCTTCCAGCGCATCGACGAGCTTGCGATTCTCAATCATGTGCGCGAACGGCTCACCCGGCTCTATTTCGCCCGCGAAAGTCAGAAAGACCGGCCGTACCGCATCGTTGAGGCGGCTGTCGGTGACCACCATGTCGAGGATCGGTTGCGCGTCGTCGGCGACGGCCTGCCAAACGCCGATGGTTTCGAACAACCTGCGCGCCGCAGCCACGATGGCTGACGCGCGTTCGTCGCCCGCATGGCTCCCGCCAAGCGCCGGATCGGCGACCACGACCGCGAATGAAGGTCCCAGTGCCTGCCGCAAGGCGATTGCCAGCGTGAGGCCCGCAAAGCCTCCACCCGCAATCAGCACGTCGGCATCATCACGCGTCATGGTCCAAGTGTAGCATGACCGAACGGGCCGGACTTGACCCCGGAACCAATCCCGTATGCATGGGAGCGGCGGCCGGCGCAGCCGGTATTATTGGAGACCCAATGTCCTCCGCCATTCAGGAGCTGATCGAGATCCTCGATCTTGAAACGCTCGAGTTGAACTTGTTCCGGGGCCGTTCACCGCAATCACGCTGGCAGCGGGTCTACGGTGGGCAGGTGATCGGCCAAGCCCTGGTGGCCGCCTGCCGCACGGTCGACGAGGTATCGCTGCGGCCGCCCCATTCGCTGCACGCGTATTTTCTGCTCGGCGGCGATCCCAAGGTACCCATCATTTACGAAGTCGATCGCATCCGCGATGGCCGCAGTTTCACGACGCGCCGCGTGGTGGCGATCCAGCACGGGCACGCGATCTTCTCCATGTCGGTGTCGTTCCACGTCGCCGAGCCAGGGCTGTCACATCAGATCAAGATGCCCGAGGTGCCCAAGCCGGACGAACTTCCGACCGAGGCGCAGATGAAAGAGAGGGTCTGGCCGTTCATGCCCGAGCCGGTGCGCCAGTATTACGAGCGCGAGCGGCCGATTGAGCTTCGCCCGACCAATTGGGATCGCTATCTCGGCGGCAAAGCCACGGACGGCCGCTTTCACATCTGGATCCGCACGACCGGGCAGCTCCCCGACTCGCCGGCGATTCATCAATGCGTGTTGGCCTATGCGTCCGATATGACGTTGCTGGACGCTGCGCTGATCCAGCACGGTCGAAGCGTCTTCGACAAAGACATCATGGCAGCAAGCCTCGACCACGCGCTATGGTTCCATCGCCCGTTTCGCGCGGACGAGTGGCTGCTTTACGCACAAGACAGCCCAAGCCTCGCGGACTCGCGGGGGTTCTCGCGCGGCCTTATCTTCGCACGCGACGGCACGTTGATCGCTTCGGTCGCGCAGGAAGGCCTGCTCCGTCAGCGGCGGCGCGATTGATCAGCGTCAGTTTTCCGTCTTGATGCCGGCCGCCCTGATGATAGGCCACCATTTGTCGATCTCAGCCTGATTGTACGCTGCGAGCGCGGCAGGATTTTGTTGATCAGCCGGGAATATGACTTGGCCGAGCGTTTCGAGTCGCTTTCGCACGGCGGGATCGGCGAGCGCGGTCTTGACCGCGCCATCGAGACGATCGACGACATCCTTCGGCGTGCCGGCAGGAGCCCACAGGCCGTGCCAGAACGAGATGCTCAGGCCCGGAACACCCGACTCGATCATCGTCGGCGTGTTCGGCGATTTCGGCCACCGCTGTTCGCTCAGCACCGCAAAAGCCTTGTATTTTCCTGCTTCGACATTGGGCAGCGTTGCCGACGCTTCCAAACAGGAAAGATCGATCTGGCCGCCGATCAAATCCTGCATCGCCGGCGCGGCACCGCGATAGGGTACGTACTGAAAGTGAGCGCCGGTTTTTTGCGCGAAGTAGAGAGCGCACAATTGGGCCGCGCTGCCGGTTCCCACGGTGCCGAACGTTGTCGGCTCTTTTCGCGCCTTCAACCAACTGATCAGTTCGGCCGCCGTGTTGGGCGGCAACGCCTCCTTGCCGAGGATCCACAACGGCGACGAAGCCAGCAGCGAAATCGGTTGCAGGCTCTTCATCACGTCGAAGTCAAGCTTGTAGATCGCGGGCGAGCCTACATGGCTCGACCAATTGCCGATCTCGATCGTGTAGCCGTCAGGCGCCGCATGGGCTTCGCGGCCGGTCGCAATCGTGCCGCTGGCGCCGCTTGCGGTCTCAACAACGACGCTCTGGCCCAGCGTGCGTCCCATCGAATCGGCCAAGATGCGCGCGAGCGTGTCGGTTGGACCGCCGGGCGGGAAGCCGACCAGCAGGGTGATCGGACGCGACGGATAATTGTCAGCTTGTGCGGCGACCGCAGCAGACAGGACAGCGATCAACGCCACCGCCAGTGTGGCTTTTCTCATCGTGTTCCCCTTGGTGTTTCCCCACCGGACGATGGCACGGCCGGTGTCGGGCTAAAAGGTCAGAAGCGCTGTCGTGAGTGACGAGCGCGCCACCAGCGAATTGTGCTTGGACAGCTCTTGGGCTGCCGATTGACGCGCCCTATATGCCCCCTGTAACCATCCGAAAATGTTCGCACTTTTTGAAAGACTGCTGACGCCGACGGCCGCACCGGAGAACCCCGAGCCGCCGGCGAAACTCATTCCGTTCCTGTGGCACTTTGCCCGCCAGGCGAAGTGGCTGTTTGCGGCTTTGTTCATTGTCGAAATGCTGGTCGCGCTCAGCGACAGTTCGGTGCCGTGGTTCATGGGCCGGGTGGTCACCTTGGTGACCACGACGCCGCCAGACCGATTCTTCGCACAGAGCTGGCCGTGGCTTGCCGGCATGGCGGTCGTGGTGCTGATCGTACGGCCGGCGGTGACGCTCACGCGCTACCTGATCACCAACCAGGCGATTGCCGCGCCGTTCACCGGCATGGTCCGCTGGCAATCCCATTGGCACGTGGTGCGCCAGAGCTGGGCATTCTTTCAGAACGATTTCGCCGGCCGCATTTCCAATCGTGTCATGCAGACCGGACCGTCGGTCCGCTCGACGCTCACCGCCACGATCACCACCGTCTGGTACATCATGGTGTACGGCGCCTCGGCGGTCGTGCTCATGGCAAGCGCGGATCGCTGGCTTGCCGTGCCGATCTTGCTTTGGTTTGCTGGCTACGCCGCCCTGCTCGTCTATTTCGTGCCGCGCATGCGTGAGCGATCCAAAGTCAGCTCCATCGCGCGCTCGACGCTGATGGGCCGCATCGTCGACAGCTACACCAACATCCTGACGGTGAAACTATTCGCCCGCGCGCGCGAAGAAGATCAGTATGTCCGAGACGCCGTCGACAGCCATGTCGATCTGTTCATTCGCTCGCAGCGCCTGCTCACCGCGTTCGGTGCGCTGCTGGACATGCTCAATGCACTGCTCATCGCCGGCGCGGGCGCGCTGGCGCTCGCGCTCTGGCGTTATGGCTTCGTGGAGGTTGGCGCCATTGCGATGGTGTTGCCACTGACCCTGCAGCTCACCAACATGTCGCGCCAGATCGCGAGCCGGATCACCGATATCTTCGAAGATATCGGCGTGGTGCAGGAGGGCATGCTCACGATCGCGCAGCCGCTGCAGCTTCCCGATCCGGCCGACGCACGGCCGCTAGCGGTCCATGCCGGCCGCATCGATTTCAAGGATGTCAGCTTCGGCTACGGCCGCGAAGCCGGCGTGCTGCAGAACTTCAACCTGACAATTCATCCGGGTGAGAAGATCGGTCTGGTTGGCCGCTCCGGTGCGGGCAAATCCACGGTGGTCAATCTGCTGCTGCGATTCTTTCACCTGGAAGGCGGCGCGATCCTCATTGACGGCGAGGACATTTCCGGTCTGACCCAGGAATCGCTGCGTGGACAAATTTCGGTGGTGACCCAGGACACTTCGCTGCTGCATCGCTCCATCCGCGAAAATATCCGCTACGGGCGGCCCGAGGCGACCGACGAGGAGATCGTGCGCGCTGCCAAGCTCGCCCACGCGCACGACTTCATCCTCGATCTCGAGGATTGGAATGGCCGCCGCGGATACGAAGCCCATGTGGGCGAGCGCGGCGTCAAATTGTCGGGCGGGCAGCGCCAGCGCGTCGCTATCGCGCGCGTGATCGTCAAGGACGCTCCGATCCTCGTATTCGACGAAGCGACCTCGGCGCTCGACAGCGAAGTGGAAGCCGCGATCCAATCGAGCCTCGGCACGCTGATGCAAGGTAAGACCGTGATCGCCATCGCGCATCGGCTCTCCACCATCGCGCAGATGGATCGCCTCGTCGTGCTCGAGCACGGTCGCATCGTCGAGCAAGGCAGCCACCGCGAGCTGATCGCCCAAGGTGGCCATTACGCGACCCTGTGGCGGCATCAAGCGGGCGGCTTCCTCGACGCCGGTGACATGCAGGCCGCGGAATAGAACGAATTTAAATCGGCACGCGGAAGACGAAGAATGCCCCACCGGCAATCAATGCAAAGCCGACAACTTGGTTCCAGGTCACCGACTGCTGCAGGTAGACGACCGAGAACACTCCGAAGACGGTGAGCGTAATCACCTCCTGAATTGTTTTCAGTTGCGCCGGCGAATACACGTAGGAGCCATAGCGGTTGGCCGGCACCGCGAGGCAATATTCGAACAAGGCAAGGCCCCAGGAAATAAGAATGACTTGCCAGAGCGGCACCTCGCGAAAGCGAAGGTGCCAATACCAGGCGGTCGTCATGAAGGCATTGGAGCCAATCAGCAGGAGGATGGGAAACAAGTAGGGTGAGACCGGCAGGGATGGCATGACAATCCTTTTGGCTGAAGCGAGCACAAGCATGGAGTCTTAGCAGAACGCCGCGATCATCGATTCCGTCCCGGTAGGGCAGCAGCCTTTTCGATTCGGCTCTGGCAGTTTTCCTGGTAGTCTGTTTTTGCCTGCCAACCTTGTTGTTCAGCGCTGGTTGCGGCCCCACCGCGGTCGCATTTCGCCCATACCGCCAGCTCTATTATGCCGATGCAGAACCGGAGTTTACGAGATGCGCCGCCGTTTCACCGTGCCCGCTTGGACCGCCGCTACCCTGACGTTCGTCGCGCTTACGCCCAATCTCGCCTTGGCGCAGGCGTTGCCGGAGCCTCCTCACGGCCTCCAGCAGCTGCCACCACCGCCGCCAGCGCCGCTCAAACCTTATACCCCGGTCGCTGTCACACTGCCGCCGGTGTTTAACGACCCGACGTTCATCGCCTTTCGCAAGAATTTGGCCGACATCGCCGAACACAAGGATCGCGCGGCACTCGCCAAATTAATCGTCACCACTGGATTCTTCTGGCTGCAGGACAAGGATCTCGCGGACCCAGGCAAACCCGGCATCGATAATCTCGCCAAGGCCATCGATCTCGACGCGAAAGACGGAAGCGGCTGGGAAGTCATCGCCGCACTCGCGGCGGAGCCGACCGCATCCGAATGGCCACAGCACAAAGGACTCATCTGCTCACCGGCCCCGCCGGGCCTTGACCCCCAGGCCGTCAATACCCTGCTCAAGGCGACCGACACAGACTTCCGCGAATGGGGTTATCCAGTTGAGAACGGCGTGGAAGTCCGAGCTCAGGCGAAGCCTGACGCGCCGGTCGTCGGCAAATTGGGTCTTGACCTCGTGCGGGTATTGCCTGACAGCGCGCCGCCCGATGCCACCAGTGCGCCGTCATTTTTCCACGTGGCGTTGCCGAACGGCAAGGCCGGCTATGTGCTGGCGACCGCCATCGCACCGCCTGTCACCGACCATGTGTGTTATACCAAAGATGCAAGCGGCTTGAAGATCGCCGGCTATATCGGCGGCAATCAGCCTTAGCATTCCAACAACTTTTACCGACGCGGCGCCGCGGCAATCGCCGCGGCACGATTACCGCACCGGCGCACTGTCCGCGGCGCTCTTCACGGAAGCGGCCGTCTGACCAAACAAGATTGCGCGCTCCTCAGCGGTGCGAATACCGCCTTGGCCGGGATTGATCTTCGGCGTCCATTCGTAAGCCTTGATCACTGCCGGCCGCGCCTTGATGGCCTCGAACCAGCGCTTGAGATTCGGAAAGTCGGAAAGTTTTTGACCCTGGCGCTCCCACGGCACGATCCACGGATAGCAGGCCATGTCGGCAATCGAGTAATCGCCGGCCAGATATTGCCGGTCGGCCAGTCTTTTGTTCATGACGCCGTAGAGCCGATTCACCTCGTTGCGATACCGGTCCATCGCGTACTGCAGCTTCTCGACGGCGTAATTGTTGAAGTGGTTGTTCTGTCCGGCCATCGGGCCGAGGTTGCCCATCTGCCAGAACAGCCACTCGAGCGCTTGCATGCGCTCGCGCATATCCTTGGCGATGAATTTTCCGGTCTTGTTGGCGAGGTAAAACAGGATCGCGCCCGACTCGAACACCGAGATCGGCTTGCCGCCATCGGGCGGGTCGTGGTCGACGATGGCGGGAATGCGGTTGTTTGGTGAGATCGTCAAAAACTCGGCCTTGAACTGCTCACCTTTGCCGATATTGACCGGAATGATTTTGTATTCGAGCCCGGCTTCCTCAAGAAAAATCGTGATCTTGTGGCCGTTCGGCGTAGTCCAGTAATGAACGTCAATCATGATAGTCCTTTTGAGTGGAGGATGCTTGGCATGAAGAGGCGGACGGAGCGTATCTTTGATGATAGTCCGCGACGCGAGTTCGCGCCATCCTGCTTCACGGTGGAGTGATCCTGGGTGTGGCTTCGCCGGCTTTGTAGGCGCCCGCCTATTCGGCGGGCAGCAGCGCGACGGCGCGCGGTGGTGCCAGCGTGCATTTCGCGGCGATGACGAAGAGCGGCACGAAGGACAACATCGCCAACAGCGTCCCAACGTGAACACCGATGACTTTGTCGAGCCACGTGGAGAAAAGAGACAACATCGGTAACAGCAGCAGCCCAGCGCTCGCAAAAAACAACGAAGACTCGGGAATCTGCGCCCGAACATCCGCGTCGTGCCATAGCCAAGCAACGACAAGTGCGCCGAAAACCAAGTCGTAGTCCTGCAGATACGGCGTTGCCATGCAGGTGCCGAGTACCAGGGCTGCATTCCTGATACCGAACGAGGCGCCGCGGTACCAGGCGACTCCAACCGCGAGCGCGGCGACGGCGGCAAACAGCGCCTGCATCGCATAAGCCTGCGGCACGTCCGCCCCAAGCCGGCGCACAACGACAAAGACCGAGATCATGCGGCCCCACGGATCGACGACGACGCCTTCCAGAAGCATGTGCCGCAGTTGCGTCAGCTGTTGTAGATAATCGCTGTAGATATCTACGCCAAAAAAGAATGCCGCGGTGGTGGTCAGCGCGGCCGCTGTGATTGCCGCCGACGCCAAGGCCCGCCAGCGTTGCCCTGCTACGAGCGCCAACGGAATCAACAAGCCAAGCTGGGGCTTGTTGACAAACAATCCGAGACAGCTGCCGGCGATGATCGGCTGCCGATCCAGCAGGCCGAGGCCGGCACCGAACAACGCCGCCGTCCAAGTCCCGGTCTGTCCGCCAATCGTGTTGAGAAACGCCGCAGGGGTCGCGGCCGCTAGAAGCAGCGCTCCACCCTTCGGCATCGCCAGCCGCAGTGCCCGATAAAAGGCGTACCAGCCAGAGATCAACCAGATCGCGAGCCCCGGCAAATAAGGCACGAGCGCGAATGGCGCCATCAGCACGAGAAGCGTCGGCGGATAGCTGTAGCGATAGTCTTGCAGGCTCTGTCCGACAACGCTCTGCTCGAAAGTATGAAAGGTCATGAAGTTGTAGATTTCAGTTGCCCGATGATGCCAAGCCAAGAAAGGCCCCGACCAGAAATTGATGAAGTCGTCGCCGATTGCGTGGCCTAAACCGTCGGTCATCCCGCCGCGCACGTCCTGGACCAGGTCGTTGAAGTAGAAAACGGCGCCCACGGCGACGGCCCAGCGTGCCAGGCGTTTGATCCAATCGAGCGACAGGGGCATCGTCTGCCCGCAGAAAAGCGCGCGTATGCCGAAAGCCTGTGCCGGCGTCTGGTCGCCGAATGAAGCCATAGCCGCCCTGAGACCCAACATACGTTGCGCTTGGGTAATCGCGGCGCTTTGCGCGCTCTACCGCGAAGTCGACCCGCCATCGGCTCATTGTCAAATGGGAAAAAGACGAGAGACAAACGATCCATCTCCGCAACGCGCGTGATTTTCAGAAATGGCGAACGGTGTGCTGGCCCGTTGTTCATTGCCGTTCCGGTTGACCCAATCGGCCGCAGCACTCCCGAAATCAAATGAGCGGTCCTGCGCGCCTGATAAACCCGGTTAAAACCTCTCGATGCGGAGGGCTTGGGTTTCAAGACGCTGTCTATTGCCTAGCGAATATTTAACCCCTGCGCCGCATATTCGCCCTTCCATGTCCAGCAGCCCTGCTTTGGCAGCACCCGCCGTGACTGCTCCGGTGAGAGCAAATCTCTTCGCCGCCGCAGTCATTTTCGGTTTGTTTGTGCTCGCCGCCATCGTGAGCGCGGAACGCAAGGACGTGAGGGGATTCGACGAAGTGGCGCATGCCTCCTACGTCGCATCCATTCAGCAGACTGGAAAAGCATGGCCCGCATTCGACACCTTGCGAATGCTTGACCCGCAAACCTTCAGGTTCACCGAAAAGGCCAATTACCTCGACCACCCGCCAATATTCTATGCACTGCTCGCCGCGTTAGGGCCCGTTCTGGAGGACCACCCACACGCGCTGCGGACGCACCGGCTGATCGACGTCATGCTCACGGCGCTGGGTCTCGCCGTCTTGTTCGGACTCGGATTGACCGCAGGATTCTCGCGCTACGAATTTTGCGCCTTGGCGGTGCCGCTCGCTTGCGTCCCCATCCTTCCGCTGCTTGCCGGCGCCATCAACAACGACGATCTCGCCTTTCTGGGCGGCGCCATCGCCACGCTCGGCGTCTGGCAGCTTGCCGCGACCGATCGCGGAGGATGGCTGGCGCTGGCGCTGGCCGGTGTGATCGTCGCCGCATGGGCGAAGCTGACCGGCTTCCTGCTTGCCGGCGGCATGGTGGGCGCCGTCATCGCTTATCTCATGTGGCGCCGGCGATGGCGCTGGTCCTGGACGATAGCGGCCGGGCTTGCGTTTCTCATAGCGGCGGCGCCGTACGCCGTCTTTTTGGTGCAGTACGGCAGCCCGGCGCCCGACACGCCGGCGCAGATCGCCATGATTGAAAACAACGCACGGGTCGTCGGCGTGGCCGACCTGCCACGCAAGTCATTTCCGGTCTATCTCGGCTATTTCGCCCTCGTCTTCATCGTCGACTGGATGCCCATCGGTTCGCGAGACATTTTCAATTACGCAATGCTGATCGTTCCGGTGGCAGCGCTCGTTTGTGCGTTGGCGGGAGTGGCATTATCGCTGCGGCGTCTCTGGCATCGGCAGGAAACGGTGCTCGATGTGGTGGTGATCGCAGGTGCATTATCGCTGTTCGTGACTCTTGTGCTGCATGTCCACCACGCCTATGCGGATCATCTCGCGACCGGATGGCTGGAGGAGGCTTATCCGCGGTATTACCTGCCGCTAGTGGCCATCGTGCCTCTCGCCGAATTGTCGCTGCTCGCCGCGATCGAGAGTCCGCGTTGGCGCCACGCCTTGCTGGGCTTTCTGATCGCCGGGCCGATCGCATTTCACCTTCTCGGCGCGCCGCTCGGTTAGTTTCCGGCGTGGCCTGATTAACGGCGTCGGCATGGTTACTAAAATCTCGCGCCGACGTGCGTGCATTGCTCACCGCAACTGACGTTCTCTTAACGGTGTCGTATCGCGCCGCGCTTTGGCGAGGTCGCGCTAGCCCGACATTAAGTAAATCCTGCGACGCATGTCGTGGACGAATGGACAGCAGCTAGCAGTCGGCTGATGCCGGCCCGCTGGAACAGCGGTCTCGCGGGCCGGGAGACGTCATGCGTATGAGTGATATGGAATTCGGCGAGGCTGTCGAAGCCATCCCGACGTCCGCCACTTCCGACCACGATCCCATACGCCGATTTGTTGAAGTCATGCCGCGGCCACTGCGCTTTCTCGGCGTCGGCGCTGTCGGTCTGATCACTGATCTTGCCGTCTTCACTGTTGTGCTCGCGCACGGCCTGCACCCGTTGCTCGCACGCCTCGTTTCGCTTGCCGTTGCAACGGTGGTGACGTGGCGACTCAATCGCGCGCTTACCTTCGATCGCAGCGGCCACCGCCCGAGCCATGAAGCAATGCGCTACGCCCTCGTCACCGGCTGTGCGCAGGGCGTCAGCTATGTGACGTTCGCGGTCCTCGTCGTTACCGTCTTCGCCGCGACGCCGCAACTCGCCGTCATTGTCGGCGCCGCGGTTGCGGCGCTTTTTTCCTACAAGGGGCAGGCGCTGTACACGTTCCGCCCGCATCCCTCCTGCTCCGCTACACAGTCGGATTTGAAGGCCGCGCCGTGACCGTCGACGCGGAGGTTTTTGTGATCGGCGCGGGGCCGGCCGGCCTTACCGCGGCCTACTGCCTGACCAAAGAGGCGCGATCGGTCATCGTCATCGAGCGCGACCCTCTTTACGTCGGCGGCATCAGCCGCACCGTCGACTATAAGGGGTTTCTGTTTGACATCGGCGGCCACCGCTTCTTCTCCAAATCGAAAGAGGTCGTCGCGTTGTGGCAGGAGATCCTGCCCGACGATTTCATCTCGCGACCGCGCTTGTCGCGCATTTATTACAACGGCAAGTTCTTCTCTTATCCACTCAAGGCCTTTGAAGCGCTGTTCAAGCTTGGCGTGTTCACCAGCGCGGCGTGCATGCTGTCGTATGCCTACGCCAAGGCCTCCCCCATCGCGCCGGCGCGCACGTTTCACGAATGGGTCCGCAACCAGTTCGGCGAACGGCTATTCCAGATTTTCTTCAAGACGTACACCGAGAAGGTGTGGGGCATGTCGTGCGACGAGATTTCCGCCGACTGGGCCGCCCAACGCATCAAGGGTCTCGATCTCATCACGGCGGTGACGAACGGGCTCAAGCGATCGCTGCGGATTGGCGGCAAATCCAAAACCGGGGAGAAACCCGGCTCCGACACCGTCAAGACGCTGATCGAGAGCTTTCAGTATCCCCGCAAGGGACCCGGCATGATGTGGGACGCCGCGGCGCTCAAGATCAGAAACAATGGCGGCCGCATCCTCATGGGACGAGAACTGGTCGGGCTCGAATACGATGACGCCAGCAATCTCTGGCATATCCAGGTCGCTCACGCGGGTGGTCGCGAAACCTACTCGGCACGGCACGTGATCAGTTCGGCGCCGGTACGCGAGCTCGTGCAGCGGATCAAACCGGCACCGATCTCGCTCTTGCATGCGCGCGCGCTGCGCTACCGCGACTTTCTCACCGTCGCGCTGATGGTCCGCAAGGACGAGCTTTTCCCGGATAACTGGATCTACATTCACGACCCGAGCGTGAAGGTCGGCCGCGTGCAGAACTTCGGCTCCTGGTCGCCCCAAATGGTTCCCACCGGTATGGGCTGCCTCGGTCTCGAATATTTCTGCTTCGAGGGCGATGGCCTGTGGACCGCCGCCGACAGCGATCTGATCGCACTTGCAAAAAAGGAAGTGGCGCAGATCGGGCTGGTCTCGCCGGAGGACGTGATCGACGCCTGCGTGGTGCGCCAGCCCAAAGCCTATCCGGTCTACGACGAAGAGTACCGCGACAACATGGAAACCATTCGGCTTGATCTGGAAGGCAGCTATCCGACGCTGCACATGGTCGGCCGCAACGGCATGCACAAATACAACAATCAGGATCACGCCATGATGACCGCGATGCTCACAGCGCGGAATATTTTGGCGGGGCAGCGGCTCTACGACGTATGGAACGTCAACGAGGACGCCGAATATCACGAGGCGGGCGAAGCAGGCATGCACAGCGCCCTCGACAGCGTGCGTCTTGTCCCGGAGAAAGTCGCCGATTCGCGCGCGGCTTAGTGCCCGGTGCGGAGCCCGCTTAACCGCACTCGCCTCCGATTCCTGATTTCGCTGGCGCTCAATCCAGGCTACGCTTGTTGGACACCCAGCGGCGGGTGACGCCCATTGGGAGCAGACTTCGATGACTTCACCGAAACGGCAAATGCACCTCGGCGTGTTCTGGCTCGGGACCGGAAATCATACGGCCGGCTGGCGCTACGAGGGCGCTGCGGCCAGCAATTGCAGCTGGCCGGTGGTCGCTCAAGGCGCGCAGATCGCCGAGCGCGGAAAATTCGATCTGTTCTTCGTTTCCGATTCCGCAGCCATGAACTACGACGACCATCCGTCATTCCAGACACGCTTCGAGCCGACCACGCTGGTCGCCGCGCTCAGTACGGTGACGCGTTATGTCGGGCTCGGCGCCACCATGTCGACGAGCTTTTCCGAACCCTACAACGTGGCGCGGACTTTCGCGTCGCTGCAGCATCTCAGCGGCGGCCGCGCCGCCTGGAACGTCGTCACCAGCACGCATCAAGCCGCCGCCCAGAACTTCGGCAAGGACGAAGTCGGCGAGCATGGCCTGCGTTACGAGGTTGCCAACGAGTTCGTCGACGTCGTGAAGGGATTGTGGGAGACGTGGGACGAGGACGCGGTCGTCGGCGACAAGACGACTGGCACATTCGTCGACGAGTCCAAGGTGCGGCCGCTCAATCACAAAGGCCGGTTCTTTTCCGTCAAAGGTCCGCTCAACATCCAGCGCAGCCCGCACGGCGATCCGTTGATCATCCAGGCCGGCGGCTCGGCGCCCGGCCAGGAGCTTTCCGCGCGTACCGCCGATCTGGTGTTTTCTGTGGTCAACGGCGACAAGGAATCCGCAAAGGCTGCGTACGACAGCCTGAAGGCGCGCGTCATCAAGCACGGCCGGGCGCCGGATGCGGTGTCGATCCTGCCTGGCGTGATGCCAATCATCGGTGAGTCCGACGAACAGGCCAGGGAACAACTCGACAAGCTGCAAAGCTGGCTGACGCCGAGCAACGCGCTCGCACTCGTCTCCAATCGGATCGGCTTTGACATTTCGAGCTTTCCACTCGACGGCCCGGTGCCAGAATTTCCTGCAGCCACCAATCGCGGACAATCGTTCTCGGTGGCGCTGCTCGACATGGCGCGGCGCGAGAAGATGACGCTGCGCGATCTCTACAATGTCACCGCGGCGGCGCGCGGCCATTGGGTGATCTATGGCACGCCGCGGCGCATTGCCGACACGCTGGAAGAGTGGTTCGTCAGCGGATTCGCCGACGGCTTCGTTATCATGCCGGCCTATTTCCCGGCCGCATTCGACGATTTCGTCAATCTCGTCGTGCCCGAACTGCAGCGGCGCGGACTTTATCGGCAAGACTATTCAGGGCCAACGCTGCGCGATCATCTCGGTCTGCCATTGAACACACCGACATCAACGCGCGCCGCAGCGTCTTGATTTTTCATCGCTGGGAGAAACCATGGTCATCGAAATTGCTCAGATCGACGTCAAACCCGGAATGGAAACCGAATTTGAATCCGGGGTGAAAAACGCCGCGCCGGTGTTCAAGCGCGCCAAAGGCTGCCACGGCATGGAGCTGCAGCGCTCCATCGAGAAGCCGAGCCGCTACCGGCTTTTCGTCAAATGGGACACCGTGGAGGACCACACCGTCCACTTCCGCGGCTCCCCCGACTTTCAGGAATGGCGCAAGCTCGTCGGCCACTGCTTCGCGTCGCCGCCGGAAGTCGAGCACGTGGCGCAGGCAGTGAAGGGATTTTAGGCCTCACGTCACCGGCGCCGGATTGAACAGCGCCAGCGCGTTGTGCAACCTCCACGTCTCGGTCCAGGTACGCCTCCGGCCACTCGCCACTTCGAGCATGGTGTGGAACAGCTCCCAGCCGAGCTCTTCCATCGTCGCGTCTCCGGTCGCGATGCGGCCGGCGTCGACGTCCATCAAATCGTGCCAGCGCCGCTTTAGCTCGCTCCGCGTCGCGACCTTGATCACGGGCACCGCCGCCAGCCCATAGGGAGTGCCCCGTCCGGTCGTAAACACATGAAGCGTCATTCCGGCCGCGAGCTGCAGCGTGCCGCAGATGAAATCGCTGGCCGGTGTCGCGGCGTAGAGCAAGCCCTTGCCGCGCGCCCGCTCGCCGGGCGGCACGACACCCGAGATCGGCGCGGTGCCGGACTTGATGATCGACCCCATGGCCTTCTCGACGATGTTCGAGAGCCCGCCCTTCTTATTGCCCGGCGTGGTATTGGCGCTGCGGTCGACGCTGCCGCGTTCGAGATAGCGGTCGTACCAGCCAAGCTCCGCGATCAGCGCGCGGGCGACGTCGGGGTTCGCGGCACGTGCCGTAAGCTGCGCGACGCCATCGCGGACCTCGGTGTTCTCGGAAAACATGACAGTTGCTCCAGCGCGCACCAGAAGATCGCTGGCGAAGCCCAGCGCGGGATTGGCAGTGACTCCCGAAAAGGCGTCGCTGCCGCCGCACTGCATGCCGACCACAAGGGCCGAAGCGGGGCAGGTCTCGCGCCGCCGCCGGTCGAGACGCTGCAAATGCTGCTCGGCCGTCCGCATGATCGACGTGATCATGGCGTCGAAACCGACATGCGAAGGATCCTGCAGCGTGACGAGATCGTAATCCTGTCCGGCGGCGGCACCGCGGCCGCGCACCGCGCCGGCAGGCAGCAGGCGTTCGGGCTGCAGTTTCTCGCAGCCGAGGCCGACAACCATCGTGCCGCCGCCGAAATTCGGGTTGAAGCTGATGTTGCGCAGGGTGCGGATCGGAATCTCTGCGTCGGGCGCTTCGATGGCGACGCCGCAGCCGTAGATGTGCTCGAGGCCCACCACGTCGTCGACATTGTGATATTTGGGCAGCAGTTCGGAACGAATGCGCGAAACGGCGTGTTCGACAACGCCGGAGACGCATTGCACCGTCGTGGTTATGCCGAGGATGTTGCGCGTGCCAACCGATCCGTCGGCATTGCGGTAGCCTTCGAATGTGTAGCCTTCGAGTTCGGCGGCGAGCGGCGCATTGCTGGTTGCGATCGGAAGCCCTTCGAGTGACGGCGGCGCCGGCATGACGAGCTTCTGCTCATTGACCCAGGAGCCCGCGGCCAACGCCTTCGCCGCATAGCCGATGACGACGTTGTAGCGGCGCACCGGCGCGCCTTCGGCAATGTCGGTCAGCGCGACCTTATGGCCCTGCGGAACGTGCTCGTGAAGCTTCAATCCGGACGGCAGCTCTGCACCTGCGGGAAGGCCGAAGTCGTTGACGACGATCGCCACGTTGTCGTCCGTGTGCATGCGGATGACGCGCGGCGCGTCCGGGCTCTTTGGGTCGAGGGCCTTGGCTTTGGGGTGCGGGCTTTCGGCGATCGTCATACGGAGCTGCTCCTCAAGCCCTCGCCCTCTGCACATTTCCAATCCGCTCCGGCACGCCGAACTCGCGGCGGCAGACTTCGGCGAGGGCGGCGACGCCGGCGCGGATCTCCTCATGGGATGGGCTGGCGAAGCACAGCCGCATGCGGCTCTTGCCGTAGCTCTTGTCGGTGGTCCATTCCGGTCCGGGGTTGATGGCGACACCGGCGGCGAGCGCGGGCTGATAAAGCTTCAGCGTATCGACGACGTCCGGCAATTTGACCCACAGGAAAATTCCACCCTTCGGGTCGTCGAATTCGGCCGCCGTGCCGAACTGCTCGTTGAGCGCGTCCATCAGCGTTTCCAGCTTCTTGCGCAGTCCGCGCGTCAGCGGCGGCACGTGCGCGTCGAAATTCTTCGGGCAATACTCGCCCAGAACCATTTGCTCGAGCGCACCGGAGCCGGCGTCGGTCTTCAGCGGCAGCATGCGCGAAAGCACGTTCCACTCGGCGACGATGTAGCCGACACGCAGCGCCGGCGCGATCGATTTTGAGAATGAGCCGATGTGAATGACGCCGCCGTGTTTGCTCATGGCGTACAGTGCCGGCGGCCGCCGGCCGTCCCAGATGAGATCGGCATAGCAATCGTCCTCGAAGATCGGCACGCCGTGCTGCTCGGCAAGCCGTAACAGCTCCAGCCGGCGCGACTCCGGCAAGATGGTGCCGGTCGGATTCTGCACAGTTGGGATGGTGTAGATGTATTTGGCGCGCACGCCGCGCTTTTTCAGATCGTCGAGCGCGGATGCGAGCGCATCCATGCGCATGCCCTCACCGTCGAGCGGGATACCGACGGCGCTGACGCCAAGCCGCGTCCAGCGATTCAACGAACCCTGATAGGTCTCGGCTTCGGTAATGATCGTGTCACCGCGATTGAGCAGAACGCCGTTGACCAGATCGAGCCCCTGCAGCGAGCCGGAAGTGATGAGGATTTCGTCAGCGGCACACGAGATGCCGGCGGTGCGCTTGAGCTTTTGCGCGAGGAACTCGCGCAGCGGCCGGTAGCCCTGCGGGCCGCTCGCCAAACCGTAGGTCGCAAGTGTGGCACCTTCGCGCTGGAGCACGGCGCTCAACGCCGCGATGAGATCATCCACGGGAACCTGATCGGGGTCGTTGTTGCCGCCGACGAAGCTGTATTTGGCAAGGCCGTTCCATTTTGCGGCGGCCGGCGGCAGGCCCGTGGCAAGTAGAGGCGCGTAGTCGAGGACAGACATGCGGGTTTCCCAGGCGTCGCGCCCGGCCTTGTGCCGGGCTTCCCGATGAATGTGGCACAGCCCTGCTTCGCTATCGAGATGGCCGGGACAAGCCCAGCCATGACGCCTAGTGCGTCACTTTCCTCCCCTCGGGACTCGCCCCATATTCGGACCATGGCGAACGGCCCCAAGCAGCAGCGCGATCCGGCGAAGCATTCGAAGAAGGATCCGGCAAAACCGACTCGCGCGAAGGCGGCGCGGCCGGATGTGCCGCCGCTCGATCCAGCGCTGGCGGAACTGCTCAATCCAGCGATCGGCCAAGGTCGCGCCGGCATGGGCTCGCTGACGGGAATTGAGCCGCAGCAAGCGAAAACTCCCGCTTCTTCGCCGGGAGAGCATCCCCCCTCACCCGACCCATCGGCCCGTCCCATCCCGGGTGGGGAGAGATGGAGCGACAAACCTGTTGCCCCGCAAAAGACCGGGCTTCAGCCCCCGCCGGATAATTCCTTCGACCGCCGCGCCGACTTCGCCAACGCGCACCGGGCGCGCAAGTCCACGCGCGAGGGATTCGGCGAGGCGCCGCAGCAAAGCTATGTGGGCAAGACGCCCGCACCGCTCGGCGAACTCGATCCCGATTTGGCGAAAGCGCTGGGGATTGGCGAGGACGAACAAACTGACGCTTCGCCTGCCGCCGAAGCGGAGAACGACAACAACATCATCAAGTACGGCGACGCGCCCAAGCGCGCCCGCGTTGCGCGCGGCGAAGTCGGCACCGTCGCGGGGCTGGCGAGCCAGCGCTCGCTCGACCAATTGCTGCGCGAGGGGCGCCCCGAATTCCGCGACCAGGACGGTGCGTACAGGATTTGGACGCCACACCGGCCGCCACGCCCCGACAAGTCCGAAGGCGGCAAGCGCTTCGTCATCAAATCCGACTTCGATCCGAAGGGCGACCAGCCGCAAGCCATCGCCGACCTGGTCGAAGGCGTCGGCCGCAACGACCGCACGCAGGTTCTGCTCGGCGTCACCGGCTCGGGAAAAACGTTCACTATGGCGAAGGTGATCGAGCAGACGCAGCGGCCGGCGCTGATCCTCGCGCCCAACAAGACGCTGGCGGCGCAGCTCTATGGCGAGTTCAAGAATTTCTTTCCGGATAACGCCGTCGAGTATTTTGTCTCTTACTACGACTACTACCAGCCGGAAGCCTACATCCCGCGCACCGACACCTACATCGAGAAGGATTCATCGATCAACGAACAGATCGACCGCATGCGCCACGCGGCGACGCGCGCGCTGCTGGAGCGCGACGACGTGATCATCGTCGCCTCGGTGTCGTGTATTTACGGTATCGGCTCGGTCGAGACCTATTCGGCGATGACCTTCGCGATCAAGCGCGGTGAGCGGCTGAACCAGCGCCAATTGCTCGCCGACCTGGTCGCGCTGCAATACAAGCGCTCGGGGGGCGACTTCTATCGCGGCTCGTTCCGCGTGCGCGGCGACGTGATCGAGATTTTTCCCGCCCACTATGAGGACCGCGCCTGGCGGGTATCGCTGTTCGGCGACGAGGTGGAGTCGATCCACGAATTTGATCCGCTCACCGGGCAGAAGACCGACGAACTGGAATTCGTCAAAATCTATGCCAACTCGCACTACGTGACGCCGCGGCCGACGCTGCTGCAAGCCATATCGGGCATCAAGCTGGAACTGAAGCAGCGCCTCGACCAGCTCAATGCCGCCGGGCGCCTGCTGGAAGCGCAGCGGCTGGAGCAGCGCACGCTCTACGATCTGGAAATGATGGAGGCGACCGGCGCCTGCGCCGGCATCGAGAATTATTCGCGCTATCTCACCGGACGAAAGCCGGGCGAGCCACCGCCGACCTTGTTCGAATACGTGCCGGACAATGCGCTGGTGTTCGTCGACGAGAGCCACGTCACCATACCGCAGCTCGGCGGCATGTATCGGGGCGACTTCCGCAGGAAGGCGACGCTCGCCGAGTATGGCTTCCGCCTGCCCTCGTGCATGGACAATCGGCCGTTGCGCTTCGAGGAATGGGACGCCATGCGGCCGCAGACGACGGCCGTATCGGCGACGCCCGGGCCGTGGGAGCTCAACGAATCCGGCGGCGTGTTCACCGAGCAGGTGATCCGCCCGACCGGGCTGATCGATCCACCGGTGGACGTGCGGCCGGCGCGCACCCAGGTCGACGACCTCGTTGGCGAAGTGCGGCAGGTGGCGCAGCGCGGCTACCGGGCGCTGGTCACGGTGCTGACCAAGCGCATGGCCGAGGATTTGACCGAATACCTGCACGAGCAAGGCATCCGCGTGCGCTACATGCACTCCGACATCGACACCATCGAACGCATCGAGATCATCCGCGATCTGCGCCTTGGCGCCTTCGACGCGCTGGTCGGCATCAATCTGCTGCGCGAGGGCCTCGACATTCCCGAATGCGCGCTGGTGGCGATCCTCGACGCCGACAAGGAAGGATTTCTGCGCAGCGAGACGAGTCTGGTGCAAACAATAGGCCGCGCGGCGCGCAACATCGACGGCCGCGTCATTCTCTACGCCGACAGCGTCACCGGCTCCATGGAACGCGCCATGGCGGAGACCAGCCGCCGCCGCGAGAAGCAGGAGCAATTCAACACCGAAAACGGCATCACGCCGGAAAGCGTGCGCAAGGGCATCGGCGACATTCTCAACAGCGTCTATGAGCGCGACCACGTGCTGATCGCCGCCGGCGCCGGCGAAGGCGGCGAGTTCGCGGAAGCCGCCACCATCGGCCACAATTTCGAGGCCGTGATCGCCGACCTGGAAACGCGCATGCGCGCCGCCGCCGCCGATCTCGATTTCGAAGAGGCCGCCCGCCTACGCGACGAGATCAAACGCCTACGCTCGACCGAGCTCGCCGTCATGGACGATCCCACGGCGAAATTTTTGCCCTCGCCCCACGCGGGAGAGGGTGGCCGCGCGGAGCGCGCCCGGGTGAGCGCCAGCAGCCCAGCCATCAGCAAAATTCACAAACCCGATCTCGACGAAATGGGCATCGCGCTCCATCACGAAGTCGCGCCACATCGGCCGGGAGCAAAGCGCGGCGCACCGCGCAAACCGACGCTCGACGAAATGGGTCCGGGCGTGGAATCCGTTCCAGGAAAGCGCGACTCTTCCAGCCCGCGCTCCACCCTCGGCCGTCCCGGCATGCGCGGCGGCTGGAAGCCCCGGAGGCGCTGATCGCACGGCCGCCGTTTCGGCCGATATCGCTATGCGGGGCGGATGAGTTAGGCTGGCTCGTTCACTTGCGAATCACCACAGAGAGCCGGGAGGACGCCATGGCGAAAGGTCAGATGCGAAGCAACAAGGAAAAGAAAAAGCCGAAGCAGGATAAGAACAAGAAGAAAGGCGCCGCCGCCCCCTCGCCGTTCGCCAACATGCAGAGCCAGTCCAATCCCGGCACGAACCCGTACGGTAAGAAGAACTAGCTGAGTAGCCCTCTCTACGTTGGCAATCCGCCGCCGGACATCGCCGTTCCGCCGTTTGTCGCCGCGCTCGGCCCGCTGCCGCAACGCGCGATCATCCTCGCCGCGCTGGTGGCATTGGTAATCGTCGTGGTGCTGCTGGCGTGGCCGCATTGGCGCATGCAGCGACGACCTCAGCGAAATGATCGTGCCGGATGGGAATGAATTCATTGTGCTCTGGTCTCTAGAGACGGCCGAACACACCGCGGACTATCGCGAGCTTGGGCGTTTCGCAACACGTGCCGACGCCGAGACCTTCCTGACGGCGGATTAGCCGGTCGATCACCCATTCGGCTTCGCCGAAGACGAAAAAACCACCAGCGCTGCAACAGGCGCACGCAGATTGCTCTCCCTTCCAGATCAGCGTTTCGCCGCCGCAATTCGAAAATGTCCGCACGCTCCGCGCCTTAGCCGAAAAAAGTGAGAATCAAGGCAGCGTGTCACACTTTCGACGCGCGGAGATCAAACAGAGCGCGCGAAAAAATCCTCTTCGCGTCAGGGCAATAGCTCTCTTCGGCGGAAATTATTGGTCGCGCACCGCGCGGCGAACTAAAAGAGTTCATCTCGCTCTCTTGCAAGGACGCTGGTCGCGTGACAACGGCTGGCGGAGCGGGTTGCGGTGCCCGCGGGCGGCGGCTCGTCACTGACGTCCCCGGGCGGCTCGGACATCATGCCTGCCGGCACTATGACCGGCGCGCGAGGTGCTCGCTGCAACTGGGTACGGCACCGGCGGCACGTCCGCTTCGTTTGGTGCACGTATTCCAGGAAGCCTGGCCCGAGCTGCGCCTTAGGGACGACGACTCCCTTTGGTAAGAGCCGTGGTGG
>Ga0070731_10001730_pt1 | contig 22033 bp, 18 predicted proteins | sample Coa_R1_2_FD_66448 | JGI IMG/M metagenome (GOLD analysis project Ga0070731, IMG submission 66448) | Surface soil microbial communities from Centralia Pennsylvania, which are recovering from an underground coalmine fire - Coalmine... | ecosystem: Environmental > Terrestrial > Soil > Unclassified ... | reverse complement strand
CACGCCTATGGGTCCGTTGTTCTGGGTGGATGCCGTCGCCAGGCTAAATGAGTTGTCAAGAAACGGAACCATCGCGGGAGTGTCGAAGAACAGGCCAAAGCCGCCCCGAATGACGAGATCGCCGCCCTTTCCCGGCTGGTAGGCAAAGCCCAGACGAGGGCTAACGTTCTTCCAGTATTGCGGATAGATGTTGTCGACCTGCTGACCAGCAACGGCGAGACCACCCTTAGCAGGATTAAAAACAGAGAGATCATTCTGACCGTCGTGGATCGGTCCCTGATATTCATAACGCAATCCAAGATTCAAGTTCAGCCTGCGTGTCACTTGCCATGCATCTTGGGCGAAGAGATTAAAGCTGTTCATGGTCACTTTGCGCTCCTGGTCTCCGCGCATGATGATCGACTGGTAGACGTAACCCGCCATAAAGTCCGCGAGCGCAGCGATGTTGGTATCGAACGTGGTGTTGTTGAGTAATCCGTTCCAGGGTCCCTGCGTTCCGTTGAAAAAGAACGCTCCGCGGCCTCCAGTGGTGTAAAACGAATCGATGCGGGCTTGGCGCACCTCGCCCCCGAAGCGCATCGAATGTGCGCCCTTGGTCCAGGACACGGCGTCGGAGAGATGACCCGTGATGTCGTTACGTCCGGAATTGGGTGTGAGTCCGGTGCCATCAAAGCTGCCGATCGACAGTAGCGGTGCGCCCGCCAGATTGGGCGAACTCACGCCGGTGTTGAGCCCCAGCGCCACCGGGTCGATAGCGCTGTTCTTATCTGAAAATACTTGGTTGAAGTAGCTCACGCCAAAAAGAATCTGGTTGGAGACCGACGGAGACACAATCCTGTTGTAGATCAACGAATAGTTGGAGACATGCATAGGCCCGACTTGATAGTAATCAGGGATATGCGAGCCGACGGGTGCAGTCTGCACACCCTGGCCTATGAAATATTTAAACGAAAGCCGATTGCTGTCGTTAAAACTGTGATCGATCTTGGCCAAACCATTGTGGCTGAAGCCGTTCTCCGGAACCGGAGAGAAGAAATTGCCGGGTGTCCCGGGCCCCGTGAGCGCACTCGCCGGCCAAAGAGCTCTTAGCAAATTCTGTGAAACAGGGTTAACTGGAATTCCATACTGATTCAGCAGCTGCAGTGCTTCCGCCTGGTAGCCATCCGTCGGCGTGGTGGCCAGAGCCTGAATGCCGATCACGAATTTCTGCTCTTCGTAGGTGGCGAAGAAAAACGTCTTGTCCTTGATGATTGGGCCACCCAGTGAGAAGCCGTAGTGTTCGTTGCGGAGCTTGTTTTTCGGCGCGCCTTCCGGCGCAAAAGGCGATTGCGCGGCCAGAAATTCATTGCGGTTGTAATAGTATCCGCTGCCGTGCAACTGGTTGGTTCCAGACTTAACGACCAAGTTGATAGTGCCGCCGGGGTTGCGCCCGGACTCCGGTCCACCCTGCGTCTGGAGCGAGAATTCCTCTAGGGCATCCAGTGGCAACAGCACGCCGGGAATGCTATTGATGCCGCCCTGGTTTACGGCCATAATGTTCCACCACTGGTCGTTGTTGTCAGTGCCCTCGATCTGCCAGTTGATCTGATTTGCCCGCGCTCCATTTACTGATCCGTTGGCGCCCGCGGAGTAGCCGGCAAATCCGGCCGACAGTCCGATCATCTGCACGTAGTCTCGCCCGTTTATAGGCAGGTCTTGAACGGTTTGGGTTGCCACTGTAGTTGTCAGCGTCGTCTCGCTGGTCTCAAGCACCACCGCGGCGGCCGATACATCGACGTTGGTCGCAATCTGCGCCACGCTCAGCTTGACAGGCAAGTTATAAATGGAGCCCGCTGATACGCGGATGCCATTAACGGTAATTTTCGAAAATCCACTCTGCGCAACGACGATCGTATAATTGCCGAGCGGCAAGTCCGCAAACGTGAACTCACCGGCAGTCGATGAGGAAGTTGTATAGCCGAGGCCGGTCGCTTCATTAGTGGCTCTTACTTCAGCCCCTGCCACGATTGCCCCTGACTGGTCAGCAACAATCCCGCTGATGCCGCCTCGAAAAGTCTGCGCAGACACCACCAAGCCTACGCTCAGAACCAAGAGAAGAGCCCATAGCGCGCGTCCCATACAGCCTCCTTTTAGCCGATGAAAATAGGCAATAGATCACCGCACACTGCACCAGCATAGCTTCCTGAGAATTAAGCGAACACGACGGGCCACGCGCCCAGCGCGGCTTCGAGAATCCTGCGGATATCCCGTGCTTCAAACGGAGCCGCGCAGTAGTTGGCGGCGCCGTGCTTGAGCGCATGCAGCCACGTGGAGGAATCAGGGAGCCGGCTGGCCGCTACCACGGCGGGCCTGAGCGAGCGCCGTTTGAGCACTTTCAGGTGCCTGGGATCGGCGCCGCAGAAGATGACCGCTGCGCCGAGGCGCTCCACAAGCGAAACGCAGCCGGGAATCGAACTGGCGTTTCTCACGTGACGCACGTGGGCGAACCGCGAAACGGTTTCGGTCGGTTGCTCGACCAGAGGTTCCTCCAGGCCGCAAAGGACCTCGTTCATTTCAGCGATGTGACTGTCGGACATTACGCCTCCTCACGCCCCTCGCAAATTCTTCACTGGGGAGAATCGCGGGTCGACGGAGACCCATGCCGCGCCTGACTTGAGCCTACCAGGGGCACAGTTACGCGTCTAATTCAAAATGCTGATCGGTTCCATAAGCATGCCTAGCTGTTCAGCGAAACGTTCCGAATCGTCGACGTCGAATCATTGCCCTCGCTTGGATCATTAGCGTGTCACGGTGTTCGCAGCTACTTTCGGCCCTTCGTTACCAGTCGGGTTTCGCTGCCGTGCTGTCGTTGGTGGGACTTCGTTTATTGAAACCGATGTCAACGACGGCGTTCTTATTGAATTGGCACATCGGGGCCTCTGGCGATCACGGTCAAGAACACAGACCACGGTAGGCCGTAATATCCCAGTGCAGCGCCAACGTTTCGCGAACTCTGAGCCGCGATCGTGCTAACAATCCAAAACCTAAACCGCCTCCCAGAGTTCGACCTCCAACATTGGAACTCTGACCGATGATCGCACCGCGAGTCCCACCTGATGACGGGGCACGGATAGGTCGTTGTCTCCCGCGGCGCGAGCTGCCAGCAAGGCCAGTGCCGTGCCAATGAAACCAGTCTTGGATTCTGTGGCTCGAACACCGCCTTCTGAATCGACTTTCACGGGTGCTTTATCGCCTTCGGCCGCCGAAAGGGTCCCTGGGTCCGGCCGAACGCTTGTCGTCGCGCCAATTCTCCTCTGGACGACATGGCTGTGTTCAGCTCCTTGGGTTCCAACGTTCCTCGCGCGCTTCGGCTCGCGTGTGGGACTTTGGAGCGGCATCAATCGGATGCACGGGTGAAGAAAAACGAGGGGTGTCCGGGCTGTTTCATGAACGGGAAGAAGGCCCGCCGAGGTCTCCTCCCGCCACAAGGCCCGGAACTCCACACATGAGCCGAAGGGAGTCAAGAACTCCGGCTCTGCTTTTATATCGGCGGTTTCCAAAACCAAATCTAGGCTGACGGTCAGGTTGGGTGATGAAGATGGCGCACTGGTCAAAAATCTGGATTTCGGTCAGATGCAATCCGCCGAAGGTTGTCGCGCATCAGCCGATTCTCGCCGAGCGTGGTTCGTCGCGGTTCGCCGCTGTCTGTGGCCCACACTAAGATCCAGAAGCGGGTCGAGGAACACCGCAAGGAAGCCGCCAAGAACTCCAATAAGCGCGGGCCGAAGCGAAAGGTCAAACCGTCCCTTAGTTAGCTAGGCTTTTTGGGGAGTTCCGATCCGTCCCGGATGGAGGGCTTACTGGGATTCATATTGTTGCGCTTCGCGTCCACATTTCGTCACCCTATCAAACAAACCTCAAACGACTTTGCAACACATCCTCTACATCGCTTATGAACGCCGTGCTTGATAACGACATTTCGGCAGACGCATTTTTGGCGATGGGCAGGGTTCAAGTTCGCGCCAGATACGCCGATTAGCTGGTATGGTCTCCACCGCCGCGGTGCGCCTCAGGGCCCTGCTTCTCTTGAGCCTGGCGGCTCCATGCTTTGTGTTCGGTCAGAATCCAGCCTCTCGCGATCTTACCGCTGCCACCCTGGAAGACCTGATGAACATGGAGGTTACCTCGGTTTCGAAAAAGGAGCAAAAGGTTTCGAAGACCGGGGCGGCCATATTTGTCATCACCCAGGAAGATATACGGCGCTCCGGGGCCACCAATGTCCCCGATCTACTGCGGATGGTGCCTGGAGTGCACGTGGCTCAGATCAATGGCCACACCTGGGCGATCAGCATTCGAGGCTTCACCGATAAGTACGGAGACAAAGTATTGGTGATGATAGACGGCCGAAGCGTTTATACTCCGCTCACCTCCGGTGTCAACTGGGATCAGCAGGACGTGCCTCTGGAGGATATCGAGCGGATCGAGGTGATCCGCGGCCCAGGCGGGACGGTGTGGGGCGCCAATGCCGTCAACGGTGTGATCAATATCATCACTAGGAATTCCAAGGCCACGCTGGGCGGTCTGGTGAGCTCGAGTGTGGGCTCTCAGGAAGCCGCGCAGGGGTTACTGCAATATGGAGGCCGCATCGGCCAGGGAGGCTCTTATCGCGTTTTCGGAGACTACGGGAATCTCGGCGACTCGCCCGCGCCCTCTGGCGAAGCAGTGGCCGACGGCTGGCACAAATCGCACGCCGGGTTTCGCTCGGACTGGGAACTCACGCCGAGGGACGCCCTGACGGTCCAGGGCGACCTTTTCCAATCGCGTGAAGGACAGACTATCGACACGCTCCTTTCGAAAGATCTCCCGCGCGAGTCGATCCTCGACGACACCATTACCGCGAGCGGCGGCAATGTCCTGGCGCGCTGGAATCACACTCTGTTAAACGGATCGAGCGCTTCCTTACAGGTCTATTACGACGGCTATGATCGCGTGGAGCGGGGCTTAGGCGAAATCCGCAATACGGTCGATGTGGATTTTCAACATCACTGGAGCCTAAATTCGCGCCATAACGTGGTCTGGGGCGGCGGCTACCGCGTGACCAGCGACAGCACCACTCCCGGGTATGCCATCAGATACTCGCCAGCCCGCCGGACCGATAGCCTGTTTAGCGCGTTCGTACAGGATGAAATCAGACTCACTTCGTCGGTGTGGCTTTCTCTGGGGACCAAGGTGGAGCACAACTCCTATACCGGATTCGAATATGAACCCAGCGGGCAGCTGGTTTGGAACCTGACCGGCCGGCAAACGGTCTGGGCCTCTGCGTCGCGGGCCATCCGCCAGCCGGCTCGCGCGGACTTCAATATTCTCGCCGACGTCGCCATTGTTCCCCTGAGCAACGGCGGCTTCGGAATTGTGGAGCTAACCGGCAACCCGAGTCGAAAGGCGGAGCGACTCTATGACTTTGAAGTGGGGTATCGGGCCACCCTCGCGCAGCACCTCTCCCTGGACCTGGCAACCTTTTCCAGCTACTACCATGGTCTGCAGACCAACGAGCCCGGCGACCCGTTTATTGCCATCGACCCGCCACCCACTCATCTGGTCATGCCCATTATCTTTGCCGACAACGCCCACGCCCACAACTACGGCGCCGAGATCTTCGCCAATTGGGCCGTCACCCATCGTTGGAACATCAGCCCAGGCTACAGCTTCCTGCAAATGCACGTAGCCGGAGATCCGTCGAGTCTGGATCCAGCTGCCGGTGCCATTGCGAACGAGTCACCAAAACATCAGTTCCAGTTGCGCTCGTTCTTGAATCTGACACGCCGCGTGCAGTGGGAAGCGGCTATGTATCAGGTGGGGCGTTTGAAGGACGGGGGGCAAGGGTCGACGTCAAGCTACACGCGCTTCGATTCGCGCCTCGGATGGCATATCGGGGAGTCTGTCGAGCTGAGCATCGTCGGGCAAAACCTGCTGTCGCCAGCCCATGCTGAATATCACGACGCGTTCGCGATTTTGCATAGCCTGGTGGCGCGTCAGGTCTTCTGCAAGGTTACCTGGCATTTTTAGGGCACCAGACCGTGTTGAATCTCCGAGGCCGTGAGATCTAGAACCTTTGTGGAGCAACGCCGGTCATGAGGCGTTCGATTTCGGCTTATTTTTCGTCACGGCGCTGCCAAGCCGGCGCAACGTGCAGGAATATATATCATATTGGGAAGGAGGAACAATGAAAAGGAGAGCAATACTTATTGGCATGTTTTTGAGCCTGATTTTGTTAGCCATTCAACCCGCGGCCGCGCAATTCCCGAGTACGTCGCCGCTCGTGGGAACGTGGCAGTTAACGCTCACGCCAAACAGCCCTACCCCGCCCGTCGTGCCGATTCCTGCGCTGGCGACGTTCACGGCGGATGGCAGTGTGGTCGAGACGGATGGTAGTGAGGCAACTCCGGCAATGGTCTCCAGGTTGCACATTGTGTACGGTACACCCGGTCATGGTATCTGGCAGCCCGCCCCGGCCATTGGAAATCTCTTTATCCAATTCATCAGCCTGATGGTCAATCCCAATGCCTCGCTTCATGCCAGGAAGATCGTCACGATCATAGGTGCGTTGGACTCGACTGGCGACAACTTCAAGGGCACTTACGATTCTCATGTGGTTGATCCCACAGGTCACACGATCGTAATGAGTACAGGCGCCGTGACGGGAGAAAGGATTCCTCATCCGTTGCTCCCGTAAGCACCGTGCGCGCCCACGCCTCGCGTATTCTGGGGCTGGACAGCTCCGGCCGCCTTACGGTTAGGAAGTTTCTTTGCGCGTTCGGCACGTTGGCGCGCCGGACGTGCAGCCGGAGTAAACGAGGCCTCAAAAATGTCTGTACGCCCCACAGAGCGACATCGTATCGGACGCATTGGTTGGCTGCGCGCGGCCGTATTGGGTGCGAACGATGGCATCCTGTCGACAGCGAGTCTGATGCTCGGAGTTGCAACTGCGCATGCGACTCACCACAACGTAATGGTCGCGGGGGTCGCCGGCTTGTTCGCTGGAGCAATGTCGATGGCTGCCGGTGAGTACGTGTCCGTCCACTCACAGGCAGACACCGAACAGGCTGAACTCGAGCTTGAACGAGCAGAACTCAACGCAGACGACAGAGGTGAGCACAAGGAACTGGCGGCCATCTACGTCGCTCGCGGACTTGAACCTGCGCTCGCGAAACAAGTCGCCGAGCAGTTGATGGCCCATGACGCGTTAGGCGCACACGCCCGCGATGAACTCGGCATCTCCGAGGCACTCAGTGCGCGTCCGATTCAGGCCGCATGGGCCTCCGCCGGCAGCTTCGCTGTGGGAGCGGCGATGCCTCTCTTGGTCACTGTCATAGCCCCGGAGTCGGCTCTGATCCCCCTTGTATCTGGAACCTCGCTGGTATTCCTCACGCTGCTAGGTGGGTTGGCTGCGCGCGCGGGCGGCGCAGGCGTGACGGTAGGCGCGATACGCGTCGGCTTCTGGGGTGCACTGGCGATGGCGGTGACCGCAGGTGTCGGGGCGCTGTTCGGAACAGTTGCATGACCGAGGCGAACCGGCGAGCATCTCCGTCTTCCACGCAGCAACTGGTGGAAACTGTCGCGGTATGGGTCTTGGCTCTCGCCCACGCCGAATCCTGCTCACGCAGAGGAGAAAAGAATATTCTGGCCCACAGTCAAACCAGAGGGGCGACAAGGTGCCAGAACTCCTGCCGAACGATAGGCCGAATTCGAAATGATGACGCGCGAATCGTCCGAAAAAGCAAAAAGAGCAGAGCGGGTAGGTTGGAGACTGAAACTCTTGCGTCCAATGCCCAAAATGGAGGGTGTCCGGGCTGTTTCATGTACGGACGCGGCCGTCTCGCGAGGTCTCCTCGCGCAGCATGGCCCGGAACACCACCCACGAGCCCTATATCGGCGGTTTCCAGAACTAAATCCAGACTGCGAAGCGCGTTCCAGCATGAGAGAATGCACGCCGACGCGGGCGGTCAGGCGCCGTGTTCGCACGTGCGCATTTGGCTGGCCCTGTGTCATCGCGGGGACTGATCCAGGCTCCCTTGGAGTCATTCGTTAACGATCACACCCTCCAATACCGGCGAAGCTGGCTGTAACGCACTTAAAAAAGCGCCATCCGAGACAGTCTGTGTCGCTTTGATTTGGTACGGGGCGCCAAACTGATAGATTCGGTGGTATATCCGAGTTTCCAACCGGGGCGCGTCCTCTCTGCCAGATAGTTCAAGCCGTCGGAGGAAAGGCCACCGGTGACGTTAAACGCCGTTGACGCGTCGTATGGGTCCGACGCGAGCACCTGAGTAAAAAGCAGCTTTAGTCCCGGTGGCTGAACTCTGATTCGCAACCGGAAATCGGTCAACCGGCAGTTGCATCAGCCCGGTCTGAAACGCGAAGCGGAAAAGGCCCGCGACGTTATTCACCCCAAGTTTTTTCATCATCGCTTTGCGATAGCTGCGCACGGTTTCCACGCTTAACGACAGTAGTGTCGCTATTTCTTTGCTCGTTTTACCTTGCATCAATAGACTCAAGAGCTCCAACTCGCGGCAAGACAAAGCATCGGCGCTACGCCCGTGCACTTCCATGTCTTGCCGCCGTAGGCTGTTTACGACCATGTCCGATGCATTGGGATCGATGTAGAAATGATTTCCCGCAACTGCCCGCAAAGCGTCGAAAAGATGATTTGACGAAGAGCTTTCCAAAACTAATGCCATAGCACCTGAACGCATCGCCCAGAGGATGGCTTCTTGATTTTCTAGGGCGGACAGCAGAACGATTTTGGCCGTGGGAAACTCCCAAAGTACCAACCGAGTTGCTTGAATTCCGTCCAGATCCTGGAGCCTGCTGCCCATGACGATCACATCGGCACGGCGTGAGCGAAAAACATGGACCGCTTCTGTTCCGAGCGCACAGTCGCCGATCACTTCGAAATCACCATCCCTTTTAACCAACTCCGCAATACCCTCCCGCATGATTTTGTGTTCATTGACGAGTAGGAGCGTCGGTCGGCGGACACCGGCGGTCGCCTGCTCCGGCATCATGATCTGTGGGCAAGAGTCAGTCCACATCTACAATGCGCTAGCAGGATCCCCCGGGAGGAAAGGACTTGCACAATCATTGTTTTCTAACCTCCCACATCCCTGAAAAATAGAGGCCAACCCCAATGTATCTTGAGTTTTGCCCCGCGTGTCTACACCTATTTGAGGGGGTTAGTCTGGCTAAATGGGGTCCGTAACAATTGGATCCAAGCAGAAGATCCTCCGGGCCGAGATCGAGGCCGCAGGCAAAAGAAGGTGCCAATGTCTTCTTCACGGGGCGTCGCCAGAGGGAACTCGACGAGGCCGTGAAGGCAATCGGCTTCAATGTGACCGGTGTTCGGGGAGACGTCGCCAAAATGGCCGATCTTGATCATCTCTACGAGACAGTAGGCAAAGTGAAGGGACGAGTCGATATTATTTTCGCCAACGCCGGCGTAGGTGAATTCGTTCCCCTCAGGAAGTCTCCGAAAGACATTTTGACAAGCTGTTCAATATCAATGTGAAGGGCGCATTCTTCACAGTTCAAAAGGATTACCCCTCTTGAACGATGGCGGCTCCATCATTCTTACGGGTTCCGTCGCGAGCGTAAAAGCCAGCAAGGATGGCCTGCCCGGAGGAGATCGCCCGCCTAAAGCGAGCCCCCGTTTCAGCCGATGGCTCCCATGAGACCAACTGAGGCTATAGCACTGAGTAGAGCGGGACGGGAGCAACGGAATCACCCGCATGCCAAATCCGATAAGCAGCGCGACCGGAGCTTTCCAATGGTCCGCGCGTGCGCCAGTACAGTTGTTGCGAAAAAGGAGATCGAGTGCATGAAATTTTTCAAAGTGGTATTACCAGTGTTCGGCATGGCGCTGCTGGGGACAGCATTCTCATCAGGCGCAAAGGCGGACGAGTGGGATAAAAAGACCGAGATTACATTTAGCCAGCCGGTCGAGATTCCCGGCGTTCATCTTCCGGGGTGGGGCGTCTTACCGGCCGGCACCTACATATTCAAGCTGCTGGATTCGCGGTCGGACCGTCACATTGTTCAGATCCTTAATCGGGAAGGCACCGTCGTGTATGCCACCATACTGGCGATTCCGAATTATCGCCTCCAAGCCACCGACAAGACGGTGATCACGTTCAGAGAAAGACCGGCCGGGCAGCCGGAAGCGTTGCGGGCGTGGTTTTATCCGGGCAGAAATTGGGGAGACGAATTTGTCTATCCCAAGGCCATGGCTCTCGAACTTGCCAAGTCCACCAACACGCCGGTGCTCTTCACACCGGCCGAGATCCCGGTCGAAGTCACTGAGTCGGTCAAGTCGGTCGATCAGCCGGTGGTAGCGGAGCTTGCGCGAGCGCCCATCATGGCCATTAAACCAACGGGCGAAGAAGTGCAGCTTGCCGAAGTGGTGACTCCGCCCCCTGTCGAGGTAACAGCAATTCAGCCGCTTCCCGCAACAGCGAGTTCCGTGCCGCTGATTGCGCTCGCAGGTTTGCTGGCGCTGGCTAGCGCGCTAGCCATCCGCGTGGCCGAAAAACACTTCAGGTAAAGGATTGTATTGTAAAAATAATTCTGGCTCCGCCAGGGGACAGTTCTCCTTTTCCTCCGCTAAAGGGGTCTAGTTTTACTCCGCCCTTGACAGCAGGCATGTAGTTCTAGAAACCCGATCGACTCGTGGGTGGCGTTCCGGGACATGCTGCGCGAGGCGGCCTCGCGAGGGCGTTCTCCACCCGTTCATGAAACAGCCCGGGACACCGGAAGGGCCGGTCTTCACTAGTGATTTCGCCATGGACCCGGAGACGCCGCGAGGGTTAAAGGTCGCGCGGAGGCTACACTCTAGTCCGGGGATGCGAGAGCTCAGGCTCTCGCCACGAAAACGAGTCCTTCACGTGCGCCCAGCAAGGCGCTCGAATTCTGTGAACGAACGAAATTCGGTCTTAGACCTGATCCGCACATTCCGATCCGGTTCTTTAACGAACAGTGGGCGCACACACCACGTCTGGCCGGCTTCGGATCGTCGGATGCGGTAAAGCAGCTCAACCGGAATAAGCCGAGCGAACTCTGTTGCGGCGGTTGGATGAAGCGCGCCGCATGTAGAGACCGTATCAGCCGGAGCTGGGTGCACGTATCTCTAGCTACGAACCGGCCGCGCACATGCAGATGACGACATCCGACGCGCTGGATGTCAACAAGGAATCAGAAGCGCCGCGCGAAGCCTACGGCTTGAATGAACCGGCCACGGCTTCGTACGGCAAGCGATGCCTGATGGCGCGACGGTTGGCGGAGCGGGGCCGTTCGCTTCAGGCAGCCAAGTCTTGGAAGTTTCAGGAAGTTTGGCTCCCCAAGCTCACGCGTTCTAAACAATTTAACTTTCTCCGCTCAGTTAGGGACCGCAGTTAGGCAATAGCTCGGCAATTACGGAGTGGTAGGAGGCAATATCGATGTGAACGCGGAGCTTTTGAATCATTGCTACCTGACAAATTGAATTCGAATCGAATATGCTGCCAAAGTGAGCACTATCGCACAGCGCACGGCTTAGCTAAGCCTCATCCTATAGATGCTTCCGAGAGTTTCCTATGAAATGACGTGGACCCTAACGACTCGAGGCATCCCAGTACTTCTGTACTAGGCGAACCAAACCTATCGCCATTGGGTCACAGGTTCTAGGCAGTCACCAGCGCGACCGTTCGTTGCTGACATTCCGCGAGCTAAATTGAACGAATACCAGAGCATTGCGAATTATCTGGCACATCTTCTTGACGCTCACCTATCGCGCCGCTGCATAAACGGGCGCACCTGCCAAGTCCCCTCGCATCTGTCGGGCCGCCGGCTCTAAAGGCGGCCCGATGCCTCCTATCCGTTTCTCAACCAGAAAGGAGACGTCCTCTCGCGACGGCCGGGATATAAGCAGATGTTCGGGGTTGATTCGAGTTCAATTCAGCGCAGACACGAGCGACCAGGGTGGCGATCGACGCATTCTTGCAGAAGACGGGCGCGCAGCTTTGGATACAGCATGACTTCAACGGCAATGCCAAGCTTAAGAAGTCGCCCAACTTCTACGAGTAGGTCCCCGCTCCATTTGGTTGGCGAGCTTGGTAAACGCCTGAATAGCCCAAGTAGTCAAGCGATCTACTCGATCAGAGAATCCCGATAAGGGACATTATAGGCCGCTATTGCTACGCGGCCTGCAGACTTCAGGGCTACCTGGGGGTCTCTTGCGATAGCGCCGAACTGTAGACTAGTTTTTCCACGTGATCTAAAGGGAACCAACTGCTAGTCCCTTCCGATCGCCAGATAGACAGCGGCCGGAACCAGGAAGAGCACGGCAACCATAGCAAGGATTAACGCCCCGTGTTCAGCTAAGAGCGCAGCTCCGAACGGCAGGAACGCTCTAACATTGATGGCGGCCAAGCTCGACGCAATCCTCCGGAGCGCCGACTGAAACCATGTCGACGTGGCTCCGAAGCATGCTCCCAGCAGCCCAACCGCGCAAGCGAGTGCGACCACCTGAACAGCCGTAATTGGACGGCCTGCGGCTTCGGCAGCTTCGCGGCGCGCGCGAAGTTGAGCGAGCCACCAAACGCGGCCGGAATCGGGAACAACCGCGAGCGCGCGCATTTCCACGCGGGCGTCATCCACCGCACTAGCGCTGGCGACAACATCAGAGCAGATTGCGCATGCCGCAACATGCACCCGCAGTTGGGCGTCCACTCGTTCGGGCCAGCGAGACTGGAGAGCGGCGGCCAACGCATCCGATTCGAATTCGCACTCAACGGGCTTCATCGTTTGTCCTCCTCCGGAGCACGGCCCAATAAGGCGGCCAGCTTTCGTCGCGCGCGAAACAACATCGGTTTCAAGCTACCAGGACGCAGACCCAGCACATCCGCGATCTCCCGGTGTGAAGCGCCTTCGGCATAGGCCAGCCATAACATCGCCCGTTCGCGTGCCTTGAGATACGACATGGCGCGCGTGAAATCAGCGATCCGCTCCGCGGCACCGGCAGTGTCGCTGGAGGGAACCCGCTCGATGTCGGTGCACGACAAGCTAAACGGGGCGCGAATCAGCATTCGACGCCGTGCATCCCGCGCCAAGTTGGTGGCAATACGATAGAGGGAATTGCGGCGATGCGCTTCAGTGTCGTGAGCAGCGGCGGCGCGCAGAAAGCGATAAAACGTTTCCTGAAGCAGGTCGTCAGCCAGTTGACGGTCGCCGGTGACCCGGGCGAGGTACGTCCATACTCCGCGCGCGGTCCGCTCGTAAAATGCGCGGAAGGTATCTTCGTCCATCACGAAGTCCGCACACGCGTCGTCAAGGGCTTCGGCGCGGCTGACATCTGTAAACGTCACGTCACGAAACATAGCGAAACGTTTCGTCATTCCCGGGTCGCGGATCCAAGGGTTCCTGGCGTCTCGGTCCGAATTGCTGAAGACGCCGCTTCGATCAGCCCGAGCCGGTTAGAAATGACAAAGGAGATTATCGCAGAAACAACGAAACCAAGACCGAGCGCGATCCCTAGAACGCCCAGCGCATTGAGCGGCTGCGAGGCCTCGGCGACTCGGCCACTCACGACCTGGAGACCGATACCGCCCGCCATAAGCACCACCCCACCCTGCACCGACCAGAGAATCCGCCCGAGCGGCGCGCCCACGCTCCGCGGAGCAGCGTCGAGCATGATTGGAGTCGACTCCAGGAATTTGGACCCCGCCGGTGACTGGATGTAGGCGAGCAGATCGTTGTTCGCCGTAAACCGATCCAGGAGTTTCGTATGGACATCGGTCTGCACTTTGGTGAGCCGATTCCACCGGCGGTAGTCAACGAGCGTCCGAATCAGCCAGACGAGTAGTCCGACCCCCATGCCGAAGCCAGCGAATATGGCTAAACCGTTTAGCATATCCCTCCACATCTCCACGACCTGCGCGGCGTGGTCTTGAGGGAAACGATGCCCCGAGCCCATGCCGACGTAGAACGACGGATTGCGCGCTATTTCGGGATGCCCGTTCAGAAAGGTAACGAGGGCGGGATAAGTCGCAAGATACGACTGATTGTCGAGGAGAGTCGGGTCGAGCGCCAAGACGCTTCTCAATGAGGGTGGATAGTGCTCCAAGAGGCCCGACAGTTCGTCCCGGGTGCGCTGAGCATCCGGTTGCTCTGTGTGTACGGCCGGCGTCTTTGGCCCCTGCGCCCAGCCGAGTGACGGCAACGACATAATGACCAACGCCCCCAACATTGCCAGCCCCAAAACTCGCCTAATTCCCATCCGCACCATCGCCGCATTCTCCTCTACCGACTAGATACGCAGTAAGGAGAAGGGGGTTAACAGATGAACTTCAAATTTGAGCTCCCTCCAGTCCGCAATCGCCGATCCAGGAGACTTCGCCATCCGCGTCGGCCCCGAAGAAGCAGCGTTATCCGACATTATCGGCGCCTATTCCTTCCTCCGATCGGGTCCAGAGCACGCCGACGCGTTATCATTTGATCGGGTTGAACGTCTTTAGCGGCAGTACGCCGATGCAATCTAATGTGAAACGTGCCGGTTTGGTGCTGATCGTTGCGGCCTTTGCGCCCATGATCGCGCAATCGAATCGCAGTGTGATCACGCTGGAGCGCACCACTTGCTTTGGCGCGTGTCCCGCTTACGTTCTGCAAATCGATTCGTCCGGTGCTGCTTCCTTTAGGCAGGGACCGCCATCCAACCGGGGCGAGGAACTGACCGCAAGCATAGCAACCGGTCAATTCCAAGATCTGGTTGCGGGTTTCACGGCCATTCATTTCTTCGACCTCAATGACGTTTACCAAGCGACTTATGAGGACGGTCCGGCCACGCATATCAGATTGACGCTCGACGGTAAAACAAAACAAATCACGCATTACGATGTTGCGCCGCCGGGACTCGAGGAACTCGAGCGCAAGATCGACCGCGCTGCGAACGTTCATCGCTGGTTGCACGGCGATACGCGAAGTTTCACGCTGCAGTCACCAGTTGCTGTTGAACCATCCCAACATCGCCACCATCCACGGATTGGAAGAGAGCGACGGCATCCGCGCTCTGGTGATGGAGTTGGTCGAGGTGCCGACGTTGACCGAGCGGATCGGCCACCGGGCGATGCCGCTCGACGAAGCCCTGCCGATCGCCAAGCAGATTGCTGAAGGATTGGAATACGCGCACGAAAATCAATGGTAGCCGCGCTGGATCCAAACGGCATTCCAAGGGGCAATCGGGAACACCGGCTGATCCTACCCAGCCAACCGGAGCTCGCGTTAAAATAACGCAAAAATAACGCGCACTACCCCGGTCACGGACGGATTCTCGATTAAGCGCCAGGCGTTCTCCGGATCGGGAACTAGTAACCGTATCAGACATTTAGGCGGGTCGCCTCGTTGGCTCAATGTGCTGGAAGGGCGACAAGTCCATTCAGTGCCGATGATTTTCCCGCGTTAAACTCCGCGTCATTCTGTATTTTTCCGCGTTTGTGTTTGCGTCTTTTGAGACCGCGACCGCGTTCGCAGGTTTGGCACCATCTGAATTGGATAGCGAATGTCACTCAGCTATTAAAAAAGCGGCAAGTAAGAAAAGCGGCAAGGCCGTGAGCAATTCAGAACATGTCGCAATGGCATAATCGGTTTACAGTGAGGTTTCAATTTTTCCGAGATTTGACTATGAACTCCATTGTGATCTTTGAAGAGCCGGTAACCAAGCTGCTCCAAGATGGTGAGCCGTATAGGTTTGCCAGCACACTGGACGCCCGGTGCCTGTGCGGTCGCGTCATTCACCCCATTCCCGGTGCGTGGTGCAGACACTGCGGGGCTAGAGTTGTTGAGATTAGACAGGAAGATTAGAAAAAAGCAACCCCAGCGCGCGCTAATGCCACCTCAGCGTTTGCCTACTTATCCAGACGGCGCGGTGAACCTTCGCTTACAACGACTGCGCGGCGACAGGGTGCACGAGATCCGTGAGCAGAACACGGGTTTGATGAGGGAAGACATTGGGTCTGAGGCTTGGACGCAACGGTTTGCCGACCAATGATAAATGAGAATCGGATCGAGCGAACTACGGAGACGATCTTGCGCACCGTCCGCCATTTTGTATTTGCGCCACATCCGCCAGCAGCGCCAGTATTTTAAGTTGAAAACATTCGTAACGAACTCTCCGGTCTTGAAGTCGCCGCACTAGCTTGATCAGTGGAGTCCTCGAACATTTTGGACGAATTGCACGGGGGCATGGATGGCACCCGCATTGCCCAACTCGCCTTTCTTCGTCAAGGACTCCGAACATTCAGATACTGGGAGCCCAGTTTTGGTTTCAGCAGTTTTTCGATTCGGCTCCGAACCCAGGTTAACCGCCTGGAAAACGGACGGTGCCCATGAATTCGCTTGACTCATGAGATCAGCGCGCCTACTGCGCGAGGGTGCCGCGTGCGCGTCGCCGTTCACCCAGATGTCGCTGACAGTTCCAAGAAACTGGCGGTTGCCCGCTCTAATAGGTAGCCTGCCCGGATGCCTCAAAGACTTTATTCAAGGTCTCGGAGCGGCAATGAACTCCATACATTGGGTTGCCTAATTGCAACGTTATTGGGCTGTGCAACTACTCCCCGCGTCAGCAGACTCAAGCCGTGCAATTTAACGGACCGAAACCTGCTCGTATCGGCACTGCCGGTTCCACATGTCCAATAGAGTCGACTCTTCTTCGGTATGCTGCCGTTGCACACGGACTCAGGCTCCGTGTCAATCTGCTCCAGACTCTGCAGTTCTATTTCTCAATGCCGTGTCGTCAAGCGAGATCAAGCGCGCGGCCAACTTCGTTAGATCCCGATCCTTCTTGGGTAGTTCGACTTCATCGGGCGCTGGAGCAGGGCCGATGTCGGAGTCGCACACTGATTCGAACCTCCTTATCCGCCTCGATACTCGGCACATCGGCCCTGGCGGTTTGGTCCACTCTTTCGAAGCACGCTACGGGAGGACGCTGCGCCAGAAGTTAGCTATTTTGGAATTGCTGTTGGCTGAGAAACCGTGAGCGCAACTTGGGTTGGGAAAGGCCTCTCCAGACCGTTTACGATTCTGCTATGGGTCGCGTTACTTGCGGCCATACTAATTGAGCTCTCCGGCTTCCGGGCCTCTCACATTCTTCAGCAGCCTATCTGGTTTGCTGAGGGTCTAAAACGCTTCCTTTGGTTCGGGTTTATATTTACGGGCCTTGGTGCGGGGTTGCTGTTCCGGAAGCAGTACCTGGTTCCGTTGACGTTGGGGGCCATAATACTCGGAACTTTGATCGCAGTAGGCCCAGCCGCAGTGGGCGCCGTGCTGCTCTTCATTTTCTCTGCAACAGTCCTGGGGAAACTGGCGTTTGGGCGTGAATTGGAAGGCCCGGTCGCGGTTCTTGGTGGAACAGCGATCTGGATTCTGATGATGACTTGCATCGCCCGTTTCCCAGTTCATTACCGTGCGACGTATTTATTAGCATTATCCTTGCCATTGGCCGTCGGCCATCCAATTGCCAGGGGGCTGGCGAGTGGATGGCTAGATCTGTTGCGGCCATCATGGACTCCATCTCTACCCGAATTCTTTTCTGCCTTTCTGGTGGCGTTCGTCTCCATGGCGCACTGGCTGGTCGTGCTAGAGCCGGAGGTTGGCGCTGACGGATTGGCGATGCACTTAGCGACTGCATCGAATATTGCCGTCCACCATGCGTTCACGATCGATTTCCACCGATTCATCTGGGCGTTGATGCCCATGGGAGCCGATTGGTGTTACGCCGTCGTCTATGTTCTCGGTGGCGAATATGCGGCGCGGTTGTTGAATTTTGCCTTTCTGGCAGTAATTGGACTCTTGTTGTTCAGCGCGGCACGACGGTTCGTCTCGAATGCAGTGGCGATGTTGATGGTGTTTCTATTTTTATCGACGCCGCTGGTTCAACTCGTGACTGGATCGCTGTTTGTGGAGAACTTTGTCGCGGCGATGTGTTTGGGCGCCGCGGTGGCGCTGTGGAAGTTTTGGGAAGAAAGCCGGGCTCGATGGTTACTGTTGACGGCATTTCTACTCGGCACTGCGATTGCGCTCAAACTGGGGACGCTGGCGCTAGGAGCTGTAATGGTGCCGTTATTGGCGATGGCGATCTGGCGTAACCGTAGGCGAATCAGCAGGACGATTCAGGTGAGCGCGGTAGTAGTTTTGCTGGCGACCGCCGCGATGCCTTACGTGTACGCATATGGGCGTTCCGGCAATCCGATTTTTCCTTTTGAAAACGCGCGTTTTCATTCGCCCGGCTACGCGAATGAAAATCTTAAAGATCCGCGTTATGCGGAACAGGTGTCGTGGTGGACGCCGCTCCAACTGACCTTCGAAACCAACCGGTACTATGAGGGACAAAATGGATCGTTTGGCCTCCAGTATTTCTTGCTACTGCCCCTAACGCTAGTCTGCCTGGGTTCGATGCGATCCTTCGCTGGTCTCTCGGCCGCGGCCATTGGTCTGGGAAGCGCGTTGATCATAGCCGTTACCTTGCCGAACGCGCGGTACTTTTATCCTGTGTTGCCCTTCCTCGCGCTAGGAGCGACCGCGGCGTTGGGGGAGATCGCAAGCCGCCGGACTCGGATTTTTCACTTTAGTCTGGTGGCGTGCTTGGGAGCCGGCTTACTAAACCTCTATCTGCTTCCGGCTTCTGGCTGGTATCACAAAGACTTTGTTTCGGTGCCTTTGTTTTCCGAGGAAGGCCGGCAGAAGTATTTGCAGCGAATGGCGCCCGTGCGGGAACTGGTCGCATACCTCAACCGCGTGGACCGAGTTCACCCGGTGGTTTTTCTCGATAGTTCCGCTTTAGCCGATCTAATCGCTCCGGCTTACGCCCTTCATTGGCACGACTATGCATTTCAAAAGCAGGCAGAGGCTAGCGAGGATCCGGAGCAGTTTTATCACATGCTGGCGCAACTGGGCGTCCGGCGTCTCTTGGTGCCGAGTCAAGTGGAGGAAAAATTTGTCGCGACGTTCCTTGCGAGGTGTGCCCAGCCGGAGTATTCAGTCTCTGGATATGCAGTGGTGGAGATCGCGCCGGGCTGCGAAGCGAAACTACGGGCAGTAGCCACAGAGCCGCTGTCCAGTGGCAAATATGATGAGACCGATGCGCGGCTGACATTCATAGGCAGTTGGACGTCGGTGAGGAATCTGCCGCTTGCCTATCAAAACGCAGTGGCATTTTCCGGACGTTCTGGTGCACAGATCAGATTCAAGCTGAGGGGCCGGGGGTTTCGCTACGGATACACGGGAGCTCCCAACCGCGGGATGGCCGAAATCCTGATTGACGGGTCACGGGAGGCAGTGGTTGATCTGTATAGCCCCAATAACCTGTGGCAGGCGCAGGTGACGTTTGCGGGACTCGTGCCCGGAGTGCATGACATCGTTATTCGCGCGCTTCCACAACAGAACGCCAGCGCAACCGGCCATTTTATCGATATCGATTCCATTGAAATTCTCGGAGACCGGGCGAATGAAGCGCGGTGACTTAGCATAAAGATGAACAAGGACGCAGAGTGCCACGACATAGCTCTAGTGTGCCGATCATAATTCCGGCGTATAGGCCAGGCGCGACGCTGGTAGCGCTGGTCGATGCGTTGGTGGCTCGCGGAAGCGATCTCATCATTGTGGTGGACGATGGCAGCGGACCGGCGTTCGCCAAGTGGTTCGAAGATATCGCACAGCGCGGTGCGGTGCACGTTCTGCGTCACGCCGTGAACCTGGGCAAAGGTGCAGCCCTCAAGACCGGGTTGAACTTTGCCCTTGCGGAAGTTCCCGGCATTTTGGGTTTGGTGACCGCAGACGCGGACGGGCAGCACGATGCGGACGACATTCTTCGCGTTGCAAGCCGGCTGCGGAAACATCCAGAGGCACTCATTCTGGGAGTGAGGCAATGGGAGAAGCGGGTGCCCTGGAAGAGCCGGTTGGGCAATCTGGTGACCCGCATGCTGCTGCACCTGATGGTGGGGCAGAAGCTCTCCGATACTCAGACTGGCTTGCGAGGAATTCCTGCAGCGCTGATTCCTCACCTGCTCAAGACCACTTCCCAGGGCTATGAGTTTGAACTGGACATGCTGATTGCGTGCAAGCACCGGGCTCACCCAATTCTGGAAGAGCCGATCCGCACGATTTATACGCAAGGAAATCAAAGCTCGCATTTCCGCCCCGTGTTGGATTCGATGCGGATCTATTTTTTGCTGTTTCGCTTTGGAATAGCGTCTTTTTTTACAGCGGTTCTCGACAATCTGGTGTTTGTTCTGACGTTTCGCAGCAACGGAAATATAGCGCAAGCGCAGATCGCCGCCCGGCTGTGCGCAATGGCGTTCAATTATCTGGGCGCGCGCAGGGTGGTGTTCCAGTCACAGCAGAGACATGCAGTGGTGCTGCCAAAGTACGTTTTACTTGTGCTGGGAAATGGACTGCTGTCCTACTTCTTGATTCGCGGGCTGCACGATGGTCTGGGTTGGCGGGTAGTCCCTGCGAAGTTGGTGGCAGAGGGGTTTCTTTTCGTGGTGAACTTCGTTTTGCAGAGGGATTTTGTATTTACGAGGCAAGGGCTTAGTGGCAGGGCGACCGACTGGAGCGCGTATTACGCTCATGTGCCTTCGACGGCAAAGCTGACCAGACGATACACGACGTCGGTGTTGCTGGACGCGATCCGTGCTTACGCGTCGGCTGCGAATGGAGACGAGCGTCTTGCGATCGTTGAGATCGGTGGTGCGAATAGCTGCTTTCTCGACCCAATCCTGTTGGGGATCAGTTGCCGCTCCTATGACGTGGTCGATACAAACGAGTACGGGCTTTCTTTGCTGGCCGGAAAATTGGTAGACAGCAAGGTGCTGCGGCTGCACCGGCAGAGCGTGCTTGAGTTGCGAATGCAGGCTGAGGCGGATCTAGTATTTAGCGTAGGCTTAATCGAACACTTCGATCCTGACGATACCCGGAAAGCCGTTCACGCTCATTTCGATGTTCTTCGGCCGGGTGGCCTCATGATCCTCTCGTTCCCGACGCCGACGCTGCTCTATCGGATCACGAGAAAGCTGATCGAATCATTGGGAATGTGGAAATTCCCCGATGAACGCGCCCTAACACCGGACGAAGTAATCGCATCCGTCCAGGATTACGGCGATGTACTCACAACTAAAACGTTATGGCCATTGCTGTTGACTCAGGCGTTGATCGTCGCAAGAAAACATGCGACTCCACAGTCAGGACGGTCCGCATCATAATCTAGAGCGCGCCCTGACTGTTTTGACCGGTCAAAAACGGCCTTCTGCGCAGCGGCGCCTTCTCTGTTGCTCAGGCCTCGAAAGCAAGCTACAATCCAGACCTCAGGAGTTTGTGTGCTCAATCCCGGAAAATGAAATCCGAAAGATTGCCCTTCAACTCCCCCCCACGCGGCGACGCTGCCGCCCCGTCGACTCGCGGTAGGCTGCGAACCAGCGTAATCCTCGGGCTGCTCTGCCTCGTCGTTTATACAGCCAACTTCAGATCGATCAGCGGTGGCGATGCATACCCCGCGCGCTATCTTCCCTTCGCGATCTGGCGCTGGCACACCGTGCTCCTCGATCCGATCGTGGACATAAGTGCCCAGGGGCGGATTCCGATAAAACCGCACATCGACCAGACTGCGGATTTATGGCACGGCGCCCAACCTCAGGATGCCTTCTGGATCGTTCGGCTCCAGGGAGGTCATGCAGTTTCGCTTTACCCGTTGGTTGTTCCGGTCCTCGTGGCGCCGCTGTACCTGCCGGCAGTTGCTTATCTCTATGCGACAGGCTGGGATCCGCCACAACTCGACCGAATCGCACGAATCATGGAAAAGGTCTCCGCATCGGTGTTGGCGGCGGCCTCGGCCGCGCTTTGCTATCTGCTGCTGCGGCGCCGCGCGGATGCGCGATCGGCGCTATTTCTGACTTTCGCGTATGCTTTCGGCACTACTACGTGGGTGATCAGCAGCCAGGCCTTGTGGCAGCACGGACTTGGTGAGCTGCTTGTGGTT
>Ga0070731_10001729_pt1 | contig 22038 bp, 22 predicted proteins | sample Coa_R1_2_FD_66448 | JGI IMG/M metagenome (GOLD analysis project Ga0070731, IMG submission 66448) | Surface soil microbial communities from Centralia Pennsylvania, which are recovering from an underground coalmine fire - Coalmine... | ecosystem: Environmental > Terrestrial > Soil > Unclassified ... | reverse complement strand
CGGATCCGAGTCTTGCCCCACGCCCGGGCGCCCCTCCGGATCGCCCCGTCGGCGGGACTTAGATGGGTATCCTCCTCGACCTCGGATATCTCACGGCAGGAGTCCTGGCCTCGCCCTTTCTCCTCTACAAGATCGCGACCGATCGTCGCTACCGCGATCATCTGGGGGAGCGCTTCGGCCTGGGGCCCGACGCGGCGGACGGCCGCCCGCTGTGGATCCACGCCGCGTCCGTCGGGGAGGTCAATCTCGCCAAGCCTCTGGTCGCCCGGTTGAAGAAGTCCCGGCCCGGGTTAAAGATCCATCTGTCGGTCACGACGATGGCCGGGCGGGAGAACGCCGAGAAGGCGTTTCCCGAGGCCGCCGTCAGCTATTTCCCTCTCGACTTCGGGGGCTCGGTGCGCCGGGCCCTGCGGCGGATCCATCCCGTGGGCGTCGTGCTGATCGAGCTGGAGGTCTGGCCGAACTTCGTCCGGCGCTGCGCCCGGGAAGGCATCCCCGTCGCGGTCGTCAATGGGCGGATGAGCGAGCGGTCCTTCGGCCGCTACCGGACCTGGGGCTGGTTTTTCCGCTCGATCTTCCGGACCCTGGGAGCCGTCGGGGTCCAGAACGACCTGTACGCGTCGCGGCTGAAGGAGCTGGGGGCCGAGCCCGTCGTGACCGGGAATCTCAAGTACGATGCGGCGATCGGGTTCGATCCCGGGGCCGAGGAAAAGGCCTGGAGGTCCCTCCTGGGGCTCGGCGAGGCGGCGGTCCTGGTCGGAGGCTCGACCCACGACCCCGAGGAACGGATCCTGTGCGAGACGTACAAGAAACTGCGGAAGTCGATCCCGGGGCTCCGGATGATCTTGGCGCCGAGGCACTTGGAGCGGATCTTGGAGGTCCAGAAAGCGGTTGAAGCTGCCGATTTGAAGTGCTATAAGAGGACCCAATTATCCCCTGGCGGAACGACGGATGGGGTGCTCCTGCTCGACTCGGTCGGGGAGCTGACCCGGGTCTATGCCGCCGCCACCGCGGTCTTCATCGGAGGCACCTTCTGCGCCCGGGGGGGCCAGAACATGCTGGAGCCGGCGGCGCTTGGAAAACCCGTGGTCAGCGGGCCTAGCCTGTCGAATTTCGAGGAGATTGCGCGCGTCCTCGTCGATGGGGGGGGGATGAGAGTGATCGACAATCCGGTCGACCTGGCCGGAGCGCTCGGGGAGCTGCTGAAGGATCCGGCGCGGGCCGGACAGATCGGGGCCCGGTCGCTCGAGGCCGTCAAGGTGGGCCGCGGGGCGGTGGACCGGACGATGGAGCTGATCGAAAACTTCGTGCTGAAAGGAACGTAGTCGATGAGCAGAGAAGGAAAGTGGTTCTTCACCTCCGAGGCGGTGACGATGGGTCACCCCGACAAGATGTCCGACCAGGTGTCCGACGCGGTCCTGGACGCGATCATCAAGGACGACCCGACGGCCCGCGTGGCCTGCGAGACGCTGGTGAAGACCGGCATGGTGCTCGTGGCGGGTGAGATCACGACGAACACCTATATCGAGGTCCCCGAAGTCGTCCGCCAGACCATCAAGGAGATCGGCTACGACTCCAGCGAGATCGGCTTCGACTACCACACCTGCGCCGTCCTGACGGCGATCTCCCAGCAGTCGGCGGACATCGACGACGCCGTCACCGCCGACAGCGGGAAGGGCAAGGAACTCGGCGCCGGCGACCAGGGCATCATGTTCGGCTACGCGTCCAACGAGACCGAGCTCTACATGCCCCTGCCCATCGACCTGGCCCGGAAAATCTGCTGGCGCGCCGCGGAGGTGCGCCTGAACGGCGACGTGAACTGGCTCCGGCCCGACGGCAAGGCCCAGGTCACGATCGAGTACGACGGCGCCAAGCCGGTGCGCATCCACACGGTGGTTGCCTCGATGCAGCACTCGCCCTCGGTCGGGCACAAGCAGATCGAAAAGGACCTGATCGAGAAGGTGATCAAGCCCGTGCTCCCGCCCGGCCTGATCGACAAGAACATCATCTACCACATCAATCCGTCCGGCCGTTTCGTCATCGGCGGTCCCCAGGGCGACTGCGGCGTGACGGGCCGGAAGATCATCTGCGACACCTACGGCGGCATGGGCCACCACGGTGGCGGCGCCTTCAGCGGCAAGGATCCGACCAAGGTCGATCGCAGCGCCTGCTACGCGGCGCGGCACGCGGCGAAAAACGTCGTCGCGGCGGGGCTGGCCGACCGCTGCGAGATCCAGCTCTCGTACGCCATCGGCGTCGCCAAGCCCCTGTCGGTCTTCGTCGAGACCTTCGGCACCGGCAAGGTGTCCCCCGAGAAGCTGACGAAGATCGTGGAGGAGAATTTCGACTTCACGCCCTCGGGCCTGATCGAGTACTACAACCTGCGCCGTCCGATCTACAAGAACACCGCGCGCTACGGCCACGTCGGCGTCGACCGGCCCGAGTGCACCTGGGAGAAGACGGAGAAGGTCGACCAGCTCCAGAAGGCCGCGGGAATCAAGGTCGAGTCCCGCAAACCGGCGAAAGTGGGAAAGAAGTAGCGGCGGCGGTCCCCGGACGAATCCCGAATCCCGAACCGAACGGAGAAGAAACCGATGGCGCAAAAGGTGGCGGCGGAACCCAAGAAGGCCAAGCCCTCCGGGACGGCGGGGGACGTGAAGGATCTGTCGCTGGCGCCCAAGGGTAAGGCGCGGATCGAATGGGCCGACGCCCAGATGCCGGTGCTGCGCGAAATTCGCGCCCGCTTCGAGAAGGAGAAGCCCTTCAAGGGCCAGCGGATCGCCGCCTGCCTTCACGTGACGACGGAGACGTCGGGTCTTATGCGCGCGTTCGTGGCGGGCGGCGCCGAGGTCGCCCTCTGCGCCTCGAATCCGCTCTCGACGCAGGACGACAATGCGGCCTCGCTCCTGGCGGACTACGGCATCCCGACCTACGCGATCCGCGGCGAGGATTCGAAGACCTACTACAAGCACATCAACCAGGCGCTCGACCTCAAGCCCACGCTGACGCTCGATGACGGCGCGGACCTGGTGACGACGATCCATCAGAAGCGGCCCGAGCTGATGGAGGGCCTCCTGGCGTCGATGGAGGAGACCACCACGGGCGTCATCCGCCTTCGCGCCATGGCGAAGGACGGCGCGCTCAAGATCCCGGTCGTCTCCGTGAACGACGCGCAAACCAAGTTCATGTTCGATAACCGCTACGGGACCGGCCAGTCGACGGTCGACGGCATCATCCGGGCGACCAACGTCCTCCTGGCGGGGCGGACGTTCGTGGTGGCCGGCTACGGCTGGTGCGGCCGCGGGCTGGCGAGCCGCGCGCGCGGCCTGGGAGCCCATGTCGTCGTCACGGAAATCGAGCCCATCCGCGCCCTCGAGGCGATGATGGACGGGTTCAGCGTCATGCCGATGGCCGAGGCGGCGAAGATCGGCGACATCTTCTGCACCGTGACGGGCAACAAGGAGGTCATTCGCAAGGAGCACTTTCAGGTCATGAAGGACGGCGCCATCGTGGCGAATTCGGGCCACTTCAACGTCGAGATCGATCTGGAAGCGCTGAGCTCGATGTCGAAGCAGGTCAAGAAGGCCGTCCGCGAGAACGTCGACGCGTTCATCCTGAAGGACGGGCGCGCGATCAACGTGGTCGGCGAAGGCCGCCTGGTGAACCTCGCGGCGGCCGAGGGACATCCCGCCGCCGTCATGGACATGAGCTTCGCCACCCAGGCGCTCATGACCGAGTGGTGCGTCAAGAACAAGTCGTCGCTCAAGGTCGGCGTCATGGACGTGCCCAAGGAGATGGAGCAGTCGATCGCCCGTCTCAAGCTCAAGACCATGGGTGTCGGCATGGACGAGCTGACGCCCGAGCAGAAGAAGTATCTCGCGGGCTGGCAGGAAGGAACCTAGACGCGGCTCCCGCCGCCGGGTCTAGCGGACCGCCAGCGGTCGCCGCGGGATCCGGGGTTCGGTGATCCGGACCGGTGGATCGGCCGGTCGTCCCTGCGCCAGGGAGCGGACGGTCGCCAGAAGCTGCTCCGGGGAGGTATGCGACCTTCTCAGGACCGCCTTGACCGAGGCGGGCGTTCTCTTGGGCGCATTGGAATCCGAGTACACCACCACCGGCAGGTCGTCGAGCCCGAACCCGTGCAGGATCGGGACGAGATCGAGCCCGCAGCCGTCCGGCAGGTAGAGATCCAGGAGCAGGAGATCCACCGGCCGTTCCCGAAGCAGCTTCCAGGCCTCTTCCAGCGACGAGGCTCCGGCGATCTTCGCGATGGGGCGGAGGGCCTCCTCGACGGCTTCCCGGACCGGCCCCTGCGCGTCGACGTGGAGGATGCGTAGCGGCCGCTCTTCCCCCGGAGCCAGGCGCGCGTGGAGCGCGGCCGCGATGTCCCTCGTGACCGGAGCGTCCGGCAGACGGTGCACCCTGGGATGCGCTCTTCCCGGTCCGCCGTGTCCCAGAACGACGAGCAGGGGTCCGGAAGCGGGGGCCTCGTTCCAGACGGCGATCGCGGCGCGCGAATCCGATTCCGTGACGGCGACCACGCGGCAGGCCGGATCCACCGCGAAGTCGCGGAGGCGGGCCGCGTCGGGAACGACGACCGTCTCCAGATCGTAGAGTCCCAGGGCCTCGCGCGCCTGGGCGGCGAACGCCTCGCCCGTTCCGCAAAGGGCGGCGTACGGGAGCGACGTCGTCCGACTCGCCGACGATTCCTCCAGCCGGGGGAGCGAGAAGAAGAAGGTCGTGCCGCGCCCGATTTCGGACTCGAAGCCGATCGCGCCGTTCATGCGCTCGACGATCGCTTTCGAAATGCTCAGGCCCAGTCCGGTGCCCTGGCCCTGCCGGATGCGGGCGTCCGACGTTTCGGCCTGCGCGAACTTCTGGAAAATGCGCTTCCGGAATTCGTCCGGGATGCCCGGCCCCCGGTCGGCGACGCGGACCTTGACGAGGCCCCGCTCCGCGGCCACGCCGATCGTCACGCTCTCCCCCCGGGGGGAGAACTTGCAGGCATTGGAAATCAGGTTCGTCAGCACCTGGAGGAGGCGGTCGGGGTCGGCCATCACGCCCAGACCGGCCGGGCCCTCCTCGAGGACGCAGCGGATGCCCAGGGTGTCGGCGAAGGCCCGGGTCGTGTCGATGGCCTGCTGAACCAGTCCCCTCACCTCCTGGGGTTTCAGATGGAATTCCAGCTTTCCCGACTCGATCTTTTCCATGTCCAGGATGTCGTTGACCAGCCGCGACAGGCGCTCACAATTCTTGTGGGCGATCTCGATCATCGTTCGGGCCTGGGCGGGGATCCCGCCGATGACGCCGCCCGACAGGAGCCCGAGGGAACCCCGGATCGCCGTCAGCGGCGTCCGGAGCTCGTGGCTCACGGTGGAGATGAAGTCGTCCTTCAGGCGGCCTACCTTCCGCTGCTCGGTGACGTCCCGGAGGATCACTCCGAGGTAGACCTGTCCTCCGGTCCTCCACGAGAACAGCGACAGGGCCAGATCGACGGGGGAGGAGTCCTTCCGGAGTCCCTGGATTTCCAGAGTCTTCCGCCGGACGCCGTCGCCTCCCTCTTCGGCCAGGGACCTCATGGTCTTGGAAACGAGGATCTGGTGCTCGGCGGGAATCAGCATCAAGAGGGGCTTGCAGACCATCTCCTCCGGGGTATAGCCCAGAATGTCGGAGGCCGCGCGGTTCCAGGTCAGAATCTGGCCGGCGGCATCGGTGGAGAGGATCCCGTCCGACGCGGAATGCGTGAGAAGCCGGAGCCTCTCGGCACGTTCCATGAGCGTATTGCGCTCCTGAATGAGCGATTCGTCCCGTTCGCGGACGGTCTGGAGCAGGGCCCCGAAGGCGCGGTAGAGGTGGCCGAGCTCGTCCCGCCGCTCGGACGACGGGGCGGACTGGAGCGACCCCGATTCGGTGGCCTTCCGCATCGCTCCCGCCAGGATGCCGATCGGACCCGTCAGCGAGAAACCCATCCGCACCACGGCGAGCAGGACGATCAGGACCGTGGACAGGGAGAGGGCGAGCGTGGTACGCCAGCCCTCGTTCCAGGCCGAAGTCATCGCGGCCGCCGCCGTTTCCCGGCTCCGCTCCAATTCCCCTACCGCCTGGTCCAGGAGGTCCGTGGGACTGCGGTCGATGCTGCGGACGAGACGGTCGGACGCCTGCGCATCCTTGGTCCGGAGGAAGGCCTCCAGAGATCCGCGGTAGTCGCCTCCGAGGGTTCGGTGCTGGGCCAGGAACTGCACGAGCAAGGATCGAACTCCGACTTCGGGGGTGTCCTGGAGGAGGCGCTCCGTATCCCGGGCGACGTCGGATTCCCTCTGGAGAAACAGGGTACGGTAGGTCTCGAGGTCCCCGGCGTCATGGCCGCGCAGGAGGATGTTTTTCCATTCCTGGACCTGTTTTTTGAAGGTCACCTGAACGGTCCGGACGAGCATGATCCTCCGGTCGAACTCCGAGGTGCGGAGATTCATGTCCTGGTGGCGGCGATCGAGGTGGACGAGGAGGAGTGCCCAGACCGTGCCGGATCCCAGCATGACGCAGGCGCTCAGTCCCAGGACCTTGGTGGAAAGCTTCATGGTGTCCCTCAGGTCTTCGCGGTCACTCCTCCGGGGAGCTTCGTCATGGAACGACCTGGCTCCAGAGAGCAAAGGCCCGGCCAGACCCTTGGGGGGCGCTAGGGAGGACCGCCGTCGGGAGGCCGGACGAGAATGTCGCCCGGGCCGACACTTTTGTCGGTGGTCTTGTAAAGGGTTGGTGAAGAAGGGGATGAGGCGCGCTACTCGGGGAGGTCTTGGACGACGATCGTCCGGGCGGCGAGGTCGCCCAAGCGCTGACGGCGCTTGGTCAGCAGGATCGCCGCCGTTCCGACGAGGACCATCGGGATCGATTCCGCGTCGATCATTCGGATCAGCGTCCGGACGAGAGCGCCCCGGAGCGTCAGCCGCGACCCGTCCGCCCCGGTGACCCGAAGACCGATGATCCGTTTCCCGATCGTCCAGCCCCAGCGCCACTCCATGAGGAAGTAGTACAGGAAGGACTGCCCCAGACAGACGAGCGCCACCTGCTGGAAGTTCGGATCCTCGAAATCCAGCAGCCCGCCCTCGGGGAGCAGGACTTCGGCCGTGAGGATCATCACCGGCGCCAGGAGGATATGGTCCAGGAGGAAGGCCATCGCCCGGGGGAGGAAGTCGGCGATCGGAGGACCGACTACGGGAGCTGCCCCCGCGCTCTGCCGGGCGCGCTCGCGGAAGAGCACGAATCCGAGAAAGATCATCGAGAACGAGCAGAAGACGAGCCCGAAGGGGGCCAGTCCCGCCGCCAGATGCCTCCAGATCGACTGCGAGCTGATCGGGATCAGCCTGGACGCGGCCGGGTCCGGCTCCAGCGCGGGGAGCGGAAGAGAGGCGGTCATCACCGTGGACATCCGGGTGACGAAGAGCCGCAGGCGCTCGCCCGCAGCCACCGCCGAAAGTCCCGTGACCTTCCGGCCGAGCAGGAGGAGCGGCTCGCTGAAGCGGACTTTCCGCGGCTCCAGGGGCGACGCGCACCCGGGGCAGCACTGGAGCCGGAGCGTGACGTACTTATAGGAGCGGTCGTCGCGGTGGTAGAGCACGAGGATCTGGCGGCCGCCGCTCAGGAGGAGATCCCAGTTCTCGACGGCGCCGATCTCGAAATCCGCGCCGGGGACAAACGTGGCTCCGTTCCAGAGCGCGACCTTGACCTGGGTCTTGCCCCGCTCGTGCCACGCGACCAGGGGTCCCGCCGTTCCGTCGCGGGAGGCGACGACCTGGTCGACCTCGCCCGACTTGGCCAGGACGAGCTCGGGCCCCCACGCCTCCTGGTCGCGGCGACGGGCCACGACGTGGTCGTCGATCCAGCCGAAGATCCAGGGTCCGCCGGGATCCGCCACGGAGGCGAGCACGTCCCATTTCTGCTTGAGGTCGACGCTGCGCGCGATCCGGCCGTCGGAGACCAGGGCGGCGTGGGTGCCGAAGAACACGGTCGTGTCGCGGCCTTCCGGAAGGAGGGCGGAGGCGGCGTCGGGGAAGTTCAGGGAGGGGCCCGCCAGGCGTCCGTCGGGGTCGAGGCTCAGGAGTCGCGAGCCGTCGGCGTCATCCGGGTTGAGGGCGCGATGCAGGAGGCGGAATCCTTCGAGCGAGGCGGCGGCGCGGGGCCGGCCGGTGACTTCGAGGAAGAAGCCGATGGAGAGCTCCAGGAAGAGGAAGCCCATGCTGGCCCAGGCGAAATAGTAGGCGAGCCGGCGCTTGCGGTCGAAGAAGGCGCTCGGGCGGGGCGGGGCATTCATCTGCGGTGACGCCATTCAACAAGAAAGGTTAGAAAAGCATCATAGCATCCGTTACTATCCGCCGCATGAACTTCCAGGCGCCGGAGGGAACGTACGACATCCTTCCCTCGGTGGTCGGGGATGCCAAGGATCCCGATTCCAACCGCCGGCAAGTGCTCCTTTGGAGACGCGTTGAAGAAGCGGCCCGATCCTGCTTTGCCCGGTATGGGTACGAAGAAATCCGGCCGTCATTGCTCGAGAAGGAGTCGGTGTTCTATAAGGCGACCGGCGAAGTCACGGATATCGTGGAAAAGGAGATGTTCACCTTCCCGGCCTGGGTCGAGTTCGCGGATCAAATCTCCCGGATCCTCTACACCAGGGAGTTTGTTCTTCGTCTTGACTCCGTGGAGCCGGGCCGAGAGCTGACGACGGAAGAGGAGCAGACGAAGAAGCGTCAGCACGCCATCCTCTTCGCCTTTCGCGAACTTCGGAAGCAAAAAAGGGCGGGACCCGTCAAAGGGGCCCCTTTCCTTCAATCTCTGAAAGAGAGCCCCATCGAGTCGGTGTCGGAGTTCTGGAGGTCGGTCCCAGCCGATAAAGCGGAGGCCGTCACCCGGGCGTTCACCGAAGAGACCTTTGACGGCCTGACGCTGCGGCCGGAACTCACTCCGGGCGCGATCCGGGCCTTGATCGAAGGGGGGCTCTTCGCCAAGAAGAACTTTTGGAAAGTGTGGTACTTCGGCCCCGCGTTCCGCAAGGAACGCCCCCAGAAGGGGCGCTACCGTTCGTTTACGCAGATCGGCGTCGAAGCCGTGGGCTCGGCCGACCCTCTGGTCGATGCGGAAACGATCATCCTACTCTCGGAAATTCTGAACGCCGTCGGGGTCAAGACCTGGGACCTGAGGATCAATTCGATCGGATGCACCGATTGTCGCCCCGCCTATCGAGAGGTGTTGAAAGCCGCCGTCCTGCCGATCCTCCCGTCGCTCGATGAGAACTGCAAGCGCCGCTTCGAGCGGAATGTGTTCCGAATCCTCGACTGCAAGGTCGACGCCGAAAAGACCAAGGACCTCCCTCGCTCGATCGATCATCTCTGCCAGAAGTGCAAGGATCATATGGCCGTCGTCGAAGGGGCCCTCCGGGCCTGCGAGGTGCCGTACCGGGTGGATCCGCGCATCGTCCGGGGCCTCGACTATTACACGCGAACCGTCTACGAATTCAGCTCCTCGAAGCTGGGCGCCCAGGACGCTCTGGCCGGCGGCGGGCGCTACGACACCCTGGTTGGCAGCATGGGCGGGCCGGACGTGGGATCGGTCGGCTTCGCGGCCGGGGTCGAACGCATCCTGCTCGCGATGGAGGGCGAGGCGGTCCCGCCCGTCCCGGACTTCTTCGCCGTCGCGGTGGCCGACGTGTCCCGATCGGACGTCTTCCGGACCGTGGTGCAGCTGCGCCGGCAGGGCCTTTCGGGCGACCTGGATTTCGAGGCCCGAAGCGTGAAGGCCCAGATGAGAAGCGCGAACAAGTCGGGGGCGAGATATGCCGTCTTCATCGGGCCCGAGGAGGTCCAAAAGGGCGTCCTCAAGATCAAGGACATGAAAGACGGATCCGAGAAGACCGCCGTCATCGAGGAAGCCGTGAAGATGCTCCAAAGGGGGACGCCGTGAACAAAGCCGCTGCGCTCATGATCCTGATCGCCCTCTCCCCGTCCTGCGGACCGTCGACTCTTGACCGCTCCGGCAGCGCGAAGGTCACATTCGAAGACTGGGTCCGCGCCTGCGTCGCCGGCGATGCGCCCAAGGTCTTCAACGGGATGTCCGACGCCTACAAATCAGGCTGGCTGTTCGACCGCTTCGACGAAGCGGATCCGACGACCCGCCGCTGGCGCGGCGAGCTGACGGGCGAGGCGCGGACGGACCTGGACCTGTGGCTCGGCGTGGCCAAGAAGCGGGAGACCGGCCGCGAGTCGATCCTGCCGATCTCCGTCCTCCAGCATCCCTCGCTCACCGGGCTCTTCAAGGAGCTGTTCATGAAGACCTACGGCGGGATCAAGATCCAGATGTCGAGGATTCAGATCGCGCAGGTCTATTCGGACGATTCCGGCGTGACGGTCGCGGTCAAGAACAGCATGAGCTCGACGGAGCTTTATGGTCTGGTCTACGAGCGCGACGGCTGGAAGATCGACGCCCACCGCCAGCCGCTGACGCAGAGCCGGTAGAGGTCCCCTAGCGGCCCACTTCGAGGCGCTCGCCGAAGCGGCGGGGAATCTGCTTGAGCGCGAAGATCTTGTCCATCGTCTTCCGGTAGTCGTATTCGACGCGGCGGAATTCGACCACCTGCGATTCCGCGTCCCAGATCACATAGCAGGACCGGGTGTCGCGGTCGCGGGGCTGGCCCACGGAGCCGATGTTGACGTAGTACTTGCGGCCGTCGGACAGCTTCACCTTGTTGGCGAAGGCGCGCGGCGGATAGAACTTGAAGTCTTCCGTGAACACGCCCGGCTCGTGCGTGTGGCCGCAGAAGCAGGCATGCTTGATCATGGAGAAGATCTCCTCCATCTTCTCCTTGTCCTGGACATCGTGGGGACGCACGTACTCCTTGGTGCGGTTCCGCGGCGAGGCGTGGAGGTAGGTCACGCCGTCGTCTTCCTTGATGTCGGGCAGGTCGCCGAGGTAGTTCCACATCTTGTGGTTCTCTTCCTTGGCGGCCGAGACGTCGTTGAGCTGGTTGCGCGTCCAGTCGATCGCCTGCGCGGCCTCGGGATTGAAGTCGAGGGCGAGGAATAGCAGGGCGTCCTCGTGGTTGCCGCGGAGCGAGAAGGACCAGTTGAAGGCGTGCCGGATCATCTCGCGCGGATTGGGCCCATACCCGATGAGGTCGCCCAGGCAATAGACCTGGTCCACTCCCTGGGAATTGATGTCCTTGAGCACCGCTTCTAAGGCTTCGATGTTCGAGTGCAGGTCGGAGATCAGCGCGACCTTCTTATTGCTCATCAGGTTTTCCCTAGTCTAGCACGAAGGGTACGCAAATCAAGGAGATCGGGTGATCGGACGTCGGAGTTCTTCGATTCGGGGGAGCGGGGAAGCCGTGCGGCCGAACGGGGATCGGCCCTCTCCCGGCGACCGACGAGAGGCCCCCCGGCCTCCGGAGTCCCCCCCGGGGGGGGCCTTGGACCCGGGAGCCGGGTCCCGATCCGGAGCCCTCGCTCACGTCTTGGCCGGAGGCATCTGGCGCAGGCCCAGAATCAGCTCCACTTCGCCCTTTTCGAGTCCCGTCGCGGCGCAAATATCCAGAATCTCTTTGCCGGAATCCTGGAGGGAGTAGACCTGGCTGTGCAGGGGGTTGAGGGGGCGGGAGGACGAGGGATGCGCGGCTGGAGCGGCGGGGCCCGCTGCCGGGGAAGCGGCGCCGCCGGCCTTCCCCAGGAGGTCTTCCAAGTCCCTCTTCTTCTGGTCGCATTCCAAGAGCAGCTGGTTCAGCATCCGGATCTTGGTGTCGAGCCGGGCGATGTGCTCCCGGGACAGATCCTGGATCTCGGTGAGGAGCCGCTCGAGCTCTTCGCGCGCGCCGCCCGCCGAGGCCCCGAAGGATCCCAGCGTCTCCTGGGGTCCGGATCTCCCCCGGCGCAGGCGGGGAAGCACGACCGCGACGAAGAGGGCGGCCACGATCAGGAGGATCCACACCGTCGTCGTGGTCGACTTGGGCAGCCCGGAAGGGGGGCCGGAAGGGTCGTTCTGGGACAGGAGGAGGAGCTGGACGCTGACGCTGGCGAGAACCGACGTCACGGCTGCCCCCCTCCTTACGGAACGACAGGGAGATTATAGCGAGTGGCATGGACTTTGCAAATCGGTCCTCCGAATGAACGGACTGTCGAAGATCCTCATGGTCGTGGTCGCGGTGATCACCGCGGCGTCGGCGGTCGCGGTGCTCCTCACTCCGACCTCCCCCCAGGAAGGGGTCCCGCGGCGGCAGTCGGAAGCCCAGCGCCTGATCGACGCACTGACGCGGGAAGCGTGGAACTACTATCACGATCACGGCGAGTTTCCGCCGGGAGACGGGATCGGCACGGCGGATCTGGTGCGGGCTCTGAGGGAGACCTCCTCCACCGGCGAACCGTATATGACGTTCGTCCCCCAGATGCTGACCGCGGGCGGCGATCTTCGCAATCCGGTGTCGCCGGAGATCGCGGTCCTATTTTACCGGAACAACCGGCTCGCCGCGTATCCCGGCCAGCGGGTCCACAATGGGCGGACCTTCGACCTCTGGGGAGACTCCGCCAATGGGAGGAGGGCGGGCGTGAACAACTGGGATTCGATCGTTTCAAGTCCGTAACGTTGTTACCCCCCGGTAACATCCCGGCGGCGATCGGCGACAAGTCCCGGGGGGGCTTTCCCGGAGGGCGCTGGTACACGGTTTGCATAGGGACGGGAGGGGAGAAGGCGTGTTTTTGTCGCCCCAAGACCCTATAATGGGGCGATCAACAAAGGGGGGCATTTATGGGTCGGACGGAGCGTCGGGCGAGGGGCTTCACCCTGATCGAACTGCTCATCGTGATCGTCATTATTTCCCTGCTGGCAGCGCTCTTGCTGCCGGCGCTCATGAAGGCCCTCTGCAGCGCGCGTCAGGGGACGGCGTCGGCCCTGATCAGCCAGCTGGCCCAGGCGACGAAGGCCTACGAGCTCGACTATGCCGTCTATCCTCCGGGCCGGGGGACGGACAGCAAGGACCTGGCCTTCTACCTGCAGAAGAAGGGCGCCAAGCAGATGCAGTACTTCGAATTCAACCCGGATATGCTGGACCAGGGCAACATCGTCAATCCGGTCTGGGGCAGGGACGGGGAGCCGCCCATGACCTGGATCTACTACCGGAACAATCAGGCGGCGGCCGCCAAGGGCGCTGCGGGCGGAAGGCCCGTCTCGGTGCTGGGCGCGCCGATCCTGCACCCCAGCAGCTTCGACATGTGGTGTGCGGGCTGCGACTACCGCGGAGAGCCGCCTCCGCCCGCCGCCGCGTGGAGCGTGAAGTACGAGTAAGTCCGCCGTCCCCTCCGGGGGCCAGAGGCGCATTGTCGGGGGAGCGATGAGTCGACGAAAAGGCTTCACGCTGGTCGAAGTCCTCGTGGTGATCACGATCATCACGCTCTTGGTCTCGCTGCTGGTCGTGCTGATCGCCAACGTCCTCGACAAGGCGCGCTACGCGAAGACGGCCGCGATCATCAAGCTGCTGGACGACGGCTGCAAGACCTACCATCTCGATTTCGGACAGTACCCGCCGAACGACAAGCAGGATTCCCGCAGCCTCCATCATCATCTGGGCATCCCTCGGAAGATCGTCACGCAGAGGGGCGACATCGGCGGCGACCTGGTGACGACGAAGCCGCCGATCATCGAGTTCCAGCGGGACATGCTGGGCGATGCCAAGGGCGGCGTCCCCAATGCCCTGACGAATCCGGTGCCCATCGTCGACGGGTTCGACAACCCGGTCCGCTACAAGGTGCCCGGCAAGTACAACAAGAAGGGCGTCGACATCTGGTCGCCCGGCAAGGACGGGAAGGATCAGCTGGACGAGTCGCTGCCCGACTACGACGACGTGACGAACTGGAGCAAGGAGTACTAGATGGTCCGGAAGGGCTTCACCCTCCTGGAAGTGCTGATGGTGCTCGTCGTGCTCGCGATCGTCGCGAGCATCGGGTTCGGCATCCTCCGCTTCGTCGACGGCGCGCGGATCAGCGCGACGCATTCCCGCGTGCACGAGCTCGGGATCCAGGCGGGCACCGTCGCGGGGCTCCGGGGCTTCCCTCCGGCGACGCTCGAAGAACTGGCGCCGCGGCTGGGCCGGCCGGAGTGGATGAAGGACGGCCGCTTCGTGGACTCCTGGGATCGCCCGATCGAGTACCGGGTCGATGGAAAGACATTCCGGGTCTGGTCCTGGGGGCCGGACGGGGTCTCGGGAACCCCCGACGACATTGCGTACAAGAATAACTAACGGGGGGATGCGGATGAGACGTCGCGAGAAGGGCTTTACGCTGATCGAACTCCTCATCGTCATCATCATCATTGTGCTGATGGCGACGATGGCGGTCGCGCTCCTGGGCGTCTTCTTCCGCGGCCAGGGCGCGCGGCAGGGCGCGATGATCGTGACCCAGGTGCTGGCCCAGACGAAGCAGGCCGCCGCGAAGTCCCATCGGTACCACTTCGTGGTGTTCTCCAAGCCCGGCGAGGACGCGTGGCTGGAGATCCACCGGGACATCGACAACAACGGGACCTACAACGGCGACCAGAATCCCAAGACCGACGATCCGGATCGGCTGATCGAGGACGGCTTCGTCGAGATGCCCCGCAATACCACCTTCGAATACGCGCCCCAGTGGCTGTCCATCTCGCCCTCGGGCTATTGCGCCTTCAACCCCGGGTTCAAGGAGATCCACGCCTCGACGTTCGACAAGGTGAAGAACGGCCCCAGCCCCAAGCCGGTGGGCGACATCATCATCCGGGTGATGAACAAGCCGTACGTGATGTGCCTGAACCTGGACCGGGCGAGCGGCAAGATCCGCCGCGACATGTTTCTGAACGACGCGCCGTGAGCACCAACGCAGGACGGAGGCTTTCCATGAGTCATCGCAGAGCCCAGTCGGGCATGACGTTGATCGAGATCCTGATCGCGCTCATCGTCATGGTGCTCGGCGTCCTCGGCATCCTGGCGCTCTTCCCGCCGTCGCTGGAAATGGCCAAGGAGTCGATGGAGGAGACCCAGGCGGCGCTGCTCGGCGAGTCCGTGGCCCACTCGATGATGGAATCCTTCACCGCGGCGGAGGAGGACAAGGGGTCCGCGACGCTGCTCCTTCGCTGCACGATGTCTCACGACATGAAGGCGGGCGACCGGACCCGCGGCCGCTATACGTTCAATCTGCCGCCGCTCCCGCTGGATCCGACCACGAATCCCGACTGGTACCACTATCCCAGCGCCTCGATGCCGCCGGGGCAGGGCAATCCCGCCGCCGGCGACCCCGGCGCGAAACTCTCCTCGACGTCCTGGGACCCCGAGAACGACGACCGGCATTTCCAGCTGGGCGGCGACCAGTGGACGGTCGACGCCGTCGAGTCCGTGCACGCCCAGAACGATCCGACCGATCCGCTCACGCAGTTCGCGTTCTCGTTCGAGATCCGCAAGGTGGACGACATGTGGTATCAGCGGAGCAAGGGCAGCATGGACCCCTACCGCAAGGTCGTGCTGAAGCTCGCCGACTACGAGGCGATGGAGAAGCTCTACGAGGTGCGGATCAACATCCTGCGGATCGCGAACCCCGGGAGGCCGGACGTCTCCCGCCATTACATCACCTCGCTCACCAAGCGGATGTCGGTCCGGTAGGGGGCTCGGGGATGCGGACGACCAGGAAGGAGCGATCGATGACGCAGAGGCAAGGCCGGCAGGGCTTTACGCTGATCGAACTTCTCATCTCGATCGCGCTCATGATGATCCTGATCATCGCCGTCACGATGATCTTCGTGAACACGACGGAGACGGTCGCCGTCCAGGAAGCGCGCATGTCGGTCTACACCAACGCGCGTTACGCCATGGACATCATGGAGAACGACCTCATGGGCGCGTACGGCCTCGCCGAGCCGCCGCGTCCCCCGGGTCAGATGAACCAGCAGTACTCCGGCGGCGCCACCTACGTCCCCGGCGACCACATCCCCCAGGCGTTCTGGATGGACAACGGCGAGCTGCCGCGCCCGGACAGCATCCGGGACGGCGAGGGCGAGCTTCCCCTGCTGAACAAAGGCGCCGATCCCAAGGCCCACTATGAGCGCGCCGGCGACGCGATCGGCTTCCGCACGGTCACGACCGTTGGCGACACCCTCCAGACCTGCGAGGTGACGTACCTCCTGATTCCGGGAGACCACGTGCTCGAGACGCCTCCTGTGGGCTCGATGTCGCCGATCAACCGGCCGATGACCGACATCGGCAAGAGCCTGCAGCAGGGCGACCGGACGCACACCACGACCGCCCGGACGCACCGGCCGCTCTACACGCTGGTCCGCCGGGTGCGCATGCAGAATCCCACCCTGCAGAATGGCAATCCCATTTTCGACCAGATCCCCAACGTGAAGGACAAGCTGGGCAACATGGTGACGGTTCAGGACCAGGAGCTCTGCTATTACGTGGTGAGCTTCAACCTCGAGTACCTCGCGAACAACCGCGCCTTCTCGCAACTGGCGCCCAGCCCGTTCCCCCACGAGGACCCGATCGGGAACGGCACCGGCCCGAACGATTCCCCCGGCACGGCCTATCGCGTCCCCGCGATCCGCGTGACGATGCGGGTGGTCGAGGACATCGGCGAGCGCCAGGAGCGGACGATCCAGAAAGTGATCTGGATTCCGCAGATGTAGCCGACTCCCGGGGCCTCCCGGGGTCGCCGCGGAGTACGGGGATTCTTTTTAGGAACGGCGCTTTTCCGATATACTCCGCTATGCCTCGCACGCTCTTCGTGAGCGACGTTCACCTCCGAGCGCAGGATCCGCTCCATAACCGGGCCTTTCTCAGGTTCCTCGACCAGGACTGCGACGCGCTGTACATCGTCGGCGACCTGTTCGATTACTGGATCGGGCCCAAACATCTCGGGATGGAGGACTACCGTCACGAACTCGGGCAGATCCGGCGCAAGTCCGAGCGCTGCCGCATCTTCTTCATCAAGGGAAACCGCGACTACCTGGTCGAGGAGAAGTTCGAGAAGCAGACGGGCATCAAAATCCTCGGCGACCGGGCGAGGATCGATCTGGCCGGCCGCACCGTGCTCCTGGCCCACGGCGACTTCATCTATAACACCAACCCGAAGTACACCGCCTACCGGACGCTGATGCGCTCCAAGCCGATCGAGGATCTCTGGCTGCAGGTGCCCTCGTTCGTCGGCCGCTCGCTGGCCCGCGGCTTCCGAAAAGTGTCGAAGAAGACCACGCCGCCCTATACCTGGAAAAAAGGGGAGCTCTTCGATCGGGCCCGGCCGTTCTTCGAGCAGGGCGCGGACGTGCTGATCACGGGCCACATCCACCTGCCGACGCATCTCCGGGAAACCGTCCACGGCCGCCCGCGCGAGGTGTTCATCATGGGCGACTGGTGCGGGGGGACCCAGGATTACGTGGAGCACGACGGCCGGGAGTTCTCCATCAAGCCCTGGCCCAAGCGGGCCGGGACCTGATGCCGCTCCGGCGCGTCGTCTTCGGCGCGACCATCCTCAGCGGCGCCTTCCTGCTCTTCCACATCCAGCCCCTCTTGGGCCGGTGGATCCTCCCCTGGTTCGGCGGGGGCACCGCGGTGTGGACGACCTCGATGCTCTTCTTTCAGACCCTGCTCTTCGCCGGCTACGCGTATGCCTTTGCGAGCGAGCGCTTGCCCCGGATCGCCGGGACGCTCCTCCACCTCGGGTTGATCGGCGTGTCGCTCCTCTTCCTGCCCGTCGCCCCGCCGGAGACCTGGAAACCCGACGGGGCGGGGGATCCGACGTGGGCTATCCTCAAACTCCTGTCGGCGACCGCCGGGATTCCCGGTCTCCTCCTGGCGTCGACGGGTCCCCTGGTCCAGGCCTGGGCGGCGCGGAGCGAGCCGGGGCGCTCGCCGTACCGGCTCTACGCGCTCTCGAACGCGGGGTCGCTGACCGCGCTTCTCACGTATCCCGTCCTGGTCGAGCCCCATCTGGGACTCCATCGGCAGTCGACGGGATGGACCTGGGGCTTCGCGGGATTTGCGGCGCTGTCCGCCCTGGGAATCCTCGGGATCCCGCGCTCGCCGGCTCTACCTGTTCCGTCGGACCGATCCCCAGGGCCGGGGGCGGGACTCCGGGCGCGGTGGATCGCCCTGCCGGCGATCGCATCGGCGCTGCTGCTGGCGACGACCAACCAGCTCAGCCAGGAGATCGCGGTGCTGCCGTTCCTGTGGGTGCTTCCGCTCACGGTGTACCTGATCTCGTTCATCGTCGTCTTTGACCGTCCGGCCTGGGCGCCGCCCCGGATCGTGGCGCCGGCGACGGCGGTTCTCGCCTTCCTGTCCGTCGCGGCCTACCATGCCCGACCGGTGGCGCCGGCCTCCCTCGCGGTGTCCGTCGGACTCCATCTCGCGGCCCTCCTGGGCGTCTGCCTGCTCTGCCACGGGGAACTCGCCCGTCTCAGGCCCCCGCCGGATCGGCTGACGGGCTATTACCTCGCCATCTCCGGGGGCGGAGCGCTGGGCAGCCTCGTGGTCAGCCTCCTCGCGCCGCTGGTCTTCTCGACCTACGCGGAGTGGAAGCTCGGGATCGCGCTCGCGTTCATCGGATCCCTGATCGCGACCGCGTGGATCTACCGGGCCACCTTCCAGGCCCGACGGAACGTCGCGGCCGTCGTCCTGGTGACGGCCGGGCTCGGGCTCGCCTTCTTGGCGGCGATGCTCTCGACGTACGTCCGTCGGCTGGAAAGCTCGAGGACCTTCTACGGGGCGGTGACGGTCGACGTGACGACGCCCCAGGAGCAGGACGACGCCGAGGCTCGCGACATGAACAACGGCCGGGTCCTCCACGGACGTCAGTATCCCGATGAGAAGCGCCGCCGCTGGCCCACCACCTACTACGGGGAGACCTCGGGGGTGGGGCGGGCGATCGGGCGGTACCGGTCCCGGCCGGAGCTCCGCCTCGGCGTCGTGGGGCTGGGCGTCGGGACGCTCGCGGCGTACGTCGCCCGTCCGGGGCAGTCGGTCCGCTTCTACGAGATCAATCCCGACGTCCCGCGCCTTGCCCGGCGCTGGTTCACCTATCTCGAGGATTGCGCGGGAACGACGGAGCTCGTTCTCGGAGACGCGCGGCTCTCGCTGGAGCGCGAGGCGCCGCAGGGCTTCCACGTGCTGGCGCTCGACGCCTTCAGCGGCCATACGGTCCCGACGCACCTGCTCACGGTGGAGGCGATGCGGATCTACCTCCGCCACGTGCGGGAGGACGGGATCGTCGCGATCCACGTGAGCAATCAGTTCCTTCGCCTCGCCCCGGTGGCCCGGGGGATGGCCCGCCGCCTGGGCCTCCAAACCCTCCTCGTGGACTCGGCCGCGGACGGAAAGACCCTCTCGTGTGCCAGCTCGTGGATGCTGTGCGCGCGGGAAGCGGAGGTGCTGCGGGATCTGCCCGGGGTCGAGCCGGACGGTGCCGGCGCGGAGGAGATCGTCTGGACGGATGATGCGAGCGATCTCTTCTCGATCCTGAAGGCGGGGTCTACGCCTTGACCGGTTTCCCGACGCGGTCCTCGGTGAACTCGAAGTCCGCGCCGCAGCGGGTGCAGGCGCAGCGGTTGACCACCTGTCCCTGATCGGCGGGCAGTCGCCGATAGGTCGTGAAGCGATCGGACCGGCAGGCCGGACAGCACACGGTCTTCCGGTGCAGGATGTGTCCCTGATTCATCTCCCCACCCCCCAAACGTTCCCCGGACGGCAACGCGACGGCGACCCCGGACGTCGCTACTTCAGCAGGCTCATCAGAATGCCGCGGGCCCCGTCGCCCTCGATCTTCACGGCGACGCGGCGTAGGCGCTGGATCGGATCGGTTTCCTCGCGGACCACCTCGCCCGAGAGCATCGTGTCGCCCACGCGGGCGTCAATGCGGCGCGGCATGGAGCTTCCGAAATGGCGGAGGAATTCGTCGGCCTCTCCGGCGACGACGAGCGAATCGACCGAGAGATCGGCAAGGCGGCAGAGAACCGAGACGCCGTCCTGCCCGGCGAGCTGGCAGGACAGCTGGCGCAGGCGCTGGTGACGCCAGCGGTCGATGCGGATGAACGCGTTGATGAGACGCTGGGCGGAAATCGGCGACGGGATGACCGCCGCGACCTGGCCCGCGCAGGGGACCTGGACGGGGACGCCGGCCAGGACGACCGGGAGACTCGGGAACTCGCGCTCGACGTGCTCGGCCATTTCGGCGGGCGCGCCGGAGGGCCCGAAGACGAGGATGTCGAAGAGTCCGGTTTCCAGCTTGAGGATCGCGTCCTCCGCTTCGGTGGAGATCGCGGCGCGATGCCGCTGCGTGAGCAGCAGCGATTTCACCAGGTGGCACACCGACATGGGCGCGTCGTAGATCAGGACGTTCATCCGGGCCTCCGAGGATGGTTCGAACCGGGATCGCAAACTTCCCAAAGGAGTATCGACATTCGGGGAGAGAAAATGGAGGGAAGAAAACGCCGGGGACACCGCGGCGAAACGAGGGGACTCGGGCGATTGTCTTGAGGGGCGCCGACCGGTCGCGGTCCGCGCGTCGGCCGGCCGGGCCGGCCTCCACGTCCCCGCGACGTCGAGCGGGAATTTTCGTTCCGGTTGATGTGACGGAATGGGACGCAAAATTCCGAGGCGCGAGCGTTTCGCGCGCATATTAAGAAAACACCATATATGGGGGGTAGGGGCCGCGGGAGCCCCAGTACATGTAGCAAATGACATATGAGGTGTGGGCGATCTCCCGAGCCCTCCCGGCCTCCCTGATTTTGGCTTGATTTGAGAGTCCCGTGTGATAGTCTTATGTCCGACGGCTGACTCGTTCAGCCGCTTTTTTGTCCGCGAAAGTGGGGCAAAGTGGAAGTCGGTGGCGGTAAATAGAGCAAGATAGAAGGATATCCCTGTGTTTGTCGGCGAGTTCACCCACGCGATCGACGAGAAGAACCGGCTGGTTCTCCCGTCGAAGTTTCGCGCCTTCATCACCGACACGGAGGATAAGAAGGGCTTCTTCATCGTGGCGAGCCCCGTCTCCGGCGAGCACTGCCTTCGCCTGTACACGATGTCGGGCTGGAAGCAGGTGGCCGCCAAGCTTCGCGAAGAAGCGAACAAGGCGAAAGACCCGGCTCGCTACCTGCGCTTTTTCGCGTCGCGGGGGGAGTTTGGCGCCCTGGACGCGCAGCACCGGCTCGTCGTGCCCCAGAAGTTGATGGACTACGCCGGGCTCAAGAAGGACGTGCTCATGGTCGGAAACGTGGACTGGATCGAAGTCTGGAACGTGGGCGAATACCGGGCGGCGACGGAAAGCCTGGACGAGGAGATCGGCGATCGCAGTCGTGCGATGTGGCCGACGCCCGAGTCCAAAGCATAAGCGGCGGTCCCCGGAGGAGAGAGGAGGGGGTCATGGTCGGAGACGGGGGGAAGGACTCTTTCGAGGTCGTGAAGGAGTTCATTGCGGGCCTGGGCGATCGGCGGCCTCAGCGAGAAGAGGTGCAGTCGATCGCGGTGGCCCTGGCGGACATCTATCAGCGCCTGATGCGCGTGCGGTCGATCGCGCCCACGGTGGACGTGAGCGACCGCATGTGGGAGCTGATGGGCATGGTGGGCTTGAAGGCGAAGCCGGTGCGCTCCACGTCGTTCCGGAGCGCGGCGAGCTTCCTGTAGTCGGCGCGGTTCAACGAGGGCGCCGGACGCGAGCGGTCCGGTGAGGTGAGGGCCAATGGGTGAATGGGGCGTGGCAGTAACGGAGAGAGGGGGGAGCCCTACGCACAGTAACACTCACCTCACCGGGTCGCTCGCGTGCATCAACCCGTTCTTTGTCGTGAAGTAATCGACCTGCTCCGGCCGCGGCCGGGGGGCGTCTATGTGGACGCCACGCTCGGCCTGGGCGGCCATGCGGAGCAGATCGTGCACCGGGGAGGCCGGGTCGTCGGCATCGAATGGGACGACGACGCGGCGTCGCGGGCGGCCGAGAGACTCGGGCCCTCCGCGACGATCGTGCGTGACAGTTACGCCAACCTCCCGCTGATCCTTGAGAATTTGAA
>Ga0070731_10001728_pt1 | contig 22040 bp, 23 predicted proteins | sample Coa_R1_2_FD_66448 | JGI IMG/M metagenome (GOLD analysis project Ga0070731, IMG submission 66448) | Surface soil microbial communities from Centralia Pennsylvania, which are recovering from an underground coalmine fire - Coalmine... | ecosystem: Environmental > Terrestrial > Soil > Unclassified ... | reverse complement strand
ACAAGGCATTGAGCTTGTTGACGCCCAAAATCGCTGGGCGGGCCCCTATCGGTTAAAGCTGGCGGCAGCGTCAATCTCGTTTGATCGCCCAATCGGTGAGGTGAAACGCATCCTCGCGGTCCGAACCAGGCGGGAATCCACTGACCTGGACACGTTCTATCGATTTGTCTTCCTACCACAAGGATCTTGAAACTTATTGAAAATTGGTGATTCTAAGTGCTTTGGAATGAATCGCAGCTGTCTGCGATTCGCGTGCCGCCTATTACGATCTTAGATCGGGCGAACTCCCCCACTTGCTTCGGGCGATCCGGTCCAGGAATCGCTGGTCCGTGCCATCTCCATTAGATGCAGATGCAAATTGCATCCAAAACGTCGCAGGCGTATCCTGCTCGTCAAAGGCAGAGAACAAGATGGACCATTCCGACGAGTCTGTAAGTGACGACGGGTTCGTTTCGTCTCTTCTAAGCGACGTAGACCGCCAGTGGCTTGACAAACATTTGGCGACTATACGCAGACTGATCATTCTAGAAGCCGTGCGAAACGCGAGGGACAGGGATTCAGACACTCCTGAAGGGCTGGATGTGGCCGAAGCTGCACGCAGGTTTGCGCCGGGAAAGAAATATCCTGTTGGCACCCTATGGGAGAGAACAAAGACTTCGCTGTCCGGAATAACGTTGGTCTCGGCGGTACTAGCAATCGTGTTTGGGATCTTAGGCATTCTGGTTGGCCGTGCTCATTTAACCGATGCCGGCACCACCTCGGCATACTTCGATATTGCAAAACTATTCGCGGGAGCGATAGTCGGATCAGCAGGCGCTGGTGCATTGCGTAGCGCCCGTCAGGATTGAGGCATGACAAGTTCAAGAGTCGCGAGTCTCGATCAGCTACTAATCGATTTCGAGCAGATAAGTAGTCAGAATCGTAGCGCAAGCGACCCAGAAGTCGATTTCCAGCGCGTGTTCCAAGCGCTAACGGGATGGAGAGATCGAGCGGCGAAAGCCGTCGAATCGGAGTTCTCCGAAAATGAGGCCAGGAAATTCCTGGCTGCTGCCGACTTTAATGTCGCAGGAGACCTCGGAACTCTCGCTGAAGAGGCTGGAAGATATCGAACTGCTCTGGAGAAGCTTTTCCTTAGAGCCGAAATGGACCGAAACAGACCTTTGCAAGAAGTTAGAACTTCAAATTCCACGCTTGGTTCCAACCAACATACGACGGTTCCGAATGAACTGCACAACCGCAGTGGGGAGAATGGAAAATCGAGTGAGAACGACTCCCATGCAAAGTTCAAAAAGTCCGAAAACGAGGGTGTCCCCAATGGGAACAAAGAAACTAGAGGCGACGATTTATTGTTGAGATTAGGAAAGATCGCAGGAATTGGGGGAATCTCCGTAGGAACGTTCTTGATCCTTCTTCGCAAACTTGTGTTCCCAACTTTGACCGTCAATCTGGCTGCTCTGTTTATGTTCCTCTGCTATGGCATTGCTGTGCTTGGCCTAATAATCTGGGGATACCAAGCGACGAAGAACCGAGTTCTGCCAGTCATTCTCCTTCTTGGCGCGCTAGTATTGGCCTTCTTTGGTTGGTCTTCGTTGAACCCAGGCCAACGGATCGGGCCTGCTTATAGGGTGCGCGTCGCGGTTTACAGCCCTGACGATAGTCCCGTCGACGACGCTCACGTTGAATCTAGCATTGGTGGAACAACGGGAAAGATCCCCGGTGGTGCCGAAATCGCACTGCCGTCGACCGCCAAGAAGGGGCAGGAAGTTACGGTCACCGCGGAGGTCGCCAAACTAGGCTGGGAGGGTGCTGCTAATCTTAGACTGACAGACGATTTCACGCCGCCCCTTAGAGTTTTGTTGAAAGGTGCTGCTATTCGCGGCACCATTTTCAATGAACGAGGCACATCGGTTTCGAACGCCCAAGTCAGCATTATCGGTTTTGGCGAGGAGGCAGTCTCTACTGGCGCGCACGGACAATTTGTTCTCCCATCGCATGCACACAAAGGCGACAAAGTCCACCTTCACGCGGAACTCGCCAATCTTGTTGCTGACAAGGAGGACTACGAAGTTGGCACCCGACCTGCTGAGTTAGTACTTAATGTTCGAGGAGGAGCGGAAGACAACGCGTCATCACTTTCGGGAACCCCAGCGAAGCTGCAGGTGCACCTCACGCACGACGCAGTGATCGATCGCGTGCTCATCAACCTCGCAACGTTAAAGCAAAGCAGGAGGCCTCCGACGGAAGCTCAATTGATGGAAACACTGACGCCGCTTTTTACCCGTCCTGCGTTCTATGGAATGCGCGAGGAGGATTGGCGCTATTTTCTGTATCCATTGTGCCGGACCAGGCTGCTATTGGAAGAGTACGTAAACCAATTCAAGTCCAAGCCTGAGGTTCGGAAGAACATTGCGCAGGCGATCGACAAGATGGTGGCTCTACAGAATGAAGTGGCACAACTGTATGGCCCAACGTTCAGTATCACGCAGCATATTGACCGCTACATAAACGACAAGGATGCTTTCATCGATAACCTGCCTCCGGTTCTTTACGATCCGAAGCCGGAGGATTTTGACCATCGCGACCAAGAGATTTGGGACGTGCGGAATCTGCTTCACGCGGCTGGGTTCCAGACGGAAAGGATAATCACTCCGTTATCTTCCAAAGTAGGAAACAATGCCGACCCCGTTGGCAAGCCGCGTGCAACAGAAGCGACTGTGGATGCTATACCGTCATCTACTGAAGGTAATCCGCCTAACTCGCATGCGGCTTATCAGTTGTCACATGTTCAAGAACCGGGACTGAGTGGCACACAAGACACATCCGCCCTTGTCAGAGCTCTGCGAGAAAACCGCGTATCAGATGCAGAGCTTCGAACCAAGTACATAAAATGCTTTGGAACCCAATTGGCAAGGCCAGAGGGGGCGGCACAGCGTCTAGCTGATGCGCTCGAGCATGGGAATTGCGGCAAGTAATGGATCGAATCAGAAGAGAAAATTGCAAAACTCCGAGTTCATCGGGTTGTGCGAGCCACTTTTCGTACAACTCCCATGACGCTGAACCCAACTCCAAGGTACTCACGATCGTGGGCAACATTAGTGTTCCAGCCATAAACGACCGTCATCACATTGTCAAACATCGATCCCATGGCACCAATTCCAAGCTGAATCGCTTCAGAGGGGGGCGTTACAAGCTTGTCTGCAACGTCCACATTATCCTTCCAACTGAGGAGGGATACGTTAAAGCCAAAGCCTGGCTCTAGGAACTGCACGAATGGATGCTTGCGGTGAAGATACGTCAGACCGAAATTCAGCCCTGGTGAAGGGCGGTAGTTTGCCGAATCAATTCCATTGGCAACCGCAGCCGGGCTCATTTCGAGTCGCTTTACAAATAGAACGCTGTCTGAGAATCCTGGGAGAAGCCCATATCGGTCTATGGTGAGGAATTCGTTCAGTACTTCCTGATTGCACACCGGGAAGAAGGGTTCTGTATCGCAATCGGTTCGGACCTCTACGCGAACGCTGTCGCCGATCCCTAATCCCTCTTTTCTGACTGGGATGGTCAGGTGTACCAGGCCCAATCCAGCATCTGTTTCGCTCAGAGAAGTCACCCGAAGAACTCCCGGGATAACTAGGGCCGTTTCTGGATCGACACCCTCAATCGAAATCAAATTGGCTCGTCTATCTTGGGTTAATTCCCCGATGCGTATCTCACGCCACTGGCCGTCCTTTGGACGAACCCAAGCGCGCACCACAAACTTCGCATTGATGTCGCCTTTGCACACGAACACCGCAATGTCGCGTTGGAAGTCTAGCCCTTCCGTATGCAATAGATCTTCATCCATCCTACCAGCGTTCCGTTGTTCCCAGAGGCGAACGCTCGGGCCGTCGGCGCTGCACGGTGACCTTAGAGATGTTACTCGCGGATAGGCGAGAATCGGTAAGCCACTGATGATGCATATAACAGTAGCTACAGCTATCTGATTTCGAACTGGCTGCATGCGCCACATTATAGCCAAGAGCAGAAAATACTCAACTCCAAAAACGTCTGATTATTTATAAAGTAATAAATGCATCCGGCCCAATCTGATGCCAGGTTCCACCTACTTATTGCCGAGTCGAAGCCTTGTTCGTGTCCATTTCTTTCTAAACAACCGTTCCCCAAAAACTGACCTCGCCCCCTATTTGCCAGCCGAAAAGAGCTCTTGTGCTCCGCAAAAAACCTGTCGAGCTGAATTCGGTGCGGCGGTGCGGCGTCCTTCCCGGGTTGTCTTACAAGTCGCCGTCAGCAAGAAATCGCCCGAAATCGTTCGTCTCGAACCAGTGATAGAGCCGGATCTGGTACAGATACGATGCGACCACTTCCTCGGCCATCTCATGCGTTTCGGTGCATAGGAACGGCACGCCCACGCCGGCGAGCACGGCGATCATGGATTGCACGATCCGGTTGGGATCAACCGCCGCAAACGAATACTTCGATTTGACCCTGACTGAGTGCCGCCGTCACCACTAGCAGTCGATGACGATATTTCGACGGACACGGAGACCAGGCGGAGTCCATCGCGACCACGGCGTAAGCCTCTTCCCGAAGACCTGCCGCGTGAGATCAACACGCACCTGCCTGAGCATGAGTGCAGTCCCGATTGTGGCGGCCGGCTGCGGCAGTTCGGCGAGGATGTCCGAATAGCTCGAATGCATTCCGGCAACATATAAGGTGATACGCCATGTGCGCCCCAAGTTCGTATGCGGCGATTGTGATCGCGTTGTCGAAGCGCCTGCTCCGGCACGGCCGATCCTTGCGGACGCTGACCTCTTGATTGATGGTCCTTGTGAATTCACCGGATTGGCGAGATTCTGAATTCGCATTCGCCTTGCGCAACCGGAACTGGGCCAATTCGGGACACCCGACAATCAGAAAAGCGGTTGGCCAAAGATCGGATGAGCCGAAGTGTCCCCGCCTCTTCCGACGCTGAAAATGACAATGAGCTAGCCCCGGTGCGATCGATTACTTCGCGAAGATAAGCGGCAAAGTATTCCAAGGAGAACGGCTGAATTGGAGGAGAGGCGGCCACTTGCCAAATCGCAATTCCATTCTCGGGAGCGGTGGTGGGCATCGCAAGCAGATATGCCTTTGGGCCTTCCTCCTCCTGCTCGAGAATGCGGCAATAGTCCGGATGGTATTGTGAAAAGAACCAGAGAAGGAATTCGGAAGGCACAGTGAAATTCGGAAATTTGGCGGCAAGGTTACGGATAAAATCGAAATCCGCGGGCGTAATCGGGCGAATGTTTGCCTTGAAAAGGGCTTCAATGCTCTTGGTCATAGAATCAGGATCTGTCAATGTAAGCGTTTGCTAATCAGTCATTTACAATCTAGGCCCATGCAATGAGAATGTCAATGTGAACGACGAATCCAAAATTTTCCAAGGAGCCCTTTCGTCGGCCTCTTCAGAATTGTGGCGGACGCAAATCTTGCGTCTATTCGTCACCTGAGAGGCCGACGAAGGGGCTCATCATGACACTGCAGCGAGCTGGCTTGTCTCGTTTTGCCAATATGCCAATCCGAGGGCGATTGCGTCAAACACGCTTTGGCGAGGATGCTCAGATTGCCATGGCTTGCGTTCGGGGGGAAGTTGCCAGACGAGCTCCGGAAATATCCGCGCGAGCGCTGCAGAGATCTCAGCCTTCGTTGTACAACCCAGATTGCCGAATGTAGTGTTCACAGCATCCTGCGCGAGTAATCGGATTAAAGCGTCCTTGCTATCAAAGTGTCTCCTAATCAACTCAGCGAATGGCTTGATCCCGGGATCAGCCTCCAAGGACTCCCATCGCTCTTTTTTCACCACAGCCATTGTTGGGTCCGCAAGTCGCAGGAAGCCTAGCAGTCTGGCTTTGGACTCATTGTCGTCCTTCCCGGGTAAGGCAAGAGTCCCAAAATCCAACAGCACTCTGGGACCTTCGAAGATTGCAAAGCCACACCGTCGATGGCGAAGATCGATAGCGATAACCCGTGGATCGTAGATGCGCAGTTGCATTATTTCTCGTTGATCTCAGAATCTCTACGCTCTGCCAGCCACTCGAGTTGGCGAGCGACTCCGGCGGCAGCTCGACCGCGCAATGCGCTCTTGCCGAGTTCTTCTTCTAACTCCGCAAGACGTTCCTCAACTGCGGCCTCCACTGCATGGTAAAGTCCTGGGAAGATCTCTGAGACGGGCCGCCGGAAAATTACTTGGTAGCCGAAGGCCGTCAACAGGTTAGGGGGACCGGCGGAGCGTTCATGTCGCGAGACTTGGCTCGAAGTGACTGTGCCGAGGAACTCGGCCAACTGCTTCTGGGTAATGCCGCTTCGTCTCCGGATGAATCGGAGGTAGGTGCTGACCGGTCTGGAATTCATTTTCTGGTAGGTTTGGTTTGTCGACGTTTGCCTTAAGTTTACCAGTCATAAATCCTTGCTCAAGATTGCAGGAATTGCATCCAGAGACTCCGTTTCTTAGGTCGCCATTCGATTCTTAACAATCCGACGATTCAATTAATTGCCCTGGGATAGCTCTCACGAAGTTGCATATGGCCTGACCTAGCTGTCCAAGGCCAGCCGTCACTATCGCGTAGGCAAAAATGTGTATTTCTTGTGTACGTCTCCTGAATATCCTTAGATCGTATTCGACCGACACCCTTGTCGGCGAAGTCGGCTAAGCGGACCGGATTGAACAAGGTCTTGCCCCATTTGGTTTGGTTGTTGGTTTACTTAAAGTATACGCGGTGCTATACAAGAAGCAAATCGCAACCTTAAGAGCGCTAATGTTCCTTACGGGGCGGGCGATGCATACGCCTTGGCCAGCGCGCTGCCATCGCTTTCACGAGGTTCGCTCGACTGGCAGCTAACCGTGCCGTGAGATCATAAACGACCGGGGTTACAAGCGTGAAGCTTGTAACCAAATTCGAGGCGGAATTGCGCTCACAGAAGTCTCCTATTGTGGCCGCCGGGAGGAACGCAAAACGCGCGCAGAATCTGGATTCGCTGAAGGGGAACAAGCGGGTGGCCACAACAACCGTCCCGATTGTTCGTGGGATCTTTTTAAATTGTGTCCTTCATCCTACGCTTCTCGATCCCGGCGAAAAGGCTGCATAGTTTGCGCTGAGCGATAGGCAACTAAGGCAGCCCCTCGACTGTCAGGCAGGTTCGGCTCAGCATGGTCGTAAAGGTCGAAAAGACTGTTGACGACTATGCGAAAACCCAAGCGCAAAACAAAGAAGATCCGGATTCGCGTGCAGTGGGAGACGGTGCCAGATCAGCGGGCCAATGAACTGCTGGCCCAGGCGATTCGGCTCATAATCAATGATCCTGGCCGTCCCCAAAGGACCGACGTGGAGGGAAAGCCTTTCCAGGCTGAAGAAATCAACCATCAGAAGATCGCAATAGCCATAGAGCGGCTTCGGCGCTGATCTATGGCTATTTGCGACTTTTCTTTATTCTAGGAAGTTGTAGAATGATCGCATAAGCTAATGGAAAAGAACCACTTAACGGAGCTATTTAAGACTCTGGATGAGGTGAAACACCAGAACGGGACTGAATATTGGTTTGCAAGAGATATAGCTCCAATTTTGGGTTATGCGGGAAGCTCTGGTTGGCAGAACTTCATAAAAACACCGATAAACAAGGCAAAAGAAACCCTCAAGACCGCTGGCGGTAACGTGGATAACCATTTTATTGACGTCAATAGAATGGTCGAAATAGGCTCGAAAACACAGCGCGAAATTGACGATATAAAGCTGAGTCGCTATGCCTGCTACCTCATTGCAATCAACGGTGACCCGAGGAAAGAGGAAATTGCCTTCGCGCAAGCCTATTTTGTCGTACGGACGCGCGAAATAGAAGTCCTCGAAAAGGCAATGCTTGAGATGGAGCGCCTCGATGCCCGGGCCAAGCTAAAGATAACTGAAAAGGAGTTCCAGGATATGGCTTGGAGCAGAGGAGTAAACGGCTCGGGCATTCAGCAGATAAGATCGATGGGCGATAGTGCTTTGTTCGGTGGCAAAAGCACCGAAGTAATGAAAAGCAAGCTCGGGATAACGGACGGCAAGACCCCTCTGGCTGATAAGCTCCCCACGGTTACATTAAAGGCGAAGGACTTGGCTACGGCGATGACCAATGAGAACGCCCGACAGAAAAATCTCCGTGGCAAGTACCCCATCCTGAAGGAGCATTTTCACAATAATAAGAACGTGCGCGAGGCACTCACCAAGACGGGCATCTACCCAGAAAAACTTCCACCTTCAGAAGATATAAAACAGATAGAGGCTCGTCATCGACAGCAGCGGAAAGACCTTGAGAGAACTCAACGGCGTGAACTGGACGCAGCTAAACGGGCGAAGAAGAAGGCTGCCTAGATCGCTAGGCCTTCATTCAAGCCGCTGCCTTAGCTGCACCGCGGTGCACTTTAACCTGCGGTTTGGGCAGGGGTGCCTGGATCTTCAAAATGGACGCCTTGTAACTGAGTTCGCGCAATCTCTCATAGGCGTTCTTAAGATTGAGGCGACTGAAGAATGGGAGGCTCAACTGTTTCCGTGACTTGCTTACAATGCCAAATACGACTTCATATTCATCGAGGCCGGGATCGCCTGTCACTGATCGGAACGATTCAGGCAGTTTCATATCTACGGCCTTCCGGAAACCCGGATCTCGTTTGAAGACCAACGCCGAGTTCACTGCTTGAGCAATCAAGTGGCTCAGCGGCGCGCTCGACCCCAGATACCTCTTCACGTGGATTATGTGCTTTGTCTTTCGATAGAGGTCGCAAAATTCAATCGTATTTCGCGCATCAGGATAGGGAATCGTCTTCTCGTCCATCAATGCGATCACGGTCGGATCTTCGCTTGAGACGCGCGTATTATATGCCGTCTCCGATGCATCGTCGTATTCCGGAAGAGTAAATGTGGTGTCGGGAATGGCAGCGAAGTCTCGATTCACCGTTTCAAGGAATTTTGTTCCAACTTTGTACCAATGGCCGTTGGTTAGCAGGTAGGTATCTGGACCTTGATCCACTTCGAAATACAGGCACCGGTAAACGGGCCATGAGTTTATTTCGTGATCGTCACCTTCCGCGACCGCACGAATGTGGCGGGTCTTTAGTTGGTCGATCGTGATCGAGCTGCGATCGTCAATGGTCGCCAGGAAATCATTCAGGTGAACATCGGCAACGGGATCCTCTGATTTTGCTTGACGATACTTGAACCCGTCTATTTCGCTCCAATTAATAAGTTCAGGGATCGTGAGCCACAGCTTCGTTTCGGTGCCATCTTGAGCGTATGCCCGGATCGATTTCATGAGGATACCGTCCAGCTCAGCTTTCGTTTCTTGGTCTTTGAGCTCAGAAATCTGATCGATCCATGGGAACTTCTCTTTATATTCGGGTGACTGCCATTGCGCAACGAGCAAATCTAATACCGGAGGGAGCTGCTCAAGCTCAATCGCAAGATGCAGGCGAATTGCGTCCCTCCCTGTCAGTCGTTTGCCAAGTTCTCCTATCTTTGATTTTCCGGTGACCGCGCGAATGAGGTCCTGTTCGAAGTCCAGACCGAATTCCCGAATGTTTGCCTCGCGGCTCGCCTGGATTTGACTGTGTTGACCGATTGTATCCAGGCTCATACGATCGACACTACGGAGCTTATTCTCATCAACCGAGTTCAACGTGACCTTGAGGCCAAAATCCTCCTCCCAACAGCTGGGATCAAGAAGCCCCCTACCGTACCCAAATGTTACCGCGAATACATGCCCGCCCCTCTCGATGATGAAGACCGCGGCAGAGTTGGAATTGAATACTGTATTGGGCAATTTCGCGGCTGCAGAAAAAAAGGAGACCCATGCCGGAGGATTTGCATGGGATGGACGGATATACAAGGTTCCGAGAGTGCCGATTGAGAATTGCAGCAGGTCGGGGACCAAGCGAACAGCCGTGTCCTTTCGGCCCGGCTTCAAAAGAAAAATAGTAAACGGCCTGGTCTTCTTTCTCATCAATCTAATGGCATTTGCTTTAATCGGCTCTGTGTGCCCTCATCCTAATACCAAGGCGCGCACTGTCAAGCTGCACAAGGCAGTCACGCCTTACTTAGGGAACACGGTCAATGCCGCTATATATGCAACATAGTAAACACGACTGCGATTGGTGTAGGGTGCCATTATTAGCGTATGTCTAATAAAGCTATCCTACAAAGCGCGACGAGGCCACCGGGCCGCCATTGCTTTCACGAGATTTGCTCGACTTGCAGCCAGGCGGGCCGTCAGATCTTTAACCACGGGCGTTACAAGCGTGAAGTTTGCGATCAACCTCGGCGCTGTATTGCGCTCACAGAGGTCTATCTCTGTGTTCTCAATGCCGCCGGTGTTCCGCATTGGCAGAACTCCAGAAATCCTTACTTGATCTCCCTCAAAGATGACGGTTCTAACAATCAATCGCAGAATATTGCGCTTCGTCTCAAATGTCAGATCGGACAGTTTCCGGTGAATCTCAGTGCAGAACTCCTCGACAGACCTAAACGGTGGGACGACTGGCTGCTGACTAAATTCACCCTGCTGCTTTTCGAGCATCCGTCTTCTGCCGGCGATCAATGCCATCTCGCGCGCGAGCTGTTCTGGAGTGAGAATACTTAGTCGATATGCTTCCATGATTCTCTCCTCTTCGTTGGCGAGGGCGTCTAATGCAGCCCGAATTTGCACGTCTCCGCCCCTCTCCGTGGAAACGGGTTCATTGGCGTGTTCGATAGCTTTGGCAAGAAGTTGGGGATCCCTTAGTGCACACTCGATTGGATTCCAGACAGAGGCGTCTAATGTTGCTTCAGAGACCAGCGGGACGCGCTTGCAACGTTTGATACATCGATATTGAAATCGACCATGTGATGGATTTCCGCATAAAGAGGCTTTACAACCGCCGCATCGTATCAGGCCCGACAAGAGGTACTCATGCTTGCAGTTTCGCTTCGAAAAGGCTCGATTTCGGTCCAGTTGTTTCTGAACGCGCTGCCACTTGTCGAGAGGAATGATTTTCAATGAGTCGGGCAGCGCCACAGAAATCCATTCGTCCTTAGGCCTAAGGCGTGAGCTTGTCTTTTTGCCTCTTGGTTCAGTGCCGGGGATTAGAGACCGCCGATAGGCGAGTCTGTGCTTGTTGTAGTTCCAGGTACCGACGTAGATCGTGCCCCTCAGTATGTGAATCACGCTAGAATTCTGCCACACAGGAGCACCCTTTCGAGGGCTCACGCCCTGACGTGAGAGCCGAAGCGCAACTTCATGCGCTGAGATCCCTTCGGCATCAACCCAATCGAACATCATGCGAACCACAATTGCTTCTTCGGGGTTTATTGCGAGCCTCCCGGGTGCACCTCCAGGAATACCCGGTGTATACCGATATCCGTAGGGTGCAAGAGAGCCCATGAATTGTTGCCGTGCCTCCACCTTATGTCGCCTGCCGCGCCGCGTGCGATCCAGTATCAGTTCCCGTTCGAATTCTGCGAAGCTTCCAAGAATGTTGACCAGCAGGTTGTGGGTCGGGCTGTTTTCGGAAGGAATCTTGCGAAAGATGACGCGCACGCCTGAGTGCTCAAGGTCTCGCTTGATGACGCCGAGATGGGTAACATCGCGGGCCAGGCGATCAACATCATTGATTAGGACCGCCTCGAATCGATTCTTGCGTGCATCATCTCGTAGTTGGTCCAGAGCAGGCCGCTCAAGAACTGCTCCGCTCCATGCTTCATCTTGATAGACAGACACAACCGGCCACTCTCTCTGATTCGCGAACTGGCGAAGTTCCGCAATTTGTGAATCTATATTGTGTCCTTGTTTCTGTTCCTCGCTCGACACTCTGACGTAGAGCGCTACACTTATCCTCTCCGGTACAACATTCATCCGTTTGGTTGTGATTGATTCGTGCTCTCGGCGGGAGCCTCTTCATTTAGGCGCAGTAATGGAGGTTTGTCAATTGGATAATCTCGCCTCGATTCCTGCGAGTCCCTCAGGATCAGAAGAACAACGCGGCGAAGCAAATCCGCTGCGTTTGGGTCGTCAACGTGTTCCCATACCACTTTGATATCCCGATCGCGATTCGGAGTGGCCATAGAGTTGTAGAGATATCCTAATCGCCTTACCTTTGCGGTGAAGGCGTGAGAACTTGCGCATCTGGCAAGCGACCCGGGGGCCCGGTGCTGAATGCTAATCCGACTTTCTTGCGGTCTATGCGCTTTGGTCAATGGCTCTTGACAAACTCTGCAAGTGTCCTAGAGTGAAGAAAACGCGCCAATGAATAAGCCGCTAGCAATATCCATTGATGAATGGAAGGAAATCATGCAGATTCCAGAGGTCCGAGAGTCTTGGGGTATCGAGAATGAGACGGTGGAGGATTTTGCGGACATGGTATACGGAGTAAAATTCCACTTCACGAGCGGCAGTCCTGGATATTGCGGAGAGTTGTATATATTGCAGGGAGATATCCTGACAGGAGATGCGCCGTTCATCCTCTTGAGGCGAAATGGCGCTCTGGAGTTGGCCTACTAACCGCATCATCGCACGTCGAATGAATAGGCAATTTCGGATCGTCTCAACTTTGCAGACAAATGGTTGGACTCTATCAAGATTCTCATTCCTGCGTGTACAATCATTGAATCACTGAATAACCTGGAGGTAAGGAATGGGTGTTTCAGAAATCCTGAATCAGATCGACCGAGAAATCGCGCAACTCGAGCGCGTGCGCACAGTGCTGACCGGCGCAAAGTCGCCGAAGCCCAAAGGGCCTCGGAGCACTTCACGGAAGCGGAAGCGCAATCTAACACCTGAGGGAAGAAAGAGAATTGCGGAAGCGGTGAAGCGTCGTTGGGCTGCACAGAAAAAGGCAGCTGCGTCAAAGTAGTGCCTCCGAATCGGCTGCACGAACTTAGGTGCTGACGTTCATTCTCCAAAAGCCTTTGAGTTGAGCAGGGCCGTTCGACGGGTTTGTCACTCACGAGCGGCACCGTAATCGTCCACAGAACAATCCTAAAATAATCAGCGGACGGCTTAGGAGTCGGCGCCCAACCGCCCAGCGATTCGGAGATTGCGTTGGGTGTGTATTTTACTGCAGTAAATATGAACGCGCGGACCGATCCGGCAGCGTTCGCCATCAGAACGTTGAGTACTTTTGTCAAATCATTCCTCTAAATCTGTTCCGTTCACCCGAAGATCTGGGTATATTGGTCTCTATCCGCAGCACCTGAGGAAATCGCATGGGTTTTGGATTCCGCAAAACCTTCAGTACAGGTCCGTTTCGCTTCACGGTTTCGCCCCGTGGCGTGAGTAGCTCCTTTGGAGTTCGCGGCGCTCGAATTACTTCCGGACCACGCGGCACTTTCGTGACCGTTTCATCGCATGGTGTCTACTACAGGCATCGGATCGATGCACCCCCCGGTGTTCGCCGCCCCGAGATTCCGAGTCAAGTTGTTGAGCAAGTTCCTCTGGATTCAGTCTTCCAAGTTCCCGTTTCCGAGTTGGTCGCATCAAGCCAGAATGATCTGGTCACCAAGCTCAACGAAAATATTTCCGCAACGAACCCTGCGATCATCCCAATGGTTGTGTCGGGTTTACTGCTCTTTGCGGTTCCAAGCTATCCGGTGACGGCATTGCTCGCTATGACGTTGGGACTAGCCCTTGCGATCGTCCTGTGGCGAAAATTTAGGGCAACTCATACTCAAGAGATTCATTACTCACTCGACCCCGAGGCCACGGCAAATTTTGAGCGAATTCAGAAAGCGTTGGCCTGTCTGGGCTCCTGCTCACGAGTCTGGGTACTAAATACGAGTGCACAGACTTCGGATTACAAGAGGAACGCGGGCGCGAGGACCCTGATCACTCGTAGATCGGCGTCGATCGGACAGCTCGCGACGAAGGGATTCAGATCGTCGGTGCCAATCTCATCGATTGAGGCCAACGGCACCTTTTTCCATTTCCTGCCTGAACAAATTCTCATTCTATCGGGCAAGCGTTACGGGGCGATCAGCTACGCCCAACTTATGATCTCTGTTCAGTCGACGCGATTCATTGAGGGAGAAGCCGTGCCCAGTGACAGTCGTCAGGTCGATTCGACTTGGCGATTCGTAAATAAGAATGGTGGCCCGGATAGGCGATTCAACAACAACCGGCAAATTCCCATTTTGCAATATGCAGAGATTACCCTCCGGACCGTCGCCGGTCTACAGGTGATCCTCCAAACATCAAATGTTGAGAAGGCACAAGCTTTTGCGGCTCAGTTTGCTTCGCCCGCAAACTCCGACAACGCGAACACCAAATCCTCAGAGACCACTGGCAATCAGGCGGCCCGCAATCACCTTTCGCTGTCACAGTGCTATGAAATGCTCGGCCTTACTCGTCCGACAACCTTGGAAAAGGCAGCGGCAGCTCACCGCGAAAGGGCGGCGCTTTATCATCCCGACAAGTACGACCATTTGGCACCTGATATGAAGGCGATTGCAGCCAAGCGGATGGCTGAAATCAACGCCGCCTACGAGCGAATCAAAGCAGACCTTGCTGATCGACGTTGATTGGCAGCACATCTTCATCTGACGCAAAATTTGCCACCTTTTCAATTCTCCTACAGACGTTAAATTACTACTACGCTCCGATCCCTAAAGGTCGAATTGGAGCGCATTCATCTCCACCTCCAAAATCCGCCATGATCGGGCCCCTCAGCTACATTGGCGGCAAACGTGCGCTCGCCAGGGACATCATTGCGATCTTCCCCAAACATACGACGTACGTTGAGGTCTTCGCCGGGGGAGCCCAAGTGTTCTTTCACAAAGAACCTTCGACGGTTGAGGTCCTGAACGATCTGGACGGCGAGATCGTGAATTTCTTCCGTGTCTGCCAGCAGCATTTCGAGGAATTGGTCCGTTATCTCCGCTTCATCGTCGTAAGCCGCAAATGGCATGAATTGCTGAAGAACACGGATCCCGCAACACTGACCGACGTACAGCGTGCGGCTCGCCATCTCTATCTCTTGAAGAACAGCTACGCGAGCTTGGTTCTGCGGCTCAGCTACAAGTGCCATGTCGTGCAGCCGCCCAGCTTCAACCCGGAGCGTATTCCAGAACTCATCGAAGAGACCCACAAACGCCTGGCGCGTGTACAGATTGAGTGTCTGCCGTACGAGAAGCTTCTGCCGCATTTTGATCGCCCACAGACGCTCTTCTACCTCGACCCGCCATATTACGGTCGCAAGCTCTACAGGTACAACCTTGAGCACGATGACTTTGTGAAGATGGCCGCGCGATTGAGTCTCCTCAAGGGCAACTTCGTTCTCTCCCTGAACGACACACCCGAGGTCCGCGAGATCTTCCGCAAGTTCAAAGCAAGGGGCGTCGAGTTGCCATACACCGCCCAGAAGATCGCTGGAAAGCGCTTCCAGGAAGTGATCATCACAAATTTCTGAAGCGGTCTTCACGACAGCGCCGCCACTCACCCTTCGAGCGCGAGACACTCCCGCTCACGCCTTGTCACCGATATTGTCACCGCATCCTTCAAGATCAACACGTAATGAGCAACTTCCTCGAACATCTCGTGAGTTCGGCCTGGAACGCCTTGCGCGAGCGCGGTGGCAATCGGCAACGGGAAACAGCCGGGCTTTCGCTTGGCAACGTGGTGAAGGACGAAGCGGTGACCCGCAGGGAGTATCTCCTTGGTCCCGCCCGGCGGGCAACTCATGTAGCGGTGCTCGGGCGAACGGGAAGTGGCAAAAGCCGCTTGATGTGGCGAATGGCGCAGGCCGACATTGCGGCTGGGCGCGGATTCATCTGGTTTGACCTCCACGGCGATGCGACTCCGTTTCTTCTGGGGACAATCGCCGAAAGAGAGCGCAAGCTCGAACGCCACCTGAGCGACCGTGTAGTGTTCATCGCCCCCGGAGACCGGGACTACTCAGTCGGCATCAACGCCTTCGGACAGGAATCGCCCGATTTCGTCCGCATTGCAGAGTTCGCCGCGATCCTAAAGCAGCGTTGGGGACTGGACCATTTCGGAGCGCGGACGGAGGAGCTTTTTCGCAACGCGTTCTATGTGCTCGCCGCGAATGGTATGACGCTCGTGGAACTCTCGCCTTTACTCACCCACAGTGGATTCCTTGCAGCGTGTCTCAAGAACGTCGGGAATGCAGAAGTCCGTCAGTACTTCGAATCGCGCTACGGAAAAGCCAGCGATGCGATGCGCGCCGTGATGCGCGAACCGATCTTGAACAAGGTTTCGGCCTTCACCGCGGACCCGCAGTTCCGGCACATCGTAGGCCAGCGGCAGTCGACCTTCTCGATTCGGGAAGCAATGGACCGGGGCTACTGGGTCATTGTCGATCTCGAGAAGGGCCGGCTTGGTGAACATGCGCTTACGCTCGCGAGCTTGCTCTTCACGCTCGTGAAGAATGCGCTGTTTACCCGCGAGCGCCGGTCGCTCTTCTCGATCTATGCAGACGAGATTCAGAACCACGTGGATTTCGAAAGCGGCATTGAGACGGTGTTGTCGGAAGCACGCAACTTCGGCATCTCGGTCGTTTCCGCGAACCAGTTCCTCGACCAGTATCCGGCTGCAATGCGCGCGGCAATCCTTTCGGTCGGAAACCACGTGTACTTTCAGCTGTCGTCTGCCGATGCCCTCACCGTCGCGCAGGCGCTCGATGGGGGCAACTCCCTTGCCGAACGGCTGAAGAATCTTCCCCCGCGCCACTTCGTCGTGAAATCCGGCGCGGAGCACTGGACGGAAGTGACGTCGCATCCGGTCACCGAACCCAAGGCAAGCTTCGCTGATCTTCTCACGCGAGTGCGCGCCGGGACGGCGCGTTCGCGAACGGAGGTTGAACGGGAGATTACCGAGCGGCATGCGGCAATCCGGGGAACAACCGACGAGGTGCTCCATGGCTGGGACTGAAAGCATTATCCTGCAGCCGCGCGACCGGCGGTTCCTTTCGGAACTCTCCCTGCTCTCCGTGATCGACCACGAACAAACGATGGTCGTTGCCGGGTTCGGATCGGTATCCCGCGCAAACAAGCGGCTTCGCAAGCTGACGGAGGCCGGCCTTCTCAGGCGGTTCTTCCTGGGATCAGGCGGAGGCCGCAAGGCGCTCTACTCGCTCTCAGTAAAGGGTGCACAGGTTGTGGGTGTGCCCGCGCACGGCATCCGACGTCCACAGGGAGCACTGCTCGCCGCCGATTTCTACGTTGAGCACCAGCTCGCCGTGAACTCGATCTACTGCGTGGTGAAGTACGGGCTGGCTCCTTTGCCGGGCGTCTCATTCCACCGGTGGCTCACGTTTCACGAGACGATTGCTCCGGAACTCAAGCTTAAACCTGACGGATATATTGAGTTCCTCACCCCCTCTGGATTCACTTCCCTGTTCCTCGAAGTGGACCTCGGCACCGAAGGCCTTGCCGTTTGGAAGGAGAAGACGAGGAAGTATCTCGAACTGGCCCTTTCTGGCACATTCCGCCGCAGCTTCAGTCATGACCGGTTTCGGACGCTCGTCGTCGCCAATTCCGAGCGCCGACTGAAGTCTCTTCGCAGAACTATCGGCGCTGTCACCGAACAAATCTTCCGCTTCGCGACACTGGAAAGCGCACGAGAACAATTCTTCGGGGCGGTCTGGAGGAGACCAAATGGCGGTCAATTTGAATCGCTCTTCGAGTTACAAGCATGAACTATTGCTACCAGTGCGGCCACATCACGCCCGGCGAACCCATGTTCTGCAATCACTGCGGGCGGAGCTACGACGTGAAACTGTGTCCGCGTCTACATCCCAATCCTCGATCCGCCGAGGTCTGCTCGAAATGCGGCAGCCGCGAACTCTCGACGCCGCAACCGAAGGTGCCCGCCATGTGGAAACTCCTCGCCATTCTGATCAGATTGGGACTCGGTCTTCTGCTCCTGTACATCACGCTTTCGTTTCTCATAGCTCTCGCCAGGACTACCCAAGGCAACAGAAAGGAGGCAAGCAAATTGAGTCTCTATAAGCGAGGCCGGATGTACTGGTCGGTAATCTGGATCGACGGCGTGCGCACCATGCGCTCGCTGGGGACTTCCAATCGCCGCCAGGCCGAAACCCTGGAACAACGGCTGCGCGATGAACTGGTCGCCAGGCGCTTCCGGCTTCCTCGCTTGGCCCCGGAAATGCCGTTCGCCGAGCTTTATGCGAGGTTTCTCGTCGAGGGTGAAGTGAAAGCCTACCACCGCGAACGTGCCAAGCAATTTCTGCCCTACTTCGCGGACACCCCCATCGGGCTAATCACGAAGAACGATATCGCGCGGTACCGTAGGCAGCGGCAGGTCGATCACCTCGGACGGCTGCAGACTGAAAATGCACAATCGCTCTCTGAGACGACGATCAATCGGGATGTCGAAGTCATTCGCCACCTGCTCTTTTGGGCGGCGGATGAAGGCTTTCTTTCTGCGAACCCCATTGCCCGTATCCGGATGGTCAGGGAACGCGGGAAGCGTCGGCCCGTGCTGCCTGTTGCCGATGAACGGAAGCTGCTCGGAGCCTGCTCAGAACATTTGAAGCGGATTGTTACTGCGGCGCTCGACACCGGCATGCGCCGTGGTGAGCTCCTCAACCAACGCTGGGAAGACGTTGACTTTGACCGCAAGGTCATCTCTGTTTCCCACTCGAAAACCGCCGAAGGCGAGCATCGGCTCGTCCCCATGACCGATCGTGTGCACCAGATGCTCCACGGAATGCGCAAACCCACGGGAGTGATCTTCACCTACGAAGGCCAGCCGATCCGGCGCATCAAGACCGGGTGGGCAGCAGCGCTTCGCCGCGCAGCACTTCCCCGCTATCGGTTTCACGACCTCCGCCACACGTTCAACTCGCGCCTTGCCGACCTCGGAGTCATAGCCGATGTCCGGAAGGAGCTCATGGGCCATAGCCGCGGCGGCGACGTGAATTCCATTTACACCCATCTCGAACTGCCCACCCTTCGCGAGGCGATTCGCCGCCTCGAGACGTGGCACGAAGAAAAGCTCAAAGCCCTGGAGGAAGCCCGACCGCTTCCCCCGATCGATAACCCTGCAACCGAACCCGGAAGGCACGCCGATGACGAAAACGATTCACTTCCCGCCGTCGGATGACCTCGACAAGATCATCCGGAAACGCGTCCTCGATCACGCCAAGGCCCTGAATACCAGCGCCATGGAACGGATCGCAATCGTAGCCAATCACCTCGATGCCGGTGAACATCGTGCCGCACTGGGCGCAATGGACGGTATCGAGGAAGTACTTGCAACCCTGCGTTGCTTCCTGCTCTTGCTCGCTTGAGCAACGCACGAGCTCTTTCCCAACCAAACCAAGGAGGAAGTATGCCACCGAAAAAGCAGGTTCCCCCGGCGCCAACGCGTCAAGCGCCGGCGACGGAACGGGAACCAACCACGAATGCCTCATCCGCTGGCCGCAAGCCGTGGATCAAGCGCACACCCGTCGAGGTCGTCCTCGAGCAGATCGGTAAGCAAGAACAGCGCGTTGCCGAAATGCGTGAGGATTTGGCCAAGGAAGAACGTGAGCTCAAAAAGCTCCAACAGGCCAAGACCGTCCTCGAATCCTCTTAACTCAAGTCAACAGGAGTCCGCACCCATTTGCGGCTCCTTTTTTTACCAGGGAGGTATCCATGACGATTCCCACACTAGACCCCGAAACCGTAGCCGGCGAAGTCGGAACAGAGGGCATCGACCATCTGGTCGCGAAGGCTGACCAGATCTGCGCATACGAAACGAACCGCATCGAACTCGCAAACCAGGGCCAGATCGCAAGTTTGGTCGAAACTCACCGTCATTTGTCGATTGAGGAAGATCGTATCGCCGATCTTCTCCGTAAAGCTCCGCCACAAGGGAACCGTTTCCGGCTGCTGCGACGCGCAATCTTCTGTTGGGCGCTCACACTTCTTCTTGCCGGGTCGGGATGTGTACTCACGATTCTTACGCTCGCACCCTATCGATTAGGCTCGACGACCTGGCTCTTTGCCCTCGGCGTGAGCGCCCTTACCCCGTTTCTTATCGACGAGGTGCTCTCTCATTGGCCAACGATCGTCAAGTTCCTGACTCCTTTTGCAACTGTAGCAGCACTCGCAGGAATCATGCTCTTTGCGTTGATTCGAGGATATCTGCTTCGAGAACAGCTATGGGAGACCCAGACGTCCACGGTTGTCATCGACGATGCCGACGGCTCGGAGCAGCCGCCACGCAAAACCGACTTCTATGCCTCTACAATCCCGGCGCTCTCGATGGCGCTCTTGCTGATCGCCTTCAGCATGGAGGTCGGTGCAGGCATCGCACTCTTCGAAGCCAGGCGGTCGCGTCCGGATGAGAGCGAGGATTGGAGCGCACTCCGCCGGAACCTTGCGAACATTCGTTCCCAAAGGGCCGAAATCATGAAAAACGCGATCGACTTGCGCAATGAGCCGGCCATTTTTGAGGCCCGTTTTCACCGAGATTTCTATCGCGCCCTGCTCACGAATGCTGTTCGAAAGGCGCTCATGAAGGCTCTGCTTTTAGCAATTGGAGCATCCTGCCTCATCGCTCCTAAAGCGTTCGCCCAGGCTGATGTCGATATGGTGATCGCGATCGACCTCACGGCGTCCGTCGCCGTGACCGGACCTGACAAGAAAAGTGAATTCACGAAGAATGTGGATGGCGTTGCGCGTCTACTGGCTCAAATACCTACAGGTGCGCACGTCACTGTAATCGGCATTACAGACGCGAGTTTTGCGCAACCATATATATTGATGCGGGCTCTGGTGGGGTCTGACCCCGGCTACTTCGGCGAACGGCTCACTTCAGCACGGAACCAGTTGCTACATGAATGGAAACGGCGGAGTGCCCCACTCGAACCGCGCTTTCAACACACCGATATACTCGGTGCTCTGGAACTGACGAGCCAGATCCTCGCGGAACAGCCGACAGCTCGCAAGGAGATCTTCATCTTTTCCGATATGCGCCAGAACACGCCACAGCTTGATCTTGGGGGACGGTCTCGAATACAAGAATTTGCCACGGTATTGAATCACTGTTCCCCGATTCCCGATCTCACTGGGGTTCGCGTCATTGTGCTCGGAGCTGATAGTGCGGGAAGCACAACAGCGGAGTGGCGGCAACTCGAGGAATTCTGGACCGCGTACCTTCGTCAGGCAGGGGCAGATCTAGAGCGATATTCCGCGCTACGCAAGTCGCCTCCGACGCCATGAAAGTGGCGCAGGTCACATCGAAAGACGCGTGACCTGCACAGGCAGAGCGCAGGAATCTTATTGAACCTCGACGGAAAGCCCATTGACGGATCCAACAAGAACCGGACGAATCGGCACAATGGATGGCGCGCCTTTCGCTTCGCCATCATCAAGGCCCGGCCAATGTTCCCAGGTTACGTCCAGTGTGATCCGGTACCGCACAATTGAATTGCTCGTTTTTTCGGAACGAAGAATATTCCACGCATTCAGGTTGAGCCCATGCTCGAGGAGTAATTCAGCGAGCGTTTCTCTCATGCGCTTGACTTGTTGCCGTACCGATGTCCGGCTCGTCCGCGCCGGACGGCCATGGTAGCCGCTCGCGTTCATGCCATGTTGCTGGACAAACGGATCATTGGTCATCTTCTCTGCGATCTGCCAAGCATCCAGAGAAATCCATCGATACCGACACAAACAATCGGCAAAAATCAAGTGCGTCGGGCCCCATGGAATCCGATATCGTCGTCCTCGGTAGAGCAGTAGAACGGCAACGACCTCCTCTCCAGGCAGACACTGCCCCGGGAATTCGGCGTGGTCGTGAACAATCTGCAGTTTAGGTACTTCGAAATTCTCGCTCGTCATCTCTCTTGCCTCCTCTTTTGATTCACCTGTGACCACCATGACGGAGAATCTCTGAGCCGTGAAGCACGTCGTTTTCTACACTTTGTACAGTTAGAATGGACGGTACATTTCATGTTTGAAGTCTCCTTCAAAGCCCAAAACGTGCGAATTGCAAGCTCGAAGTGGCTCTTCCTCAGACGGCAACCAGCTCGCTTCGAATGG
>Ga0070731_10001727_pt1 | contig 22045 bp, 24 predicted proteins | sample Coa_R1_2_FD_66448 | JGI IMG/M metagenome (GOLD analysis project Ga0070731, IMG submission 66448) | Surface soil microbial communities from Centralia Pennsylvania, which are recovering from an underground coalmine fire - Coalmine... | ecosystem: Environmental > Terrestrial > Soil > Unclassified ... | reverse complement strand
TGGGCTTGGTGATCTGGATGTCGAAGACTTCTCCTCCGGGCAGGATTCTCAGGTGCAGCAGCACTTCGGGGTGTCCCACAACCGTGTCGGGAACGTTCGCCTTGCCGCGGATTTTATCGCGGATCTTGCCCACCCATTCGTTGAACTCCTTCTGGCGCTGCGTGGCGGCCGCTTCCCGCGCCTGCTGCATTTCCTGGCGAACGCGTTCGTCTTCCTTCCTGCGCGCCTCTTCCTCGCGCTTCCTTTTCACTTCCTCGGCCTTCTGCTTCTCGCGCTCGGCCTTCTCCTTGCGTTCCTTCTCCTGGCGCTCCTTTTCCTTCTTCTCCTTCTCGGCTTTTTCGCGCTCGAGCTTGCGGGCGATCTCCGGATCTGGCCTCGGGGGCTCGGGCCTTTCCTCGGCCTTGGGGGGTTCCGGCTTCGGCGGCTCCGGCTTCGGTGGCTCCGGTTTCGGAGGCTCGGGCTGTGGCTCCGGAGGTTTCGGAGCAGGCGGCACCGCCGGTTTCGGAATCTTGTCCCAGATCTCCGCCTCGTACGCGACCTCGTCGTGGCTTTGCCAGGTGACGCCGAAGAAGATCAGCGCGAAGAAGATCGCGTGGACCAGGATCGCGAGGACGACCGAGCGGACCCGCCCCGGCTGTGGCGGCCGCTCGAAAGAGGGAGGCGACGCCTTGTCGGTGGCCTTCACTGGGCCGGGCGGGCGAGCAGTCCGACGCGCTTCACCTGGCTACGCTGCAGCAGGTCCAGCACGCCGATCACCTCCTCGTACTTCACGGCGCGATCCCCGGCGATCACGACGGCCTGATCCGGATGTTCCTTCTGGGCATTGCGCACGTACTCGAGCAGTTGCGCGCGATCGATGCGCGTCTCGTCCGTGGAACGGTTGCGGTCGACGACGGCAAGGTCTCCGTTCTCGCGCACGCGCACCTCGAGGGGCGCCACCGCCGGATTGAGCTTGGCCCCCGCCTGCGGCAGGTCGATCTGCCCCGGATTGATGAGCGGCGCGGCCACCATGAAGATGATGAGCAGCACGAGCATCACGTCGATGTAGGGAACGACGTTGATCTCGGCGATGGCGCGCCGCTTGCGCAACTAGCGGCTCCTCGTGTTCTGGACTGTGTCGGGCCCGTCGCGATCGGGCAGGTGCGCCTGGCGCTGGAGGATGTTCTGGAGCTCGTCCATGAAGCTCTCGTAACGGGTGGCGAGGCGGTCGATGTCGTGGCTGAAGCGGTTGTAGGCGATCACCGCGGGAATCGCCGCGAAGAGGCCCATGGCGGTCGCCACCAGGGCCTCCGCGATTCCGGGCGCGACGTGGGCGAGCGTCGCCTGGGCCACGTTCGAAAGGCCCCGGAAGGCGTTCATGATTCCCCACACCGTGCCGAAAAGGCCGATGTACGGACTCACGGATCCCACGGTCGCGAGGAACGACAGGTGCGACTCGAGCACGTCCATCTCGCGCTGGTAGGTCGCCTTCATTGCGCGCCGAGTGCCGTCGAGGAGCGTGCCGATGTCGGCGCCGGCCCTGCCCTTCAGCTTGAGGAACTCCTTGAATCCCGCCTCGAAGATGCGCTCGAGCCCCTCGGTCACGTAGCGCCCGCTCGCCGCGCGCTGGTAGAGGCCCACGAGATCCGTCCCGCTCCAGAACTGGCGCTCGAATTCGTCGGCGTCGCGGCGGGCCCGGCGGATCGAGAAGAGCTTCATGAAGATGTATGTCCACGACAGCATCGACGCGCACGCGAGGATCGCCATCACGACCTTCACGACGACGCTCGCGTTCACGATCATTGAGATGACCGTCAGGTCATTGGTGGTCACGATCAAAGCGCCGCCTCCATCTTCTTCCTAAGGGCTTCCGGTATTTCGCACGGCTTGAAGGTCTCCCCCGCGACGCATGCCACGGTGACCTTCGCTTTCACGAGCAGCTCGTCCTCGCGGCGGATCTCCTGCGCGAAGACGCACCGGACCTTCCCCAGCGACTCGAGGTGCACGCTCACGGCGACGCTGTCGTCGAGCCGGGCGGCCTTCATGAAATCGATCGACATGGCGGTGACCACGAACTGCGCGCGATGCATGCGCGCGAGCGCCTGGTGGTCGAAGCCCAGGTGCCGCAACCACTCGGTGCGCGCGCGCTCGAGGAACTTGAGGTACTCGGAGTGATAGACCACGCCGCCGGCATCCGTGTTCTCGAAGTAGACACGTACTGGAAACGAATAAACGAACAATTCGGGTTGAAGCGTGGGCTTGGTCGCGATGCGGCTCATGAGACGTGGCCCTGTGAGCCGGCGGGATTGAACAGATCCCCCGCCTTGCCCGGCGTTTCCTGCAGCAGGCCCAGGTGGCGGTAGGCGGTGGGCGTGGCGATACGTCCCCGCGGTGTGCGCTGGAGGTACCCCTGCTGGATGAGGAAGGGCTCGAGCACGTCCTCGATCGTGTCGCGCTCCTCGCCGATGGCCGCGGCGAGGTTCTCGACGCCCACCGGGCCGCCCGAGAACTTCTCGATCACCGCGAGGAGGAGCTTGCGGTCCATCAGGTCGAGTCCCACGGCATCCACCTCGAGCATGCGAAGCGCGGTATCCGCGACCGCGTCCGTGACCACGCCCGACGCCTTGACCTCGGCGTAGTCGCGAACGCGCCGCAGGAGGCGATTGGCGATCCGCGGCGTGCCACGCGAGCGCCGCGCGATCTCGACGGCGCCGCCCTCGTCGATCGATACCGAAAGCAGCTTCGCCGAGCGCAGCACGATGATCTTCAGCTCGTCGGGCGTATAGAACTCCAGGCGCGCCACGATCCCGAATCGGTCCCGCAAGGGGTTGGTGAGCATGCCCGCGCGCGTGGTGGCGCCCACGAGCGTGAAGGGCGGCAGGTCGAGCTTCACCGATCGCGCCGAGGGACCCTCGCCGATCATGATGTCGATCTGGTAGTCCTCGAGCGCGGGATAGAGGATCTCCTCGACGACCGGGCTGAGCCTGTGGATCTCGTCGATGAACAGCACGTCGTTGGGCTCGAGGTTGGTGAGGATCGCGGCCAGGTCGCCGGCGCGCTCCAGCACCGGGCCCGAGGTCTGGCGCAGGTTCACGCCCATCTCGCGGGCGATGATGTGCGCGAGCGTGGTCTTGCCGAGCCCCGGCGGCCCGAAGAGCAACGCGTGGTCCAGCGCCTCCTTGCGGTTGCGCGCGGCCGTGATGAAGATCGTGAGCTGCTCGCGGATCTTCGACTGGCCGACGTACTCGGAGAGCTGGCGCGGCCGAAGCGCGCGCTCCTCGCCGTCTTCCTTCGGCGAGGCCGGGACCCCCGAGATCAACCGGTCGGCTTCGATCATGTCTTCGAAAGCTGCTTGAGGGCCTGCCGGATCGCATCGGCGAGCGGCAGGTCCGCCGGCAGCTGCTTCACCGCGGCCGACGCCTCGCGCTCATTGTAGCCAAGCCCCAGCAACGCATTGAGAACGTCGGCGCTCGCGCCCTCGGCGTCGCTGCGCGCCGTCATCGCCACGCGCGGAAGCTTGTCGCGCAGCTCGAGCACGAGGCGCTCGGCGGTCTTCTTGCCGATGCCCGGAATCTTCGTGAGGCGCGCCGCATCCCCGGCGGACACCGCCGCGGAAAGGTCCTCGACGGACATGCCTGAAAGCACCGACAGCGCGACCTTGGGCCCCACGCCGCTGATCTTCAGCAACTGGCGGAACGCGCCGCGCTCGTTGGCCGTGAGGAATCCGAAAAGCAGGTGCGCGTCCTCGCGCACCACGAGGTGCGTGAGCAACGTCACCTCCTCGCCGCTGCGCGGCAGCGGATAGAACGTGCTCATGGGAACGTCGATCTCGTAGCCCACGCCTGCGCAGGATACGACCACTTGGGGGAAATTCTTCTCGACGAGGATGCCCTGGATTCGCCCGATCATCGGCCGCGCCCGATCATGCGATGCGGCCCGCGCGCACGCGCCGCCCCCGCGTGGGGATCGCGCCGAGTCCCATCCCGCCGTGGGCATGGCAGATGGCGCACGCCAGCGCATCGGCCGCGTCGGGGCTCGGATGTCCCGGCAGCTTGAGAAGCCGCTTCACCATCTCCTGCACCTGCTCCTTTCGCGCGTGTCCCTGCCCCACCACCGATTGCTTCACCTGCAGGGCTGTGTACTCCGAAACGGGCAGCCGCGCCAGCACCGCGGCGCAAATCGCGGCGCCGCGCGCCTGTCCGAGGAGCAACGTGGATTGGGGATTCACGTTGACGAAGACGCGCTCGACCACGACTTCGGCCGGCTCGAAGCTCTCGATCACCTCGGCGAGCCCGGCGAGGATCGCGGCAAGGCGATCGGAGAGTGGCGTCGACCGCAGGGTGCGAATGCGCCCGCTCGCGACGTAGGCGAGCGCGGAGCGATCCTTCTCGAGGACCCCGTAGCCGGTGCAGGCGAGGCCGGGATCGATGCCGAGGATGCGGATCGCCACTCAGCTCTCGGCAATTGACGCCGTGGTATAGACGTCCTGCACGTCGTCGAGCGATTCGAGCGCGTCGAGGAGCTTCTGCATCTTTTCCCCGTCCTCGCCCGCCATCTCGGTCTCGTTCGTCGGCTTCATCGTGACTTCCGCGAGCTCCGCCTTGAATCCCGCCTTCTCGAGGCCGGCCTTCACCTTGGAGAATTCGTACGGGCCCGTGATCACTTCGATCGAGCCATCGTCGTTGGCGACGACATCCTCGGCCCCGGCGTCGAGCGCGGCTTCCATCAGCTTGTCCTCGTTGGTGCCCGGCGCAAAGAGGAGCTGCCCCACGTGCTTGAAGAGGAACGCGACGGAGCCCTCGGAGCCCATGTTGCCGCCGTACTTGGTGAAGGCATGGCGCACCTCCGCCACCGTCCGCGTGCGATTGTCGGTGAGCGTGTCGACGATCACCGCGGCGCCGTTCGTGCCGTAGCCTTCGTAGCGAATCGCCTCGTAGTTCGCGCCGTCGAGCCCACCGGTGCCGCGCTTGATGGCGCGCTCGATGTTGTCCTTCGGCATGTTGTGGTCGGTCGCCTTGTCCACGGCGAGGCGAAGGCGCGGGTTCATGTCGGGCTCGCCTCCGCCCATTCGCGCCGCGACCGTGATTTCCTTGATGAGGCGAGTGAAGATCTTGCCGCGCTTGGCATCCTGGCGGCCTTTGCGATGCTGGATGTTCGCCCACTTGCTGTGTCCTGCCATATGGGTCTCGTGATTCTGCTGCGTCTCAAGACGTGACGGAAAACGTAATGGTAACATTCGCCTCCCGCCCAATTTCTCCAGAGCGAACCGCGTTATGGCGAAGACCGGAGAGCGCAAGGCACAGATCCTGCAGACGCTCGCTGCCATGCTGGAGAACCCGAAGGGAGAGCGCATCACCACGGCGTTGCTCGCCGCACGGCTCGAGGTCTCCGAGGCCGCGCTCTACCGGCACTTCGCCAGCAAGGCGCAGATGTTCGAGGGCCTGATCGAGTTCATCGAGCAGACCGTCTTCACGCTGGTGAACAAGATCCAGGCCGACGAGAAGGACCCGATGAAGCAGATCGAGTCGACGATCGCCACGCTGCTCGGCTTCGCCCAGAAGAATCCCGGGATGACGCGCGTGCTCATCGGGGACGCGCTCGTGAACGAGGATGAGCGGCTCCAGGCCCGCGTGAACCAGCTCATCGACCGCCTCGAGGCGAGCCTGCGCCAGAGCGCACGCCTCGCGGTCACGGCCGGCACGCTCCCTGCGGACTGGGACGTCAACGCGTACGCGAACGCCGTGATCGCATTCGTCATCGGCCGCTGGCACCAGTTCGCCAAGAGCGGCTTCAAGCGCGCGCCGATGGAGGGCTGGCCGCAGCAGTGGCGGGTCTTCGCCGCCTAGCGGCCGCGATGCCCGATACGCTGCCCGAGATCCGGACCGCGCGCCTGCACGTCCGCCTCGCGCGTCCCGGCATGCAGGCCGCGATGGCGGCATTCCTGCGCGACAACTTCGAGGGGCATCTCGATCGCTGGTCGCCTCCCACGACGCCCGCGTTCTTCACCGAGGCCTTCTGGCGCGAGCGCCTCGGCGCCGCCGTCGAGGAATTCCACGCAGGGCGCGCCGCGCGCTTCGTGCTGCAGCAGGGACCCGACGATGGGCCCATCCTCGGAACCTGCAACTACACGAACATCGTTCGCGGGCCGTTCCTCGCGTGCTATCTCGGCTACCAGGTCGCGCGGGGGCATGAGGGGCTCGGGCTCATGGCGGAAGCGCTGCGCGCCACCAACGCCTTCGCGTTCGACACGCTCCGCCTGCATCGCATCATGGCCAACTATCGCCCCGAGAATGCGCGCAGCGCGAGACTCCTGGAGCGCCTGGGTTTCGAGAAGGAAGGGGTCGCGCGCGACTACCTTTTCATCAACGGCGCGTGGCGCGATCACGTCCTCATGTCGCTCACGAACCCGAACCTCGATCCCGCGTGGATCGAGCCCGCCGGCCGCTAGCTAGTCCTGGCCCGTGACGAGCAGGCGCAGGTCCGGCACGCGATGGCTGGCCGGATGGAAGGTGATGTCCGTGCAGACCCTCTGGAAGCGCGTGAACATCTCCTCGAGCGTTTCTCCCCCGAGGTTGAAGACGCCATAACGGTAGCTTCCGAGCCACTTCATCTCGCGCGCGAGATCGGCACCGCGCTTCGGGTAGAGCATCACGTGCGCGTCTGCATGGCGAGCCTTCAGCGCGGCGATCTCCCCGCGCGAGGGCCAGCGCGACAGCCCCTCGCCCGCGAGATCCCTCAGGACGAAGCTCGCGGCGTGCTTCTGCCGCCCGGCGCGATGGCGAATGGCCGGCTCTTCCCCGCATTCGAGCGCGAGGAGCGCGTCGAAAAGGTTGTACCCGTCCACGCGCTCGAAGAGATCGTAGAACTGTCCGGCGGCCCGTGGGTTGATCTCGATGATGCCGAGCGCGCCGCTCGCCGGATCCACGCGCATCTCGATGTTGAAGACGCCGTGGCGAAAGCCGATTCCCTCGATGAGCTTCACGGCCAGCGCATCGACGCGATCGAGATCTTCGCGGGACAGCGACGAGGGATACTGGAACCTCTGGAACTGGTCGGTTCCCGGATACATGATCGAGTCGACGGTCCCGATCATCGTGACGCGCCCGTCGCGGGCGTAGCCGTTCGCGGTGACCTGGCGCCCGCGCGCGATGCCCTCGCAAACCATGCTGTACGGGTCCTCCGTGAGGTCCGAGTGCGCGAACATCACGTCGGCGAAGGGCTTCACCAGTTTCTCGATGATCGCCTGCTCGAGGCGCCCGAAACGCGTGTGCCGGTAGAGCTCGTCGAAGCTTTCCACCTTGCGCGCGAGCACCGAGAAGGCCGCCTTGGCGGGCTTCACGTAGAACGGGTACGCCATGGGCACTTCGTGGGCGCCCGAGAAACCCCGCCTCAACAGGCCGAAGCGCGGATTGCTCTCCGGGGCGATGGCGTCGAAGGCCTTGCGCGCGTAGTACTTGTGCTGGATGGCGAGGATCGAGTGAAGCGGCGAGTGGGGCAGGCCCAGGCGGCTTGCGATCAGGGATGCGAGGAACGGGCCGAACTGCTCGTCGGAGGTCGCGACCCCGTCGATGCCTTTTCCACGATAGCGCTTCACCATGCGCTCCACGAAGGCGAGCGCATCGAACGTGAAGAGGCGCACGTTGTCGGGAAAGCTGAAGAGATCGAATCCCTCGAAGAAGAACTCGAAGCGCCCGGCGTAGCGCGGATCGCGCGCGACCACCTGGTCCCACTCGTCGGGGAAGAGGAAGAGGATTCGCTTCATCACCTGATTTTACGCACGCCCGCCTCCCGCGGATTCACGCGCCGAGCGCATCGGCCCAGATGTTGCGCGCCCAGCTCATGGCGTAGTCGCCCTCGAGGTCGCTCATCGCCGGGGAAAGCCCGCCGGCGCCGGGCACGGTCTTCATCGTGCGGTCCTTCTCGTCGTACTTGTGGACCGACGCGACATGGACCGCCTCGCGCTCCGAGACCATGCTGTAGCAGGTATTCACGAGCGTGGGCGATGGATTGGGAGTGCGGCCATTCACGAGCTCAACAATCGCCGAGGCGCAAACCTTCCCGTGGCCGTTGGCCATCGTGGCCGACTTGGGCATGAGCGGGGCGATCTGCAGGGAATCCCCGAGGATGTGGACGAAGCGCGCGGCCTTCGACTCGTAAGTAAGCCAGTCGACCTCGCACCACCGGCCGTTGGCGGTGATGAAGGGAGCGGCGACGTTTCCAGCCTTCATGGGTGGCAGGACGTTGAGCACATCGCCCTTCAGGTCGCCGAATTCAAGCTTCAGCGTACGGCCCGCCACGTCGACGTCGATCGCCTTGCTGTTCGGCTGGTATTCGACGAGCCCCGGATAGAGGTCCGCCCACGCCCGCTTGAAGAGCGCGCCCTTCGAAAGCACGTCCTCGTTGGCGTCAGCGATGATCACCTTGGAGCGCCGCTTGGCGCGCTTGAAGTATGCGGCGACCTGGCAGGCGCGCTCGTAGGGGCCGGGCGGACAGCGGAACGGGGCCTCGGGAATCGAGATCACGAAGACGCCGCCGTCGCGCATCTCTTCGAGCTGGCGCCGAAGGCCGGCCGTTTGCGGGCCCGCCTTCCATGCATGCAGGACCGTTGCCTGGGCGCGCTCATCCCTCATCGCGGGCAACTCGTCCCACATGAAATCGACGCCCGGGGCGACGATGACTCGCTCGAACGCGACCGGGTCGCCGCGCGCGAGACGCAATTGCCTCTTGTCGGCATCGATGGCCACGGCGGAATCGCGAACGACGCGAACACCGCTCGCCGCAAGCCCGTCGTACGGACGCGTGATGTCGGCCATCGCCTTGAATCCGCCCAGCACCATGTTGGACAACGGGCAGGAGACGAAGGCCTCGTTGGGCTCGACGAGAACGACCTCGATCGACGGATCCAGAAGGCGAAGATATCGCGCGGCGGTCGCGCCGCCATAGCCGCCCCCTATGACGACGACCCGGGCCGTGGAAGCGGCGAACGTGCGCGGAACACCGCCCGCCAGGGTCCACGCCGCCACCACGGCACCCGCTCGCAGGAAACGCCTGCGCGGCAGTCTCATCGATCAGCGCGCCGCGCCGGCGAAATAGCCGCCGAGCGTATCGATCTCCGCATCGGTGTAGCCCTTCGCGATCTGCTGCATCACGGTCGACTCACGCCGACCGTCGCGAAATGCGCGCAGGAGTGGGGCGACGTCTTCGCGCCCCGCCAACTTTCGTACGCCCGATCCCGTGACCGCCTTTCCGGCGGTACCGTGGCATGGCGCGCAATTGGCCGCCATGTCGCGAACCCCACGCTCGGTGAGGTTCGGCGCCGCGAAGGACGGCTGCTGCGCGTGCGCGAGAGCCGCGCACGCCGTGAGGGCCGCGCAAACCGTGGCAGCTCGCACCGCGTGGGCCGCTAGGCCGACTCCACGGGTTCGGGCGGCTGTTGCGCCGACTGGGCGATCTCGAGCTTCACCTGGTCGTTGGCGTCGACGTCGATCGTGACGCGTCCGCCGTTGGAGAGCTTGCCGAAGAGCAGCTCGTCGGCGAGCGCGCGGCGGATCGTGTCCTGGATGAGGCGCGCCATCGGGCGCGCGCCCATCTGCGGATCGAAGCCGTTCTTCGCGAGGTACTTCTTGAGCTCCTCGGTGAACAGGGCCTCCACCTTCTTCTCCGACAGCTGCGCCTCGAGCTGCATGAGGAACTTGTCCACCACCCGAAGGATGATGTCCTCGTCGAGCGCCGCGAACGACACGATGGCGTCGAGGCGGTTGCGGAATTCCGGCGTGAACATCCGCTTGATCTCCGCCAGCTCGTCGCCGGCCATCTTCTGCTGCGTGAAGCCCATGGCGTTCTTCGATAGGCCCTCGGCCCCCGCGTTGGTGGTCATGACCAGCACCACATGGCGGAAGTCGGCTTTGCGCCCGTTGTTGTCGGTGAGCGTGCCGTGGTCCATCACCTGCAGCAGGATGTTGAAGATGTCCGGGTGCGCCTTCTCGATCTCGTCCAGCAGCAGCACCGAGTACGGGGCCTTGGCGATTGCCTCCGTGAGCAGGCCGCCCTGGTCGAATCCGACATAGCCGGGAGGCGCGCCGATGAGGCGCGACACCGCGTGGCGCTCCATGTACTCCGACATGTCGAAGCGGATCAGCTCCACGCCCATGATGAACGCGAGCTGCCGCGCGACTTCCGTCTTGCCCACGCCCGTGGGGCCGGAGAAAAGGAAGCTGCCGACCGGTTTTTGCGGATTGCCCAGCCCCGAACGCGCCATCTTGATCGCCGCCGAAAGCGCATCGATCGCCTTGTCCTGGCCGAAGACGGTGGCCTTGAGGTCGCGATCGAGGTTCTTCAGGGCCGAACGGTCGTCGTTCGACACGTTCCTCGCCGGCACGCGCGCGATCTTGGACACGATCTCCTCGATCTCGGGCTTGCCGATCACCTTCTTCTGCTTGGACTTCGGCAGGATGCGCTGCAGCGCGCCCGCTTCGTCGATCACGTCGATCGCCTTGTCGGGAAGGTGCCGGTCGTTGATGTAGCGCGCCGAAAGCTCCGCCGCCGTGGTTAGCGCGTTGGCCGTGTACTTCACGCCATGGTGCAGCTCGAAGCGCGACTTGAGGCCGCGAAGGATCTCGACGGTTTCCTGGATCGACGGCTCGTTCACGTCCACTTTCTGGAAGCGGCGCGAGAGCGCGTGGTCCTTCTCGAAGATCCCGCGGAACTCCTGGTAGGTCGTCGCTCCGATGCACTTGAGCGCGCCCGTGGAAAGCGCGGGCTTGAGGAGGTTGGACGCATCGAGCGTGCCGCCCGAGGCGCTCCCCGCGCCGATCAGCGTGTGGATCTCGTCGATGAAGAGGATCGCATTCGGGTTGTCGACGAGTTGCTTGAGGACTGCCTTCAGCCGCTGCTCGAAATCGCCGCGGTACTTGGTGCCCGCGAGCAACGCGCCCATGTCGAGCGCGTACACCTGCGCCTTCGACAGGATCTCGGGCACCTGGCCGTCGATCACGCGCTTGGCGAGGCCCTCGGCGATGGCGGTCTTGCCCACGCCCGCCTCTCCCACGAGGAGGGGATTGTTCTTGCGGCGCCGGCAGAGGATCTGCACCACGCGCTCGAGCTCGGCCTCCCGGCCGATGAGCGGATCGATCTTGCCGTCGACGGCGAGCTGGTTGAGGTTCTGCGTGAAGCTCTCGAGCGCTCCGCCGGCCTGCGCCTCGGGGGCTTCGGTTTCCGCCTCCCCTTCCTCGCGCGACCCCGGCGCCTGCGGCGCCTTGGTGATGCCGTGCGAGATGTAGTTCACGACGTCGAGCCGCGAGACGCCCTGCTGGTGCAGGAAGTAGACCGCGTGGGAATCCTTCTCGCCATAGATCGCGACCAGCACGTTGGCGCCCGTCACCTCTTTCTTGCCGGACGACTGCACGTGCAGGATCGCACGCTGGATCACGCGCTGGAAACCGAGCGTGGGCTGCGTGTCGACCTCGCCGGTGCCGGCGACCGTCGGCGTGTGCTGCATCACGAAATCCGAGAGCGCCTTCTTCAGCTCGTCGATCTTCGCGGCGCACGCCTTCAGCACCTCCGAAGCCGACGGGTTGTCGCAAAGCGCGAGCAGCAGGTGCTCCACCGTGATGAACTCGTGGCGTTTCTGCCGGGCCTCGACAAAGGCCATGTGCAGGCTGACTTCCAACTCCTGGGCGATCATGTTTCCTCCATCGCGCACTGTAGCGGATGCTGGTGCTCGCGCGAATATGCTGTGACTTGCTCTACTTTGCTCGAAGCGACGTCTCTCGGATAGATGCCGCAGACGCCCCTTCCCTCGGTGTGAACTTTGAGCATGATCTGCGTGGCCCGTTCCCGCGGCAAGGCGAAGAAGAGCTGCAGTACCTCGACCACGAACTCCATGGGCGTGTAGTCGTCGTTGTACATGACGACTTGGAACATCGGCGGCGGTTTGACCTGCGTCTCGCTCGGCTTGAGCAGCGTGGAGCCGTCGGATTTTTCGGCCATGTCAGCTCGGCTCTCCGGGTGGAACGACCCATAGCCTAATATGGACAAGCAGGCGGGGTTTTTCAAGCCCTTCAAACGCTTGGAAGCGACTTTTGCGGTTGTGACTTACCTTCCCGGGCGCTTTTGGCCCCTCTATGCCCCTCTATTGACACACTTTGGCACGGCGCGTAAAAAGCGCGTTGGAGTTTGGTTTCAAGGATTCTGCAACGCCTTCAGTGACGTGCGGGGCCTCGATCCGAACAATGTGCGGGACTCCACCCGTTTACCAAGAGGCAAGCAATCGCATGGCAACCGGAACTGTGAAGTGGTTCAACGACGCGAAGGGTTACGGGTTCATCACGCCCGACGACGGCAGCGAAGACCTCTTCGCGCACTTCTCGGCAATCCAAATGCAGGGCTTCAAGACCCTCAAGGAAGGCCAGAAGGTTTCATTCGACGTCACGCAAGGCCCGAAAGGCAAGCAGGCGTCGAACATCCAGGCGGCATAGGGAGCCCCATTTAGCTGCAAGAAGCCCCTGCGGTGCGAGCCGCAGGGGTTTTTGTTTTATCGGGCCGCGCGCACCCTATTGGCGCATGCGCTTCTGCAGCTCCACGTCCACCGCGTCCATGTACTCCTCGGTCGTGAGGAACGGATGGTCGGGCCGGATGAGTGTCGCGAGATCCTTCGTCATCTTTCCCGATTCGACGGTATCGACGCACACCTTCTCCAGCGTCCCGGCGAACTTCACGACCTCCGGCGTTCCGTCCATCTTGCCGCGGTAGATGAGGCCCCGCGTCCACGCGTAGATCGACGCGATCGGATTCGTCGAGGTGGGCTTGCCCTGCTGGTGCAGGCGGTAGTGGCGCGTCACGGTGCCGTGCGCGGCTTCGGCTTCCACGGTCTTGCCGTCCGGCGTCGTAAGCACCGATGTCATGAGCCCCAGGGAGCCGTAGCCCTGCGCGACCGTATCCGACTGGACGTCGCCGTCGTAGTTCTTGCAGGCCCAGAGGTAGCCGCCGTTCCATTTGAGGTTGGCCGCCACCATGTCGTCGATGAGGCGATGCTCGTAGGTGAGCCCCGCGGCCTCGAAGCGCGAGCGGAACTCAGCCTCGTAGACCTCCTGGAAGATGTTCTTGAAGCGCCCGTCGTACACCTTGAGGATCGTGTTCTTGGTGGAGAGGTACACGGGGTATTTGCGATCCAGGGCGTAGTTGAAGCACGCCTGGGCGAACCCGCGGATCGAGGCATCGAGGTTGTACATCGCCATGGCCACGCCCGCACCCGGCGCCTGGAAGACTTCGCGCTCGATGGGGGCGCCGCCATCCTTGGGCGTGAAGATGATCCTGAGCGTGCCCGCGCCCTCGAACTTGATGTCCGTGGCGCGATACTGGTCGCCGAAGCCGTGGCGCGCGACCACCACGGGCTTGTTCCAGTGGGTCACGATGCGCGGCACGTTCTTGCAGATGATGGGCTCGCGGAAAATGGTCCCGTCGAGGATGTTGCGGATGGTCCCGTTCGGGCTCCTCCACATCTGCTTCAGGTTGAATTCCTTGACGCGCGCCTCGTCGGGGGTGATCGTCGCGCACTTCACCGCCACGCCGTACTTCTTCGTGGCGTTCGCCGAATCGATGGTGACCTGGTCGTTGGTGGCATCGCGATGCTCGACGCCGAGGTCGAAGTACTTGAGGTCGACGTCGAGATAGGGAAGGATCAGCTTCTCGCGAATGCGTTGCCAGATGATGCGCGTCATCTCGTCGCCATCCATCTCGACGACGGGATTCTTGACCTTGATCTTGTTCATTGGAACTCCGAGAGGGGAATTTTCGACTGCAGAACCGAAAAATTATAGCAAAGCGACCCCGGCCGATTGCCTCCATGGCGCGGGTGGTCCTGCTGAACAAGCCTTATGGAGTGATCTGCCAGTTCAGCCCGAGCGGCGGCAAGCCCACGCTCGCCGATTTCGTCCGGGTGCCCGGCGTTTACCCCGCCGGAAGGCTCGATACGGATAGCGAGGGCCTCGTCGTGCTCACGGATGACGGCGCGCTGCAGGCCCGCATCACCGAGCCACGCCACAAGCTCGAGAAGGTCTATTGGGCGCAGGTCGAGGGCACGCCCACCCGCGCGTCGATCGAGGCGCTGGAGGCGGGCGTCCTGCTCCCCGATGGGCCGACGCTGCCCACCGAGGCCCGCACCATTCCGGAGCCGGCCCTCTGGGAGCGCGAGCCACCCATACGGGTCCGCAAAGCCATCCCCACGGCCTGGATCGAGCTCACCCTGCGAGAGGGCCGTAACCGCCTGGTGCGCCGCATGACGGCCGCCGTAGGCCTTCCTACGCTGCGCCTGGTGCGAGTCCGCGTCGGGCCCTGGTCCGTCGAGGGGATCGCGCCCGGGGAATCGCGCGAAGCGCCCATACTGGCCGCCGAAAGCCCGTTTCAGGCGCTTTCAGGCTGGAAAACCGCTAAGTAGTCGAAAATTAGGGAGAAATTCGGTCAACCCCGGTATAATGCCCCGCGTTAATGTCGGCGACGAGGCTGAACCCAGCGCAGTCGATGCATTGATAGACCAAAGAGTCCCTCCACTTATCAACTAGAACATAGGAATTCACAAAATCATGAAGAAGCTGTCCGCCCTGATCGCCGTTCTCTTTGCCAGCGCATCCATTGGCGTGCTTGCGCAAGGCACCACCCCCGCGGCCCCCGCGAAAGCCGATGCGCCGAAAGCTGACGCGCCCAAGGCCGCCGCCCCCGCGAAAGCCGACGCGCCGAAAGCCGACGCGCCGAAGGCCGACGCGAAGAAAGAAGAGCCGAAGAAAGAGGCCAAGAAGCCCGCCAAGAAAAAGGCCGCCAAGAAAGAAGCCCCGAAGGCCGATGCCCCGAAAGCCGACGCCCCGAAGGCCGACGCTCCGAAAGCCGCCGCGGCGCCCGCGAAGGACGCCCCGAAAGCCGACGCTCCGAAGGCTGACGCCCCGAAGAAGTAATCGCGTCAAGTCTCCAGCAAAGGCGGGGCGCGTGCCCCGCCTTTTGTTTTTTCGAGGTCCGTAGAATTCAATCGATGAAGATCGTCGTCGGCATGTCCGGAGGGGTCGATTCCGCCGTCGCCGCGCTGCTGCTGAAGCGCGCGGGGCACGACGTGACCGGCCTCTTCATGAAGAACTGGGAAGACGATGACGACGACGAGTACTGCTCGACGCGCGAGGACCTGGTCGATGCCGTAAGCGCGGCCGAAACGATCGGAATCGACATCGAAGCCGTGAATTTCGCCGCCGAGTACCGCGAGCGCGTCTTCGCGAGCTTCCTCGCCGAATACAGGGCGGGGCGAACGCCCAACCCCGACGTCCTCTGCAACGCCGAGATCAAGTTCAAGGCGTTCCTCGACCATGCGATGAAGCTCGGGGCGGAGCGCATCGCGACGGGCCACTACGCGCGCGTCGAAGAGCGCGACGGATCGTTCGCCTTGTTGAAGGGATCGGATCCTTCGAAGGACCAAAGCTATTTTCTGCATCGCCTCACGCAACCGCAGCTCGAGCGCACGCTCTTCCCGGTGGGGCACCTGCTGAAGAGCGAGGTGAGGCGCATCGCGCGCGACGCGGGACTGCCCAACCACGCCAAGCGCGATTCCACGGGAATCTGCTTCATCGGCGAACGGCCGTTCCGCGAATTCCTGTCGCGCTACATCCCGCGCGATCCGGGCCCCATGATGACCGACGATGGCCGGCCAATCGGCGAGCACCAGGGCCTCATGTTCTACACGATCGGCCAGCGCCAGGGACTCGGCATCGGCGGGCGGCGTGATGGCAGCAGCGATCCGTGGTACGTCGCGGGCAAGGATCTCGAGTCCAACACGCTCACTGTCGTCCAGGGCCACGATCATCCGCTGCTGTTGCGGCAGCGATTGAACGCGGCCGACCCGAGCTGGGTCAGCGGGGCGGCGCCGGCGAGCGGGGAAGCGCTCGGCGCGAAAACGAGGTATCGCCAGGCCGATTCCGCGTGCGCGGTGCGCGCGCTCGAGACGAACGGATTCGAGCTCCAGTTCGCCACGCCGCAATGGGCCGTCACGCCCGGACAGTCCGCCGTGCTCTATCGGGGCGACGCGTGCCTTGGGGGCGGGATCATCGCGTGAACGGGCCGGGTGATAAAATCACGGTCCCGATGTCCTCGTCACTCACCGCCCTCACCCCCCTCGACGGGCGCTACGCCTCGAAGACGAGGCCGCTGCAGGAACACTTCAGCGAGTTCGCGCTGATCCGCGAGCGCGTGGCGATCGAGGTCGCGTGGCTTCTCGCGCTCGCTTCGGAGCCTTCGTTCACGGCCCTCGCGCCATTCACGGCGGCGACCGCCGGCGAGCTGAAGGCGGCCGCGGCGGGCTTCGACATCGCCGACGCCGAGCGCGTGAAGGCGATCGAGGCCACCACCAACCACGACGTGAAGGCGGTCGAGTACTGGCTGCGCGAACGCCTCGCCGCCAACCGCGAGGTCGCCGCTGCCGGAGAATTCATCCACTTCGCCTGCACCTCCGAGGACATCAACAACCTCGCGCACGCGCGCATGGTCCAGGGCGGCCGCGAACGCGTCCTGCTGCCCGCGATCGACCGGATCGTCGAGCGCCTGCGCGCGCTCGCGGCCGAACACGCCGACCTGGCGATGCTTTCGCGCACCCACGGACAGGCGGCGACGCCGACCACGCTCGGCAAGGAAATGGCGAACGTCGCGCATCGCCTCGCTCGCGCCCGGGAAAAATTCGCGGCTGTGACGATGTTGGGCAAGCTGAACGGCGCGACCGGCAATTTCAATGCGCACGCCAGCGCGGCGCCCGATGTGGATTGGCCGAAGGTCGCCGAGCGGTTCGTGACGAGCCTCGGCGTCGCCTACAACCCGCTGACCACGCAGATCGAGCCGCACGATGCGCTCGCGGAAGCGTTCGACGCGGCCGCGCGGCTGAACACGATCCTCGTCGATCTCGATCGAGACGTCTGGGGCTACATCTCGCTCGGCTACTTCCGCCAGAAGGTGAAGGCCGGCGAGGTGGGATCTTCGACGATGCCGCACAAGGTGAACCCGATCGACTTCGAGAACTCCGAGGGAAACCTGGGGCTCGCCAACGCATTGCTGCGGCATCTCTCGGAGAAGCTCCCGGTCTCCCGGTGGCAGCGCGACCTCACGGACTCGACCGTGCTGCGCAACATGGGCGCCGCGTTCGGCTACTGCCTCATCGGATACGACTCGTGCATGCGCGGCCTCGACAAGCTCGAGGCGAACCCGCGCCGCATCGCCGACGACCTCGAGGGAAGCTGGGACGTGCTCGCCGAGGCGGTGCAGACTGTGATGCGCGCCCACCGCATCGAAGGCTCCTACGAGAAGCTGAAGGAGCTCACGCGCGGCAAGGGAGGCATCACGCGCGACGACCTGCACGCCTTCGTGAAATCGCTCGCCATTACCGAGGAAGCGAAGCAGCGCCTGCTGCGCCTCACGCCCTCGACGTACGTGGGGCTCGCGCCCAAGCTCGCGCGCGAGCGCTAGGCCGCGCCGATCTTCAGGGGCTGCGTCGGGCCCTCGAGCGAGCCGATGTCGCCGCTCATCACGCCCCCTTCGTTCACCTGCATCTTCCCGTAGCGGATCTTGCCGCTCACGGTGCCGCTCGCGTGCACGACGAGCTTGCGCCGCGCCGTGAGCTCGCCCTTGAACTCGCCGTGGATCTCGGCGAGGTCCACGTCGACCTTTCCGCTGAAGGCTCCGCCCTCGGCGATCTGGATCGTGCGGCTCACCATCGTGGCCTCGACGCGCCCCTCGACGACGAGCGTGTCGCAGTCATCGATCTCCACGCCCCGCAGCTTGATGTTGGGACCCACGATGAGCTTGCTGCCGCCCGGATCGGTGCGCGTCGCGACCTGCTCGTTGGCGGGAGCAGGCGCGGGCGCCTGGGGCGGGCGCGGGGGATGCTGCGCTTGCGGACCGTGCAGCGGATTCTGCGGCGAGGCGGTGCCCTGGGGGGGAAGCGTCGGCGCGTCGCGCACGGGGACCCGGTTGTCGCGATGGCCGAAGAGAGTATTCACGGGAGCGTTCCTTTCGAGTGGTGAAATCCCGCTTACCGCATACACGATCCGTGCCACGGAGCGAAACAAGGCGCCTTTTCACTCTATAAACGCGAGGTTGCGGCGCGTGGCGCGCGTGCTCGTTTCGTCGTCGCTGGACAACGCAAGATCGGGAGCCGGTGCGCAACCCGATGATTACGCGCGGTTCGCGGTGTCGGCGGCCCGCGACGCGTCAGATCATTTCGAGCGGTCGCTTTGCCCGTGGCGCCGGAAAGGCCAGCTCGAGCGCCCGCAACGCCGCGTCATCGAGCGCGAGTGTCGAAGCCGCGAGATTCTCGCGCACGTGCGCGACGTTCGATGCCTTGGGAATCACGATGAGATCCGGCGAGCGAAGCAGCCATGCAAGAGCGACGCGCGCCGGAGGCGCGCCCAAACGCGCAGCCACCGCCGCCAGCGCCGGATGCCCAACGAGGCGCCCTTCGTCGAGCGGCGAGTAGGCCATCACGCGGATGCCGCGCGCCCTGCACCACGGCAGCAGGTCGAACTCGATGCCGCGGCGCGCGAGATTGTAGAGGACCTGGTTCACGGCGGCGTTCTCGCCCCCGGCCACCGATACCAGCTCCTCCATGTCGGCGACGTCGAAATTCGAAACACCCCAGCGCCGGATCTTGCCTTGCGCGACGAGATCCTCGAGCGTCGCGACGGTCTCCGCGAGTGGAACTGAACCCCGCCAGTGGAGGAGATAGAGATCGAGCGCGTCCACGCCGAGGCGACCGAGCGACGCGTCGCAGGCCGCCAGGAGCTTGCGGCGCCCCGCATGGTGCGGATAGAACTTGCTCACCACGATCGCAGCGCCCGCGCGCCCGGCGACGGCTTCGCCCACGATCTTCTCGGCCCCGCCGTCTCCATACATCTCGGCCGTGTCGACGAGATTCACTCCGAGGTCCAACCCGAGCTTGAGCGCGGCCACTTCGGCGGCGCGCGACGACGCGCGCTCGCCCATGTGCCACGTGCCCATGCCCAGGCCGGGCCAGGCGCCGCTCACGGAGACTCGGTCGCCACCGCCTCGCCGTACTGGGGATTCACCCGCTGGGACTTCGCCGTCATCTTGTTCAGCGCGTTGATGTAGGCCTTCGCCGAAGCGACCACGATGTCGGTGTCGGAGCCCATGCCGTTCACGATGCGCCCCGTCTTCGACAGCCGCACCGTCACCTCGCCCTGGGAGTCGGTCCCTTCTGTCACGTTGTTCACCGAATAGAGAAGGAGCTCCGTGCCGCTCTGGACCATGCTCTCGATCGCCTTGAATGTCGCATCGACGATTCCCCCACCCCGCGCCTCGGCGCGAAGCTCCTTGCCGCCGTCGGAGATCACCACGCGGGAGAACGGCTGCTCCCCGGTCTCCGACCGCGCGGAGATCGAGATCAGCTTGTAATGCTCGGTTTCCGGCGTCACGGCCTCGTCGGAGATCAGCGCCTGGATGTCCTCGTCGAAGATCTCGCGCTTCTTGTCGGCGAGCTCCTTGAAGCGCGCGAAGGCGGCGTTCAGCTGCTCTTCCGACGAAAGCGCGATCCCCAGCTCCTGGAGGCGCGCCTTGAACGCGCTGCGCCCGGAGAGCTTGCCCAGCGTGAGGCGGTTCGCGCCCCAGCCCACATCGGCCGCGCGCATGATCTCGTAGGTCTCGCGATGCTTGAGGACGCCGTCCTGGTGGATGCCCGACTCGTGCGCGAAGGCGTTGGCGCCCACCACGGCCTTGTTGGGCTGCACCGGATAGCCCGTGATCGTGGAGACGAGCTTGCTGGCGGCCACGATCTGGGTCGCGTCGATGCGCGTCGTGCAGGGGAAGATGTCGGCGCGCGTCTTCACGGCCATGACGATCTCCTCGAGCGAAGCGTTGCCCGCCCGCTCTCCCAACCCGTTGATCGTGCATTCCACCTGGCGCGCGCCGGCCATGACCGCGGCGAGCGAATTCGCGACCGCCATCCCGAGGTCGTTGTGGCAATGCGTGGACCATACCGCCTTGTCCGCGTTGGGAATGCGGGAGAGCAGCTGCTCGAACAGGTTGCCCCAACGCTCCGGCACGCTGTAGCCGACCGTATCGGGCACGTTGATCGTCCTGGCGCCTGCGGCGATCGTCGCTTCGAAGACGCGGCAGAGGAAGTCCACGTCGGAGCGCACGGCGTCCTCGGCCGAGAATTCGACGTCGTCGGTATACTCGCGCGCCAGCTTCACGGCGCGCACGGCCGCTTCCAGGACCGCATCGGGCTCCATGCGCAGCTTGTGCTTCATGTGGATGGGGCTGGTCGCGATGAACGTGTGCACGCGTCCGGAGTTGGCGCCCTTGATCGCCTCACCCGCACGCTTCACGTCGTTGTCGTTGGCGCGGGCAAGCGAGCAAACCGTGGAGTCCTTCACCGCCGCCGCCACCGCGCGGATCGCTTCGAAGTCCCCGGGGCTCGATGCGGCGAATCCCGCTTCGATGACATCCACGCGCAGGCGCTCGAGCTGCTTGCCGATGCGCACCTTCTCGTCCTTGGTCATGGCCGCGCCGGGACTCTGCTCGCCGTCGCGCATGGTGGTATCGAAAATGATCAATTGCGATTTCTTCATGCTGGCCTCCGAATTGCCGAATACGGATGGACTGATCCGCCCCGCGTTGCCGAAGCGGCCTGGAACTTCACGAATTGTGGGATGGAGTATTTAGCGCGCGGGGCGCAGCAGCAGGCCAAGCGCGAGCGCGCCGGCCGGGGCGAGGCGGAGAATCGAGAGTTCGCCATGCGTATGCATGAATTCACTATAGACCTAGGGTTGTTGGGGCGCAAGCTCCTTGCTCGACTGCGCGCCCCGGCGAAGCAGGAGCGTGGCGATGTCGTGAGCCTCGTGCTCCTCGGCCACGTCGAGCGGACGCACTCCCGACAGATCGTGGGCGTTCGGATCGGCACCCGCCTCCAGCAATTCCTCCACGGCCTCCTCGAAACCGATCTCGACGGCGAGCAGCAAGGCCGTCGCGCCCTGGGCATCGGCTAGGTTGAGGGAGGCTCCCCGCGCGATGAGCAGCTGGATCGCAGGAAGGTTTGCCTCCTCCACGGCCACCATGAGAAGTGTCCGGCCGCCCTTGGCCACGATCGTGTCGACCGGAGTGGACGCCAGCATCCGCGCCAGCACGATCGTGTTGCCCTCCTCGATCGCGTCGCGGATATCCTCGTACTGCTTCTGCGCGGCTTCGGTGCGCCAGCGCTGGACGCCCCACATCACGTAGCCCGACACGCCGTAGACGAGCGCCAGGCCCCAGAGCGCGTAGGACGGTCCCTGGGAGATGAGCAGGAGCGCAAGCGCCAACAGCACCACGACCGAGAACGGCACCGCGCGCCGCAGGTTGATGTCCTTCCCGCTGTAGAACTTCACGCTCGAGATCATCGTGCCGCCGGCGTAGGCGGTGAGCGCGGCCGCGAGCCACTTCACGTCGTCGCCGCGCACCTCGTTGTCGTTGAAGACCCAGACCATTCCAGCCACGAGCGCCGCCGCCGCGGGACTGGGCAGGCCGGTGAACCATCGCTTGTCGGCGACCGAAAGCTGCGTATTGAATCGCGCGAGGCGAAGGGCCGCGCCGGCGCAATAGACGAAGGCCGCGCCCCAGCCGATGCGATAGAGATCGCGCAGCGCCCATTCGTACATGACCAGGGCCGGAGCTGCGCCGAACGAAACCATGTCCGTGAGGCTGTCGAACTCGGCCCCGAAGGCCGATTGCGTGTGCGTGAGCCGAGCCACGCGGCCATCGAGGCTGTCCAGGATCATCGCGATGAAGATCGCGATCGCGGCCTTCTCGAATTCGTGGTTCATCCCCTGCACGATCGCGTAGAAGCCCGCGAACAGGTTGCACAGGGTGAACGCGTTGGGCAGGAGGTAGATGCCGCGCTTGCGCACCGATCCGAGAGCGAGCCTGGTCCTCACGAGGCGTGGCGACACTATCAGCCCTTCGGCAACTCGGCGAGCACGGTCGAGGTGGCCTTGACCTTGTCGCCGATCGCCACGCGCGGCTTCGAACCCGGCGGCAGGTAGACATCCACGCGGGA
>Ga0070731_10001726_pt1 | contig 22070 bp, 24 predicted proteins | sample Coa_R1_2_FD_66448 | JGI IMG/M metagenome (GOLD analysis project Ga0070731, IMG submission 66448) | Surface soil microbial communities from Centralia Pennsylvania, which are recovering from an underground coalmine fire - Coalmine... | ecosystem: Environmental > Terrestrial > Soil > Unclassified ... | reverse complement strand
GTTTGTGCGCGCCCAGACCGTCACCGCCGTGGCCGCCGGGGCCGGCAGGACCGGCCGAATCGTGTCGCCTCGATTCGGCGGCAAGCGCGGCCATCCCATCGCGTTGCCTCGATCGCTTCGAAATGAGATTCTGAAGTCGTCCGTGGAAACGAGCTTGCACGATCTTCTCGAGCGGCACGAGTCCGAGCGCGTTTACGTGGACGTCGACGACCCCGGCGTTCTTCGGGATGTGGATGTTCCAGAAGATTTGACTGGCGCTCCGGGCCGTGCGCACCGATCGTGAGCCTTCGAACGTCCCTGTGACTCAATCCCTCTACTCCCGGATGTCGGCTCTGCGCATCGAAGGCCGGCGCTTCGCTCTCGCGACGGTCGTGCGCACGGTTGGCAGCACGCCGCAGACGGTCGGCGCCAAGCTCGTGCTCGACGACTTGAATCGCGCCGCCGGCACGCTCGGCGGCGGCTGCGTCGAGGCCGACGCGATTATCTCGTCGCGTGAGATCCTCGCGAACGGCGGGCGGTCGCTCCGCGCGTACGAACTGACGGAAGATCTCGCCTGGAACACAGGACTGGTCTGCGGCGGCACGATGTGGATTCTTGCGGAGCGCGGCGACGACGCGCTCGCCGGCAATGGCCGCGATCTCATTGCCGATCTCGATCGCGCGGCTACCGGCACCGGTCCGCCGATGGCCGTCGTCACGCTGCTGAAGAAATCCGAGCGGACACTGACCTTCGCCGGGCGTGCATTCGTCGCAGCCGGCGGCGGCATGATCGGGACTCTCGGCCTTACCGCGCTCGACGAACGGGCGGCCGCGCTCGCGCTCGACCAACTGCCTCACGGCACGACAAGGATCGTCGCCATTGACGACGAGCACGACTTGATGATCGACGCGGTCGCCAGCCGTCCTCGCCTCGTCGTCGCCGGCGGCGGCCATGTGGCGCTGGCGATCGCGAAGCAGGCGCAGTTGCTCGATTTCGACGTCACGATTCTCGAAGATCGTCCGCAGTTTGCGAATCCCGATCGCTTCGGCGGCGCGGCCGTGATCCAAGGCGACGTCCCCGCATCGCTGGCAACGCTCGACTACGGTTGGAACAGTTTCATCGTGATTGCGACGCGCGGGCACAAGCTCGATGCGGATTGCGTGCTGGCCGCGGTGAAGACGTCCGCGCGGTACATCGGATTGCTCGGCAGCCGTCGGAAGACCGTCTTGATCGCCGAGATGCTGCGCGAGGCCGGCATCGGCGAGGATCGGATCGGCGCCGTCCGCGCGCCAGTCGGGCTCGATCTCGGCGGTCGCACGCCGGCCGAGATTGCGCTCGCGGTGGTCGCTGAGATCACGCAAGAACGCTATCAAGGCACGGGAAGGCCGTTGGCATATCTGCGGACGGCGGCGCCGGCGAATCGATGATCGATGATCGGTAATTGATGAACGAAGAATCGTGAATCGGCAATCGGGAATCGATGTGCAGCTCTGAGCCTTTATTCGCGCCAGATCAGAGCGTCCTGCCGAATGTGCCAGTGCTGAACGGGTTGTCCCGCCAGCCGCAAGTCGATTGACGCCTCGAACAGACTGGGCGTCGTCTTCAAATCGGCGCTGCTGAGCGTCTCGTCGCGTGGAGCTGGCACGCCGAGCTCACCGAGGCTCGATGCCCATCGCTGGTGCTGCTCCAGAAACGCGCGCTCCGCGTAGTACACCTCGTGCAGCCAGCGCCGCGCAGGCAGTGACGCGTCGGGCACGAACGCGACCGTGCCCGGCCGTCCGGTCGTGAACTGGACGTAGCCCCATGTCTCTGGACGATGCATGTTCACGACGCCCTGCGGCGACCAGACCCAGTTGTCTTCGTGCGAGCCGGCGACCTTGCGCTCGCTTCTGCCCTCGATGTCGATCGGCCACTCGACGCGCGAGAAGTTCACGCGCCACTGGTCGCCATTCTTGGGGGGGGACGGACGCCGCGCCAACTCGCCGAGCGCCTTCCATGGAAACGCCAATTCAACCGACCAGCCGCGATCGGCATCGCGCGCGTCGTTGAGCGTGCCGTCAACGGCAACCGCGGACTTCAACCCGGGAATCTCCCACCCGTTCACCGCCTGCCCGCCGTCCTTATACGGCCGGGGCAGCAGCAGATCCCAGAACGTGCCGAGCGCGTTGATCTCGAACTCGTAATATTCGTGATTGTCGCCGTTCGGATCGATGAACACTTCGAAGTCGTTGTCGTGGAAGATCACCGAGTCGTGCTCGGTGAGCGTCGCCCAGACGTGCGGATCGTCGAGTTCGGCGCCGACATAGAAATACCGATCGTCCCAGAGCATCTTGGCGCGCGTGCGAAAGCGCGGCTGTGGCTTCGTGTCGCCTTCGATGTCGACGAAGACGTCCGTCCAGGGCGCGTCGCGCCAGGCCGCGTCGTTCAAACGTCCATCGATCGTGAGCGGACTGTTGGCGCGGTAGCAGACGTATCCGCGCGGATCCATCTTGGGAATGTGCGGGTACTGCGACGCTTGCGCCGCGAGCAGGACGAGCGTTGCGGCCGCGGCGCGCGAAAACATCGTCACGCCCGCCCAACCGCGGTCTTGAGGATTCGCCAGCGGGCGTCGTTCATCGCGCCCGCGTCGAAGAGCGACACGCCCGACGCGCCTGCGCCGACGGCCATCTCGATCGTCGTCGTGAAATCCGCGTTGCTGAGCGGCCCGACATAGAGTCCGCTGTAAACCGGCGCTGTCACCGTAGCCACCGCCTCGGTGGTGTACTGCCGGACAAACTCCGGGCCGGCGTCATAGAAATTCTGATAGAGCATGGGCAGAAAGCCGTCGAGCTTGAAACGTCCCCAATCCTGCCGCACCATCACCCGCGCGCGGCTCGGTCCGGGAAACACGGCCGCCGTGATTGTCTTGTTGCCTGCATGCGCCGCCGGAACGAGATAGTCGTTGACGAGATCGACGACGCTGTCGAGGCGGTACTGCATCCACGCTTGATTGCTCTCGGGATCGGGCAGCTCGATCGGATCGATGCCGTGCTTGGCCTTGAACGCCGCCGGCTGTAGTCCGTGTAGCCGTAGTCGTACGGCGGATAGACCTTGTCTTGCACGATGCCGTAATTCGACCAGAGGCCTGACGGCAGGATGGCGTCGGGATGTCGAATGTAATCGAGGTGGACGCCAGTGAGGCCGGGAATTGCCGCGAGCTCCTTCACCGTGCCCTGCACGAACTCGCGGACTTCGGGCCGCGCCGGATCGAGAAACTTGTAATAGCTGACGTAGGCGGGCTTGTCGACAGCGGATTCACCCTTCGCGTTGACGTTGTACCAGTCGGGGTGATCGCGGATCACGTCGGACAGCAGGCACGGCATGCACCACATCCAGGCATGAACCTCGACACCTTCGGCCGCCGCGATCGGCAGAATGCTCTCGAGCCATTCGGCGCGGACCGGCAGACGGCGGCTGCGAAACAGCGCGTTCGATCCGTTGTAGACCTCGGCCACGATGCCCGCGATGCCGGACTCGCGCATCAGCGCGAGGTCGCGCTTCCAGTCGTCAGGCGATTTCGTCAGCGACGGCCGCAGCCAGACGAAGTTCTTCAGCGGCCGATGCGAGATCTGCGGCACGAACGGCGCGCTGATGGCGGCGGCGCCGGCGACTCTCAGAAAGTCGCGCCGGTTGAGCATCGGGACATTCTGTCACTGATGGCGTCAAGTGACGCACATCGATGATCGGCGATTTGAAATTGCCAAACGAAGAATCGAGAATCGGAAACCGTCAATCGGTCGCGCTAAGTCAGCCCGATTATCAATCGTCAATCGTCGATTCTTCGATTGGCAATTTCAAATCATCGATCATCGATGTGCGTCACTTGACGATCTTCACGCTCCCGCTGAACGTGTGGAACTGCAGCTTCGAGTCGCCGCTCGGCGCCGGGCTCGTTGTCGACTTGGTGTCGCTGGACTGATCGCCGCGGTGGCGATCGCGCGTGTCTCTGGCGCGTCCGGCCGAGTGCAGCGCCAACGGCAGGTCGCTGTCGAAGCGTCCGCTGAAGCTGTCGAACGTCACCGATCCGGCTGCATTGTCCGCCAGCTTCGCGGAGATGTGCCCGCTGAACGTGTGCACGGTGAGGTCGGGCGACGCGCCGGCGGCTTTGGCCTCGATGTCGACGTCGCCGTTGAACGTCTCCGCCGTGATGGGCGACTTCGCACCGTTCACGGTGATCTCGCCCGAAAACGTGTGCAGGCGCTGGCTGCCGGTGACGCCCTCGATGGTCACGTGACTCGAGAACACGTCGACGTCGAGCATCGCCGATGCCGGTACCTCAATGTCGAACGTCGTGTGGACCACGTTGTTGTCGCGTTCGCGCCACGAGTCGTCCCGCTTGTTCGCGTCGATCGACACGGTCGAGCCGCTCGACTCGATGTCGAGCTTCACGTGATCGAGCCGATCGCGCTCCGCGTCGCGCACGGCCTTGACGACGACGTCGTGTCCGCTCGTAGCCGTGATGTGCACGTCGCCAGAAAAATTGCGCAGCTTCAGCGTGCCGTTCGCGGGAAACGCGACCGTCCTGTTGACGGTCTCGCTTTCTTTCTGCGCCAGCACCACGTCGCACGCAGCCACAGCCATGACGCCGGCCGCGAGTGCGGTGGCGCGTCCGAGTACGGTCAATCGCATACAGTCGCTCCTGCCGCAATAGACGAGAGGCGCTCCGCGGGGGTTGCTTCCGTCCGCTCGCGGTTCGACCTGTCGCGCATCGCACGAGTGAGTCACTTTCGGGGATAGGATCGGGCGCGTGCCCGTTTCTGGTCGTCTGATCGGCCGAGTGCTTGCCGTTGCCGCCATTGCCGCGTGTGCGGGCTACGCCTTCTACTGCATGCACTTCTACGTGACGCAGCAATCGCGCCTGTTCACGCCGGCGCCGCTGCCGGCCGATCATCAGTACGATTTCGGCCGGGCGCTCGAGGAGCGCAGCATCCCCGGCGCCGACGGCACGGTGAGCGGCTTACTGCTGCCGGTCGCAGCGTCGCACGGCATCGTGCTCTTTCTGCCGGGCGCAACCGGAAATGCGGCAGACGTCATTCCCGACGCGGTCGTGCCGGTTGCCGGAGCCGGCTACGATCTTCTCGCGATCGATTATCCAGGCTTTGGCAAAAGCACCGGGTCAATTCGCGACGAAGCAGAACTCGATGCGGCGATGCTCGCGGTCTATGACTGGCTGATGCGGCAGTACCCCGAAACCCGGATCATCCTGGCCGGCTATGATTTCGGCGCCGCGCCGGCTGCCTGGCTCGGATGCCGGCATCACCCGCAGCGCCTCGTGCTGCTCGCGCCGGGTTTCAGCGGCTTCGACACGCTGCACGCGAGATATCCGTTGATTCCAGAGCGGTTGTTTCGATTTCCCCTGCGCACCGATCGCGAGTTGACGGCGTGCAATCCGCCCGTGTCGATCTTCCACGGCGCGAATGACGACGTCGTGCCGCCGGGCGCGTCCGAGCGCCTGCACGCCCTCCTCAAACCCACCGACACGCTGGCCCTCGTCGGCGGCGCCGGCCACCGCGATTTGCTGAGCAATCCGGATTATCAGCAGACGATGCAGAAATTATTGACCGACGGCGTCCAGGCGCTCGCCAAGCCGCCGAAGGGCGTGATCATTCGGTAAAGACCTCGGAGGTCGTTTCGCGTCCCCGTTTGCGTGAAACGGCCTCCGAGGTCTTCATCCCTCCACGGCCGCTTTGATCGCGAGATCGATGTCCGGATATCTGAAGCCGAACTTCATCTCGAGCGCGCGGCGCGGCATCACGCGCTGGCCGCCGAGCAGCGCGACGTCCGCCATCTCGCCGAGGAGGGCGCGAAGCATGAATGGCGGCGCGGGCAACACGCTGGGACGATGCAGCGCGCGGCCGAGCGCCTGGCCGAACGCTTTGTTCGTCACCGGCTTCGGCGCGGTCGCGTTGATGACGCCGCTCACGTCAGGTGTCTCGATGGCCCAGGCGATGATCGACACCCAGTCGTTGAGGTGAATCCACGACATGTATTGCCGTCCGTTGCCGAGCGGACCACCGACGAACATCTTGAACGGCGGCATCATTTTCTTCAGCGCGCCGCCCTCAGCCGACAGCACGATGCCCGTGCGAATCACCACCAGCCGGCATCCAAGTTCCACGGCCGGCCGGCTCTCGGCCTCCCAGTCCACGCACAGTTTGGCGAGAAAATCCGACCCGGGCCCCGAGCCCTCATCCACGATCGCATCGCCGGTCGAGCCGTAGAAGCCGATCGCGGAGGCCTGCACGAACGTCGTGGGCCGATGTTTCACGCTGCGCATTGCTGCAATCAAGCTGCGCGTCGCGTTGAGGCGACTTTGGCGCAATTCGGTTTTGCGGGCCGCGGTCCAGCGTTGATCCGCGATGCCCGCGCCGGCCAGGTTGACGACGGCGTCGGCGTCGTTGAGCTCGATTGACCAGTCGCCGCCGCGCGACGCGGATCCGTCCGGAACGCCGAGCGCGTTGTTCACGCCTGACGCCGGCCCGTCGGGTTCCCACGTCGCATATCGCAGGCCCGGAGTCGCGCGCCCGAGCGCCAGACTTCGCGTGAGGATGATGACGTCGTGTCCGCTGAGCGCCAGACGAGACGCGAGCGGCCGGCCGAGAAATCCGGACCCGCCGGCGAGCACGATCTTCATCGGCGTGTACTGTAGCGCAACTATCGAGAGACTCGCGGTTGCGGCCGCGTCGAAGCGAGCGGGTCAGCCGTTGTACGCCCGGTACGCGGCGTAGGCGACGATGATCGCGGCAATCAGCAACACGACTCTGGCGATGCCCATCAACTGCGTGTGCGCCACGTGTCGCGTGCCCTTCGGTTTCAGACCGGTGAGCGCGGCCAATCCCGCGATGATCGCCGCCACCATGAGCCAGAACAGCCATCCCATGGCGGTGAATGCTACAAGAGTCGCGCCAGCGCTGCGGACGGTCTCAGCGGCGCCTGTGGAGGGTCGAGGCCGGACGGATGCTGTTGATGAGTATTGGGCTGCCCACGCGCGGGAAGCAGGATCCAGGGTCGAGCTCGGAGCCATCGGGCTCTCAGCCGCTCCGCATTCAACTTTCGCGCGTCCTTGGGGTCTAACAATCGCCAGCCACTGTCGTGATAGTTCTGATGCCGGAGGTGTGCCCGTGAAATTCAGGTGGCTGACGGCGCTCGCGATTGCGGGCGCGGTGGAGGCAGGATGCGGGTCGACGTCGCCGTCGACCTTGCCCGCCGTGACATTGACAAACGTATCGGCCGCTGTGGTCACCGGCGGCGTCAACTACGCGCTGACAATCCACGTCGTCAATTCGAGCACGGCGATCGAGGAGGTCACGGGCGTCGGCGTGACTCTCGCGACCAGTGCGGCCATTCTCGGCTCGAACTCGCCGGGCCTGCCGTTTGCGACGACGATTGCCGCCCACGCCAGTGAGGATTCGCGAGTCATCAATATCACCGACACCAATCCAGGCGACCCGATCGCCACGCTCGTCCAGGTGACGACGCAATTCGTCGACAGCAACGGCCAGACGAGCAGCGTCGTGTCGAATGGCACCGTCACCCTCGCGAATGGCGCCACGCCGGCGACGCCCGCGGTGCCGGCGACGTCGTTCGACACCGGCCGCTATCGCATCGGGATCGACGCGGCGCCGGGCCGGTATTTTGCCGCGCCGCCGGTCGGCTGCTACTTCGAGCGCGAGTCCGGTCTCGATGGCACGTCCGGAGAGGTGCTCGGCAACGATTTCCTGACGTTCACCTCTCCGCAGTGGATCGTCGACATCGCCCCGACGGATATCGGCTTCGAGACGTCGGGCTGCGGCACGTGGGCGCAAACGCCGCTTGTGGGAATGACGACGACGATCGGCGCCGGCATGTTCATCGTGAACAGCCAGATTGCGCCGGGCACCTACCAGGTCGCGGCCTCGGCGGGATGCTACTGGGAACGGCTCAGCGACTTCTCGCGCGCGACGACCGGGATCGTTCAGAATGCATTTCTCACCGCCGCGGCGACGTCGAGCGTCACGATCGCGGCGACCGACGTGGGCTTCGACACGTCGCCGGAGTGCGGCACGTGGACGCCTGCGCCGAGCGCCGCCTCGGGCGTCACGACGGATTCGGTCCCGCTCTCTGCGGTGTCGCCGGCGTCGACGGCGGGATCGACGGCGGCTGCGCGGCAGGCATATCTCGACTGGCTCAAGGCGACAGGCCGACTGAAATTGCGGCGCCGGTGAGCTGAGCGCCTGGAGGTCACCGGACCCGATGCGCGTCGACAAGATCCATAAACGGCGGCGTCACTTTCTCAGCAGCACATAAACCACGCCGGCGCCGCCGTCGTGTACCGGCGCATCCGCAAACGCGAGCACGGCGGGATGTGTTGTCAGCCACGCGCGAACGCGTCCCCTCAGAATCGCGACGCTGCCCTCGGAGTGAAGACCGCGTCCGTGGACGATCGCGACGACTCGATGCCGATGGCGGCTGGATTCGACGAACGCGGCGGCTCGGGCGAGCGCCTCGGCGGCGGTGAGTCCGTGGAGATCGAGCCGGCCGCCGGGCACGTGATCGCCGCGTTTGAGCCGGCGCAGCTCGCGGCGATCGATGCCGTGCGCCGCAAAGTCCGAGAGGCCGGCGTCATCGACATTCGCGTGCGAAGCAGATGTCGCCGTCGATGGGGCAGGCGTCGTCGTCGGAGACACCGCCCGGCGCGGACGCACGCGCTCTCGCGTGTCCGCGGGCAGCGGCGCGACATCCGCCATCGCGCGCGCGAAGTCATCGTCCCGCGGGTCGTCGTCGACCGGCCGGCGCTTCACGAATCGATTGTACGGCCGCGGCCACGGACTTGACCGTGGACGGGCGCGTCAGTGCGGCAGCTTCGCGCCGAGCACGTCGATGCGCTCGATGACGGGCGGCGCCGACAGCAACTCGGGCGCGTGTGCCATGAGCGCTTTCGCAATCGGACCGTTCAAGTGCGCCTGGCGCCCGTGCTCGTCGGCAAACGCGTCGAAGATGCCGAACGTCTTCGGTCCGAGCCGGAGCGCGAACCAGACGGGCGTCGTCGCTTCCTGATTGGCCAGACTGAGGCCCGTCTCGAGGAACTTCGCCAGGTCATGTTCCTTTCCGTCCTTTGCTTCCAACCGCACGAACAGCGCGAGCTTCGTCATGGGCTTCTCCTTTGTGACTGTCATCGAGTGATTACGATAGCGCGGCCAGCCGCGCAGAGGCCATTGGCAAGAAGGACAAAATTGATATCATTCATGCCATGCTGATCAACGTGCTCGCGCTCGATGGTGTGTTCGACACCGGACTGGCCACGGTTCTCGACGCCTTCGGCACCGCGAACGAGCTCGCCGGCGCGTCCGGCATGACGTCGCTGCGGTTCGAAGTCGAGATTGTCAGCGTGCGCCGGAGCGTCAGGACGTCGCACGGCCTTCACGTACCGGCGGCAGCGGCGAAACCGAGAACGGCTCCCGATTGCGTAATCGTGCCGGCGATTGGTTTCAAGTCGCCGGCTCCGCTCGAGGCGGCACTGGCGCGGCCTGATGTCGGCGAGGCCTGCGAGCTGCTACGCGGCTGGGCGGCTCGCGGCGCGCGCACGGCCGCGGCGTGCATCGGGACGTTCGTCGTGGCCGAATCCGGGTTGCTCGACGGTGAGGACTCGACGACGACGTGGTGGCTGGCGCCGTTGTTCCGGCGCCGGTATCCACGAGTGCGCCTGGACGAATCTCGGATGATCGTCAAATCGGGGCCGGTCGTTACCGCCGGCGCGGCGTTGAGCCACATGGATCTCGCGCTCTGGCTGATCCGTCAGCGCAGCCCGAAGCTGGCGGCGCTCACCGCGAAATACCTGGTGGTGGACTCGCGGCCGGCGCAGTCGGCGTATGTGTTGACCTATCATCTCGCGCACGCCGATCCGCTCGTCGAGCGGTTCGAGCGCTGGGCGCGAAACCGTCTGGGCGGCGGGTTTTCACTCGACGTGGCGGCGGAGGCGACCGGATCGAGCAAACGAACCCTGGCGCGCCGCATGCAGTCGGTGCTGGGAAAATCGCCGCTGTCATATTTTCAGGAGCTTCGCGTCGAGCGTGCCGTTCACTTGTTGAAAACCACGGACCACACGGTCGACGAGATCGCGTCACGGGTGGGGTACGCCGACGGCGTCACGCTGCGCACGTTGTTGCGCCGGCGTCTCGGGCGCGGTGTGCGGGAGATCCGAGGCGCGGCAGGCTAGTCCACGATGCCGACGACCGCGAGCGCAACTGGCTCAGTCGCGAATCAGCGTGAGCCGGCCGGCGCTGCACGAGTCGATTGCACGGCCGCGATCACGGCCTCGGCCGTCACGCGATAGTGGGAGGCCTGCCAGCGCACGATGCCGTCCTGAATTACGAGCACTTGCGGCGACTCGTGCCGCACGTTGAATCGGGCCGCGATCGTCTGCGAGACGACGCGGTCTGCGCGGACATCGACGAGGTAGATGTCGCCGCCACACGCCGACGCGAGGACGGCCTCGATCTCTTCATAGGCCATTGCGCTGGTGCCGCACGTGCCGCTGTGCTTGAAAATGACGATCGGGTGCGACGCGGACCGTGCGATGGCAGCATCCAGATCTTCGATCGTCGTCAACGGGCGCATCCGACCGATCATGCACGAAACGGAGCCGGCTGGGAAATCTGCGCGGTCCGGTACAATCAGCCGACATTGAGACCGGACCGTTTCTCGGTGCGGCAAGACTGCGGCGCGAGTCTCCTGTGACGCTTGATCGGCTTCGCCGCGAGTGGGAGACGCTGGGAGAGACCGACCCGTTCTGGGCCATCCTCACGACGCCGGACAAAAAAGGCAATCGATGGACGCTGGAAGAGTTTCTCCAGACCGGCCGGGACGAAATTGCGGAGCTGATGGCGCGCATCGAGCAACTGTCGGTGCCGTCGCACCGGCGATCGGCGTTGGATTTTGGATGCGGCGCCGGCCGGCTCACCCAGCCGTTGGCGGAGTTCTTCGACACGGTCGTCGGCGTCGATATTTCCACCTCCATGCTGGCCCTCGCCGAGCGTCTCAACAGGCACGGCAGCCGCTGCCGTTACGTGGCGAACACCGTCGGCAATCTCGCGATCTTCGAGTCGGGCACCTTCGATCTGATTTACACCCGGTTGGTCCTTCAACATTTGCCGCCGCGCTTCGAACGGGCGTACCTGAGCGAGTTGCTTCGCGTGCTGGCGCCCGGCGGCCTCCTGGCGTTTCAGTTGCCCAGCGGAGAACCGGCGCCGGTGGTTGGCGGCGGATTCAAAGCCGTCCTACCGCTGAGATTCGTTCAACTGATTCGACGTCTTCGCAGCCGGCTCGCGGGCCGGGCAGCCCTTGATACCTACGGCCTTCATCCGAATGAGGTCCGTCAGATCGTGTCCTCGTCTGGCGCCGACGTGATCGACATGGTGCCGGACCCGTGTCATGGCGCTGAGACTCCAGGGTTCCGGTATTTCGTGACGCGTCGCTGAAGCGGCGAGCGTCAGCCCGAACTGGAGCGCAACGAATTTCAAGTCCCGACCTGCGCACCTCGCATGCCGCCGGTGTTGTCGAGCAATCCGCTTGCAAACAGGTACAACACCACCGCGGCCAGCGCGTGCCACAGGAAGTGCGTGCCGGTCGGAAAGCTCGCGCACACGGCGCGGTCGATCGACCGTAGGAACACCGCCGCGCCAAACGTCAGAGATCCGGCCAGCAAGCTCCAGGGCCTGCGCCGATGCGCCAGCAGGTGATCGATCCCGAGGAGCGCCGTGAGCGCCAGAGCCGGAAAGTAGGGGAGCGATCCGTTCACGCCTGTCGCGAACAGCCGCGCTGCGGCGCTCGTCGCGACGAGCATCGCGATCGCCAACGCGACGGAGCCGGAACGCCAGCCCATCACTCCGCGGCCGTACCGCCACAGAAAGACGACCTGGAACAGAACGATCGGACCCTCGTCGAGCAGCCGCGCGGACGGCGTCGCGAGCATGTGAAAGAGCGCACTGCCGGCGGCGATGCTCAGCGTGAGTCCCGCAAAGAGCGCGGCCGATGCGCGGTCGATTCCGGAATCCTTCCGGAGCCGCCAGATCGCCCAGGCCGCCAGGACGAAGGCGAGATTGCTCGCGACATTCGCCGGCTCGGCCCAGAGGCCAGGCCCGGTGCGTTCGCAATAGAGATACGTCATCGTCCTTCTGGGAGACAGTATCTCGCGACGTGCCGGGCGGGTCTCGCGCGCCGGCCGGCCGCGCGAGATTTCGGCGACAATACGCGAATGAGATCACGTCCTTTTTTCTCTGCCGGCCTTGCGCTCTCCGCCGTTCTCGCTCTCGGTGTTGCCTTGCCTGCGCGCCAGCAGCCGGCGCCGCCCGGTGCTGCCGCGCTGGGGCTCAAGCCGTGCCCCGCCGGTCGGGCCGGACGCAATGGACAGGCGGTGACCGCGGAATGCGGCGACCTTTCAGTGTTCGAGAATCGCGTGACGAAGCAGGGGCGCAAGATCCCGATTCATTTCATGGTGCTGCGCGCCGACAAGCAGCCGGCGCGTGAGGCCGTGTTCATGTTCGGCGGTGGTCCGGGAGAAGGCAGCACCACCATGGCTGGTACGGCGAACGGCTGGGCGCGTCCTCTTCGCGCCACGATGGACATCGTCCTCGTCGATCAGCGCGGGACGGGATCGTCGCATCCACTGCCGTGCATCTTCGGATCGACGGAACATCCGCAGGAGGGATTCGGCGCGATGTATCCGCGCAATCGCGTGCGCGAGTGCCGCGCCGAGCTGGAAAAGGACGCCGACCTCACGCAGTACACGACCGACATCGCGATCGCGGACGTCGAGGATATTCGCGCGTTGCTCGGCTACGACAAGATTTCCGTCTACGGCGGATCGTACGGCACGCGCATGGCGCAGGACTACATGCGGCGATATCCGGCGCTGACGAAAGCCGCGGTCATCGACGGCGTCGTGCCCTTCGACAACGAGATTCCGGTGCGTCACGCCGCGAGCGCGCAGCAGGCGCTCGATCGGATTTTCGAGGCGTGCGCGGCGACGCCTGCCTGTCACACCGCGCATCCGCAGCTCGCTCAGGATTTTCAGACGCTGCTGCACAAGTTCGACAACGGCGCGATCAAGGCCACGGTCACGCCGCGCGGCGGATCCGCCTCGCCGGTGGTGATGAACCGGAATGACTTCGGCTACGCGGTGCGGGGGATCATGTACAACGGCAATCCGACGAACGTGATCGCCGATCTGATCGGGCGCGCGATCGCGTCGGGGGACATGAGCGAGTTCGCCCAGCGCTATTTCGATCGCCAGCAGAGTTTCAATGCGCTGACGCACGGCCTGCACCTGTCGATCATGTGCCCCGAGGACGTCCAGTTCGTCACCGACGACGAGGTGCGCGCGGCGACGGCGAACACGTTTCTGGGCACCTACGTGATCGACGAGTACCGCGCGGCGTGCCGCCTGTGGCCGATCGCCAAGATTGCCAGCGACTTCCGCAAGCCGGTGACGGTGCGGGTGCCGACGCTCCTCGTGTCTGGACATTTCGATCCCGTCACGCCGCAACAGTTCGCCGACCGGATCGCCGCGTCGCTGCCACTCGCGCGCCAGTACGTGTCGCCGACGTCGGCGCACGGCTCGGCGTCCCGCTGCCCGCTCCCCGCCGTCTTGCAGGTCCTCTCCACCGGCTCGCTCGACGGTCTGCCCGACGTGTGCAAATGAGATCGACCCCTCCGGGGTCGATCTATTTTTGTCCGGTCCACCCCGTCTCAGACGTCGTATCCATGAAGCTCCGACACAATAGAGTGTCCGCTTCAGAGGAGTCGTGACATGAGTCAGTTTCTGTATCTCTATCGAGCCACCGCCGCCTCGAGTCAGGAAGCCATGGGCACACCGGAAAAGGCGCAGCAGAGCATGCAGCGCTGGATGCACTGGATGGCCGAGCTCGAGGCGCACGGTCATTTGAAGGATCGCGGCCAGCCGCTCGAGCCGGGCGGCAAGGTCGTGCGCGGCCACCAGAAGACCGTGACCGACGGTCCCTACACCGAAGCGAAGGATCTCGTCGGCGGATTCAGCCTCGTCGAGGCGAAGGACCTGGACGAGGCGGTGAAGCTCTCGCGCGGCTGTCCGATTCTCGACGGCGGCGGATCGGTCGAAGTGCGGCCGATCATGTCCATGTCGATGTGAGCGGATTCGCGTGTCTCACGAGCTCGGCGAGCATTTGTTCCGGCGCGAAGCGGGCCGGCTCGTCGCGGCGCTGACGCGGATCTTCGGCGTCCACAATCTGGCGCTGGCAGAAGACGTCGTCCAAGACGCCTTCTGCCGCGCGCTGGAGGTGTGGAAAGTGCGCGGCATTCCCGACAATCCGTCCGCGTGGCTGATGACGACGGCGAAGCGCCGCGCGTTGGATGTGGTGCGGCGCGAGCGGACGGCGCGCACGTTCGCGCCAGAGCTCAGCCGCATGCTCGACTCGGAGTGGACGTTGGCGCCGACGATCGAAGAATCGTTTGCCGGGCCGGTGATCCGCGACGAGCAGCTGCGCATGATGTTTTCGTGCTGTCATCCGCGGCTGCCGGAAGAGGTGCAGGTCGCCCTCGTCCTCAACATCCTGTGTGGTTTCGGTGCGAGCGAGATCGCCGCCGCGTTTCTGGCCGGGCGCGCCGCGATCGAAAAACGGCTGACCCGCGGCAAGAAAACGCTGGCCGCATCGAAGCGTCTGTTCGAGCTGAACGGCGCCGACTGTACCGCCCGGCTGTCGGCGGTCCGCCGCGCCCTGTACTTGCTGTTCAGCGAGGGCTATCACGGCGCGTCGCCCGAAGCCGCGGTGCAGGCCGATCTCTGCGACGAAGCGATCCGGCTCACGCGCTTATTGCTCGAAGCGCCGCAGGCGGCCGTGCCCGAGACCGAGGCGCTGCTCGCGCTGATGCTGCTGCAAGCGGCGCGGCTGCCGGCCAGACTCGATCCGTCCGGCGACTTGAGTCCGTGGCTCGATCAGGATCGCTCGAGGTGGAATCGCGATCTTGTCGACGAGGGACTCGCCGCGCTCGAGCGATCGGCGACGGGTCCGCGCCTCTCTGCGTTTCACGTCGAAGCGGCGATTGCGTCCGAGCATGCGATCGCCGCGACGGCCGCCGACACGAACTGGACGGTGATCGTCTCGATGTACGACCGGCTCATGGACATCGCGCCGTCGCCCGTCGTCGAACTCAATCGCGCGATTGCCATCGGCCAGCGCGACGGTCCCGACATCGGCCTCGCCGCACTCGATGCCATCGGCCATCGAGATCGCCTGAATCGCTATCCGTTTTACCCCGCCGCGCGTGGAGAGTTTGAGCTGCGGCGCGGGCATCGCGCTGCGGCCAGCGCGTACTTCGCGACCGCCGCTTCGCTCGCGCGCAATCCCAGCGAGCGCAGATTTCTGGACAAGCGCCTGCGTGAGAGCTCCACCTCCAGCCCGCAATGAACTGAATCGGTCTGCGTCCCTTGACCCGATCAGCACCGGACGCCTGAGAGGCGCTTAGCGCTGCAGTGTCGTGCGGCGTCGGACGTGCTCCGTGGCCGGACGAGGCTCGATGGCGGGAGGCGATGATCCGGGCGCCGGCTCCGACGGCGTTCCGGGCGGCTTCGATTGCGTCGTGCCGCCAGCGCCTGACGTCATCCGATTTGACTCGCCGGCACTTGTGTCTACAATGTCAGCTTAATGCTTGCGCCACTCGGAGAATTCGAAGTCGTCGTTCTCATGGCCGTGCTGCACCTCGCCGATGAGGCAAACGGATCGGCGGCGCGGCTCGAAATCGAGCGCCGGACGGGACGCCGCGTGTCGCGCGGTTCCGTCTATGTGACCTTGGATCGCCTCGAGGGGAAAGGACTCCTTTCTTCGCGGCTGGTTGCGGCTCCCACGGTCCGTGGCGGAATCCGCCGTTTGTTTCGCGCGACGCCGGCCGGCATCAAGGCCGTGAAGCACGCCGTATCCACACTGGCGCAGATGCACGTCGGTCTCGAACGCGTGATCGGAGCGAAATGATGTCGTCCTGGTCGTGGCGAATCGTCGAGCGGTGGCTGCGGCGCGCGCTGCCGGCCGATCGCGCGGCGTCCGTGGTCGGCGAACTCGCGGAAGACTACGCGCAGCAGCGTCATCAACGTGGCGCCGTTCGCGCTCAACTCTGGCTCCTGCGCGAGGGGCGCTCGCTGGCGGTCGCGTACCGGCAGCAACACCTGCAATCCTGGATCGTGTCGGTGTTGGACGACGCGAGTTCCGCGATGCGAGCCGTGTCGCGCCGGCCGTGGCGCTCGATAGCCGCCGCGGGCATACTCGGACTCGCGGTCGGTCTGACGACCGCGATGTTCACCCTGGCCGACAGCCTGATCTTCCGGCCGGTCCCGTTTCCCGATGCCGATCGGCTCGCCACGGCCACCTTCAGCGGCCCGCGCGGAGGCCCGGCACCGCCGATGAGCGTCTTCAACGCGTGGCACAACGCGCACGTGTTCGAGGCCATCGAGGGCGCATCCGAGGACTACTCGCGCGTCGATCTCAGCGGCGTCGAGGTGCATCGGCGCGTGGCGCGCGTCACACCCGGCATCTTTGCCATGCTCGGAGGCGTGCGGCCGATCGTCGGCAGGCTTTTCGATGCCGACGACGGCTTGCCCGGGCGCGAGCATGGCGTGCTGATGTCCGAAGAGATTTGGCGCGCGCAGTACGCCGCCGATCCGAACATCGTCGGACACCACGTCGAGATTGAGGATCGCCGGGGCGTCCTGATTGGGATCCTGCCGTCAGCGTTTCGTTTTCCCAGTTGGAGCACCGCGTTCTGGGAAGCCGAGCGTTTCGACGCGTCACTCGGGCCAGACGCGGGTGCACCCCAGATCTACGTGAAGTTCGCGCGAACAATCCCCGAGGCTGACGCGCTGCGTACCGCGACGACAATCGCGAAGGACGCCGACCCTCGACGGGGTGGTGATCGGCAGGCTCGAGCGACCCGGCTGGACGATTGGAAGATCGATCGCAGCTACCTGCGCGCGGCGCCCGTGCTCGCGATTGGCATCCTGCTGCTTTTTGTGGTGCTGTGCGCAAACGTCAGCAGCTTGCAATTGGCCGGCATGTCCGCACGGCGGCTCGAGCTCGCCACTCGTGCGGCACTGGGCGCGTCGCGCGCCAGACTCGTGCGCCGATCGCTGCTCGAAAGCGCGATGGCCGGCGCTGCGGGTGTTCTGATTGGCGCTGGGCTGGCGGAGGCGCTTGTCGAGGCCGCGCGGGTCTGGCTGATCGATCCGCTGGGACTGCACAGCCTCAATGTGCTCGACATCGACGCCCGCGCGCTTGCCGCCACCGCCGCAGCGGGGCTCGTGGCGACGCTCTCGTCCAGCTTTCTGCCGGCGCTCATCGGCACCCGCGTCGATGGCCAGTCGCTCCAGGTCACGAGCCGCACGGCGACCGAACCCTTGCGGGCGCGCCTCACGGCCCGCGCGCTGCTCGTCGGTCAAATCGCGGTCTCGTGCGCGCTGCTGGTCGGCGCGGCGCTTCTCGCACGGTCTTTCGTCAATCTCGTGCGCGCCGATCGTGGCTTCGATGCGAGCCGCATTCTGACCGTACGAGTCGACGCGCCGTCCAAACCGAGTGGAGGGGATTCGACGCGACTTGCCGCGATGCGGGCAGTGTCTGATGAAGCCCTTGCGCTGCCAGGCGTGACGAAAGTCGCGTGGTCATACTTTTATCCGCCCTACGGCACGACAACGTTCTCGGGTGACTGGACGTCCGACGCGCCAGGATCGCCGCGCGTGACGATGGACGTGTACGATTTCCGCGTGAGCGCCGCCTTCTTCGACATGTACGGCATCCCGATTCTGCGCGGACGGGCATTTCTGCCGTCTGATCCCCCAAGCGTTGTGTTGGTGAGCGAGCGCGTCGCCAACATCATGTGGCCTGGATTGGACCCCGTGGGTCGAGGCTTGTGGTTTGGTTCCGGCCGACTCAGCGTCATCGGCGTCGTCAAGGACATTCGATTTCCCTCGGTCGATCGGAGTGTCGATGCGCCGCAGATCTATGGACCGTTTGGCGTCGTGACGACGATGGGCGTGCTGAGCTTGCGGTGCGAGGCAGCCTGTCCGGACACGGAGTTCGTGCATCAACGTCTCGAACATGCGCAATCAGGGATGGGGATCTACGCGGTGTCGCGCCTGGATGCGACGTACTTACGCGAATTCAATCGGCCCCGCGCAGCGGCGGGTCTGGCGGGTGCGTTCGCCATCACCGCGCTCGTGGCCGCCGCCGCAGGCCTTTTCAGTCTGCTCAGCCAGGTCGTCGCGCGCCGGCGGCGCGAATTCGGCATTCGAACTGCCCTCGGGGCGTCGGCGGACGACATCCGCAGGTTGATCGCGCGCGACGGCGCGGCGATCGCAGCGACGGGGACCGCGCTCGGCGCGATCGCGGCCATCCTGACGTCTCGGCTGATTGGCGGGATGCTGTTTAACGTGTCGGCGACCGATCCTGTGAGCTGGTCGGCGGTGATTGGAACGCTGACGCTTGCGGTTGCCGCCGCGTCGTGGTCACCAGCTCGAGCGGCGGGCCGCACAAACCCGGTGATCCTGTTGCGCGATGAGTGACCTCGTCAGAATCTCACGTTCTGCCGCAGCCACTCGACGGTCACCTCGTCGAGCGACGCAATGATGTGTTCGGCATGGCCCTCGAGCTCGCCGGCTGAGCGCGAGGTCGTGATGCCGATCGTCCTGAGGCCGGCGTTCCGCGCCGACTGCAGCCCCCAGAGCGAATCTTCGATCGCGACCGCCGATGACGGCGCTACGCCGAGCGCGCGGGTGGCGGCGAGGTAGAGATCCGGCGCCGGTTTCGCGAGGCGGACGTCGTCTGCGCCCACAATCGCACCGAACGCGCCCGCGACGCCGGCGGCATTCACGATGAAATCGATTTCGGCGTGAAGGGAGCCCGACGCAATCGCGAGTGGAAAGTCCCGGCCGAGGCGCGCGAGACATGCGCGCGCTTGCGGAAACAGCGCGGCGCCCTGCTCCTGCAGTAAACGGTACAGCGCGATTTTCCTCGAGACGAGTGCGCTGACCGCCTCTGCCGAGAGTCGCAGCGATCGCTCGAGTGAAAACCGCTCGACGGCGTCGCGATCGGTGCCGTGTCCGCTGAATCGCGCGTAGTAATCCGTCTCGGAGAGCGTCCATCCCCTCTCGGCGAGCGCGGCCTGCAGCGCACGACAGTGCAGCGGCTCGGTGTCGGCGAGCACGCCGTCGAAGTCGAAGATGACGGCGGCGATCATCGGGTCAACGCGTGGATCACGTCGTCGTGACGGCGCGCTGTCGCGACAAGCCGCCGGCCGCGGTGACGAGCATCAGCAATCCGATGACGAGAAAGCTCGAGCAGCAGAGACGCACCGGATCGCTCCATGGCCCGTTTCTCAGGAGATAAGGTTGGGGGCTGGCGAAGGGACGAATGTCCACGGGTTTGTCGGGCGGTTTGATTCCGCTCTCGCCCGGAGCCGGAAACCACCGGTGTCGCGAGGGCGGCCAGAGGACAGGCTCGGCCCTGGGCTCGAGCCACAGTTCCGCCAGTTCGAAATCGAAACGGACCGGATTCCAGGCCGGATCCGACTGCAGGCCTTCGAGCGTCGCTTCGGATGCGGTCATCGCAACGACGTGAAGATTGCCGTAGTAAAAGAGCGATCCCAACCCCGAAACGAACAGGCCGGCCGCGGCGAGAATCGCCAGCGGCCATTCTGTCCGCCAGCGCAGAGGCACTCCTCGTCGCGAAGCCGCCAGCAGGACTATCAGCGGAGCCACTGCGGCATGAAGATACCGCGGCCCCCACGTTTCGTCGGCCCAGAAGAACACGAGCGACGATCCAGCGGCCAAACCGAAGAGCGTCAGCATGCTGAAGGCCGTCACGTGCCGCGCGTGGCCCCAGGCGCGCCGCGTGCCGGCGATGGCGGCGACGGTCAGCGGCGCGTACACGAACAGTCCTTTATTGAGAGAGAGCGCCGTCGCCACGAAATTCAAGACGAACGTCGAGGGGCTGTCGACGGCGATGTGTTTGAAGGCCGTCCAGAAGCCGACGCCGTAGTCGCTCGACCGGGCGCGGAAGTGACTGTTGACGAGATAGACACCGCCGATGATGGCGACAGCGCAGGTCGCTTTCGCAGCAAGCGCCAGGACACGTTCGTTGTGCGACGCGCGAGCCCGCGCGGCAAACGTCAGCAACGCAAATCCGACCGCCGGTACAAGGTAGATGCTGTTCGCTTTCACGCTGATGGCCACGCTCGCGCACGCCGCGAGGCCGAGCACGCGAGGCCACGTCGCCGGCGCGTCGTCGCCGAACGCCAGGAAGGCCGTCAGCAGCACGAACAGCGATTGCGTCGTTTCCAGGCCGATGTAGGCATACGGCCACGCCATCGTCGTAAACGCCGTCGCGACGCCGAGAGAAAAGCCCCAGGCGGCGCTGCCGGACAATCGCCTGGCCCAGACGAAGACGATCGTGCACATCCAGGCCGTGGCCAGCATCGGCTCGAGCGATAGCGCCCGGTCGGTGGTCTGCGCCGATCGGTCGAACAGGCGCGCCGCCAGCACGAATGGAACTTCGATGGCGGATTCCAGGAGCCCATGCCGCGGCCACACGAATGGCGGCACCGCGAATTGCAGATGCAAAGCGTGTGTGAACCCGCTCGCGAGCGCGCCGGCGGCTCCGCCGCTTTCCGACGCATAACCCATGCCGCTGATGCTGAGCGGCGACATCGCGATGTACACGAGGCTCACGGCGACGAAGAACCACCAGGCGGATCGCCTCATCGTCGCTTGAGGCCCAACACGCTGAGGAAGAGACTCGCGAAAGTGACCTGACATCCGAGCGTCAACAGCGTGAACGCCGGAAGCACCGTGCGCATCATCTCGAAGGGATCGAGCGCGCCGAACGAACGGCGGTCCCAGACGATCAGCGCGTAGACCGATCCGGCCACGCCGGCCAGCAGTAGCGCGGCGCCGATCGCAAGGCCGACTTCGAGCGTCAAGAAACGGTTCAGCGCGGCCACCCTCGGGTCGGGCGGCAGCAGGCCCTCGCTGATGGCGAACACCTTGGTGAAGCCGGCGAAAGAAACGGCCTGAAATCCGATGAGAATGGCCATGACGGCAAAGAGCAGCGTGTGGACGTCGAATGCGACGCGGCCAATGTGCCGCGGCCCCGGCAGAATCCACACGGCCACCGCCGTCCCCACAATCATCAACAGCAGTCCGGGAATCAGAAACGCCCATCGCGGACTGTAAAGAAGATAGAAGCGCAGATTGCGCCAGCCGTCGCGCCAGCTCCTCATGTGGGGCGGACGGCTGCGTCCGTCGGGCGAAAGGGTGGTGGGCACTTCGGCGATCGGGATTTTATGAAGCGCCGCCTTCACGACCATTTCGCTCGCGAATTCCATTCCCGTCGTCCGCAGGTCGAGCGCCAGCAGGGCGTCTCTGCGAAAGCCGCGCAGACCGCATTGAATGTCGCCGCAGCTGGTCTTGAACCACGCTCGGCTGATTGCGGTCAGCAGGGGATTGCCGAAATATCGATGCAAGTTCGGCATCGCGCCCTTCGCAATGCCGCCCTTGAAGCGATTGCCCATGACCAGGTCGTAGCCCTCGCGCAGTTTCTCGACGTAGGGGCCGAGCGCGCTGAAGTCATAGCTCGCATCGGCATCGCCCATGATCACGAAGCGGCCGCGCGAGGCCTGGATCGCGCCCATCAAGGCGGCGCCATAGCCACGCTGCTCGATCAGCACGACGCGCGCGCCCATCGAGCGCGCGATCTTCGCGGAGTCGTCGGTGCTGCCGTTGTCGCCGATGACGATCTCTCCGGCGATGCGGGAGGCGTCGAGAAATCCCCGGGCTTTCCGGATGCACGACGCCAGTGCTTCCGCCTCGTTGAGGCACGGCATGACAATGGACAGCTCGATCGGGCCGTCCGCCGGATCCGGGGCTTCCATCATCTTCGCCACCTCATGGGTCGCCGGCCCTTGTACACACGGGCGAACCCAATGGACGATAGTACAGAATCACGGCTGAGGCCAATCGCCCGGCCGGGAATGTTGTTCCGGCTCGCGGCGTCAGTCGGCTC
>Ga0070731_10001724_pt1 | contig 22083 bp, 30 predicted proteins | sample Coa_R1_2_FD_66448 | JGI IMG/M metagenome (GOLD analysis project Ga0070731, IMG submission 66448) | Surface soil microbial communities from Centralia Pennsylvania, which are recovering from an underground coalmine fire - Coalmine... | ecosystem: Environmental > Terrestrial > Soil > Unclassified ... | reverse complement strand
TATTTTTTTATAATTATTTTTTTATAATTATTTTTTTATAATTATTTTTTTATAATTATTTTTTTATAATTATTTTTTTATAATTATTTTTTTTATAATTATTTTTTTTATAATTATTTTTTTATAATTTATTTTTTTTATAATTATTTGTCAATATCTAAATCGCCTATCAAATTTTTATATGGATTTTCTTTGGTTTTCAAAAGTTCGTTAAATAATTCGTCAAATTTATTTTCAGGATCGGCCGGATTCGATGTTCCAAAGGTGATTGTTACATTTTTAATAATATTATGGCCTATAAATTGTGCCCATCTTATGTTATTGTTTTGAGTTAATTCAGATACATTTTCGCTCATTTATAATTAAAAATTAAAAACATTTTTTATTTTTGTATTTTTAAAAAAATATTTCAATATTTTTTTATTTTTTTATTCATGAAAAAAAATAAATTCTCGTTTTTAATACGTAAAATCTATTTATAGAAATGTTTGTTTTAATAAAAATTATTTTAGGATATTTATGTTAATATAAATTATTATAAAAATATATGCAAAGTAATAACAATAACGATAGTATCGTCGCAATTACTTCGTTAATTGTACCTATTGGAAATAATTTAACTAATCCATCTACTCAAACAAAAATACCGCATGCTGAATAAAAATTTTGTATTTGGGAATAAATTATATAAAAAACAATTTTTTATATTTAAAAAAAATGATTTAAAGAAAAAAAAATTAAAAATGATTTCCAAAACAGGATCACAATTTTTTGTAAAATGTACAACGAAGATATCATTGAAGGAGACGTAGATCCTATGTTAATTGCGGAAATGTTTCAAAATACAATTTTTGATAAAATAACAGAGAGAGAACGATGTAAACACGTTAATTTAAACGTTCTTCCTGATGGAGTTGAATATTGTGTTTTATGCGGCACATTTACAACAATTCCTGAGGAAAATAACGAAAAAAATAAACTTTTTGATTTTAATTTAATATCAAAAAAATGCAAACACGAAAATAATATCAAAAGTGAGGCAGGGATAAATATGTGTGCCGATTGTGGTAAAGAGATTGATACTTTTGATTCTCAAAGTTGGAATAATCATAATGAAGGTGGAAAATCTAAACGAAAACCTATGAAAAATTCACAAAAAAATATAGGTAATATTTTTCCTGTTGAAATTTTACCAGCTATTATTGAGAGAGTTACTGCAAAATTTAACGTTGTTATCGCAGTTAACGAAAATAAATTATTTCGTGGAAAAGGTAGAAAAGGTATAATAGGTGCGTGCTTATTTTACGTATATCAAGATGTTGGAGAATTTAGAACACTTGCACATATCAAGGATTTATTGGGATTATCACAAAAAGACATGTCTAATGGTTTAACACAATATTATATCGCATATCCTGAGGACAGAACGCGATATATTTCCTCAGAAAAATTAATTCCATGGATTATGAAATTAAATGGAATTGAACAATTTCATTACCCTAAAATCATGGCAATTTCAGAATACATGTCATCAAGTTCAGAATTAATTGAGAGAAGTAATCCTCAATCTGTCGCTGCATCTATCGTCTATCTTTATTTATGTTTATACCCTAAATATAAAGAAAAATATGGATTAACAAAGACAGTTTTTGCTAATAAATCGAGTTTATCAGATATTACAATTTCTAAACTTGTGACAAATATGGCGATAATGTCAAATATAACGGCTATTGAATGGAAAAAAACGATAAATACGTAAAATAAAATATTTATTTTGCTTTTAAAAAAATATTATTAATATTGCTTAATTATTTATTTTTACTCATTATTAATGAGTAAAAATTTTAATTCCAAATATTTTTTAAATAATTTCTATTAATCTGTTAGAGTAAATAATTTCTGGAATAAGATTTTTTATGCATATTATATTTCTACTTGTTTGTTTATAAGGATAATTTGATGTTATATTTATTTCTTCGCTTGGATTTGTCAATATTATTTTAACTGGACTTCCAGATTTAATTTTCTTAACTAAATTTGTTGTAATCTCTTTTATTTTAGCTTCTTTTTCTGGATAATATAACGTGTGATAATCAAATAAAATTCCATTAAATATGAGATAATAAATAGTTATTTGTTCATTATAAGGCTGAACATGCACTAAATTTAAATTTTCTCCTGGATAAGATATATATTCATCTTCGTTATTTCTATTAATATATATTTGTTTTGTATCTTCAGGATAATCAATAATTAATAGTGCTTTTTCTGCATATGTCAATGCAACTTTTAATTTAGAGGTTTTAAAAGTTATTCCTGGATCTTTCAAATATTCAGGTTTAAATTCCACTAACCCTCGATATAATCTGACGCCTGTTAAAGAGGGCAATTGATCCAAAGTAGAGACAATATTATCAAATAATTTAACCTCTGATTCTGATAAATGGCACACCCTGATAGAATCATTGACTTGGTCTATCTCTGTTTCCAAACTAGGATATTCGTTAAATAACTGGTCTAACATTTAATGCAGTAAAAATAAAAAGTTTTAAAAAAATATAAAAATGAAATTTTTTTTTAAAATTTTAATTATATTAGAGGAATTAGGAAATAATTGTCGTAGTTTTGGCTAACATTGTGAATGAATTTGCAAGATTAGGAATTTGATTTTTTGAAAAAATTAACATAAATTTGTTCTATTTGAAAAAAATGATAAATAAAAATGATTTTTTTTTAAATTTTTTTGAAAATAATTATTTTTGATGAGTTACTATCAATTTTCGAGGGAAGATTTAAAGTTAGCTGTCGATACAGAATTGTTTTTAAGATGCGAGAGCGAATTTACTAGATTGTGGCCAAAAGAACGTCCTTTGGCGAGAAATAATCCGCTAAAAGATAGATATGATTATGAATTTTGGTCTTACATTGGATGTTGTGAAAGAGTAGCAATATTAATAACTTATCCTATGGTTAAATTATTATATCCAGACTTAAAAATTAAACTTTTAATAACTGAAGGCCATGCAGCAATAGTTACTGATAATTTTTTATTTGATTATAGGTGTATAAATGAAAGAAGTAGAGATTTAAATCAACCCCTAATATTTGACCCAATTTCATTAACGTTAAATTGTTCTAGATCGTGGATATTCGATAATATACAGGAATATGGGCAATTAATAGATGAGGAAAATATTGCTGAATGGTATACATGCGAAGTATTTGCAGGAATATATGATCAATCATGTGATTTAATCGCTGATTTTTTGTAAATAAATTAAAAATATAGAACAAGTCATTAATTCGCGGATAAGTCTATTTATTATAGAACAAATTATGAATTTGAGAATTAAAAATTATTCACAAATAAGCGTTTTATATTCTAATAAGTGCCGGTAATTTGAGAATAAGTATTATTTATTAAGGAATAAATTTATTTTTTGCAGATAACGCCACTTATTTCCTAATTCCTCTAATATAAAAATAAAATTTTAAAAAATAAAAATGAAATAAAAAAATATTAAATCTTTAATTTTTATGAATTAAGAATGAATAATAAAGATATTTGTCACAAATGCAAACAACATAATTGTAAATTATTTTGGTGTTCTGTTTGTAAATCTACGAAATATTGTTCAAAAGAATGTCAACGAAGCGATTGGGCAGATCATAAAACTAAATGTTCAAATAATGAAGGAAACACAAAAAAATACGCTAAATTTATACAAAATTTATGTCAAAATAATCAAAAATTTTTAACTTTTGTTATGGCCTATGCATACCATTTTATAGTAAAATATCCTAAAACTATTAAAAATAATAAAAAATATATTTTAATAGAGATAAAAGATACCGAAATAGAGGATAAACATTCGCTTCATCATTGTACAATAAAATGTATGGACCCGGAAGATAATCCAGATGGATATAATTCTGATGATTTTAAGTTAATACCTAACATCTTAAATTTAGATATTAGATACTTATTTACGCTCAACAACGAAGATAAACAATTTAAAGTTACATCTGGTATAAATAAAGATGATTGCATTTCAGCCTATAATATGATGAAAGATATTGTTCAAGTTAATGCTGATATTAATGGATGTGAATTATATGTGGATGATAAAGATACAATTTTGTTTGAATAATTTAAAATAAATAATTTTTTAATATTATTTTTTCACTTAAATTAGTGAAAAAATACATATCATGGCTCAATAAATTTTAAATAATGATTCGGGTTTTGGATTTAATGGCGCTTCTACTTTTAAAGTAATAGTTTTAACGTTCATATTTACTTCATTAACGAAATTCAAACTTTAGTTTGAATTTCGTTGAACTCATGTTTAATATCACTTGAAATCGTTTTATTAATTAATTTATATGAAGTTGTAATATCCAAAAAACATTCTTCGTTAAATCCCTCTTGTATAAATAATATTTCATAGACGGAACTTTTTTCAATTCTCGTAAGTATAACTTGAGATGATAATATTTCTTCATCTCCCCACCAGTAATTATACATATTATTTTTCGATATTAAATATATTTTTTATCAGTAAATATTTCAATTTTAACTATTATTTTTCACTCATCTAAGTGAAAAATATGTAAATAAAAAAAAATTCTATTATTTTTTTATGTTTTATTTTTTTCTATAAGCTCAATCTGTTGAGTATCTTTTAAATAAACGCTAATAGTCCCTGAATCATGGGAGGCATTTACACTTACTTTTAATGGAAAACTATCGAATAACGGTGCGAAAAATTCCATTTGTTCACACAATCCTGGTAATTTAACTAAAGGTGAAAATAAATTAACGTTAAATTGTTTTTGATATACTTTTGGATAATTTTCACTCTGCGATTTTTCAGAGCTCTCTTCGTCTTCCTCGCTTTCACTATCTTTATTTTTTTTATCATCACTCTCCTCACTGGTGCTATCATTTAGCGTAATTTTTTTACAATTTTCCGCATCATCATCTTCCTCTTCATCATCTGATTCAGGGGTCATTGTTAAAGCGCCAACCTCTAAGCATAATCCCGTCATTCCATTGCTCTCTGTTGAAAAACGTATATAATTATTTTTTTGAATGGTAACAATAATGGTAGTTTTACACATACTTATCATTTTTTTTATTTTTTGAAAATCGGGGGCCTTTATAATCATCGGACTACTATAAGCATTTTTTTTATTTCCGTTAATATCATCGTAAGTATCTGGTAATTTAGGGCTTATAAAATCAACATATTGAATATTTAATCTAACAGTCTCTGTTCTCGTGCCCAAATTTGACGAATTTTGAGATGAATTAGGTTGAATAATTATATTTAACCATGTTTTTTCAGCCTCACTTATATAAAAAACGAGAGAATCTTTTTTTTTCACATTTTTAATTAATTTTTGTAGAGATTTTATGTTTAAACTAATATTCTTATCGGATGTACATTTATAATTTCCAACGCCATTAAATTTACTTTTTGGCCAATTAATATCCCACATTGTATAAGCATTCTCAAGTTTTTCGTTATCATCGGCGATGCGAATAAAAATTCCTTTTTTTGTTAACATTAAGGTAATTCTATTTAAATTTGTTGCTAAAACATCAAACGTTACTTTTGGAATATAACCTTTAGGAAAATTAGCATAAAATATACATTTTTTTTGAGATATCATTTTTTAAAAAATAAAATAATATTTTTTTATATTTTTTTTTGTTTGGAAATAAAATTAGTTTTAAAATAAAATTTTTTGAACTTTTTATTAAAAATATTAAATTTCGAAATGTTTTGGTATTGTATTTAAAATATTTTTTAGAAAAAAATTATTTTTTCACGCTTTTAATGTGAAAAAATAATACAATTTAATTAACTATCTAAATTGATGCAACATTTTTAACTTTATTTCTTATATTTTTAAATAGCTCTTCTCTTTTTTCTTCTGTAGTTATTCCATTATAAATTGGCTGCGCCTCTTCAAGAATTGAATTATACGAAGATTGTTCATCATTTAATTGATAATATAATTCGACTTTTTTATCAAATTCCTTACTTCTTTCATAATTTTCTGTCATACTTAATTTTGAATCATATTTGTATTTAGCCATTGGATCATAATCTTCGTCAAAGGTAATAAGGCCAATTTTATTTGTTAATTTTTTGTAATGTTTTTCGACAGGAACCACCAATTCATCGAGGATTTTATTTATAAAATTTGAATCAGGATCTAATTTCCAATCTACAGGATTTTTACGAGTAAGCAAATTATTTTCATTCTCTTTGAGAATGAAAATATTTACTCACAAACACACCAAAGGTGTGTTTGTGAGTGACAATTATTTCTCGAAACGTCTGTACAAGCATAATTATGTTCAATTAAATCCTCATTATCCTCACTCTTTTTCATAATAATTCCCTCAATAAATTCTAACAAACCAGCTTCACCTTTGCAAAATAAATCATAGGTATAATTATCTTTCGCATGTTTTTTAACTAGTCCGATAGATAATGGTTCGATGGTCGTTGTTAAAACATTTTTAATTTTATTATTTTTAACATAATTTGTGTTTGTAGTGGTAATATTTTGTTGAGGTTTAGCTTTCCCAATTCCTTCGATAATTCCTTCTTCTTTAGCGACTCTTATTTCTAATTCTTTAATATATTCTTCTAGTTCCTTAATAGTTATATTTTGTTCTTCAAGAGATTTATCACGTTCTTCAATGATTGATTCTAATTTTTTAATAATTTCAACATTTTTAAAATTTTCAATATTAAATTCTTCTGTAAGTTTTTTGATTTCCGAATCATGTAAAATTTTAACTTGTTGAGATGTTTTGTTTTTACATATACTTGAATGTCTGAGTAAATTTGATTTTGTGCTGAATTTGGAAAGACAAAATTCGCATTTAATTATTTGAGTAGGATCATCTTTTTCTTCTAAATCTTTTTCTTTTAGCTCTCTTTGTTTTAAACAATATTTAGCAGTTTCAGTATGCGTTTTTAAATAAGTTTTTGTTGAAAATCTTTTACTACACCATTGACATTCATATTGTTTATCTTTAGCTACTAATTTCGGTTTAGATTCTAGCGCGACTTGTTTTTTATTCTGCATTTTTGTAAGCTATTTTGTTATAAGACTTTATTCTTTTAAGTATTTTTTTTTAAATCTTAAATTGGAAAAATAAAATCTCAAATTGAAAAAATAAATCTCAAATTGGAAAATAAAATCTCAAATTGAAAAAATAAATCTCAAATTGGAAAAATACAATCTCAAATTGGAAAATAATCAAAATTAACGTAAAAATAATAACGTAAATTTACGTATATTTAAACGAGATTTTAAGCGAGAAAAGTAACATAAATTCTACGTTTAATTTTTCTCGCTTAAAATAATAACGAGAAAATATTTACACAAATACTTCGCTTATTTCCATTAATAATTAACGAAAATTTTAATATAAATTTTGTGTTAATATTTTCTCGCTTATTTTTTTAGATGAGAAAATAATAACGTTATCAACTTGAATATTTTTCACCAAACATCAATATGAAAATTCCCATTAATTTTTAATATGGTTTAATGGAGACTTTTTTTTATTTTTTTAAAATCTCAAAAATCTTAAATTTTTTGTCCACACACACAAAAAAGTTGTGTGTGTGGACTCCAGATTTTGAAATTCTGAACAATTAAAAATTTGTTATTTTTTATTCGTTTAATATTTTAATTTTGTGTCTTAAAACGAAAAATAAATATATTTTTAACGAGTATTAAATTAAACTTTTAATTATCTTTTGATCAGAAAATTTAGCGTAAAATGATAAAAACAAAATTTGTATTTTTTAATAAAAAATAAAGGAAAAAATATTATTACATTAGAGCAATTAGAAAATAAGTGATACTATCTCTTTAAAAATTATTTGTCTTCTAATAATTATATTTTATTTCATAATAAATAAGTGGTATTTTCTGATAAATTACTTATTCTAAAATAATTTTTTGTTCTGAAAAAAATTAGTTGTTCTCTAATAATTATACTTATTCGTAAATAAATTATTTGTTTATTATTTTCAAAGTTGAAATTAAAAATTGAAATTTTATTTTGAAAATAAATTTTATTTTGATTGAAACTGGAATAGTGATAATAAATGGAAAATTATTCAAAAGTTGTTAGTGAAAAAGAATTTCTTTTTACATTATTAGCTAGCAGAGAAGAAATATGCCCTCTAGTAATTTCATGGAAACGGCAATTAAATAAATATGTGATTGAATTAGAAAAATATCCATCAACTCTTATCAAAGAATCGAATTGGGATATCTACAAAAATTCAGCAGTGGCTCTGGTTGAAAAATTACATTTACTCGGAATTTTTCACTCGGATATAACTGAAGAAAATTTTGTAGTTAATCCAGAAACAAAAGTAATAAAATTGATTGATTTTGGCCTTTCCTGTTGGATCGATGAAATAACTGAAGAACAACTAACTAATACTTACATGACAAAAGCAAATTCAGTATCAGAATTATTAACAGTGGAAGTGAAAGAAGTAGAATGGTTATGCGAACAATCGTAAATTAATAAATAATTTTAAATAATTTTTATTCTAATTATTAGAATAAAAATATCACGTTTTAGTGAGCAATTGATTGACACTATGGAAGAACGGAAACCAATTTCAACGAAAGATATTCCATTTAGAACGCTTGTCGAACTTTTAGACGCATTAGAACATTTAAGAGATAAACTTGAAAAATTAGGACGAGTTAAAAGAGGAGCATTAGAATGCGATTCCAAAAACAAGGTTTGGAAGGCAGTCACTTCATTTGTGGTATATATCAGCAATTGCATCCGCGATGAAAAACTCGAATTACTTATCGAAAATATGGTTTTAATAGCTACTATTATAAGAGATGCTTCGTCTTCAGATAATGGAGGTTACACCAAAATAGAGAAAAATGTAGCCATGTTATTCTATCAAATTGGATTTATTAAAGGTATATAATTTAAGTTTTTTTTATTAACATTTTAAGGCTATATTTTTATGTTGTATGAAACATGCCGTACCAACGAACAGTTAATATTTACCAAAGGCCCTGATAAAGATGACGACGAAGCTGACGATAATTATTCAAAGAATTTAATTAGCGTAGAAACTAGATTGCTTAATGTTAAATTATAATATTTTTGTGTTTATAAATAAATGATTTATTCTCTAATTAATGACTTGCCCGCAGATAAAAGTTTTAATTTTGAAATAATTATAATTGTTTTCGTAATAATAACTTGTTTCAAGAAAATATCACTTATTTCCTAATTGCTCTAATGTAAACTATTTTTTGTTGAAATAAAATTTTTATTTTCTTCATTAAATTAATGAAGAAACTATTTTAATTTTTTAATTAAAATTTTTATTTTAATTATTTTTTATTTTATTTTTTTTGATTTATTTTTTAGTTGTAGTTGTACTGGTAGTGCTCTCATTATTTATCGTGTTATCTCTACTTTCGTTACTCGTTGGTTTTCTTTCAGAGCTTTTACCTATAGCCTCTGGTAAAGGAGGTGGGAATTTTGCTAATAAATCTTCTAAAGTTAACGATTCATATTCTTCAAATTGCGTCTCTCCTGGGATAAAAACGGGTAAAGATGTTTTTTTTCGTTCAGCATTATAAGTATCGATCCATTCATTAGTATAATTAGGGTGATCTCTCTCTAATCTTTTAACAATAATACGTTGTTCACCTATTTTACTTTCTAATTCTTTTAATTTTGCGACCTGAATCTGATAAGTTTCGTGTAATTTCATCTCTGTAACTCTTTTCATTGTATAAAAATTAATAGATTCACAATCGTCATAAATATCTGAGCCTTTTATCAATCTCTCTTCTGCATCTTTAATTTCATTAGCGATTCTTCTAGTCTCTGCCTCTCTTTGTTTTGCAATTTCATCTCTCAAATGAGTCTCTTTTTCACTTTCTTGAACATCATATAACTCTTTTACAACAGAATCATTTTCAGTAATAGGTACCCAAGTTCCCACTTCTGCAATTCTAACTTGAAATTTTGAATCTACATCTCTAACGATACGATAGGCATCTTTACGGGATACAATTTCTGATTCAAAATTTCCTCTTAATTTCATGTATCCATATATAGGTTTACCACGAAATATACGAGGAATATCAAATAACATAAAAGAAACATTACCGAATCTTTGAGAAGATATTGGTGGATCGATCATTTGTCTAACTACCTGAGGGTAGGTAAAAACTTGTTGTTCTACGGCAATTTCTAACTCTTTATCTGTTAAAGGCATGTGTTCAGGTTTAAAATAATCTGGTATAGTCATTTGTTTTTTTTCCGCCATTTTTACTTTTTTATTAATTTTTTCATCACTTTAATATAAAAATAAATTTATGAATAATTATTTATCTTTCACAAATTTTTATTTTGACTGGTAAAGTGATGGAAAATAATAAATCTTTTGGCGATATCTCGTTTATTTTTGGGCAGTAATTATTGCCCAAAAATATTTCTTTTACGAGATAAAAACACATTTAAACCCCATTGATTATATATCGTCGAATTGGTTATTAATATTATTTTTAAATATTTACGTACCTGCTCTATTGAAAAATGAATATTATCATTTAAATTCTTAACTCCTAAACCATTACTTTTAATAGTTAATACGAATGTTTTAAATTTTAAAGAATATTTCAAATACATCATAGGTTTGTAATAATCACTCAGATAAAAATTTGTGTTAAATATCTGTAACTTTTCTAATTTTTCGTTATTAATAAAAAGATAAAAAAATATTTCCCCTATATAATTGCCTATATCTCCCTTTGCAAAATACTGAAATAAAAATAGATTGTAATATTTATTTTTAAAAAAATTTTGTTGCAATTCAAAAATATTTTTTTTCGTACAATCTACGACAACGTATTTAAATCCATCGGATAACGTCGTTAAACTTTTGAGTATAAAATCAATGTCCGAATCTCTGTTTTTTTCGGAATTAAATGTACAAATCATTTTTATAACTAAAAAGTTATAAAAATAAAATATTTTAGTTTATTGAATTTTTTTTAAAGAATTTAAATATTGTTCAAGCAAATCGTTTCTGCATAAAAACAGATCCATACCAAATTGATTATATATCGCTGAATCGGTTATTAATATAATTTTTAAATATTTATATATTTGTTCTATTGAAAAATGTATATGAACGGATGGTTGCAATTCTAAACCGCCATAACTTGCAATATTTAATACGAATGTTTTTAATTCTGAAAAATAACTCAAAACGATCGCTGTTTTATAATAATCATTTAAACAAAATTTAGCATCAAATATGTACATTTTTTCTAATTTTTCGTTATTAATAAAAAGATTAAAAAATATTTTTCCTATATAAATACCGACATCTTCCGAATATTCTTTCACAAAATTCAGAAATAAAAGTAGATTATAATATTTGTTTTTAAAAAAATTTTGTTGCAATTCATAAATATTTCTCTCTGTACACTCTATAGAAATATATTTAAACCCTGTGAATGCTGTTGTTAATCTTTTAATTACATAATCTATATTGTAATCAAGAGAACTCTTAGTCATAATGAAAATATTGTTTTAAATTACATTTTTCACATTTTTAAATGTGAAAAATAATTTTAATTCACTTAATTTTTAATTTATTGAAATTTTAGATTATTTAAAAAATACTACATGTTTAAATTATTCCAGTACAAAGACAATTTTCATATATTTCATTGCAAATACCGCATTTAATATTTTGATCGATTTTGAATTCGCAAGAACTTTTAATTTCAGAACAATCTTCTGATTCAGGAGAATTATCAATTTCTAAAATTTTTTTAAATTCGGAAAAAAATTCGGGATTAAAGATACTTTCTAATTCAGAATAATCTTCTAATTCAATGGGATCTTTAATTTCAAAAAATTTTTTAGATTCGCAAGAATTTTTAGCTTCTTTTACAACAAAATCATAATTAATATCTTGAATTAATTCTGTGGGTATCAACCATGAAGTATAATATATTCTTGATCCATCTTCGGGTTCATATGATATGCTTTTTACCAAATCTAATTTTTCGTTCATATTTTTCTTTCTCGTAAAAGACACGTGATATTCTTCATCTTCGCTTTCGTATAATGTTTTTTTAACCCATTTTGATTTTTTTTCTTCTTTATATTTTTTTCTTATAAAAGACATTTTTGTACCGATATTCTTTATTAATGCATATTCTGTTTCCATGTGTTCTTCGTTACAACGCAAATATTTACAACGACCTTGTGAACTATGATTTTCATTTTTCATCTCTTTAAAAAATTGTTGCCCGCATTCTTCAAGAGTTCCACAAAATAAAGAATTTACATTCTCAACTAATACGCTGAAATCTCCCCATTCGATCTCTGCAAAAGGTCCCAGTAAAAAATATTTCGATTTTTCCATTTACTCAAAATTTTTTGCAAAAATTTTTCTCAAATTTTTAATTTTCTCGTAAAAATATGGAAAGTTTTTATTAAATATTTCAATTTTTTACGTTAGAAATATTTTATTTTTTTAATACATACCCTATTTCTAAAATATCTTGGTACAATATGTCATATATTATTACACCGACATTTAAAATAATTTTTAAATATTTATATGCTTCTTCAAATGATAATGAAACATAATTTTCTGATGGGTCACCCATAGTATAACATTCGATATTGAGTATAAATCCGTTATTGATAGAAAAGTTCAACTTCATTTGCGGAGCTGGATCACCAAAATAATCAACCTCATTCGCAACAGAGTCACCTATATAAGTTAAAGCGATCTCATTTGCTTTTTCCAATTCCTTATTATTAATAAAAAAATTAAAAAATATTTTTGAAATATAAATAACTAAATCTTCTGGTAATATTTCTTTTATAAAAATAAATTATTTTTGAGATTTGAAAAATCTCAAAAATAAAATGTAATTTAATGAAATATAAAAAAATTAAAATAATTATTGTTAAAAAATATTTGTTTCAAATCATCATAAATATTTCTGGAAAATTCTACTGCAACGCCCCAATCATCAGGAAATTTATTATCGATTAAACCTGTCATAATATAATTTATTTTACCATCTAATAAATTCCTACTTTCCATATTTTTATGAAAATATGGAAAAATTAATAAATATATTTCATTTTTATTTCAAAATTTTTCATTTTTCATGTGCCCAACTTCAAAAATATCCCAGGATAATATATCATATATTCTTACGCCCAGATTCAAAATAATTTTTAAATATTTATATGTTTCCTCCGACGATAATGAAGCATGATTTTCAATTATATTTCGACTAGAAGTGTAACATTCAGCGTTAAGAACAAATCCTTTATTAGCGCAAAAGTTTAAGTTCATTTGTGGAATGCAACCGTTAAAATAATCTAAAGCTGCCTCATTTGCCTCTTGTAACCTTTGATTATCAATAAATAAATTATAAAACATTTTTGCGATATAAATAACTAAATCTTCCGGCAATATTTCTTTTATAAAAATGTTAAAATAAAAAATATTAAGACAATTATTGTTAAAAAAAATTCGTTCCAATTCATCGTAAATTTTTTCAGAAAATCGCACTGCGACGCCCCAACCACCAGGAAATTTATTATTAATTAATCCTTCCATAATATTATTTATTTTATCATCAAATTTACAAATCATACTAAAATTATTAAAAAAGATAGGAATATTAACTATTATTTCATTTTTTTATAGTTATTAAACTTTAGTTTTATTTTTTTCAAACCCATTCGAAATTAATGCTGTAATCGAATTTACAATATCTTCATCTTTACCCTTTCTAAACCCATTTAAAATTGATTTCATAGTCAAATCTACAATACCATCTTTCGAAAAATAAGTCTTATTGATCAAATCAATATCCATAGTAAAATTTAAATTTTTGATATTCGCATTTAAAATAATATATAAAAATTTATATGTTTCATCTGACGATAATGACACACAATTTTCTAATATGCTAGGAAAAGAAAGATATACTCCGATATCGAGTCCAAATTTATTATCTTTTGGATGATATTTTAATTCCATTTCCGGTCTTCCCCTTTTAAATTTGCCTATATGATAATCAATAAGAATGCTTTCAGTAATTTCTTCTAACTTTTTATTGTTGATAAATAAATTGAAAAATATGTTTGCAATATAAATAGTTATATCTTCGGGTAATATTTGTTTTATAAAATATTTGAGCAATAAAAAATTAAAATTGCTACCATTGTTGAAAAAATTTTGTTGTAGTTCATCATAAACCTCTTCAGAAAAATATAGACTAACGTGATTTGTTGGACATTTATTTTCAATTAATTTTTCCATAATATGATTAATTTTATTGTCGTCAAACATTGCGATAAAAGTTAGAGATTTAAATTTTTAGATTTTGATTTTTCTGCTTTAGTAGAAAAATTTAACTTTTTAAAGGTGGTATATTTATTTTTTTATCTTTTAAATTACATTTATTTTTCTGTTTTAAAACAGAAAAATATTCTTTTATTTTACTCAAAATTTTTTGCAAAAATTTTTCTTAAATTTTTAATTAATTAAGAATCTTCATTCTCTTCATTAGAAACTTCGTTACTAGATAAATTTTCACTTTCATCAGATTTTTTCTCCTCGTCATAATGGATAATTACCTGTGGAGATTCCCAACATTTTTCAATATATTCAATATTCAAAATTATATTTTCTCTCGCTACAAATTCACGAATTTTTTGTATATCAGGCCTTCCATTATAAGGTTTTATTTTCACTAATTCTTCCATCTCTTTTGTTGTTGGAGTTGAAAATAACTCTCTACATCTTTCATAATTTAAAGGGGTTAAATCTGTTATATATTCTTGCATATTTTCAATTCTTCTGCATTTATCTATCAATGTCATTGCAGATTTCTGCCCTCTTACAGATACTGCTTTTTTTCTTTTTTTCTCATCCGGTGGAAAACCAAATACTTTTCCATGTTTATTATAATCACACCCCAATAAAATGCACAAATCTCTAAATTCAAAAATATCGTAACCTAATTTTTCAAGTAGATAAGGTGTATAAATACCGTAGACTTTTTCATCAGCAAGTTTATAATCTTTAAAAGCAATCATCCAAGTGCAATTTAAAGCTAAACAGTCAGTATCTTCGCTTAAAACTCCGTCTACATAATTATATATAGATAAATATGAACACAGAGCCTCCGCCTCTCCATTTGCTTGAAAACATGGAATACCCATCATATTAACAATTTCCCATGCTTTTTCTCGTTGAGAATCTGTAATTGGTGATGTTTGTATCTCTAATCTACCTATTAATTCGTTTAAAGCATCGTAAACGTCGGTACATTCATGAAATTTAATGGGTCTTTTTAATCTAGAACCTAGCAGCGCCTTGCATTCTTCTTGTATATTATCTGGTAAAATAATATCTTTAGGAATATAATTTTTTATAATTAAATCTCTAATCTCAGTAGCTCTTTTTAATCTACGTTTTGCCTTTTCCGCTCCCTCTATGCGAGATTGTTGTTCTATATATTTTTCTTTCGGAACATTTACTCCGTCAAATACGCATATCATTTTAATTCCATGTTTTTTTAACGTACATAAAAATATGAAAAATGTATTTATCCAATAAATAGGACCTGCAGATTTAATATATTTATTTAAAAAGATGGATATATCGACAGCAAAAGAATGACCTCTCCATTCATTTAATGAAAATTTAACTAATAATTCCGGTGCATATTCTTTAATTATTTTAAAAAGATTTTTAATTCCCATAAATTTATTTTATATTTTTAAATATTTTCGTTAAATTTAATTAAAAAATAAAATTGTTAATCTCAATTTTATTAATTTTTTTATGATATTTTTATTTAAAAATATTTAATTATTGGAATAAAAGATGGAAATGGATCTACTCGAAGAAAAAGAAAATAAAAAATTTGATATTGTTGACGTATATGTCGTTAAAAAATGGACAAAATTAAGTCATGAAACAAAATTTTCAAATTTTTGTTTTCTTGAAAAGGAGCTTGCTGAAAATTTTATACATGAACACAACTTAAATTATAAAACCAAAAATTACCCAAAAATCGGCATATATCCAGATATCAAATTTAAAAAAGCAATTACTTTTGATGAAGGAAAAACCGTTCATATATTACCTGATGCTGAAACTATAATGACATGAAATTATTCTCATTGCTAAAATATTTTTTCTTGGAATTTCAAGAAAAAATGTTACAAATTATTAAATGCGTTTAATAAGCGCGTGGATAAGCTGGCCACCCCTAATTTATAATTTTTGAATTTTATATTTGGTATTTTTTGTTGCATTCAATTCTATAACTTTTTTGTTTCTAGCCTGTATCGCTTCTAATTCAGTTTTAAATTTTTTATTAAATTCATTTTTTCCGTTTAATCTTATTATGGCTACCCATCTATCTCTGCTTTTAATATAACTTATACCCACATACTTTGATGTCATTTTTTTGGAGCCTTTGTCTCTATTTTGGTTATTTTCATTTATCGTAACAATTCTCAAATTTGATTTTTGATTATTTAAGGTATTTCCGTCTTTATGATCAACTTTTTTAGTAGGATCTGTACAATTAGTTAAAAACCTTGACAAACAAACGGTTTTTCCATTTACGTAACCTTTAACATAAATTCCTTCACTCAAATTCCATGAATATTGCATTAATTCATAATAATTTTCATCTTCGATTGTTGTTTCTGCGATTTTTTCTTTATTTTTTCCTCTGCCTTTAAATAATTCAATTATTGCTAACCCATCAGAATTCCTTTTAATAGGTGTACGCAACCTATCATGTTCTTTCGCTACTTCATTTCTATTAAGACGATCATTTCGAGCTTTTAATGCATCTTCGATAGTATTATAACCGTAATAATGTTCATTGTTTATGGAATAAAAATATTTATTTTTTTTAATATAAATTCCTTTGGGTAAATTCGTACTTTTCTTTAAATTTTCTTTTAAAATAAAACCTTCTGGTTTTTCCACATTATTTAATTTTTGAAATTTTTCTAATCCGAATTTCTTGATTAATAAGTCGTAATGATATGCAGCATGCAATTCGTTATCGTATCTAAATCTATAACTACTAGTGTGTTTTAATGAACATACCCATTTATTGTCATTTTTTGAAAAATATACTCCAAAATATCGACTCGTTGCATTTTTAGTTTTTAATCTATTTTTTGAATTATCTTCAAAATTTGCCTCTCTAAGATTATTTAGTCTGTTATCCAAAGGATTATTATTAATATGATCAATAAGAATATTGCTGTTTCCCGGTTGTTCTTTGTCTTTGTAATAAATATAACGATGTAGACTAAATGATTTTTTAGCTTTATCTACAAAAATATGTAATTTAACATAATCTCCCATTAAACATACTTTACCTTCATTATCAATAATATGATGATAAATATTTTCATCTACGATTGTTTTTCCGACTACTTTCCCAGCTCTATTCTTTAATTCAAGAATATAATCTTCGCTTTGTTTGAGTGTTAATTTTAATTCTTCCTTTTGTTTTCTTTTTTCTAATTTTTGTAAATTTTCTGCATGTATTTTCGTAGTAGGGTGTCTATCAGATAAGTATTTATTTTTAAATACTGTGCCACAAATATCGCATTTATCAATAAATTTTTGTATAGACATATCTGTTGAAGATAAATAATATTTGCTTTAATATAAAATTATTTTTGGCTTTTTAGAGCCAAAAATAAAATGTAATTTAATATAAAATTATTTTTGGCTTTTTAGAGCCAAAAATAAAATGTAATTTAATAGTATTTGAATTTTATACTTTTTAGTAAGCTCTAGGATACATTGGCCACCCGGATGTAAAATTCCAAGGTTGATAAAAAGTACCGTAAATTGTTCCATTTGAACGAGGGTATAGATCGTTATACATTTTTTTTCTATTTGACCAAATTGGATCTTTATAACCTTCGACAGTTTTAGGTCTATATATCATAAATGCAATAATTATTATAACTAAAATTATAAGCACGATAGAAACCAATAATTGACTCTGTTTTATGGTAAACATTTAAAATAAAATATTATTTTATTAAATAAGCAAAATTAAATAAATAATATTTTTGTCACCATTCTGGAAATATTTTTAATACATTTTCTGACGGAGTTTGTAACTCTGTATACGAAAAATTTCCCGAATTTGTTATATGTATTTTCGTATCGGGATTATATTCAAATAAATTAGATAAACATTCAATAAAATAATTTTTAGTTGTCTCAATTTTCCATGTAAAGTTTTCCTCATTTTCAAAATCTTCATCTATTTCTGCCCTAAATATAAAAACGTAATGAAATTTATCCCAAAAAATGATTTTAAATATAATTTCCATATTGTAATCTTTGTAGGGTAATTCTTTTAATTTATTTGCGAGTAAAGGTGATATCTTTTCGAGATACCAAATATGATTTAACGATATATTTAGTGAATAAGAATACGATCCTGCGTTTTTATTTTTAGATCGAATTTTTATATCTTTTTCCATTATAGAAATTACTTTACTCGCTAAATGTTCATTTAAAATTTTGTAATTTTGAGTAAAATAATTGTATATTTTTTGAGAATCGATATGTTTTTTGTCATAAATAAACTGAGACATTTTACTTTTGTCGAGTGATAAAAATATTTAAAAAATGAAAATTTTTTTCATTTTTATTACAACAATAATTTTCGTATGACGTACTTGATATCTGGTATAAATTCATTACACAAATAATCTATAATAAAATATCTGAAAAATGTGCCATATAACACGTAATATTGATTATATTCCCACTTACCATTTGTTAATCTAAAACAAAAATAACCAAATCTTTTTGTTTCCATAATAATCTCTATTTTTAGCTTACATTTCTCACAACACACAATAGATATATTTTCGCAATTAATCTCCGTACATAAAGTATAAGCGCAACAAAGATTACAAATATCAAAAATGGAACAATTAAGTCTAAGAGAAAATGTGTTAAACATCAATTTTAATATAGTATTTTGAACTATATTTTTGGTATAATTATCATTAACAAAATCGTTACTTTCTTTATAAACATCATAATTTAGTTCATATTTACACTTATTTTGATAATAGTGGCTAGCTAAAACACCCTTAATATTGGATGAAAAAGAGTAATAACAGGAACTACATATTAATGCGAAATTATATTGCATAAAATTATATATTTTAGAATGATTATCGCTAACGTACCTGGAGTTATATCGATCGCATTCTCTATCACATAATTTACATATAAATTTAATTCCTACTGAATGACATTTAACACATATATCAGTGAAATTACTTCCTATCGATACGAATTTGTTAAACGGAGTTCGACGAAATTCAAACCTTTGGTTTGAATTTTTGTTATATAAATCCGACGATATATTCGGTTTACATATTTTTTTTACTTTTAAACATTTTTTGCATTGTTTAAATGGTATTTCAATATACAATTTAGAACATTTATTACACATGCCATTATTTAGATTGGATATTCTAAAGCAATATTTACATGCTAAGCGTTCGTTACATTGAGGACATTCACATTTACCTCCCACCCAAAAACCACATTTTGGACAATATACCATATTTATATATTTTTATATTATAAAAATAAATTTTTCCAAACTTTTAAGTTCGGAAAAAATACAATTTAAAAATTATTTATTTTTCATTTTTCAGAATTAAAAAAAAATATTTTTACCGACGGATTTTTAAAAAAAATAAAAATGATATTTTTTCCAATTTTTATTTTTTTTAATCGGATCTATCCACTACATTAAAAATATGGATCACAAATTAATTTTATCCGAATTTGACCCATTTTTAATTACAAACCTCCCAACTACAAACTATGTCGCGTTAAGAATGATTAGAGTATTTGGATACGGTAATCAATCACATTTATGTAAAATAAAAATACATGCTGATAAAAGTAATGAAAGACTTGCATTTTTTATCAAACAAATGAGTAAATATAACACAAAAAATGATTTATTGTCCCAATCAGAATGTGAAAGTTGGTTGTGTTTTATATGTTACAAAACTAAAAATATGAATTATCATGACAATGGACTAACATTATGCGAAAAATGCTTTAATAATTTCGATGATCGCTCAATATATGTGGCAAACGATAACAAATATTATATTGTAAATACAAAAGGATTATATATTTGGGAAAAGAATAAAAACGTTTGCATTTATACTCAAATTAAATGCATTAAAAATCGTAATTCAATTTGTAACATCAATAATTTTGTAAATAAAATTCTATGCCATTATTGTCGTACTTTTAAAGAAGTAAACAATGATAGAATTTGTTTAAATTGTTATAGCTATGTAAAAATATATAATTTGAGAATTTTGTTACCGATTGTGTTTCATCGAATCTGTTTATTACCAGAAATTAAAAATATGATTTTTGAATTGTATTTGAACTTGGCTTTTTTCAATTTTCTGAAATAGATAAAGGAGCGCAAAAAAATTAAATCTTTAGTTTTGATTTTTTTGTTTGTAAAAAAATTTAATTTCTTCACCTTTGGGTGTAAAAATAATAAGTTAAAATTTTAAAAAATTGAAAAATATTTATTAAACGTGAGTTCAACAAAATTCAAACCTTTGGTTTGAATTTTTGTTAAAATTGTTAAAAAGAAAATGGCGTTTCAAACGACTGATGGAAAATATAAATATGACCAAGTTTTTGAAAATAAAACTTTAGATATTTGGGTTCAACAATCTTACAAAAAGTATTGCGAAATAAATAATTTTAATTATTTACCCCTCGAAAAAGGAGAATTTGAATACGATAATTTAGCCATGGCTATTGGAGATATTTTTACAAATTTTCCAAGTTTCAGATCGGAGTATTCTGATTCAAAAATGATAATTAAAATTTTAGCAGATATTATAGGTAAAAAGTGGATTGAAAGCAATCCAATCAACACTATTACAGGTCTACCAATAAAGAAACAGAAAAGGGACGTCGATATTGCTAAATTTATATATTATTCATAACTGTAAAAAAGATTTTTTCTGACATTTTAACGTCAGAAAAATGTTAATTTAATATTTTTATATTTTTACTGATACACTAAATCAACAATTTTTTCTCCATCAATTTTAATACTAACATCATAAAAAGTGTCGCAATCTCCTTTATAATACGTTACACGACTGAGAAAATAAATTAAAATTCCATCATGATCGTAATAAAGTTTTTTACTTCCTGAATTTTCATCATAATCCTCTGATATATTAGAAGATATTATTTTTTTATTATAAGATTTAGCATGTTTATCTAATAAATACTGTAACGTACTTACATTTTGAATTTGTCTTTTTTCTAATTTTGTTTCGTTTTCAATGTCTTTTATCAAATTGTTTAATTGTTTAGAAAATAATTTATATCCTTCAATATCAGAACGAATTTCATCTTTTGTAGGAAGAATTTTTAAAGTCATTTTGAAAAATATATTTATTTTGTAATTAATTTTTATTTTCATAAATTTCAATTTTTAAATTTTTGTTAAAATTTGGAGTTATTTCGTATTTTAAATGTAAAAAAAAATATTTTATTTTTTATTATTAAATATATTTTAATAACAAATATGCAAAATCAAACTATTAACGATAATGTTACGGCATTATCTTCGCTAATAGTGCCCATAGGAAATAATTTGACAAATAATTCTTTAAGAACAAAAATCCCTTATGCCGGAGCTCTTTCTTACGATCAAACTTCTGAAATTATTTATCTCGGAGATGGAGTAGATTGGAAAGAAATTAAAGGGAATACCGGGGCAACAGGATTTACTGGCCCTACTGGAAATACGGGGGTGACGGGGCCTACTGGAAATACTGGTGCGACTGGTTTTACAGGATTTACCGGTTATACAGGGGTAACAGGGCCTACTGGAAATACTGGTGCGACTGGTTTT
>Ga0070731_10001723_pt1 | contig 22095 bp, 25 predicted proteins | sample Coa_R1_2_FD_66448 | JGI IMG/M metagenome (GOLD analysis project Ga0070731, IMG submission 66448) | Surface soil microbial communities from Centralia Pennsylvania, which are recovering from an underground coalmine fire - Coalmine... | ecosystem: Environmental > Terrestrial > Soil > Unclassified ... | reverse complement strand
GAGCCGGCGAACGCATCCACGACGTACAGCGTCGGCTCGTGGGAGAGATGGTCGGTGACGCGTTCACGCAGGTGGTCGAAGGCGGTCGTGCCGATCTCCTGGTTGCCCTCCCACCAGATCCGTTCCTCGGACTCCGGCTCGCGGACGACGAACTTGTCCTTGGGCGAGCGGCCGGTGTGCTTGCCGGTGTCGACGACCATCGGCCCGCCCTCGCCGAGGCGTGCCTCACCGCGCGTGATCGCGTGCTCATACAGCATCGGGGTGGTCGGGCTCGCGACCACGGCCCCCGTCGGCGTGATTCCGTGGATCCGGAGGTCCACGCGGCCACGAACGTCCATGGTCGTCACCCTTCTATGGTACGGGCAATGGCGCAGCCGGTGCGGACCGACGGCGTCGTCGCGCTCAGACCGTGGAGCCGCGCCGATGCAGCGGAGCTCGTCGCGTGCCTCGACGGCGACGCGGAGATCGGGCGCTGGCTCGACCAGATCCCGCAGCCCTACATGCTTGCGGACGCGCTCGCGTTCATCGGCAGGACCGTCGAGACGACGTTCGCCGTCGTCGATGCGGCATCTGGACGAATACTCGGCGGGATCGGTCTCCGCTGGAGCGAGGACGTCGCAGAGATCGGCTACTGGTGCCGCTCGGACGCGCGTGGGCGCGGTGTGACGACGCGTGCACTCGTCCTCGCCGCGCAGCGCGCGCTCGAGGAGGGGGCCGGCCGCGTCCAGCTGCGCGCAGACCTCGAGAACCTGCCGTCGCGGCGCGTCGCCGAGAAGGCCGGGTTCACCGCCGAAGGCGTCCTGCGCGACGTGCACTGGAACCCGCGGCTGGGACGGCGTCAGAGCTGGGTGATGTATTCACTGTTGCCGTCAGAGGCTCTGTCCCGAGCTCCCGCTCCGGGACCGCCTCGCGGGTGACGACGACTGCGACGCACGCGAGCACGAGCAGCGCGCCGAGGCCGATCGTCCACGTCAGCTTCTCGTGCAGGACGATCGCGCCGAGCGCGATCGCGACGACCGGATTCACGTAGGCGTACGTCGCCACCGTCCCGATGGGCGCGTTGTCGAGGAGCCACACGTACGCGGTGTAGCCGACGAGCGACCCGAAGGTGACGAGGTAGAACCAACCGCCGATCGACCGCGCCGAGAAGGCGGCGAAGTGCGGGCTCGTGGTCGCGATCCCGATCGGGAGGAGAACGACGCCGCCCGCGAGCATCTCGTATGCGGTGGCTGCGAACGAGTCGCGGGGGAGCGGCAGCCGGCCGGAGAGGAACGAGCCCGTCGCCCACAGCACCGATGAGCAGACGACGAGCAGCAGCGACCACAACGGCGCGCCGCCGTTCGGCCGCACGAGCAGTGCGAGCCCGCCGAAGCCGACCATGACGCTGCCGAGCGCAACCGTCGGCGGCCGGTCGCCGCTCGCCGTCCGCATGACGACGATCCAGAGCGGCACCGCGCCGATGATGAGGGACGAGAGGCCGGTGGCCACGTGTCGCTCGGCGACGAAGAGGATGGCGTTCGCACCCGGGAGGAGGAGGCCGACGAGGGCGGCCGAGGCGAGCTCGGCCGGGCGGACGCGGAGCACGCGGATGCCGCGGCGGTGCGCCGTGAACGCGGCCATCAGCAGTCCGGCGGCGACGAACCGGGTGCCTGCGGCGAAGAGCGGCGGAATGGTCTCTCCGGCGAGCTTGATCCCGAGGTAGGTCGAGCCCCAGATGACGTAGACCGTCCCGAGGGCGACCCAGACCTTCGTCCCGTGCCTCACGTCCCAACACTGCCCGAACGCCGAAGGCTGCGCGAGGCCCGCGTCGAACCAGTTGGCGTGGACGCCCACGCTGCCGCGGCGCGCTTTCTCGACTCCCCGACCCTGTCGGACGGGACGCGCCGCGCCTACCGCCACGACGTCGAAGAGTTCTGCGACTGGCTCGCGCGCCGCCGCATCCGGCTCGAGGACGTCGACATCCGAACGCTCGTCGACTACGCATCCCATCTCGGAACGGCGCGCACGGGCCGACGGCCCGCGAAGCTCGCTCCGTCGACGGTCGCGCGCAAGCTCGCGGCCGTGCGCTCGTTCCTGCGGAGCGCCCTCGGCGCCGCCCGCGTCCCCGAGGCAGTCTTGTCGCCGAAGCGGCCGCGGCGGCTTCCGGACGCGCCGCGCACGACGGAGGTGGAGGCGATCCTCGCCGGCCTCGAAGGAGACGGCGCGATCCCGCTCCGCAACCGCGCGCTCGTCGAGCTTGTCTACTCCGCCGGGCTTCGGAGCGCGGAGGCGATCGGCCTCGATCTCGCCGACGTCGACTTCGAGCAGGAGCTCGTCCATATCCGCCTAGGCAAGGGCGCGAAGGACCGCGTCGTGCCGCTCGGCGAAGAGGCGGCGCACTGGCTCGCCCGCTATCTCCGTGACGCACGGCCCGAGCTTGCACGCGGCGCGGACAACGCGTTGTTCCTGTCGTCGCGCGGCCGCCGTCTCGACACGAGCACCCTCCGGCGCCTCGTCCCGCACCCGCACCGGCTGCGCCACGCCTTCGCGACCCACCTGCTCGAGGGAGGTGCCGACCTGCGCACGATCCAGGAGCTCCTCGGCCACAGCTCGCTCTCGACGACGCAGATGTACTCGCACGTGGACGCGAGACGGCTCCGCAAGGTCTACGACCACGCCCACCCGCGCTCGTGACCGACAGGACGGTCGACTCGTTCCTCGCGCTCGCCGCCACTCGCCTCTCGCCGAGGACGGTGGACGCCTACCGGCGCGACCTCGAGGACGTGACCGCGTTCCTCGGCGGCTCCCCGGCTGACGCAACGGACGAGCGACTCGCCGAGTACGTCGCGAGCATGCGCGCGCGCGGGCTCGCGGCGACGACGATCGCGCGGCGCATCGCCGCTCTGCGCTCCTTCTACAAGCATCAGATGCTGATCGGCGCGCGCCGCGACAATCCCGCCGCCGAGCTCGCCCTGCCGAAGCGCGCGCGGACGCTGCCGCGCACGCTCTCACCCGGCGAGGCGGAGCGCCTGATCGAGGCTGCAACCGGGACGAGCCCGCGCGCACTCCGAGACCGGGCCCTCGTCGAGCTCCTATACGGCGCGGGCCTCCGGGTCAGCGAGGCGGTCGGCCTCGAGCGGTCCGGGGTCGACCTCGAGCACCGGCTCGTCCGCTGCATCGGGAAAGGGTCCAAGGAGCGCGTCGTCCCGATAGGCCGGGAGGCCGCGGAGGCGCTTCGGCGCTACCTCGCCCACGGCCGCCCGCATCTCGACCGCCGCCACCGGCCGGAGCTCTACCTCAACGCCAAGGGTGGCGCGCTCACCCGCGCCGGCGTCTTCCTGATCCTGCGCCGCCTCGCCGGGAAGGCCGGCCTGGAGCCGGAACGCATCCACCCCCACCTCCTCCGGCATTCCTTCGCCACCCACCTGCTCGAGGGAGGCGCCGATCTCCGCTCGGTTCAAGAAATGCTCGGACATGCCGATCTAGCCACAACCGAGCGGTACACCCACGTATCCGATCGGAGACGAAGGGAGTTGTTCTTTCAGGCGCACCCACACGCCAGGAAGAAAGCTTGAGATGACAATGAACCTCCACATCGCGATGCTCGTCATCCTCACGATCGGAATCGGCTGGGTGATGATGAGCGCAGGTCTGCAGAAGAGCGCGCTCGAGTGGCGGCAGCGCCGGAGGATCTGCCCGTCGTGCGGGCACGAGATCCACGCTCGCGTCTGCATGACCTGCACGCAATGAGCTGGCGCTATTTCCTCGACTGCTTGCGCCTGAGCTGCTGGGCGACGCCGCCTGCGGCCTTTCGCAGCTGAGCGTCGGCCTCGTCGTCGCCGGCGATGCCCTCGAGCAGGACGATCGTGTCCCGCTGCGGCGAGCCGTTCCGCAGGAGGAGGACAGCGAGCCGCCGGACCGCCTCGTTCCCGTCAGCGTTCACGAGCGTGTGCAGCAGCGAGCGGAGCCCGTTGACCGTCGACGGATGATCGCGGGAGAGCAGCTCGAGCGAGAGGAGCGCCGAGCCGCGCGCAGCCGGGCTTTCATCGTCGAGGCCGCGGCGCAGGAGCTCTTCCTTCGCCCGCCAGCGGAACTGGCCGATGGCGCGGAACGCCGCCGCCCGCTCCCGAAAGTCCTGGCTTCGCGCGGACGCCTCCAGCTCGTCGCCCCACTGCGCACGCAGCTCCGCGAGCTCGCGCTCCGACCCCTCCTGGGCGAGCGCGTCCGCCTGCGCCGCCGCTTCCTGCAACGACATACCGCGCAAGCTACATACACTTGTGCCTCGTGGCCCACCGAGTCGTTCTCATCCCCGGTGACGGGACGGGGCCCGAGCTGACCGAGGCGACCCGGCGCGCGCTCGAGGCGACCGGCGTCGAGTTCGACTGGGACGTGCGTGAGGCAGGCGCCGAGGTCATGGACCAGCACGGCGGCAATCCGCTTCCGCCCGACGTCCTCGGCGCGATCCGCGAGACCGGCGTCGCGTTGAAGGGACCGATCACCACCCCGGTCGGAGGCGGCTTCCGTTCGGTCAACGTCGCGCTCCGGAAGGAGCTCGACATGTACGCGCAGGTGCGCCCGTGCAAGAGCTACCCGGGCGTGCGCTCGCGCTTCCAGGACGTCGACCTGATCATCGTCCGCGAGAACACCGAGGACCTCTACGCCGGGATCGAGTACGAGCAGGGCTCCGAGGACGCCGAGGAGCTCATCCGCTGGATTCGGTCCAAGGGCGGAAAGCTCCGGCACGACGACGCGGGCATCTCCATCAAGCCGATCTCGGTGACCGGTACGCGCCGCATCTTCGAGTTCGCGTTCGACTATGCGCGCAAGAACGACCGCAAGAAGATCACGGCCGTGCACAAGGCGAACATCATGAAGTTCAGCGACGGCCTTTGGCTTCGCGTCGCGCGCGAGGTCGCCGCCGAGAACGGCGACATCCAGTTCGACGACCGCATCGTAGACAACATGTGCATGCAGCTCGTCCAGCGGCCGGAGGAGTACGACGTGCTCGTCCTCCCCAATCTGTACGGCGACGTCCTATCCGATCTCTGCGCCGGGATGATCGGCGGCCTCGGCATGGCGCCTGGCGCCAACTACGGCGACGACATCGCCGTCTTCGAACCGACGCACGGCTCGGCGCCGAAGTACGCCGGCCAGAACAAGGTGAACCCGATGGCGCAGCTCCTCTCGGGGATGCTCATGCTCCGCCACCTCGGAGAGCAGAGCGCCGCGCAGCGGCTCGAGCGTGCGATTGCGGAGGTCATCGCCGAGGGCGCGAGCGTCACGTACGACATGAAGCCGACCCGCGACGACCCGACAGCGGTCGGGACGAGCGAAGTGGCCGACGCAATCATCGAGAAGCTGGAGGCTGAGGTCACCGTATGAGCAATCGGCACAAGGTCACCGTCGTGGGCGCGGGCAACGTCGGCGCCACTTGCGCACAGGTCCTCGCCACGCGCGACTACGCGGACGTGGTCCTCGTCGACATCAAAGAAGGCCTGCCGCAGGGCAAGGCGCTCGACATCAACCAGATGGGCGCCGTCCTCGGGTACGAGCCGAACGTCACCGGCTCGAACGGATACGAGGACACCGCCGGGTCGACGGTCGTCGTCGTCACCGCCGGCCTGCCGCGTTCTCCGGGAATGTCGCGCGACGACCTCGTCTCGACGAACGAGAAGATCGTGGGCTCGGTCACCGAGCAGGTGGTCGGACGAAGCCCGGACGCGATCCTCATCGTCGTCTCCAACCCGCTCGACGCCATGTGCCACGTCGCGAAGAACGTCTCCGGTTGGCCGAAGGAGCGCGTGTTCGGTATGGCCGGCATTCTCGACACCGCGCGGTTCTCGACGTTCATCGCGTGGGAGACCGGTTCGTCGGTGAAAGACGTGCAGGCGACGGTGCTCGGCGGCCACGGCGACCAGATGGTCCCGGTCGTCTCGGCGACCACCGTCGGCGGCGTCCCGCTCCGGAAGCTCGTCGCCGAGGACACGATCCAGGCGATGGTGCAGCGGACCGCCAAAGGCGGCGGCGAGATCGTCAACCTGCTCGGCACGTCGGCCTGGTACGCGCCCGGCGCGGCGGCCGCGCAGATGGTCGACTCGATCGTGCTCGACGAGAGGCGCGTGCTCCCGTGCACCGCGTACCTCGAGGGCGAGTACGGCATCGAGGGGCTGTACATGGGCGTTCCCGTGAAGCTCGGCTCGTCGGGGATCGAGGAGATCATCGAGCTCGACCTGAGCGACGACGAGCAGTCGGCGTTGAAGGCCAGCTCCGAGGCGGTGCGCGAGGTCGTCGGCGTCTTGACGACGTAAGGCGCACCGTTGGACCTCGGGCTGAACGGCCGCACGGCGCTCGTCTTCGGGGCGTCGTCGGGCCTCGGGCTGGCGAGCGCGGAGGCGCTCGCCGCCGAAGGTGTGAACGTCACGCTCGTCGCACGGCGCCGCGACCTGGTCGAACGCGAGGCCGAGCGGATCGGGGCGCTCGGCGTGCGCGGCGACGTCACCGTTCCGCGCGATCTCGAGCGCGCCGTCGAGCAGACGCTGTCGGCGTTCGGGCGCCTCGACATCCTCGTCTGGAACGGCGGAGGACCGCCGCCCGGGCGGGCGCTCGAGGTCACCCCCGAATCGCTCGACCTGGCGCTCGAGCTCCTCTTGCAACCGGCTGTGCGCCTCGTGCGTCTCTGCCTCCCCCACCTCGCCTCGAGCGAGGCGGGCCGCATCGTCGCGATCACGTCCCTCGCCTCGAAGGAGCCGACGCACCATCTCGCGCTCTCGAATGCGCTGCGGCCGGCGGTGACCGGCTGGTTGAAGACGCTCGCGGCCGAGCTCGGCCCGCAGGGAATCACCGTCAACTGCGTCGCGCCGGGACGCATCGCGACAGCGCGGCTCGAGCACCTGTACCCGGACGGACCGACCGAGCAGGACCTCGCCGACATCCCGCTCCGCCGCTGGGGCGAGCCGCGCGAGCTCGGCGACGTCGTCTGCTTCCTCGCGAGCGATCGCGCGCGCTACATCACCGGCCAGACGATCGTCGTCGACGGCGGGCTGCAGCGGGCGCTCCACTGATGCGCCGCGGAGTGGGCGCGGCACAGATCGTCGGCGTGCTCGCCGTGCTGGTCGTCGCCGCCGGGATCGTCCTCTACCTCCTCCCGTCGAACGACTACATCCTGCTGCCCGACACCGCGCACCCGGTCGCACCGCTCGTGCGCGTGCAGGGCGGGCATCCGGAGAAGGGCCCGGGCTCCATCTACTTCGTCGATGTCTTCGAGCGCCGCGCGAGCCTCCTCGAGTCGCTCTTCCCGTTCATCCGCTCCGGCTCGAGCCTCGTGTCGGCGAAGCTCATCGTGCCGCCGTGCTCGAGCGACCAGCAGGTCCGGCGCACGGACGTGCGCGAGATGACGCAGTCGCAGCGCATCGCGGCAGCAGTGGCTCTGCGGACGCTCGGCTACCACGTGGGATCGACACCGAACGGCGTCATCGTCACCGCGCTCGAGCTCGGCAGCCACGCCACGTGCAAGCTTCAGCCGGACGACGTCATCACGCGGGTCGACGGTACGCCGACGCCGACGATCTCCTCGCTCGAGTCGAGGATGAGCCGCGTCCATCCCGGAGCAACGGTGGCGATTGCCGTCGACCGCGGGGGTCAGAAGCTCACCGTCCGCATCCGGACGATCAGGGACCCGCTCGACGCGAAGCGCGCGATCATCGGCTTCACTCCCGACCAGGCGGCGGACGTGCACCTTCCGATCCGGGTGCAGATCGACGCGGGCGACGTCGGGGGGCCTTCCGCCGGCCTCGCGTTCGCGCTCCAGGTGATGCAGGAGCTCGGCCGGAACGTCGACCGCGGCTACCGCGTGGCGGCGACGGGCGAGATGAACCTCGACGGCAGCGTCGAGGCCATCGGCGGCGTCGAGCAGAAGACGTACGGCGCCCGCCAGGCCCATGCCGACGTCTTCCTCGTGCCCGCAGCTGGGGATAACGCCGCGGACGCGCGGCGCTATGCGCACGGCCTCCGGATCATCGCTGTGAAGAGTTTTCCCCAGGCGTTGCGGGCGCTGGCAACGCTGCCGTCGAAGGGCTGAAAACGGCAGGTTCTGCGGCGTCGAATCTGCCGGAAAATGGTCAGTTTTCGTCGGCGGCAACGCTATCCAGCACGCTCGAACCGGCCTATCATCGCTCCTCTGATCGGGGTGGTCCACACAGAGCATCAAGACGAATGAGCAAGAAGATCAAAGCAACCTGCAACGACTGTTATTTCCGCTGCGCGGGCCTCTGCGCCCTCCCGGGCGAGACGATCTGCCCGACGTTCCGCATGCAGGCCGGCCGCCTCGTCCCGCCGCAGCAGCCGCCGCTCGTGGCGCGGCCCATCCCCGTCGTGTCCGCGGCTTAGGCGTCGCCTGCGGTGCCGGGCCCCTAGGCTCGGTCGGCTTCGCCAACCGAGCCCAAGGCATCGCTTGCGATGCCGACCCAAGGAGGCTCGGTCGGTTGCCGACCGAGCCGTCTAATCTTCCCTCCGTGAACTTCCTGCGGAAGCAGCGTGAGGCTGCGGAGCAGATCGAGGAGCACTGGCAGCCGCGCCTCTATGTGCGTTGGATCGTGCTCATCGCGCTCGTTGCCTATGTCATCGCGTTCGTCCTCGAGAACGGCAGGCACGTCAGCGTGCACTTCGTCTTCCACACGACGCGCGTGTCGCTCATCTGGGTCATCCTGCTCGCGCTCGCGCTGGGCGCGATCGGCGGCATCCTGCTCGGGCAGCTCGAACGCAGGCGCAGGCGCCGCGGCGTGGATCAGTAGCCGGGGGAAGAAAAACGCGTCCCGGTCCGTCTGGTCCGACGAACGCACTCTCTCGATACGAAAGGGGCAGCGATGGCAACAGCGGCCGCTGGGCTTGCGGGCACGATCCGCGGCAAGGTCGTCGAGCGCGGTGATTCGGAATACGACGAAGCGCGCGCTCTTTTCAACGCCATGATCGACCGCCGGCCGGCGGCGATCGCGTACTGCGTCGACGAGGCCGACGTCGCCGCAGCGCTCGATTTCGCCCGCGACCGAGGCCTCCGCGTCGCCGTCCGCGGGGGCGGGCACAGCGGAGCCGGCCTCGGCAGCGTCGACGACGGTCTCGTCATCGATCTCTCGGCGATGAACACGGTCCAGGTGGACCCGGCGGCGAAGATGGTGCGCGTCGGCGGCGGTGCCCTGTTGAAGGACGTGGACGCGGCGACGCACGCGCACGGCCTCGCGGTCCCGATCGGAATCATCGGCACGACCGGCGTCGGCGGGCTGACGCTCGGCGGCGGCACGGGTCACCTCACACGCAAGTACGGGCTCACGATCGACCATCTCGTCGCGGCCACGGTCGTGCTCGCGGACGGCACTGTCCTCCAGGTGGACGCGGAACGCGAGCCGGACCTGTTCTGGGCGATCCGAGGGGGCGGCGGCAACTTCGGCGTCGTCACCTCGTTCTCGTTCTCGTGCGTTCCGCAGGCGACCGTCGTCGCGGGCCCGATGTGGTGGCCCATCGAGCGGACGGAGGAGATCTTCTCCTGGTACAGGGACTTCCTCGCCGAGCAGCCCGACGAGCTCGGAGGCTTCTTCAACTTCCACACGGTTCCGCCGGTCGACATGTTCCCGGCCGAGTTCCACATGCAGAAGGTGTGCGGCGTCGTGTGGACCTGCACCGACGTCGAGCGCGCGGAGAAGCTTCTCGCCCCGGCGCGCGCACTCGGGCCCATCATCGACGGGGTGGGCGAGGCGCCGCTGCCGGCGCTGAACACCGCGTTCGACGGCCTCTACACGCCCCACGACCAGTGGTACTGGCGCTCGCACTACGTCTCGGAGATCCCGGACGAGGCAATCGCCGTTCATCGCGAATGGTGCGAGCGGATGCCGACCTGGAAGTCGGGCACGCACATCTACAACGCCGACGGAGCCGCCGCGCGCGTCCGCAACGACGAGACGGCGTGGTCGTACCGGGACGCGCGGTGGGTGCAGGTGATCGTCGGCGTCGATCCCGATCCGGCGAACGCGCCGGCGTTGCGGGAGTGGACGATCGGGTACTCCGAGGCCGTGAAGCCCTACTCGATGGCCGGCGGCTACCTGAACATGATGATGGACGAGGGATCCGACCGGGTTCGGGCGGCCTACCGCGACAACTACCCGCGGCTCCAGCGCGCGAAGGCGCAGTACGACCCGGACAACATCTTCAGCGTCAACCAGAACATCGCACCCGCCTGATTTCGCCTGAGAAGACCGCCGGGTGGGCCGACTCCGGCCCGCCCGGCCGGGTCAGGCAACGCGGGCTTCGGCGCCGACGAGGAGCGGCGAGAGGCGGGAAACGCCCTCGACGATCTCGTCGGGGGAGACGAAGCTGAACGCGAGGCGGAGCGAGCGCGCGCCGCCCCCGTCTGCGAAGAAGTCCTGCCCGGCGACGAACGTCACGCCTGCCGCCTCGGCCTCGGCGACGGTGGGCGCGTCACGATCGAGGTCGACCCAGACGAAGTAGCCGCCGTCGGGGCGGCTCCACGTCGCGCCGCTGCCGAGGTTGCGCTCGAGCGCTTCGAGCATCGCGTCGCGACGCGCGCCCAGGAGCCCGTTGACGCGGGCGACGTTCGGCTCGAAGTTGCCGCGCCGGAGGAACTCGTGCACCGTCGCCTGCGCCATGAAGGGGGGCGAGATGTACGTCGACACGGCCAGAGCCTCGATCTTCGCCGCCAGTTCCGGCGGCAGCACGAAGTACCCGACGCGCACGCCGGGCGCGATCGTCTTCGAGAACGAGGACGCGTACGCGACGTTGACGCCGCCCTCGAGCTCGAAGAGCGTCGGCAGCGGATCGCCCTCATAGCGCACGAGCCCGTACGGATCGTCCTCGAGGACGAGGAGCTCGTGCTCGCGCGCGAGCTCGACGACCCGCCGCCGCCGCTCGGCGGACATGGTCCGGCCGCTCGGGTTCTGGAAGGTGGCGATGGTGTAGAGGAACTCGGGCTTCGGCCCGGAGGCGAGCACTTCTTCGAGCGCCTCCGGCTGGAGGCCGTCGTCGTCCATCGGCACGCCAACGATCTCGGCCCCGAGACGGCGGAGGATCTTGATCGGCCGGTCGTAGGTGGGAGCCTCCACGAGGATGCGCGCGCCCGGCCGGACGAGCTGCTCGGCGAGGAAGACGAAGCCCTGCAGCGAGCCGCTCGTGACGACCACGCGCCCGGGCTCGACGCCGTGGCGCTCGGCGATCCACTGGCGCAGCGGTCCGTAGCCGCCGCCGGGCCCGTACGAGAGCACGGCCCTGCCGTCGCGCTCGATCGCGGCCCTCGCACAGTCGGCCACCTCTTCGATCGGCAGACATTCGGGCGCGGGGACGCCGCGGGCGAAGCTGATCACATCCACCGCACCAGACTAGCGGTCTATTTGACGCGGTCGGCGACGAGTTGTGCGACTTCTGTCGGCGTCGTCCCGACCTCGATGCCCTTCGCCTCGAGCGCCGCCTTCTTCGCCGACGCGGTGCCCGACGAGCCGGAGATGATCGCGCCGGCGTGGCCCATCGTCTTTCCGGGCGGAGCCGAGAAGCCTGCGATGTACGAGAGCACCGGCTTCGTCACGTGCTCGGAGATGAACTGCGCCGCCTTCTCCTCTTCGTCGCCGCCGATCTCGCCGACGAGGACGATGAGCTCCGTCTCGGGATCGGCCTGGAACTTGGCGAGGACGTCGATGAACGAGGAGCCGACGATCGGGTCGCCGCCGATGCCGACGATCGTCGAGTTGCCGAGGCCGAGCTGGGTCAGCTCGTGACCGATCTGGTAGGTGAGCGTCCCCGAGCGGGAGACGAGACCGATCGAGCCCTCGCTGAAGATCTCCGCCGGGATGATCCCGACGTTCGCCTTCCCCGGCGAGAGGACGCCGGGGCAGTTGGGGCCAACGACGGTGATGCCCTTCGGCCGGAAGTACGTGTATGCACGAAGCATCTCGTGCACGGGGATGTGCTCGGTGATGCAGATCACGGCCTCGATACCGGCGTCGACCGCTTCGTAGACCGCGTCGGCGGCGAATCGCGCGGGCACGAAGATGAGGCTCGTATTCACACCCGCCTTCTCGACCGCGTCTGCGACGGTGTCGAACACGGGAACCCCGTCGACGTCCTGGCCGCCCTTGCCGGGCGTGACGCCGGCGACGAGGTTCGTGCCATATGCCCGGTTGCGGAGACCGTGGAAGCGGCCCTCGCTCCCGGTCAACCCCTGGACCACGAGCCGCGTGTCGTTGTCGACGATGATCGCCATCAGCCTTTGACTCCCTTCAGGACGAGCGTCGGCAGCGGCATCGAGCCGTCGACGACGCGGTCGCCCAGCAGCTCGCGCACCCGGGCGCCGTCCTCGGGGCTGCAGCCGACGCGGTCGAGCCACGGCTGGATCTCGAGCGGCCGCGTGAAGTGCTCTTCCTCGACGACGCGCAGGCCGGCGAGCTCGAAGAAGCTCTCCCATTCGGTCACCGCGTAGTTGCGGACGTGGCTCGGGTCGCGGAGGCGGTCCGCCTCCTCCGAGGACTCGCTGACGAACGTGTTGTCGCAGATCACGACGCGGTCGCGTGCGACGCGCGCCATCTCCTTCACGGCGGCGACGATATCGGCGAAGTGGTGCGCCGCGAGGCGGCACGCGACGGCGTCGAAGCTCCCGTCGGCGAACGGGAGGCTCTCGGCCGGCGCTGTGGTGTCGGCCCCCATGCCGGGTGCCGGGTCGGTGGTGACGACGGTGGCGCCCGCCTCGCGCAGTCTCCGCGCCACGTGGCCGCCGCCGGTGGCGACGTCGAGCACGGTGACGCCGGCGGCCGGCGCGCACCATTCGACGACGAGGTCGAGGTCCCGTCCCTCCGCGTGAATTGCGCTCGTCCGGTAGGCCTCCGCGCGCCGGCTCCAGATGTCCGTCACGCCGCCAGCTCCACCGCGCGGCGCGCTCCCTCGAGCATCGTCGCCTCGGGATGGATGTTCGGTTTGCCCGCCTCGGCGAGCAGGCGGCGCCCCTCCTCCGCGTTCGTGCCGTCGAGCCGCACGACGATCGGGTACTGCGACATGTCGAGCCGGTCGAGCGCCTCGAGAATGCCGCGCGCAACCTCGTCGCAGCGCGTGATGCCGCCGAAGATGTTGAAGAAGATGGACTTCACCTGCGGGTCGCGCGTGATCACCTCGAGCGCGTCGACGACGCCCTCCGCGGATCCGCCGCCGCCGAGGTCGCAGAAGTTTGCCGGCCGGCCCCCGACGTGCGCGACGACGTCGACGGTCGACATCGAGAGCCCGGCACCGTTGCCGCAGATGCCGACGGTCCCGTCGAGCTTCACGTAGGTGACGCCCTTCTCGCGCGCGAACGCCTCGATCGGATCGGCTGCGGCGGTGTCCCGCATCTCGGCGACGTCGGGATGCCGGAAGAGCGCGTTGTCGTCGACCGTGAACTTCGAGTCGAGGGCCTTCACGGTGCCGTCGGGCGTGACGATGAGCGGGTTGATCTCGCAGAGCATCGCGTCGAACTCGACGAAGGCGCGATAGAGCTTCTCGACGATCGACGCGATCTGCTTCTGCTCGGAGGGTTCCTCGACGCCGGCGCCGTAGACCAGCCGCCGCGCGACCCACGGCTGGAAGCCCTCGGACGGGTCGACGTGCAGGCGGACGAGCGCCTCCGGGCTCTCTTCCGCGACCTGCTCGATCTCGACGCCGCCCTGCGTCGTGAACATGAAGAGCGGCTTCTTCGCGCCCCGGTCCAGTGTGATCGAGAGGTAGTATTCGCGCGCGATATCGGACGCCTGCTCGATCCACAGACGGCGGACGACGTGGCCGCGGATGTCGAGACCGAGGATGTCCTTCGCCTTCTGCTCGGCGTCGTCCGGCCCGGTCGCGAGCTTGACGCCGCCGGCCTTGCCGCGGCCGCCCGTCAGCACCTGGGCCTTGACGACGACCTCGCCGCCGAGCTCCTGCGCCGCGGCCCGCGCCTCCTGCGGCGAGTCGGCGCGGCGACCGTCCGAAACGGGGATGCCGACGCGCCGGAAGAGCTCCTTGCCCTGGTACTCGTAGAGGTCCACAGCCGCGGCGGACTCTAACGCTGGAGGGGCTGCGTGCCGATCAGTTCGGTATGGGACGGTCGGTCATCGGCATGTGCGCGACCTTCGGCATGCTCATCGGCGGCTTCGTGCCGGAGATGTGGGGCGCGAGCGCCTGGGGCCTGGAATCGCTCCTCTTCAGTGCGATCGGCGGCGGCATCGGCGTCTGGGCCGGCCTCCGCATCGCCGAGTAGATCAGCCGGAGATCACGCAGATCACCTGACCGGTCGCGACCGGCTCGCCGGCGGCGACCGACAGCTCCGCGACGGTGCCGGCGCGATGCGCGCGCACCTCGTTCTCCATCTTCATCGCCTCGACGATGCAGAGGAGCGCGCCCGCCTCCACATCGTCTCCGTCGCCGACCGCGACCGAGAGGACGGTGCCCTGCATCGGCGACACGACGACGTCCTGGCCGGCCCCGCTGGCCCCCGCGCTCACGCGCTCGCGGCGGCGGCGGGCGAGCTCGAGCCACGGCGCCTCCGGCTCGGTGACGCGCACCTGGAAGCGGCGCCCGTCCACCTCGACGACGCGCACGTTCTCGACGGTTCGAGCGGAAGGGGCAAGCACCAGGCCGATGTTCGCCGCCTTTCCGTCCTCGATGTGCAGCGACTCGACGATGCCTGAGCACGTCTCTGCCCGGATGAAGCACTCGTGCGACAGGAGCGCCGTATGGAACGGAACGAGCGTCGTCGGCCCTTCGATGACGAACTCGCCGAGCGCGCGCAGCATGCGGCGGCGCGCGTGCTCGCGGTCCACCCCGTGGACGATGAGCTTCGCGATCATCGGGTCGTACACGCCGATCACCTCGCGACCGGCCTCGACGCCGGAATCGACGCGGACGCCCGGCCCGGACGGCTCGCGGTAGCCGGTGACGAGCGCCGGCGAGGGCAGGAAGCCGCGTGACGCGTCCTCCGCGTTGATGCGGCACTCGATCGCGTGGCCGCGCAGCTCGACGTCCTCCTGCGTGAACGACAGCGGCTCGCCGAGCGCGATCAGCACCTGCTCCCGCACGAGGTCGAGCCCCGTCACCATCTCGGTGACCGTGTGCTCGACCTGGATGCGCGTGTTCATCTCCATGAAGAAGTACTCCCCGTCCGCGGTGAGGAGGCCCTCGATCGTCCCCGCCGAGACATAGCCCGCCGCCCGCGCCGCCTCGACACCGATCGCGCCGATGCGCGCGCGCAGCGCCTCGTCCACCGCCGGCGACGGCGTCTCCTCGACGAGCTTCTGGTGGCGGCGCTGGATGGTGCAGTCGCGCTCGCCGAGATGGACGACATTGCCGTGCGTGTCGGCGAGCACCTGCACCTCCACGTGGCGCGGGTCGACGATGAGCTTCTCGACGTAGACGTCGGGGTTCGCGAAGTACGACTGGCCTTGGCGGCGGGCGGTCTCGAACGCGCGCTGTGCATCCCCCGACGACTCGACGACCTCCATGCCCTTGCCGCCGCCGCCCGCCGCCGCCTTGATGAGCAGCGGGTAGCCGATCGTCTCGCCGAGCGCGAGCAGCTCCTCGACGGACGGCACCGGCTCGGTCGTCCCCGGGATGATGGGGACGCCGGCGTCCTGCATGGCCCTGCGCGCGCGGGTCTTCTCCCCCATCAGCTCGATCGCCTCCGGCGGAGGCCCGATCCAGACGAGGCCCGCGTCCTGCACCGCGCGCGCGAACGGCGCATTCTCGGCGAGGAATCCGTACCCGGGATGGACCGCCTGCGCGCCCGCGCGAAGCGCCGTGTCGACGAGGACGTCGACCTTCAGGTAGCTCTCGGCGGCGGGCGGCGGCCCGATGAGGAACGCCTCATCCGCATAGGCGGCGTGAAGCGAGCCCCGATCGGCCTCGGAGTAGACGGCGACCGAGCCGATGCCGAGCTCGCGCAGCGTCCGGAAGATACGGACGGCGATCTCGCCGCGATTGGCAACCATGACCTTGTCGAACATCTGCGCGCCGTATTGTCTCGCGTTGTGAGCCCCGCCGATCAGCTGACCGTTGCGCGCGCCGCGTCGGTGCCGGTGGTCGTCCTCCTCTTCGCGTGGCCCTTCCACGACCACGCCTACTGGGCGACTGCGGTCTTCTGCGTCGCGATGACGACCGACTGGTTCGACGGGCGGCTCGCGCGCAGGCACGGGCGGACGTCGCCGCTCGGCTCGCTTCTCGACCCGATCGCGGACAAGGTGCTCGTGCTGGGAGCGCTCGTCATGCTCGTCGGCGAGCACGTCGTGCCTGCGTGGATGGTGGCCGCGATCGTCGTGCGGGAGGTGCTCATCACCGGGCTCCGCCAGGCGGCGATCGAGCGCGGGATCGTCATCGCCGCGCGCGACCTCGGAAAGCTGAAGACGTGGGCGCAGGCGGTCGCCGCCGCCCTCGGCGGCTTCGCGGCCGCAGGCGCATGGGGGACCGGCGTCGCATGGTGGTCGATGCTCGTCGCGGTCGTGCTGACGTGGGCGTCAGGGCTCGACTACGCGCGCAGTGCTCCGGCGCTCTTCCGGCCGCGCGCCACCGTCTGAGGCGTCAACGCGTCGCCAGCCCGCGGGAAGCGCACCAGTCCTCGAACCGCGCCCATGAGCGGAGATATTCACGGAGCTGGTAGAAGCCCTCTTCGATCTCCGCACGAACCGCCCAGTGGCAGTGGCCGCAGTAGCCCAGCTCGTCCACGGCAGGCGCCGTGTTGCAGCGGATGCACTCGTCGTACATGTCGGGAAAACGGCCCGGCGAGCGCTCGGGTTACGGATCCGGCGGCGGTTCCTCCAGCCACGGCGCAGGGGGAGGCGTTTCGGCCTCTGCGGCCAATGCCGCGAGAATGGCGGCCCGTTCCTCCTCGCTCGGTTCCGGCGTGATCTCGAGATTCACGTTCTTCCAGGATAAAGTCTTCGTGAGGATCGGGTTGCGTGGGGGTGCCGGGATAGCTGCCGCCGTGGCGGCGCTCGCGTTCGTGCCTGCCGGGACTGCGCACTCGGGGGTGCGCCAGGCCGCGCGCTGGTGGGCGCTTCCCCAGATTCGCATCGTCACCGGCGACGGGCTGATGGGAACGAGGTCGCCCACGACCTTCCGGCCGACGGGCACGCTCACCGACCAGGCGCTCGCGAACCTCGTCTTCGGGCTGAAGCAGCTGTTCGCGCCCCCTCCGTCTCCGCTCGAGGCGACACCGTCTCAGACGGTGACGGATCCCGCGCAGACGACGACCGACCCCACGGCGACGACGACCGACCCGATGCAGACGACGACCGACCCCACGGAGTCGACGACCACGACCGCGACGACGACCGAGGCGGTCACGCCTCCTCCGGCTCCCTCGCCTCCGCCCCCACCTGCGCAGCCGCCCAAGGTGGCGCACGGCGCAGCGGCCGCGTCGATGACGATGCTCGACGCTCAGCTCGTCGACGGCGTCGGTCTCGACGCCGCGGCGGCCGAGTTCGCGCGCGGGGCCCGCGCAGCGGGCCTCGTCGTCCCTGCGCGCTTCGGCACCGAGGTGACGGCTCGGCTGCTCGGGCTGCGCACCGATCATCCGGCGCGCGAGGACTTCCTCGAGCTGCTGCCCGACGACCCCGCCACGCGCTCCGAGGCCGCGTACTCGGCGGCCCAGCTCATCCACACGTCGGGCTGGCTCGTCCCGATCGTGCAGCACCTCGCCGACACCTTCTCGCTGCCGCACTATTCGAAGTGGCAGCGGCGGATTCTCGACACGGCGGTCGCGCGCATCGGCATGCCCTACGTCTGGGGCGGGACGAATGACGGAGCCGAGGTCGACTTCGGCGTCGCCGCCCGCGGCGGATACGACTGCTCCGGGTTCGTGTGGCGCGTGTACAAGCTCACGCGGTATCCCGGCGAGCGGGACCTCGCGTCCGTGCTCCGCGGCCGGACGACGTATGTGATGAGCGGCGAGGTGCCGCGCTCCCAGCTCGTGAACTTTGCGCACCTACAGCCGGCGGACGTCCTCTTCTTCGGCGCGCGCGGACCGCGGTCGCGCCCGTCCCAGGTCGACCACATGGGCATCTACCTCGGCAACGGGTGGTTCATCCAGTCGTCGGAGTACGGCGTCGCAGTCGCGCAGCTCACCGGCCGGTACCGGCGCAAGTTCGCCTGGGCCCGCCGTCCGCTCCGCGAAGCCGGCCTCAGCGGATAGCGAAATCTCGTGTTTCTGCTGCCGGCCGCCTACAGCGGGATGTTCCCGTGCTTGCGCGAGGGCCGCGGCTCTGACTTCGTCAGCGCGGTCTCGAGTGCGTCGATGAGCACCGGCCGGGTGCGCCTCGGCTCGATCACGTCGTCGACGTAGCCGCGCTCGGCCGCCGGGTACGGGTTCGCGAACCGCTCCTTGTATTCCGCGATCAGCTCCGCACGGCGCGCCTCCGGGTCGGCCGCCTCCTCGATCTCCTTGCGGAAGACGATGTTGACGGCGCCTTCGGGCCCCATCACCGCCACCTCCGCGGTCGGCCAGGCGAAGTTGAAGTCGGCGCGCACGTGCTTCGAGCTCATGACGTCGTACGCCCCGCCGTACGCCTTGCGCGTGATCACCGTCAGCTTCGGCACGGTCGCCTCGCAGTACGCGTACAAGAGCTTCGCGCCGTGGCGGATGATGCCGCCCCACTCCTGCGCGGTCCCGGGGAGGAAGCCCGGCACGTCGACGAAGGTCACGAGCGGGACGTTGAACGCGTCGCACGTGCGAACGAACCGCGCGGCCTTCTCCGACGATTCGATGTCGAGCACTCCGGCAAGCGTGTGCGGCTGGTTGCCGACCACGCCGACCGCGTGACCGCCGAGGCGCGCGAAGCCGCAGACGATGTTCTCCGCCCAACGCTCGTGCACCTCGAGGAACTCGCCGTCGTCGATCACCCGACGGATGACGTCGTGCATGTCGTACGGCCGGTTCGGATGATCGGGGACGAGCGTGTCGAGCTCCGCGTCCTCGCGGGCGCGTGGGTCCTTCGGCGTGGTGAACGGCGGCCGCTCGCGGTTGTTCTGCGGCAGGAACGAGAGGAGGTAGCGCGCATCCTCGAGGCACGCCGCCTCGTCGGGCGAGGTGAAATGCGCGACGCCGGACTTCGTCGCGTGCGTCGTCGCGCCGCCGAGCTCCTCGAACGTCACCTCTTCCCCCGTCACCGTCTTCACCACGTCGGGGCCGGTGATGAACATGTACGACGAGCCCTCGACCATGAAGATGAAGTCGGTCATCGCGGGCGAGTAGACGGCGCCGCCCGCGCACGGCCCCATCACGAGCGAGATCTGCGGGATCACGCCCGACGCCTGCACGTTGCGCCAGAAGATCTCCGCGTAGCCTGCGAGGGAGACGACGCCCTCCTGGATCCGCGCGCCGCCCGAGTCGTTGATGCCGATCACCGGACAGCCGTACTTCACGGCCATGTCCATCAGCTTGCAGATCTTCTCGGCGAAGACCTCGCTCAACGATCCGCCGAAGACGGTGAAGTCCTGCGAGAAGACGAAGACGCGGCGGCCGAAGATCGTCCCGTGACCGGTGACGACGGCGTCGCCGTACGGACGGCGCTCCATCATCCCGAAGTTCGACTCGCGGTGGCGGACGTAACGGTCGAGCTCGACGAACGAGCCGGGGTCGCAAAGCTGCACCGCGCGCTCGCGCGCGAGCAGCCGCCCCTCGTCGCGGCGGCGCCGGACGGCCTTCTCGCTGCCGGCATGGAGCGCCTCGCCGCGCAGCTCGGCGAGCCACTCGAGCTTCGCTTCGGTCGTCTCGTGCACGTTGCTCATCGGAGGCAGAGCCTACTCTGGGCGCGTGCGCAGGCGGCTTCCACCCGCTCTCCAGCATCGCGAGTTCGCGCTCCTCTGGATCTCCTCCGTCGCCACCGGCCTCGGATCGCAGATGCTCGCCGTCGCAATCGGCTGGCAGGTGTACGCCATCCACCGCAATCCGCTCGACCTCGGCCTCGTCGGCCTCGCCGAGTTCGTGCCGCTGCCGCTCCTCGCGCTGCCCGCGGGACAGCTCGCGGACCGCGTCTCGCGCCGCGTCGTCTCCGCCGGAGCGCTCGTCATCCACGTGGCCATCGCGGCGGTGCTCGTCACGATCACGCTCGCCGGCGCCCAGCGCCTCTGGCCCTTCCTGGCCGTCGGCGCGCTCGCCGGCATCGCCTCGGCGGTGGGCAATCCCGCGCTCCGCGCGCTCACGCCCGAGATCGTCCCGATCGACCTCCTCCAGGGGGCGATCGCTCTGCGCAGCCTTGCGGGTCAGATCGGTGTCGTCGCCGGTCCGGCGCTCGGCGGAATCGTCTTCGCGATCGAGCCCGTCGCCGTCTACGCGGCCGCCTCCGCCCTCTTCGTCGTCTCGCTCGTCTCGATCCTGGCGCTTAGGCCGCGCGCGGCGCCGCTCGTCGACCAGCCGCCGCCCGACTGGGAGAGCCTCGTCGCCGGCCTCCGCTTCATCCTCCGCACGCGGATGCTCCTCGGCGCGATCTCGCTCGACCTCGTCGCCGTCCTTCTCGGCGACTCGATCGCGCTCGCGCCCGTGTTCGCGCGCACGATCCTCCATGCCGGCCCGATAGGCCTCGGCGCGCTGCGGACCGCACCGTCGGTTGGAGCGCTCATTGCCGGCATCGTGCTCGCGCGGAAGCCGCTGCAGACGCGCGCAGGGCCGACGCTTCTCGTCGTCGTCGCGACGTTCGGCGCGGCGATGGTCGTGTTCGGGCTGTCGAAGTGGCTGCCGCTCTCGCTCGCCGCGCTCGCCCTCTCCGGCTTCGTCGACATGTTCAGCATGAACATCCGCTCCACGACGTTGGCGGTCGTCACGCCGATCGAGCTGCAGGGACGCGTGAACGCGGTCGAGTGGGTATTCATCGGAGCGTCGAACGAGCTCGGCGCGTTCGAGTCCGGAGCGGTCGCATCGCTCATCGGCACCGTCCCCGCGGTCGTGCTCGGCGGCGGATTGATGATGGCCGTCGCCGCGTCCTGGCCGCGCATCTTCCCCGCGCTCTCGCGCCTCGGCCGCCTCGACGAGCTGCAACCGGCGTAGGGTCCTTGCGATGGAGGTCATCTGGCCCTACGACCACGGGGAGGTCGGAGAGTTCTTCTACGCGCGCTACGGCCACCCGGAGGTCGCGGCCGCCGAGACCGCGCTCGGCGCGCTCGACGGCGGCACGGCGGTGCTCTTCCCGTCGGGCACCGGCGCAGCGACCGCGCTCGTCCTCTCGCTGCTTCGGCCCGGCGACACGATCGCGCTCGCCGCCGGCGCGTACTACGGCACCGGCCGGCTTTTCGAGACGCTCGCGCCGTGGGGCCTGCGCCACGTCGAGTACGACCAGACCGGCCCGCCGCCCGACGGCGCGAAGCTCGTGTGGGCCGAGGCGCCCGCGAACCCGATGCTGACGATGCCGGACATGGCGTCGGCGGCCGTACATCCGGCGCCCCTCCTCGTCGACTCGACGGTGGCGACACCTATCGACCTGCGGCCGCTGGCGCACGGGGCCGACTACGTCCTCCACAGCGCGACGAAGGCACTCGGCGGACACGACGACGTGCTCCTCGGCGTCGTCGTGTGCCGCGATCCGGCCGCGGCGGACGCGCTGCGCCGGTTCCGCGGGCTCACCGGCATCTCCCCCGCGGCCGAGCAGGCGCGCCTCCTGCGCCGCAGCCTGCACACGCTCGAGGTGCGCGTCCGCCGGCAGGCCGCAACCGCGGCCCTCCTTGCCGAGCGCCTTGCCGACCAGCCGGGCGTGCGGACCGTCCGCTACCCCGGCCTCGGCTGCCTCGTCTCCTTCGACGTCGCCGACGCGGGCGCGGCCCGGCGGGTGGAGACGGCGACGCGCCTCGTCACGAATGCCACCTCCCTCGGAGGCGTCCACAGCCTCATCGAGGCCCGCCACCGCTGGGAGGGTGATCGCATCCCGAGCGGCCTCCTGCGCCTCAGCGTCGGGCTCGAGGATCCGGAGGAGCTCTGGGCCGACCTCGCCCACGCTCTCGACAGCGCATGAGAAATACTGTTCGGGACGGTGGCCTCGGCTAGGAAGCGGTATCGCGTTCTCGTCGCCGAGGACGACGAGGGGTTTCTCAACGCGCTCGAGGCGGCGCTCCGCGCGCACGGAAGCCTCGAGGTCGTCGGGC
>Ga0070731_10001722_pt1 | contig 22095 bp, 21 predicted proteins | sample Coa_R1_2_FD_66448 | JGI IMG/M metagenome (GOLD analysis project Ga0070731, IMG submission 66448) | Surface soil microbial communities from Centralia Pennsylvania, which are recovering from an underground coalmine fire - Coalmine... | ecosystem: Environmental > Terrestrial > Soil > Unclassified ... | reverse complement strand
GCGACCGCGTCCATGAAGCTGCGCTCGACGTCCGTCCGGACGGCGTGGAACTCGGCCTTCGGCCAGAAGACGATCGCGAGCACGAGCCCGTCGTTCGTGGGCGCTCCGCCGGTGACCATGCGCCCGTCGCGCGGGTGCAGCTCGACGCAGTCGCCGGGAACGCCGCTCCAGTAGCTGTAGTAGGCGCACGTGAGCCCTGCACGCGCCTCGTATTCCGGTGCGCCGACCGCGCGCGCGACGTAGGAGCTGCGGCCGTCGGCTCCGACGACGACGCGCGCCCGCTCGGTCGTTTCTCCGCTGCGGACGCCAACGACGGCTCCGTCGTCGAAGACGAGCTCGTGGACCGGGAAGCGCGTGCGCACTTCGGCGCCGGCTTCGGCCGCTGCGTCGACGAGAAGCGAGTCGAGCGCCCATCGCCGTGGCGCGTAGGCGCGGGCGACGCCGTCGACGGGCGGCGGAGCCCCGGTCAGCGCGAACGGCCCGATGTCGAAGCTCAGGTTGCCCGCCGGCGGGCAGCCGGTCGCGATCAGCCGGTCGAGCAGTCCCCAGCGCGTCAGGCTCGCGATGCCGGGTTGGTGGATGTAGTGCGTCGACAACGTGTCGCTCGGCAGCTCGGTACGGTCGACGAGCAGGACGCGATGCCCCTTGCGTGCGAGCAACATCGCGGTGGGCGCGCCGCCGCAGCGTGCGCCGACGATGACGGCGTCGTACATCGGTGACCTCCTCTAAACTATGATCCGTAGGTTATAACTACGAAACACAGTTTTGGCAAGCGACGACCTGACCCTGTTTTCGTACGAGATCCTCGGCCTCGTCGGCCGGGACGGTGCAGCCCCGCACGACTTGCTGCACATGGCGCGGCGGGGACGCTTTCTCGACTGGGCGGGTGAGAGCCAGTACTACGTCGAGCCGAAGCGCCTGGCCCGGCTCGGCTACCTGCAGGCCCACAAGGAGCCCGGCAAGACGCGCGAGCGCACCGTCTACCGACTCACCGACCGCGGCCGCGCGGCTCTGCGCGCGTGGGCGCGCACGTCGGTCGAGTTCACGCCGCTGAAGAGCGAGGTGCTCGTCCGCCTGCTGATCGCCGACCTCGTCGGCGAGGCCGTAACGCGCAAGAGCATCGCCACGCTGCGCGACGACCTCGCAGACCTCCGCCGGCGGCTCGAGGAGAGCGCTGCGGCGGCCGAGCTGCTGCCGCATCGGCAGAAGTACCTCGAGCTCGTGCTCGGTTTCCTGCGCGGCCTGCTCGACCTGCACGAGGAGCTCGTCGAAGAGGTCGAGCGGGGGCTCTCGCCCGCCCGGGAGCGCACCACGGGGCGCTGACCGTTCGCGCGCGCATGGCCGACGCGGGCGAGGTCCTGCACGCCGCGTAGGCTCCCGCTCGACTCCACTTCGGCACAAGACCTTAACCACCGAGCTCTCCGCGCGGGGCTACGCTCGCACGCAAAAGACACAGGAGGTCGTGAAGTGAGCGCAGTCGCAACCACGGTCGGGACCTTCGTCTGGCACGAGCAGGTGTCGCCCGACCCCGCGCAGGCCCAGCAGTTCTACTCGGAGCTCTTCGGCTGGGAGACGGAGGTGTTCAAGCCCGGCGACGCCGACTACACGATGATCGCGTCCGGCGGCCGGATGCACGGCGGTTTTGGCATGGCGATGGAAGGTGCGCCGCCGCCGCACTGGCTCGGACACGTTCGCGTCGATGGGCTCGAGGACGCGATCGAACGTGCGCAGGCGGCTGGCGGAACCGTTGCGGCCGGTCCGTTCGAGATGAGCGAGGTCGGACACGTGGCGATCGTCCGCGACCCGGCAGGCGCGTTCGTCAGCCTCTACGAGCCGAACGGCGACCAGCCCCGGGCAGAGGGCGTCTTCGTCTGGGACGAGCTGAACGTCCCGGACGCGGATGTCGCGCAGCCCTTCTACGAGCAGGTGTTCGGCTGGTCGACGGTCGACGCGGGGCCCGAGTACGGCGGCTACCGGCTCTTCCAGATCGGGGAGAATCGGGTCGCGGGGCTGATGGGCTTCCCCGACGCAGCGCCGCACTGGCGTCCCTACGTCGCCGTCGCCGACGTCGACGACAGGACCGCGGTCGCGAAGGATCTCGGCGCCACGGTGCTGCTCGAGCCGACCGACGTGCCGATGGTCGGCCGGCTCGCGGTTCTCAGCGATCCGCAAGGCGCGACGTTCGGGATCATCACCCAGGGTCCGCCCGCGTAGTCCGCGCGCGCCGCGGCCCCGGGCCTCGTACCCGGAGCCGCGGTCGCTGCGCAGCCGTGCGATAGTCGCGCGGTGGCGAAGGCGGGCGACGTCCTCGAGAACCCGGTCACGGGCGAGCGCCTCGTCTTCCGGCGCACCGCGGCCGAGACCGGCGGCGAGGTGCTCGAGTACGAGCTCGTCTTCCGGCCGCAGGGATTCGTCGTCCAGCAGCACGTCCACCCGAGTCAGAGCGAGCGGCACGAGGTCACCGCCGGCGCGCTCGGGCTCGAGCTTCCGACGGGGCGGCAGGTGCTCCGCGCCGGCGACGTCGTCGACGTGCCGGCCCGCACACCGCACCGACTCTTCCCGGCCGACGGCAGCCTCGTGACCGCCGTCTTCGAACTGCGGCCGGCACTTCGCAGCGAGGAGCTGCTGACGCTCTTCTTCCGGCTCGCGAACGAGGGCAAGGTGAGCCGCAAGGGGAACCCGCACTTGCTCGAGCTGGCGCTGATCGCGCGCGAGTTCGAGCCCGAGGGCTACGCGACGAAGCCGCCGCTCGCCGTCCAGCGCGCGCTGCTCGCCCCGCTCGCGGCGCTGGCGCGGCGTCGTGGAGTACGGGTCGCCTGATGGCCGCTCCGTACGTCTTCGTCGACGAGTGGGACGTCGCTGCGCCGCCGGACGCGGTGTTCGACGCACTCGCCGATGCGCGTACATATCCGCAGTGGTGGACGCCCGTCTACCTGTCGGCCGAAGCGGACGGCCCGCCTGCGATCGGCCGGAAGGCGAGCCAGCACTTCAAGGGCCGCTTGCCCTACACGCTGAAGACGAGCTCGACGATCGTCGCGCTCGACCCGCCGCACCGGATCGAGGCCGACGTCACGGGCGACCTCGCCGGCCACGGCGTGTGGACACTGACGCCGCGCGACGGCGGCACCCACGTGCGCTTCGACTGGCAGGTCTATGCCGACCGGCCGTTGCTCCGCTACCTCTCGCCACTCCTGCGGCCCCTCTTCCGCTGGAACCACAACTGGGCGATCGCGTGCGCGATGCGCGGGCTCGAGCCGTACGCGCAGCGGACCGCTAGCGCGGGCTGACGCGGACGAGCTCGGTCTCGCCCGAGTCGCGCAGTCGCGCGCTGAAGCTCTCGAGCGCGACGTCGTCTCGCGCGGCGAGCTCGAGCTCGTCGGCGGTCGCGGCGAGCACGACGAGCGCGCCGGGTCGGCTCTGATCCTTGAGCCAGGCGGCCAGGTTCGCGGTCCGCCCGACGTAGTCCAGCCTCCCGTTGGTGGCCGTCGCGACGGCTGGGCCGTGGTGGAGGCCCGCTTTCAGCTCGTGGCCGCGCACGAGCGTGACCGCCGTCTCGACCGCGCTGCCGAGCTCGGGGAACGCCCAGACCGCGGAGTCGCCTGCCGTCTTGACGAGCCAGCCGCCGGCGCGCACGACCTCCTCGCGAACGGTCTCGAGCTCGCCTGGCGCGAGGCTGCCGACGAGGAGCCCCACGCGCCGCACGGCGAGCCCCTGGTCCGAGGGCGGCGCGTCGAGCCCGAGAGCGTCGCGCAGCTCGTCGCTGCCCGCCGCGTCGGCGGCGGTGGTCGCGTCGCGCGTCCACTCGACGTCCTCGAGCACGGCGAGCACAGGCCCCTCGGTCTGGTTGTGGAGGACGACGGCGGCGCCTTCGGGAACGCGGACCGTCTCGCCCTCGACAAGGCTGTGCGGCCCGACCCAGCGGCCGGCCGCGTACGTGAGTCGCACGTCGCGGACGCGGCGATCGGCCGGCGCCGGCGCGAGTGTGAGCTGCCGGCGACCACCGATCGTGCGGAGCAGGAACGGCTCGCCGAGCTCCAGCTCGAGCCGACGCTCCTCGTGCGAGCGCAGAAGCTGCTGGGCCAGCACGTGCGGCATCCGCAACGGGCCGGCGATGCAGTAGATCTCGGAGCTCGTGTCACGCACGGCGCCGGCGATCGTGAACCGCAGCTCGACGCGCTCGTCGACGTCGGTGCTGTACGAGATGCCGCAGGTGTCGCAGTGGAACTGCGGCGGCAGGTCGGAGAGCGTTCCGAGCTCGGCCTTCGCGACCCGGCAGTTCGGGCACATGAGCTGCCAGCGCGGCGCGAAGAGCCCGACCTTGGCCGCGTACACGAGCAGGCGCAGCACGGCCTGCCGGTCGGCCTGCCAGCGGTCGGCGAGGGCGTAGGCGCGGACGCTCGTCAGCTGGTCGTCGCTCCCCTCGAGGATGCGCTCGCGCAGCGGCGGGATCAGCTCCCGGGCGACGGGCTCGCGCTCGAGCTCGGCGAAGAGCCGGTCGAGCAGCGTGCGGTCGACCGCCGGCGGCCGCTCTGGCACCGGCACCGGATCCGCCTTGCCGGCGGCGCGGCGGCTCAGGTACGTATCGCAGAACTCGAGCAGGCCGGTGACCGGCGCGCGCCCGAGCCGCCAGAGGAACTTGCCGGCGGCGTTCTTCGGCGTGAAGTGCGCGTACGCCTTGACGGTGACGCCATCGTCGCCCGGCTCGAGCTCGATCCCGCCCACGAGCCACTCGATCGGGCCTGACGCGAATTCGCGGCGCACGGCGTAGCGGCGCTCGCGTACCCAGTCGAACGGGAACTCGCGCCAGCGCACCGGCACGACCCCGTACACCCTGGCGCGCGCCGCTCGCGCGAGCTCGGCGCCGTCGAGCGGCGAGAAATCGACTGCCGGGAGACCGATCGTGCGGTTCAGGTGATCGGTGTCCGCGAGCAGACGCCACGCCTCCGCAACCGTCATCGGATAGGTCCGTGCCTGCTCGTAACGGATCGGCTCTCGCCCGCCTGCCACGGGCATATACTCGCGCCTCGAGGGCGGCGAGAGGGCGGTGGGCGCGTGGTAGAGCGGATCCTGGTCGCGGCCGACCGCTCGCGCGACGGCGGCGGGACGGTGCGGTGGGCCGCGGAACTCGCCGGGCGCTACGGCGCCGAGTTGCTCGTCGTCCAGGTCGTCGCGCCGGAGCATCTCGTCGGCGGCGACGCCGCCGAGACCGGTCCGGAGCTCGCCGAGCTCGCGCGGAGCCTCGCGGGTGAACGCGGCCGGTCGCGGCTCGTCTACGACTCGGACGAAGCCGACGCGATCGTGCGCGTCGCCGAGGAGGAGCGTGCCGACGTCGTCGTCGTCGGCAACCCCGGCATGAGCGAGCGGCAGGAATTCCTGCTCGCGAGCGTGCCGAACCGCGTCTCGCACAACGCGAGCTGCACGGTCGTGATCGTCAACGCCGACGGGACGACGGGGTCGGCGGTGCGGACGCGTGCGCCCGAGCGGGCTGCCGAGGCCGACGAGGGTGAGCTGCTCGGGCGCGCCGCCCAGATCGCTGCCGTGCTCGGCAGGTTCGGCGTCGGCAGCGTGCTCGGACGGGACGGGGACCCGGCGGCGCGCGCCCGGCGCTTCCGTTCGGCGCTCGAGCAGCTCGGCCCGACCTTCGGCAAGCTCGGTCAGATCCTCTCGACGCGTCCGGATCTTCTGCCGGCGCCCGTGGTCGCCGAGCTCGAGCGCCTGCAGGACGACGTGACGCCGCTGACCGAGGCCGAGGTCGTCGCGGTCATGGAGCAGGAGCTGGGCGTCCCGTGGGAAGACGTGTTCGCCGGCGTCGAGCCGGACCCGATGGCGGCCGGCACGATCGCCCAGGTGCATCGCGCAGTTCTCGCGAGCGGCGAGCGCGTCGTCGTGAAGGTGCAGCGGCCGTCGGCGGAGGGCGAGATCATCCAGGACCTCGGCCTGCTCGAGCGAATCGCCGCGAAGGCGGGCGACCGCCCCGCGTTCCGCCAGCTCGTCGACGTCCCCGCGATCATCGAGCACCTCTCGAGCTCGCTCCGGAAGGAGCTCGACTTTCGCAACGAGGCCGCCAACATCGAGCGCATGCGCGTAGCACTGGAACCGTTCGACCGCCTCGAGGTGCCGGGCGTCCACGACGAGCTCTCGACTGCACGCTTGCTCGTGATGGAGGAGGTGGGGGGCGTCCCGATCCGCGACGCGCCGGCGGGCGACGAGCGCAGAGAGGCGGGGCGGCAGCTGCTCGAGTCGTTCTACCAGCAGGTACTCGGCGACGGCTTCTTCCACGCCGACCCGCACCCGGGCAACCTGCTCTGGGCCGACGGGAAGATCTACCTGCTCGACCTCGGGATGACCGCGGAGGTCGACCCGAAGCTGCGCGAGTCGCTCCTGCTCCTCCTGCTCGCGTTCGGGCAGGAAGACACCGCGTTCCTGGCCGACGTCATGCTCGCGCTCTCCGGCTCCTCGCCGCGCGCGGGCTTCGACGCCGACGGGTTCCGGGCCGACCTCGAGGCGCTCGTCGCCGACTACCGCCGCCTGTCCTTGCGTGACCTGCGCCTCGGACCGCTCCTGCAGCAGCTGACGGAGATCTGCGTCCGTCACGACGTGCGCCTGCCGGCGTCGCTCGCCCTAGTCGGGAAGGCGTTCGGCCAGATGCAGCTCGCCGCCGCCGAGCTCGACCCGACCCTCGACCCGTTCTCCGCAGCGGGCAGCTTCTTCGTCCGTCGCCTGACCGGGCAGCTGCGCGTAGCGGCGAACCCGCGCGACCTCTTCTACCGCGCCGAGAAGCTGCGGGTGCGCGCCGTGCGCGCGCTCGAGGGGGTCGAGCGCCTGCTCGCCTTGCAGCCGGGCCCCGGCCTGCGCGTCCAGGTGGAGGACGAGCACGACATCGAGCGCACGATCAGGCAGGCCTCGCAGCGGCTCGCGCTCGCCCTCGCGACTGCCGCGGCGCTCACGGCCACCGCGGTCACCGCCAACGCGAGCCACGCCGCCGGTTGGGTGACGCCGACGCTCGCGGTCGTGACCGGGATCCTCGCGGCCGCCCTGCTCGCCGCGACCCTCGGGCGGCGCTAGCTGATCCGTCGCGTCCAGCGCGTCGCGCTCGCGGGCCTCGTCTCGGTGGCCGTCACCCTGCTCGAACGCCGCCTCCGCAAGGCATTGAAGCGACGCTCCTGACCCGCGAGAATCGGCGCGTCCACGACCCCCAAGGCAGGAGCGACGACGTGACGTTCAACCGCTTCGCCGCGTTCGCGGCGCTCGCCGCGGGCCTGTGCGGCTTCGGCTACTCGATCTCCTTCACGCTGTACCTGCACAACCCGAGCCGCAGCACCGCGTACTCCAACTCGTTGCTCCTGATCGCCGGGGGCCTGGTCGCGACGGCCGCGTTCACCGGCGTCTACGAGCGCCTTCGCGCCACCGACCCGGGCCTTGCGCTCTGGGGCTACGTGCTCGCGCTGATCGGCGGCTTCGGCGCGGCCATCCACGGCGCCTACGACCTCGCCAACCTCGCGAAGCCGCCGGCGTCGCTTCCGAGCGACATACCGAGCTCGGTCGACCCGCGTGGGCTCGCAACGTTCGGGCTCACCGGGCTGGGGCTCGCCGTCGTCGCGGTGCTGATCCTCAAAGGCGGGGCGCTCCCGCGCGGGCTCGCGTACCTCGGCCTCCTAGCCGCGGCGCTGCTCGTCTTCGTCTACATCGGGCGACTGGTGATCCTGAATCCGAAGAGCCCCGGACTGCGCGCGGCGGCGGTCGCGTCCGGGTTCGTCGTCAATCCGTTCTGGTTCACGTGGCTTGCGCTGTCTCTGCGGCGCGGCGAGGCGGCCGAGCCGCGCCTGGTCGGCGTCACGGCTTCGGGGCCGTGACGAGCGCACGCGCGCGGGCCGCCCGGACGGCATCCGAGAGCGTGCCGATGTCGTACGCGCCGTAGTGCCGCAGCCCGTTGATGAAGAACGTCGGCGTGCCCGAGACGCCCGAGAGGTCGGCGCTGTCGACGTCTTCCGCGATACGCGCGGCGCCGGCGCGCGTGCGCAGGTCGTCCTCGAAGCGGTCGGCGTCGAGCCCGAGGTCGCGCGCGTAGCCGACCAGATCGGGAACGCGGAGCGCGTCCTGGTGCTCGAGCAGCAGGTCGTGCATCTCCCAGAAGGCGCCTTGCTCGGCCGCGGCCTCCGCTCCCTCGGCCGCCTGCTGCGCGCTCGCATGCACGTCGTTGAGCGGCAGGTGCCGCCAGACGTAGCGGACGTCGCCGAAGTCGCGCAGCAGCTCGCGGAGCACCGGCTCCGCCTGCCCGCAGTACGGGCACTCGAAGTCGCCGTACTCGAGCACGGTCACGGGCGCGTCCTCCGGACCCCGAATGTGGTCGCGCTCGGGGTCGACCGGCTCGGCGAGGTCGACGATCAGGCTCGGCATCCCGACGAGGGCGCGGATGCGCAGCCGCCTCGGCAGAAGTGCGGTCGCGCGGAAGAGGAGCCAGGTCGCGAGTGCCGAGACCAACCCGGCGGTCAGCACGCCGACCTTCGCCTCGTCGAGCTCGACGCCGTGGAACGCGAGCGACGCGATCAGCAGCGAGACCGTGAAGCCGATCCCCGCGATCGTGCCCGCGCCCGCGACGGCCGCCCAGCCGATCGGCGGCCGCAGCCGGTGCCGGCTCAAGGTCGTCGCGAGCCAGCTCGCGCCGAGGATGCCGGCCGGCTTGCCGAGCACGTAGCCGGCCAGGATCCCGAGCGTGACCGGCGACGTGTACGCCGTCGAGAGGAAGCTCCCGCTCACGTGGATGCCGGCGTTCGCGAGGGCGAAGATCGGCACGATCACGTAGCTCGTCCAGGGATGCCAGAGCGCCTGAAGCCGCTCGTTCGGCGAGACCGAGCTCCGCAGCCCCGCCCGCGCCAGCCGCTCGAGCTCGGCCGTCGGCTGCTCGCGGAACGTCCTGAAGAGGCCGGTCGCGCGCTCGAGGTCACTGCGCTGCGCCGGATAGGCGAGCGCGATCACGCCGCCGAGCAGGCCGACGACGACGGGGTCGACGTTCGCCTTCAGGAACGCGACCCACGCAGCGGCCCCGAGCACGAAGTAGACCGGGCCGTAGTGGATCCCGAGCGAACGCACGACCAGGATCGCCGCGAGAAAGGCGATCCCGATCAGCAGCGCGCGCGTCGACACGTGGGCGCTGTAGGCGACCCCGATCACGATCAGGGCGACGAGGTCGTCGACGACCGACACCGTGAGCAGGTACGCGCGCAGCCGCTGCGGGAAGCCGGGGCCGACGAGCGCGAGCAGGCCGAGCGCGAACGCCGTGTCGGTGGACATCGCGGTCCCCCAGCCGTGCGCGGACGCCCGTCCGGAGTTGATCGCGAGGTAGATCAAGATCGGCACCAACATGCCGCCGAGGCCGGCCAGGAGTGGCAGCGCCACCCGCCGCCGCTCGCGGAGCTCGCCGAGATCGAACTCGCGCCGGGCCTCGAGCCCGATCACGAAGAAGAAGAACGTCATCAGGCCCGAGTTGACCCAGTGACGCAGGTCGAGCGTGACGCCCGCGCCGCCGAGCCTGATCGAGAGATGCGTCTGCCAGACCCGCTCGTACGACGAGAGGTCGGCGTTCGCCCACACGAGCGCGAGCAGCGCGCCGGCGAGCAGCACGGCTGCGCTGCCCGTCTCCGTGCTCAGGAAGTCGCGCAGCGGGCTCTCGAGGTTGCGGGCCCAGGCCGTGCGCCCCGTGAAGGGCGCGGCCGCCGTCGGGGTCTCGGCCATCCCGGGATTCTCGCGGTGGGAGAATCCCTGCCGTGACCCGGCGGTGATCGAGCTCCTGCGCGAGCTCGTCGAGCTCGAGTCGCCTTCCGGCGACACGGCGGCAGTCCGCGACCGGACCGCGCGCGAGCTCGAGGAGCTCGGAGCGGAGGTCTCGCTCGACGGCGAGAACGTCCGAGCCGACTTCGCCGGCGCCGGCCGGCCGCTCCTCCTGCTCGGCCATTTCGACACCGTGTGGCCGCGCGGCACGCTCGCCGCCCTGCCGTGGCGCGTCGAGGACGGGCTGGCGTACGGCCCCGGCGCCTATGACATGAAGGGCGGGCTCGTCGTCTTGTTCGAGGCGATCCGGCGCGCGCGCGCCGCGCGGGCGCTGCGAGTCGTCCTGACCGCGGACGAGGAGATCGGCAGCCCGACCGGCCGCGACGCGATCGAGCGTGCCGCCGACGGCGCGGCCGCGGCCCTCGTCTGCGAGCCGCCAACCGAGCGCGGCGACCTGAAGACCGCGCGCAGCGGGCTCGGCCGCTTCCGGCTCGTCGTGACGGGGCGGCCGGCCCACGCGGCCGAGCGCGAGCACGGCGCCAGCGCGATCGAGGAGCTCGCCCGGCTGACGCTGCGGCTGCACGCGCTCACCGATCCCGCGCGCGGCGTCCTCCTGAACGTCGGCGTCGTCGCGGGCGGGACGCGCGAGAACGTGGTCGCCGCCGAGGCGACCGCCTGGCTCGACGTGCGCGTGCCGACCCACGCGGAACGCGACCGCATCGACGCGTTCCTGCGCTCGCTCGAGCCGCAGACGCCCGGCACCTCGATCGCGCTGGAGGGAAGGTGGACGCGGCCGCCGCTCGAGCGGAGCGAAGGCGGCGCGGTGCTCTTCGAGCGAGCCCGCGCGCACGGGCGCGAGCTCGGCCTCGACCTGCACGAGGCGTCGTCGCTCGGCGGCTCCGACGGCAACCTCGCCGCCGCGTTCGGCCTGCCGGTGCTCGACGGCCTCGGTGCCGAGGGCAGGGGTGCCCACGCGGAGGACGAACACGTGGTCTTGGAGTCGCTACCGGTTCGCGCCGAGCTCCTGGCCCGGCTCTTGCGCGATCCCGGTCTCTAGCCCTATCGTCACGCTTTTCACGCTCTCGAAGGGGGTTCGCATGGCTTCGTACGCAGACGAGCGGACGATGGTCTCCGAACGGCTCGCCCCCGGCATGCTGCCGCGGGTCCTGAACTCGTTCGACATGACGATCATCTTCGTCGCGATCGTCCTCTTCGTCGTCAATGCATCGGCGATTCAGCAGGCGCACCAGGCCGCGTACACGTACTGGATCCTCGGCTTCCTGTTCTTCCTGATCCCGGGGGCGATCGTGACTGCGCAGCTCGGCCAGATGTTCCCGCAGGAGGGGTCGCTGTACGTCTGGACGCAGAAGGCGCTCGGCCCGTTCTGGGGCTTCTTCGCCGGCTTCTGCGCCTGGTGGCCCGGCATTCTCGTGATGGTCGCGACCGGCGATGCCGTCGTGACGATCTGGCAGTTCGTCGACAAGGGCGGCCTGCCGAAGGCCTGGGAGCAAGGGCTCGTCATCCTCGCCGTGCTCTGGTTCTCGGCGCTGATGTCGATGCTGCGCCTGCGCTTCACGCAGTCGTACGTGAACCGGGCGGTGGTGTTCTACGGTGCCGCGATCTTCGTGATCGGCCTCGCAGGCATCCTCTGGCTGATCGGCGACGGCCATTCCGCGACCGGCGGTTGGGGCACCGGCTCGAACTGGAGCATCCATTCCGGCCAGTGGACGTGGTTCGGCTTCGTCATCCTCGCGCTGCTCGGGATCGAGGTGCCGCTCAACATGGGCGTCGAGATCGTGAACATGCGCTCGATCAAGAAATACCTCCTCTGGGGCTCGATCGTGGTCATGTTCGCGTACCTGTGGGCGACGCTCGGGACGATGCTCGCGCTACCGGCGTCGAAGAGCGTCGGCGCGACGACCGACATCCTCGCGGCGGTGCAGAAGGGCTTCTGGGGCTCACACGTCTTCGCGATCCTCATCGCCCTCGTGCTGATCTGGTTCTTCGTCTCGAACACGATCGTCTACAACTACTCGTTCTCGCGACTTCTGTTCGTGTCCGGGCTCGAGCAGCGGCTGCCGCCGAAGCTCGGCACCGTCAACCAGAAGACGAAGGTGCCCGTGTACGCGATCGTCACGCAGACCGTGCTCTCGTCGCTGTTCGTGGTCGCCGTCTTCAACCCGTGGGTGAGCGGCGACAACAACCAGAAGGCGTACTGGCTCTTCCAGGCGGCGGTGACCGTGATCTGGTGCGTCTCGATGGTGTTGCTCTTCGCCGACATCTTCCTCGTCAAGCGCGCGTTCCCGGCGAAGTTCGCCGAGGTGCGGGCGGCGCACCCCTACGTGCTGTACGCCTCGGGCATCATCGGGATCCTCGCCTCGGCGTTCGGCGGCTACACCGTGTTCCGCAGTCCCTGGACGAGCCTATTCACCGTCATGCACTGGCGGCTGTGGCTCGGCGTCCTCTGCGGCGTCTCGATCCTGGCCGCGGTCGTGATCTACGCGTTCAGCGAGTTCATGCATCGCCGCGAGCAGCCGACGCCGACGATGACGCCTGCGTGACGGCGAAGGAGATCGCGAAGCAAGCGGACGAGGCGGACCTCCGCCTCGTCCGCTTCCTGTGGTGCGGCAACGACGGCACGGTGCGCGCGAAGTCGTCGGGCCGGCACGGGCTGGAGGGCCGGCTCGAGGCCGGCATCGGCCTGACGGTCGCGATGCAGGCGATGAACTCGCTCGACCAGCTCCAGCCGGTCGCCGGGATGGGCCCGGTCGGCGAAGTGCGGCTCGTTCCCGATCTCGACACGTTCCGCGTGCTCCCCTACGCGCCGGCGACGGGCGCCGTGCTCACCGACCACATCAGCCTGGACGGCGCGCCGGCGCCGGTCTGCCAGCGGTCGTTCCTGAAGCGGATGGAGGACCGGCTCGCCGGGCTCGGCTTCGTGCTGCGCGCGTCGTTCGAGAACGAGTTCTCGCTCGCGGCGCGCGCCGACGGCGCCTACGTGCCGATCGACTCGGCGCTCTGCTTCTCGACGATCGGCGCCACAGCGGCGCAGGACTACGTCGACGACCTCGCCGCGGCGCTGCTTGCGCAGGCGATCCCGCTCGAGCAGTACTACGCCGAGCTCGGGCACGGCCAGCAGGAGATCTCGACCCCGCACGCGCCGGGACTGCGCGCGGCCGACGAGCAGCTGCTCGTCCGCGAGACGATCCGCGGTCTCGCGACGCGGCACGGGCTGGTCGCGTCGCTCGCGCCGAAGCCGTGGCCTGACAACGCCGGCAACGGCGGCCACGTTCATTTCTCGCTCTGGGACGGCGAGCGCAACGCCTTCTACGGCGACCGCGAGGGCCTGTCGGCCGAGGCGCGATCGTTCATCGCCGGCGTCCTCGCGCACCTGCCCGGGCTGTGCGGCCTCACCGCCCCGAGCTTCAACTCCTTCCACCGGATCGTGCCCCAGTACTGGGCGGGCGCGTTCGTCTGCTGGGGCTTCGACAACCGCGAGGCGCCGGTGCGCATCGCGTCGACGTTCCGCGGCTCGGAGGAGGAGTCGACGAACGTCGAGCTGAAAGCCTGCGACGCGACGTGCAACCCGTACCTGGCGCTCGGCGCCCTGATCGCCGCGGGCCTCGACGGCCTCGAGCGTGGGCTCGAGCCCCCCGAGCCGGTCGCCGTCGACCCGGCGACGATCGACGAGGCCGAGCGCGCGCGGCGCGGTATCGTCCGCCTGCCGGCCACGCAGGCCGAGGCGCTCGACGCGCTTGCCGCGGACGACTTGTTGCTCGCCGCGCTCGGCCCGGTGCTCGCCGACTCCTACCTCGCCGTCCGCCGCTCCGAGTGGGCGGCCTACTCCGCGGGAGACGCCGAATTCGAGCAGCAGGGACACTTCGAGAAGTACTAGACGGCATCCCGGTCGTCGACCACCACGCGCACGGGATCCTGCGCCGGCAGCCCGCGTCGATCGACGAGTTCCGCGGCCTGTTCTCCGAGAGCCCGGACCCGCGCCAGTGGCCGCACATCGCGACCGGTGTCATGTACCGGCGCGCGATCGCCGTGCTCGCGCGCCACTTCGACCTCGAGCCGGACGAGCGGGCGGTCTACGAGTACAGACGCATCATCGACCCGAAGGCGTACGCGGCGTCGCTCCTGCGCGAGACGAACACCGAGCTGCTGCTCGTCGACGATGGCTATCCGCCGCCGGAGGAGGGAACGACGGCGGAAGAGCTGGGCGAGCTCGCACGCTGCCGGGCGCTACCGGTGCTGCGGCTCGAATCGCGCGGCGAGCGGGCGGCCGCCGAGACGGCGACTGCGCGCAAGCGCGGCTATGCGGCGCTGAAGACGATCGCCGCCTATCGCGGCGGGCTCAACCGCGTCTCCGACCACGTCCTCGCCGCGCTCGAGGCGAACGAGGCATCCGGCGATCCGCTGCCGGTCCAGGTACACACGGGCTTCGGCGACTCGGACCTGCACCTGTGGCGCTCCGACCCGAGCTACCTGAAGCCGCTGCTCGAGCGGTTCCGCGACACGAGCTTCGTCCTGCTGCACTGCTACCCGTTCGTCCGCGAGGCCGGCTGGCTCGCGCACGTGTACGGGAACGTCTACTTCGACCTCTCTCTGACGATCCCGCACGTCTCCCGCCCGGCGGAGGCGCTGCGCGAGGCGCTCGAGCTCGCGCCGATCTCGAAGCTTCTCTACGCCTCCGACGCAGCGCGCACGCCGGAGCTCTTCCTGCTCGCAGCGAGATGGTGGCGCGACGCACTCGCCGAGGTGGTCGCGAACGAGTACGACGCGCGCCTCGTCCTCCGCGACAACGCCCTCAAGCTCTACCGACTCTGAGTTGGAGTGGCTAGTCGGTGAACTGGGCGCGCAGCATCCACTGCTGCTTCTCGAGCTCGCGGATCACTTCGATCAGGACGTCCTGCGAGGCAAGGTCGATCTCGCCGAGGCGGTCCATGCGCGTGCGGATACGCTCGGTTGTCGCAGCGAGGCGGGTGACGAGCTCGCGCACCACCACCTCGGCCTCGAGCGCGCCGCGCTCGACCGGCGGGATCTCGCTCGTCGCGTTGACGGTTCCGGACTGGCCGTCGGGGAAGAAACCCAGCGCGACCGCTCGCTCGGCGACCGTGTCGGCGAGCTCGCGCCATGAGTCGACGAGCTCGTCCAGGTGCTCGTGCAGCGGCTTGAAGAGCGTGCCGAAGACGCTCCAATGGAGCTGCTTGCCGAGCAGCGACAGGTCGACGAGCTCGGCGAGCGTCGCCTGCAGCTCGCGCCCGGCCTCCGCGCGGTGGTGGTGGTCGACCGCAGGCAGATGCGTTTCCTGGGTGGTTGTTGCCATGTCGATCTCCTCTAGAAGGGGTTCTGCGAGCCTACCCACGGCCGGCGTGCGGCCGGGCCTGCGGCACTGTCTCCGTTTCGTCACCAGTTCGCTACTGGTTCGTTGCCCGGGTGGGAGTAGCGTCCACCGCGGCGGGCCGGGATGATTGGCGAGATGCAGGACGAGCTCAACGCGCTGTTCCGAGCTGCTCGCGCAGGTGAGTTGTCGGCGGCCGAGTTCGGGCACCGGTTGGCCGCGATCCACGCGCGACATCTCGGGGGCGAGTCGGGCGCGGAAGCGTCGGTCAACCGTCGCCGCCGGGCCGAGGAGGCCTTCGAGGCGCTCGGAGACACGATCGAGCACCACCACGCCCTCGAACGGCTGGCGCACGAGCTCGGCATCGGGGCCGACCCCGGACGGTCGCGCGACTAGCCAGGGTAATGAAACGAACCTCACGTTCGTCATCGCCCGCGCCCTCGCCGGGCTGCCGGAGCCGGCGCCGGTCGTGGCCGACCGGCACGCCCAGCTCCTCGTTCGGCAGCGGCTTCTGCTGGCACGCGCGGCGTCGATCCTCGGCACCGAGCTGCCGCCGATCCGGCGGCCCTGGGACGGCGTCTACAGCCAGCCGCTGAACGGCGCGCTCTTCCACCGCCAGCAGGTCGGGGAGACGCCGTGGGTCGTGACGGGGGCCGGCGGCCGCGGCATGACGCTGGCGCCCGCGATCGCCGAGGCCGTGCCGGCCGAGCTCGGGCTCTGAGTCTGTCGAGACTAGAGTCGGACGCGGTGCGCGTCTGCTCGTTCCTGCCGAGCGCGACCGAGATCGTCGCCGACCTCGGCCTCGTCGACGCGCTCGTCGGCGTCTCGGAGGAGTGCCGCTGGCCGCCGGAGGTCGTCGGCAAGCCGGTCGTGACTGCGGCGCGGCTCGATCCGTCGCAGCTTTCGAGCTTCGAGATCGACGAGGCCGTTGGCGCAGCGGTCCGCGAGGGCCGCTCGCTCTATGCCGTCGACGCGGAGCTGATCGCCGAGCTCGCGCCCGACCTGATCGTCACCCAGGACCTCTGCGCGGTCTGCGCCGTCTCGAGCGGTGAGCTCGTCGACGCGTGCCCGGTCGGCGCGGAGGTGCTCTCGCTCGACCCGCGCACGCTCGCCGAGGTCGCCGAGTCGGTGCGCATCCTCGGCACGCGGCTCGGAGTACCGGAGCGCGGAAGCGCGGTCGCCGGGCGGATGCTCGCCGAGGTCGAGCGCGTCGTCGAGTCTGTCCGCGGCCTCGAACGGCGACGCGTCTTCTTTGCCGAGTGGCTGGACCCGCCGTTCTGCACCGGGCACTGGCTCCCGGAGATGATCGAGCTCGCGGGCGGCGAGGACGTCCTCGGCCGGCCGGGCAAGCCGTCGTTCCGGACGACCTGGGCCGAGGTGGCCGCCCTCGAGCCGGAGCTCGTGATCGCGGGCCCGTGCGGCTTCGGCGCCGAGGAGGCGGCGGCACGGGCGGCGGGCCTCGAGCTCCCCTGTCCGGCCGTCGCCGTCGACGGCGACGCCTACTACTCGCGGCCGGCCCCTCGCCTGGCAGCGGGCGTGCGCCAGCTTGCGCACCTGCTCCACCCGGACGCCGTCCCCGACCCGGGTCTGCCGGCGATCGACCTCGCCGAGTCGGCCCTCGTCCGGAGGACGTAGACTCACCGCCCCGACGACCATGGCCGTCGACGTCCAGACTGAGATCGAGATCGGCCGCCCGCGTGACGAGGTCGCGGGTCACGCCGCCGACCAGCGCAACGCGCCGTCGTCGTACGCGCGGATCCAGGGCGTCGAGTGGAAGATCGAGCCGCCGTTCGCCTTCGGCTCGCCGGTCGCGTTCGTGGCGACGTCGTGAACGTCGTCGTCTCGAACATCAAGGGGGGCGTCGGCAAGACGACCACCGCGGTGTACCTGGCCGCGGTCGCCGTCGAGAGCGGCCACGACCCGGTCGTCCTGATCGACGCTGACCGGCAAGCGTCCTCGGCCGAGTGGCTGGAGGAGCGCCCAATCGACGGTATGAGCGTAGTCGAGGCGCCGTCGGAGCGAACGCTGACGCGGGCGATGGGCAAGCACGACGGCCTCGGCGTCGTCGACACGCCGCCCGGGGACGAGCGGATGCTTCAGTCCGCTTCCGCCGCGGCCGACGCGGTCGTCATCCCGACACGCGCCGGCGGCGTCGAGTACTCGCCGGTGCTGCTGACGCTCGAGCTGATCCCGGCGAAGACGCCGCGCGGCGTCGTCATCTGCGCTGCCCGGTTCGGCACGAACGACCTCGCCGAGGCGATCGCGTGGTGGCGGTCGCAGAAGGTCCCGATCTGGGGCGTGATCCCGGAGCGCGTCGGGATCGCCGCCGGTCCCGAGGCGCGCCTCTACCGCGAAGGTCTCAGCGAGTACGCGGGAGTCCTTCGGCGGGCAGTACGCGGCGCGCGCTGAGATCGGAGCGCAGCGCGGGCTCGTGCGCCCGCTCGGTCTCGAACCCGATCGCCCACCGGATCAGCGCCCAGAGCGCCAGCAAACCGACGAGGTCGAGCGTCGCCTCGAGCTGCTCGGAGCCGTAGAGGAAGACCTGGCCGACCGTGATCTCGAGCAGGACGGCGTGGTCGTACCAGTGCAGCGCGCCGAGCAGCGACCGTGCGAGCCGCACGGCGCCGACGACGAGCATGCAGTCGGCCACGACCGTCGTCACCGCGAAGGCGCGCTGGCTGAACGACATGTCTGTGAACCCGTGACGCAGCAGCCAGCCGGCCTCGGCCGCCGAGATGAGAGCGGCGAGGAGCAGCACGGCGAAGACCGCGGTGTGGAACAGCCGATGTCGGGTCAACGGGACCCAGAACGCCTCGAGTCGGCGTGAGACGCGCTCGGCGAGCGGGACGCGCTCGGGCGAGAGCTCGCAGTGCTCGAGCAAGCCGGCAACCTCTCGGGCGAGTGGGGTCGTGGCGCAGGTCTCGCGCATCAGCCGAAGAACGCCGTCACGGCGCTGGCGCGTCAGCCCGTGGAGGACGGCGCGCTGGAGTGCGTCGAGGCCGGCGAGCGTCGCCTCCGTCGCGCTGAACCAGCGTCGTGAAAGCCAGCGGATCAGCGCGAAGAGGAGCACGAAGCAGACGTAGATGATCGCGATCGCCGGCCGGTAGAAGTAGTTCACGTCCTTGGTGACGAACTTGCCGACCTCGTCGATGAAGAGGCCGAAGCCCACGCCGCCCAGGATCGATGCCACAACCCGTGTCGTCGGGCCGACGAACGCGAGCGTCGCGAGCAAAGCGGCGAGGAGGAGCAGCCCGCCGTAGAGCACGTGCGCGATGTGGAACTTGTGACCGCCGACCTGCGGATAGCCGAGCGCCGCGAGGAGCGCGCGGGTGAAGAGCACCGTCGCGACGGCGCAGACGAAGAGCGTCGTCAGATGCTGGTGCAGATCGAGGCTGCGGGCCGGACGGTGGAGGACCGCCACGGGCGGACCGTACCGCGCCAGGCGGCGAGACGGTCGGCCCGTTCCGTCAGGTCGTCACGTGCGCCGGCTCGCCGGCGGCGGCCTCCTCGCCGTCCCGGCCGGCGATCGAGGCGCGGAGGAAGACACCGCCGATCGTCGCCCCGGCGATCGCGAAGGTGGCGCCGACCGCGAACGCGAGGTGGTAGCCGCCGACGAGTGCGGACAGGTTCGACGCTCCGCCGAGCGCCTTCGTCCGTGCGGCCGCGGCGCTCGCGAGCACTGCGAGCCCGAGCGCGCCGCCCATCATGAACGCCGTGTTGACGATCCCGGATGCGAGGCCGGACTCGAGCGGCGAGACGTCGCTCATCGCCGCCAGCAGCACCGGGTTGAAGGCCATCCCGGCGCCGATGCCGAGCAGGATCATGCTCGGGAGGACGTCGGGGACGAAGTGCCCGTGCACCGGCACGCGTGCAAACAGCGCGAGCGCGATCGTCGCGATACCGAGCCCGACCGTCAGCGGCGGCCGGATCCCGAAGCGCATCACGAGCTTCGCCGAGAGGCCGATCGAGAATGCGCCCATGATCAGGTTCGTCGGCAGGAAGGCGAGGCCTACCTGCAACGGGCTGTAGCCGAGCACGAGCTGCAGGTAGAGCGCGGAGAGGAAGAAGAGCGCGAACATCGCCGCCGCCCAGAGCACGCCGACGACGTTCGAAACGGCGATGTTTCGCTTGCGCAGCAGCCGCAGCGGCACGAGGGGCGCCGGGACGCGTCCCTCGATGACGCCGAAGAGCGCGAGCAGTGCTGCTGCGGCGACGAGGAGCCCGAGCGTCCGCGCAGACGTCCACCCGGCCTGGTTCCCGTTCACGATCGCGTAGACGGCGAGCAGCAACGAGCCGGTCACCGTCACAGCGCCGAGCACGTCCAGGCGCCCCTCCTGTTGCGTGCCGGGGCCGCCCGGGATCAGCCGGAGCGTGAGGAGCACCACGAGGATGCCGATCGGGACGTTGACGAGGAAGATCCAGTGCCAGCTCAGCAGGTCGGTGAGGACGCCGCCGAGGAGCACGCCGAGGCTGCCGCCGCCGGACGCGACGAAGCCGAAGATCCCCATCGCCTTCGCGCGATCGCGTGGCTCCGTGAAGAGCGTCATCATCAGCGAAAGCGCGACGGCGGACGCGACCGCACCGCCGAGTCCCTGCACGGCCCGCGCGCCGATCAGAAAGCCTTTCGAGGTCGAGAGCCCGCAGGCGAGCGAGGCGACGGTGAAGAGCGCGATCCCGCCGAGGAACAGCCGGCGGTGCCCGAGCAGGTCGCCTAGCCTGCCGCCCAGGAGCAGGAAGCCGCCGAAGGTGAGCAGGTACGCGTTCACGACCCAGGCGAGCGAGGTCTCGGAGAAGCCGAGGCTCTGGCGGATCGAGGGCAGGGCGACGTTCACGATCGTGACGTCGAGCACGATCATCAGGCTGCCGAGGCAGAGGACGTAAAGGGCGAACCAGCGCGTGCGGTCTGTGAGCGTCATGGCAGCCTCGACTCGGTTGCCGGCGGAAAATCATCGGCCGCGATGACAATTTCCCGGCTCGGCCGTCGAAGCTTCCGTGAGCTCGCTCGCGACGATCGACCTGCTCGCGCGAATGCAGCTCGAGGCGCGACGTCTCGGCTGCTCGATCGTGCTCCGGGACGTTCCGCCGGAGGTACGCGAGCTGATCGGATTCGCGGGGCTCGAGGAAGTGCTGCCCGTCGAGCCCGAGGAGCCGAAGGGCGCGTGAGCCCGGTCGCGGCCGGTGCCTCGGCCGCAGAGGGCGGGTTGGTGTTCATCGACCGGGTCGGCGCTCGCTCGACGCTGGTGCCGTCGACACGGGCGACGACGACGACGCCCTCGACGCCTACTCGCAAGCGGTGATCACCCTCGCGGAGCGGCTCACGCCGTCGGCTGCGAACCTGCGCGTCTGGCGCCGTGTGCGGCAGGGACGGCGGCTCGAGGGGTGCGGCAGCGGAGTCCTGATCACGCGCGACGGTTTCCTCATCACCTCGGCGCACGTGGTCGCGGCGACCGGCGGCCGTGGGCGCGCGTCGCCCGCCGACGGCCGCGCCTGATGGTGAGCGAGCGGATCGTGCGTCGGTCACGTTCACTTGCCCGGCACGAACGTGTGCTCGACGTGGTCGTTCCGCTCGAGCTCAGGGGGTAGCGGCGCGACTACGCGTCGAGCCGCAGCGGAAGTCCGAAGAGCGGGAAAAGCGTCTCCGTATCGAGGAAGAACGTCAGCTCGGCGACCTTGCCGCCCGAGAGCTCGACTACCTGCAGCGCCCACGGCTCGTGGCCGCCGCCGGGCGCCGGCTTGTACTGGCCGAACGCAGGCTGTCCGTTCGCGGTGCCCGCCGGGAGCACACGCGAGCCGCGGCAGCCGATGCCTGGGCCGTACCACCACGTGAAGATGTCGTCCCGTCCCTCGAGCCACATGTCGTACGGCGGCATCGACTGCGTTGCGTCTTCGCGGATCACCTCGGTCAGGGCATCGATGTCGTACGCCTCGAAGGCGGCGACGTAGCGGGCGAGGAGCTCCGGGTCGGGCTCGTCGTCGAGCGTGCGCATGTCCGTCGCCGCCAGCGTGGCACGTGCCCGCTGTAGGGCGCTGTTGACCGAGGCGACCGATGTCCCGAGCAGCTCGGCGACTTCGGACGCCTGCCAGTGCAGCACCTCGCAGAGGATCAAGGACGCGCGCTGCTTTGCGGGCAGGTGTTGGAGCGCGGCGACGAACGCAAGCCGGATCGTCTCGCGTGACTCAGCCGCGTCCGCCGGGTCGGGTGCGGGCATGACCCAGGTCGCTTCTGCGCACGCGTTCAGGTTCTCGATCACGGGCGTCTGCGCGGGCCCGAGGTCGATCGGCAGGATCCGCCGTTCCTTGCCGGCGAGGGTGTCGAGGCAGACGTTCGTCGCGATGCGGTAAAGCCACGACTTGAGCGCGGCCCGGCCCTCGAACCGGTCCAGCCCGCGCCACGCGCGCAGCATCGTCTCCTGTACCGCGTCCTCGGCCTCGAAAGGCGAGCCGAGCATCCGGTAGCAGTAGCCCGTCAGCTCGCGCCGATACTGCTCGAGGGCCGACTCGAGTTCAATCATCGAGGCACCCACCACGGTCATCCTACGCACAGACTTCGAGCCGGCCGGGAAATCATCGCCGGCCTCGCCTGAACCGGCCGTCCGCGTCGCTGCAGATTTGCGCCGCTTGCGCATGTGTACCCATGTGCAACCGGCGCAATTGTTGCGAGAGTGCGACGGATGTGTGTCGGGTCGAAGAGCGGCGACGCGCGTCACGAGCGGCCGCGCGCCGTTCGCCGACATCCGTCGGTTCGGGCCCGCACGGGACGAGCTCCCTTGCTAAATTGACGTTTACGTCAAGATGCAATCGAGTATCAGCACGAACGCGAGCCTCCTTCGGCGCCCCGACCACATCCATGCGAGCGTGACGGCCTGCATCGCGGCGGCGCCGCCTGCGTTGTTCGACGTGCCGATCGCCGGGCAGGCGGCGTGAAGAGCCTCGACTACAAGTGGGTCGCGCTGTCGAACACGACGCTCGGGGTCCTGCTCGTG
>Ga0070731_10001721_pt1 | contig 22096 bp, 16 predicted proteins | sample Coa_R1_2_FD_66448 | JGI IMG/M metagenome (GOLD analysis project Ga0070731, IMG submission 66448) | Surface soil microbial communities from Centralia Pennsylvania, which are recovering from an underground coalmine fire - Coalmine... | ecosystem: Environmental > Terrestrial > Soil > Unclassified ... | reverse complement strand
ATCTACGGACGCGGCACGGCGGACAACAAAGGGCAGCACACCGTCAACATCGGCGCGCTGGCGGCGGTGCTCAAAGAACGCGGCGCGCTCGGCTTCAATTGTAAAATCCTGATCGAAATGGCGGAGGAGCTTGGCTCGGTGGGTTTGCGCGAAGTTTGCGCGCAACATCGCGATGGCATCCTGAAGGCCGATGTGTTGATCGGCTCCGACGGGCCCCGCAACGCACCCAACGAAGCGACCATTTTTCTCGGCGCGCGCGGCGGCTATCCGATCGATCTATTCGTCAATCTGCGCGAAGGCAGTCATCATTCGGGCAATTGGGGAGGGCTCCTCGCCAATGCCGGAGTCATTCTGGCGCAGGCGCTTGCGACTATTACCGACGCGCGCGGCGCGATCCGGGTGCCCGAATGGCGGCCGCCGCTGCCGCAGTCGGTGCGCGATTTGCTGATCGGTGTCGAGGTCGACGGCGGCGCCGATGGCCCGACCATCGATCGGGATTGGGGCGAACCGGGGCTCACGCCGGCCGAGCGTGTCTACGCCTGGAACAGTTTCGAGATTCAGGCCTTCACCACCGGCGCGCCGGATCGGCCGGTCAATGCCATTCCGGGAACGGCGCGCGCCCATTGCCAGCTGAGATACGTGGTTGGCACGAACGTGGACGATATTATCCCGGCGCTGCGGCGGTATCTCGATCGTCATGGTTTTCCGCAGGTCGAAGCACGGCTCGGCCGCGGCAGTTTTTTCAACGCCAGCCGGCTCGATCCCAAAGATCCTTGGGTGAGCTGGACCAAAAAATCGATTGAACATACGACAGGGCGCGCACCGACCATTCTGCCCAATTTTGGCGGTTCGCTGCCGAACGACATTTTCGCTGACGTGCTTCATCTGAAAACGCTTTGGGTGCCGCATTCGTATTCGGGCTGTTCGCAGCATGCTCCCAACGAGCATCTGCTCGCGCCCATCGCCCGCGAGGGGTTGGGCTTGATGGCCGGTCTGTTCTGGGATCTGGGCGATCCGACAACGGCTCACCCGCCTCTTTGATCCGCTTCCGAGAGGTAAAGGCTTAGCCGGCGATTAGGGATGCCGAGCAAAAGCCGGCGATTTCAGAACCTCTGTCGTCTCATGTTGAGAGTTGAATGATATAGCGCGCGGGTGCGTGACGCGCGAACGAGCTTTCCATGGCCGGTATAGCTCACATACGGTATTTTGCTTACACCATAACTGTTTGCATTGCGTCGGCCCTGGGCGGCATTGCTTGGCTGTCCTTTACGGCGATCGGTCATGGTCAAGCGCTCAGCGAAACGGAAGCTATTACGCTCGACGTTCTAATCGGGGTTGTGACTCTCCTCTCGCTAGGCGGCCTCGTGCTGCGTCAACAGTCGCGTGGCAAGCGCGCGTACGAACAAGAAGTCGCGCGAGAAAAAAGAAAGATCGACACTGCGATAAGCCACATGTCGCAGGGGCTGGTCATGTTCGACGAGTCCAGGAAGCTCGTTTTGTTCAATCGCAGCTATTTGGAGCTGTATGGGCTCTCGTCCGCGATCGTGAAGCCGGGCATTTCATTTCGCGAACTGATGCTTCGCCGGAAGGAAACCGGCTCCTTTTCCGGAGACGTTGACCAATACTGCGACGAGATTGTGGAGAGCACAGCGAATGGAGAGGTCAGTCGTTTCGTGGCGAAGTCCGAAAACGGACGCACCGTACGGATCGTAACGACACCTCTCAAAGGGGGCGGCTTAGTCGCGACGCACGAGGATATTACCGAGCATGAGCAGCTTCTTGAGGCGCGTGCGCGGGCCGAAGCCGCCCTGCGCGAACAGAAGGTACAACTCAACGCGGCGCTCGAGAACATGACGCACGGCCTTTGTATGTTCGACGCGGAAGGCCGCATCGTGCTTTTCAACAGTCAGTATAGACAATTGATGGACGTGCCCGAAGAATATTTGCGAGGCCTGTCGCTTCTCGAATTGTTCGAGCGACGTAAGATGCGCGGCGCATTTTGCGGCGATCCGCGAGAGTTCTTCGCTGAGGTCGTAAACGGCATGCGACGGGGGAGGACCATCGTCAGGGAGGTGGTCCGCGGAGACACCGTTTTACGTGTGGCCGATCATCCGATTGCGGGTGGCGGGTGGGTCGCGACGCTTGAAGACATAACGGAAAAGCGCCGCGCCGAACGCGAACGCGATGAGAATCGCGCCTTTCTGGACCGGATCATCGACAACGTACCCTCGGCGATTTTCGCCAAGCGTGTGTCCGACCGCACCTATGTGCTCGTCAATCGCACAGGCGAGCAATTCTGGGGACTTACCCGTCAATCCATGCTCGGAAGAACCGCCAAGGAGGTATTCCCAGACAGCGAAGCAAGAAAAATTGCGGGCCGCGACGACCAATTGCTGGAATCGAACCAACCGGTATTCGATGAACGCGAGATTTTGACCACGCGCGATGGCGCGCGCGCGATCTTTTCACGTCGCCTGGTGATTCGCGATGCAAATAACGCCCCGCAATACATTCTGGGCGTCATCGATGACGTAACCGAGCGCAAGGCCGCCGAGGAACGGATTGCCCACCTCGCTCATTACGATGTGCTCACCGACCTTCCCAATCGCGCGCTATTTCGCGAGCAGCTTGACAAGGAGCTTGCGATTGTTCGGCGTGGCGGCCAACTAGCAGTCCTCTATCTTGATCTCGATCATTTCAAGAACATCAACGATACGATGGGCCATCCGGTGGGTGATGAGCTCTTGAAGCAGGTCGCCCAGCGGCTCCGCGGCTGCTTGCGCGAATGCGATCTCATTGCCCGTCTGGGCGGCGACGAATTTGCCATCATCCAGACGGGGCTGCGGGAGCCGAAGGACGCAGAGGTTCTGGCTCGGCGTTTGCGCGAGGCCGTCACAGAGACCGGCTTCGACCTCAATGGCCATCTAACAACCGTCGATTTGAGCGTCGGCATCGCTCTGGCGCCCGGGGACGGTACCGAAATCGACGATCTCGTGAGCCACGCCGATCTCGCACTGTATGGCGCGAAGGCCGAAGGACGAGCCAATTATCGCTATTACGAACCGGAAATGAATGCGCGAATGAAGCGCCGCCGCGACCTGGAAGCGAATTTGCGGACGGCGATAGCGAACGATGAACTCCTGCTTTACTACCAGCCTCTGATCAACTTGCAGACCGGCGACATCACTGGCTGTGAGGGCCTGCTGCGTTGGCAACACCCGCAACAGGGAATGATTCCTCCGACCGAGTTTATTCCGGTCGCCGAGGAAACGGGATTGATACACTCTATTGGCGAATGGGTGCTTCGGCGTGCGTGCACGGACGCTATGAGTTGGCCCAGCGAGATGAGCGTTGCCGTCAACGTCTCTCCGGTCCAATTCCGCAACTCGGGACTGGCGCTGACCGTCCTTGAGAGCCTCGGCGCGTCAGGTCTTCCGGCAAATCGCCTCGAACTGGAAATAACTGAATCAGTGTTGATGCAAAACAGTGAGGCGACGCTCGCGACCTTGCATCAGCTTCGCGATCACGGTGTGCGCATCTCTATGGACGACTTTGGCACAGGGTATTCGTCTCTGAGCTATTTGCGGCGGTTCCCCTTCGACAAGATCAAAATAGATCAATCCTTTATCGGCGATTTGTCGAACGATGAGGAGGCTTTCGCCGTCGTGCGCGCTATTCTGTCGCTGGCGGACAGCCTCAAGATGTCAACGACCGCCGAAGGGGTAGAAACTCCGGCGCAGAGAAAGCTTTTGAGCAGCCTTGGATGCGATCAGATGCAAGGTTACCTGTTCAGCTATCCGCGCCCGGCCGAAGAGATCGAGAGGTTGCTGAGCACATACAAGCCGCGCAGCAAAGTCGCTTGACGGAACCGCAGCCTCAATACTGCGCCGTGGCTGTTCTGATACGTCGCTCATTTGCCTTGTCGCCGCTCGCGGTCAAACGCGCCCACGGCCATTTTCCGTTCTAGCGCCATCAGCCGCCAACTACAGCGCATCCCGCTCCACGCGCGCCCAAGACCGGTGTAGCATCACCGCCAAGCCAGTAGCGGGCTGCGCGAAAACGCGCGCCGCCGGCAGAGGAGGGCGCGATGACCACTGCGACCGAAAGCGTTGAATTGACCCGTGTCGGACCCGGCACCGTCATGGGTCAGTTGATGCGGGAATACTGGATCCCCGCGCTGATGGCCTCCGAACTTGAGCGCGGCGGCGCGCCGGTTCGGTTGATGCTGCTTGGCGAGAAGCTGATCGCCTTTCGCGACAGCGAGGGCCGCGTGGGCGTCATGGATCATCGCTGCCCGCACCGCGGTGCATCCCTGTTCCTCGGCCGCAACGAAGAAGGTGGCATTCGCTGCATCTATCACGGCTGGAAATTCGACGTGAGCGGCCGCTGCCTCGACATGCCGAATGTGCAGCCGCAGCAGGACTTCAAGCACAAGGTCAGCGCCAAGGGGTATCGCACCGTCGAGCGCGCCGGCATCGTCTGGGTCTATATGGGGGCGCGGGCCGAAGCGCCGCCGCTGCCAGGCTTCGAGATTCTCGACGTGCCTGACGGTGAGGTCGGGGCGCTATTCATCCAGCGACACTGCAATTATCTGCAGGCGCTGGAAGGCGACATCGACACCTCGCATTTCGGCTTTCTGCACGCCGGCCATGTCGAGGCTGAAGAGCTGGACAAGGACGATCCCATCTATCACACGGTCGCCATCCGCGCGCCCGAGTATCACATCGCCGACACCGACTGGGGCACGACCTACGCGGGCCACCGCGCCGCCGGCGCAGGCCGTACCTCCTGGCGCTTCGGCAACTTCATGTTTCCGTTCTGGACGCAGGTGCCGAACGGCGAGTTCGGTCAGCACGTGCAGGTGCGCGGCTGGGTGCCGCTCGACGACGAGCACACCATGTACTGCGTGCTGTGGTGGAAGCGCGGCCTCTCCGCCATGAACCAAAGCGACCCGGCCTACAAGGACGGAGCGCCGATCGGCGGCATGGGGCGCCGCAACGATTTTCTGCCCAACACGACCGATTGGCTCGGCCGCTGGCGGCTGGCGGCCAATGCCAGCAACGACTGGCGCATGGACCGGGCCGCGCAGCACGACGGCACGATCTACAGCGGCATCGAAAGCATCCATCTGCAGGATCAGGCCGTCACCGAGAGCATGGGGGCGATCCTCGATCACAGCTTCGAGCATCTCGCCCCGTCGGATCAGATGATCACGCGCACGCGCCGGCGTCTGCTGATGGCAGCGCGGGCGCTGCGCGACAATCGCGTGCCGCCGCCGGGTTCCGAAAATGTCCAAGTGTTTCGTGATGCGCGCGGCGGCTATTTCGTCGCTGACGCGGGGAACCGATGGCAGGACGCCTACGCCAGGGAACTGGCAACCGCCGCCCGTCCAGCTCAAGGTGTGTTGCAGGCGGCAAAGTAGCCGCAAGTCTGTCAAACCAACTGGCCACGGCTGGGCTGGAGATCCGGTATGACAATCCAGAAGGATGGGCACGCCTCATCGTCGCCGAAGGTCACCAGCATGCGCATCGTGCCGGTGGCGGGTCACGACGGCATGCTGCTCAATCTTTCCGGCGCGCACGCGCCGTTCTTCACGCGCAACGTGGTGATCCTGACCGACAATGCCGGCCACACCGGCATCGGCGAAGTGCCGGGCGGCGAGCGCATACGCCAGACTCTGGAGGATGCCCGGTCGTTCGTCGTCGGCCGGCCCATCGCGGCATACAATGACATTCTCAATGCCGTGCGCCAAAGCTTCGCCGACCGTGACGCCGGCGGACGCGGACTGCAGACGTTCGATCAGCGCGTGGCGATCCACGCCGTCACGGCGATCGAGGCCGCGCTGCTCGATTTGCTCGGCCAATTCCTCGGTGTACCGGTCGCGGCGCTGCTCGGCGAGGGGCAACAACGCGACGCCGTCGAAATGCTCGGTTACCTTTTCTTCGTCGGTGACCGCACCAGGACCGATCTGCCGTACCGCAGCGAGCCGGATGCCAAGGTTGACTGGTTTCGCCTGCGCCACGATGAGGCGTTAACGGCGCGAGCCATCGTCCGGATGGCCGAGGCAGCGCACGCCCATTACGGCTTCAACGACTTCAAGCTCAAGGGTGGCGTCCTTTCCGGTGAACAGGAGATGGAGGTCGTGACCGCACTCGCGGAACGCTTTCCGCACGCGCGGGTAACGCTCGATCCCAATGGCGCCTGGTCTCTCGACGAAGCGATCCGGCTGTGCAGCGGAAAGCACCGCGTCCTTGCCTATGCGGAAGATCCATGTGGGGCTGAAAACGGATATTCCGGCCGGGAAATCATGGCCGAGTTTCGCCGTGCCACCGGCCTGCCGACCGCCACCAACATGATCGCCACCGACTGGCGGCAGATGGGACATGCGATCGTGTTGCAATCGGTCGATATTCCGCTTGCCGATCCTCATTTCTGGACCATGGCGGGCGCGGTGCGCGTGGCGCAGATGTGCCGCGACTGGGGGCTGACCTGGGGCTCACATTCCAACAATCACTTCGACATATCGCTGGCCATGTTCACGCACGCGGCCGCGGCGGCGCCCGGCAAAATCACCGCGATCGACACGCACTGGATCTGGCAGGACGGCCAGCGCCTGACCAAGGAGCCGCTCCAGATCAAAGGCGGCATGGTGGCGGTGCCTGACAGGCCCGGACTTGGCGTCGACCTCGACCTCGATCAGCTCGAGAAAGCGCATACGCTCTACAAGGCGCACGGGCTCGGCGCCCGCGACGACGGGATCGCGATGCAATATCTCATCCCCGGGTGGACCTTCGATCCCAAGCGCCCATCCCTCGTGCGCTGATGGGAACGCAGCCGGCGAGCCTCATGGTGGGAGTGTGATGAAGAAAGTCAGAGTCGGGCTGATCGGCAGCGGCTTCGTGGCCGAATTGCACATGTATGCGTATAAGCGCGTGTATGGTGTCGATGCCGAAGTGGTGGCGGTGGTGTCGCGCGGGGACCATGTCGAAACCTTCGCGAAGAAGCACGGTATCGCGCGGACCCATCGCGACTATCGCGCGCTGCTCGCCGACCCCGCGATCGATGTTGTCGACGTATGCACGCCGCCCGCTTTGCATGCCGCGATGATCGTTGATGCGGTGCGTGCCGGCAAACACGTCATCTGCGAGAAGCCGTTCACCGGCTATTTCGGCCAGCCCGGCGACCCGGAGCCGATCGGCAAGCACGTGTCGAAGGCGACCATGTACCAGCGCGTGATGGCCGAGATGGAGAAAACCAGAGCGGCCATCCAAGAGAGTGGCAAGCTCTTCATGTACGCCGAGGACTGGGTGTATGCGCCAGCTGTCGCCAAGACGGTGGAAATGCTCAACGCCACCAAAGACAAGATTTTGTTCATGAAGGCGGAGGAGAGCCACAGCGGTTCGCACGCCGCGCATGCGGCCCAATGGGCGATGACCGGCGGCGGGTCGCTCATCCGCATGGGCTGTCATCCGTTGTCGGCCGTGCTCTATCTCAAGCGCGTCGAGGCGCACGCGCGCGGCGAAACGATCGGGGTGTCCGCAGTGACGGCGGATGTGGGCAATGTGGCGGCGAGCGTAAAGCCCGAGCAGCGGCCGTTCATCAAGGCCAATCCGGTCGATGTCGAGGATTGGGGCACGCTGACGCTGACGTTCACCGATGGCACCAAGGCCACGATCTTCTCCGGCGACATGATCATGGGCGGAGTGCGCAACCTGATCGAGACCTACACCAGCGGCGGCTCGCTGTTCGCCAACATCACCCCCAACAATCACATGCTGACCTACATGACCGACGAGCAAAAACTCGCGGACGTCTACATCACCGAAAAAGTCGACCGCAAGACCGGCTGGCAGTTCGTCTGCCTGGAAGAGGAATGGACGCGCGGCTATCTGCAGGAGATCCAGGACTTCATGGAATGCGTGGCAACCGGACGCCAACCGCTGGCCGATCTCGATTTGGCCTGCGAGACCACGCGCGTTCAGTACGCCGGCTATTGGGCTGCCGACGAGGGCCGTCGCGTCAAGCTGTAACGGACCCTTTGGATCATGCCTCGGCGACGAAGCGATTGCGCATTTTGCCGAGGCCTTCGATCTCCGTCTCCATCACGTCGCCTACTTTGAGAAACGTGTTGGTGCCTTGGCCGACGCCGCCGCAGGTGCCGCAGCTGAAGAAATCGCCGGACTTCAGCGAAAGAATATTCGACGCATATTCGATCTGCTCTTCCGGCGTGAAGATGAATTGCGAGGTGTTGCCGTTCTGCTTGACCTCACCGTTGACCGAGAGGCGAATGAACAAGTTCTTGTGGTCGGGCACGAAGGCGCGCGGCACCAGGAACGGCCCTGTTGGGGCGAAATTGTCGTGGCTTTTGCCGTTGAGCCAATCGGAGCGCAGGCCGGGGCGATCGGCTCTGATCTGCAGGTCGCGGGCCGATACGTCGTTAGTGGTCATCCATCCGGCAACATGCTCGAGCGCGCGCTCGGCCTTGATGCGCTTGCCGGGTTTGCCGATGGCGAGCGCGATCTCGGCTTCCCAATCGATTTTCTTCAGACCGGTCGGGATGGCAATGTCGTCGTTGGCGCCGCACAGGGTGCTCGGTGCCTTCAGGAATAGATACGGGTCCGACGTTGATTTTTCGCCAGTGAATTTCGGTCCTTCCTTCGGCGTCATGCCGGCGCGCAGCATTTCGTCGACGTGCTCCTGAAAGTTTTGCGCCGCGTAGAACATCTTGCCGGGGCGGCGCACCGGCGGCAGTGCGCGCAGGTTGGCAACTTTGGCAGCGCTGGCCGGGAGTCCTTGCTTTTCGAGCTTGGCGACCGCTTCCTGCAACCGGGAAAAGTTGGCGTCCCAGTCTTCGAGCAGATCGTCGATGCTCCCGGCCATGCCGATCGCCGCGAGGTCCATGGCGTGGTCGCCGAGCACGACGGCGGCGAAGGGTTTGCCGCCTTGCTTGGCGAAAGTGCCGAGCTTGAAGGGAGTACCGTTCATTGATGGTGTTCCTCTATATATCCTTTTAGCTGCCGCGAAACACCGCTTTGCGCTTGGCGTGGAACGCCTCGACGCCTTCGCGGAAGTCGTCGGACTGGCGCAGCCGGCTGTAACAATGACCTTCTAATTCAATTGCGGCGGCGAGGTTGGTGTCCTCGGAGTCGTTGAGCAGTTTCTTGGCGGTGCGCTGGGCGAGCGGCGAGAATGCGCGCAGCTCATCGACCAGCGCATCGGTCGTGGCTTCGAGTTTGTCATTGGGCACGCATTCGGTGGCGATACCCCACTCGTAGGCCTGTTTCGCCGGGATACGCTTCGAGCGCATCACGATGTCCTTGGTGCGGGTGATGCCGATGATTTTTTGCAGGCGCGCGGAGCCGCCGGAGCCGGGAATTTGCCCGAGCCGCTGCTCCGGCAGGGCGTATTGGCAGGTCTCCGACACGAGGCGGAAATCGCAGGCCAGCGAAATCTCGAAGCCGACGCCGAAACAGTAGCCGCGATTGGCCACGATGACCGGCTTGCTGCAGCGCGCCGGTGCCGCGATGTTCCAGGCAAGCTTGGACACGTGCTCGGGCGAGGCTTGCAGAAAGCCGGCGATGTTGCCGCCTGAGGAGAAATGCTCGCCCATGGCCCGCAGCACGATCACGCGCACGCGCGCGTCTTCGTCCAGGGCCTCGAACACCGTGCGGAGCTGATCGCGCTGCCCCATCTCGATGACGTTGAGCGGCGGCCGGTCAAGCACCACGTCGGCGCGCTCGCGCGCGGCGTCGACCTCGACACGGAAGCCGTCGAGCTTTTGGTCTTGCAAACGCAGATCAGACAACGTGCTCATGCGGCCGTTCCTTGCTGGCGGGCGGGGGAGGCAGGTTCGGCGGCGTATTCGCCGGCCACGAGCTTGCGGCGCAACAGTTTTCCCACCGGTGACTTTGGAATCTCGGTGACGAACACGTAGCGGCGCGGGCGCTTGAAGGGTGCGAGGTCCGACGAGCGGCAGAAGGCGTCAAGCTCGTCGGCCTCGACCGCGGCGCGGCGCTTGATGAAGGCGGTGACGATCTTGCCCCACCGCTCGTCCGGCAGGCCGACCACGGCGACTTCGGACACGCCCGCGTGCAGCGACAGGCAGGATTCGATCTCGACCGGCGAAATGTTCTCGCCGCCCGAAATGATCATGTCGTCGACGCGGCCGGTGACAAAGATATCGCCATCAGCGTCCATGAAGCCGGTATCCCCGGTGAAATACCAACCCTGGCGCAGCGCCTTGGCGTCGGCTTCCGGCCGGCGCCAATAGCCTTCGAACGATTCATCGCCGGCGAGGAGCGCGATAATCTCGCCCTCCTCGCCGGGTGAGGCGATATCGTCCACCGACTTGGCGCCGAGTTTCACCACCCGCACCATCTGGTTGATGCCGGCGCGGCCGGCGGAGCCGGGTTTTTTCGGCGCGTTCTGATCGATGGTGAAGGTATAGATTTCCGACGAGCCGTAATGGTTGACGAACAGATCGGGCTTGAACGCGGCCTGCAGCTTTTTCAGAAGCCCGTCGGTCATCGGTGCGCCGGCGAAGCCCAGCTTCTTGACCGAACTTACGTCGCTCTCCGCAAACAGCGGGTGATGAACGAGGTCGTGATAGAGCGTGGGCACCAAATAAAGGTTGGTGACGCGCTCGGCGGCGATCACCTTGAGAGCTTCTGCCACAGCGAACCGGCGCAGGCACACAAACGCGCCGCCGATGAGCGACATGGCGAGCAGCGAGCGCACCCCCATGGTGTGATAGAGCGGCATGACGCCGAGCGTGCGCTCGCCGTTGGCATAGAGATTTTGCGCCACGTGGGCGAGCGCGGCCGCGCGTTCGGCGCGCTGGCGGCGCGGTACGCCCTTGGGCTGCGCGGTGGTGCCCGAGGTGTAGAGCATCACCGACCACGCCTCGGCATCGACGCGCGGCGCTGCGTCGGGCGCGGACCGGGAGGCGAGTTCATCAAATGCCAGGTCGCCGGGGCCGACCGCATCGACGGCTATACGCGATATTTTTTGCGCTGCGGGCGAACTCATCACCGCCTGCGCCGATACGTCTTCGTACGCGATGGCTTTCGCCTCCGCGTCGGCGAGGTAGAAATCGAGCTCGCTTGCTGTCGAGCGCCAATTCACCGGCGTTATGATGATCCCGGCGAACTGGCAGGCCCAATGCAGGGTCGCGGCCTCCCAACGATTCTGCAACGCGGTGACGAGATGATCACCTGCCCTGAGCCCCATCGCATCGAAGCCCGCGACGAGTGCGCAGATGCGCCGGTACCACTGCGCGTAGGTTAGCCGCACCTCGCCGTCGGCGATCGCCGGCGCTTGCGGATCGCGGGCGACGGCAGCGAGAAAACTTAAACCGAGATCGAGCATATCGATATGATACGTAATCTCTTCGATTGATCTACGTCGTGGAGTTCAGGCTGGACGCTGCGGACCTTCTCCCCGGAGGGGAGAAGGACAGGATGAGGGGGTTCGGACGTTTGAGTTGTTCCTGAATCTTCCGAACCCCCTCACCCCGGCCCTCTCCCCCGCGGGGGGAGGGAGTCCAGCGAGTGGGACCGGTCGCTGCGCGTTCGTGTTTCTCTCTACTTCCAGCCCTTCATCGGCAATTCCAGCTTTGCGGTGGCGCGGTCTTGCGGCCAGACCGAGACATATTCTTTGCCCTTGAGCTGCACCAGATAGGTTGCCGCCAGGGTATTTTGACCGGTGTCGTCGAACTTCACGCCGTTGTAGCCCATGATCAGCTGGTCCGGCTTGAGGTCGGTGGCACTGAGAGCCGCTCGGATTTTTTCTGGGTCGGTCGAGCCGGCGCGATTGATCGCGTCGGTGAGCACGAGGAAGCCTTGCAGCCAGCGTGCGCTGGTGTCGTCCAGATCGCGGCCGTACTTGGCCTTGAACATCTGATCGACGATGTAGCTGTTGGAGCCGGGCTTGCCGATATCGAAGGCGCTGCGATTAATGGCGCCCTGGGCGAGATCGCCGACATTGGGAATGAAGCTCGGATCGGAGAACCCAGCGTCGTCGCCGATGATGATCGGCGGCAGGTAATCGAGGTTCTTCATGGTCTTGAAGTAGAGAATGATGTCGGCCGTATAGCTGATGAAGATCACCGCGTCGGGATTGGCCGTCTTGAGCTGTAGCACCTGTGCGGAGACGTCGGAGCCGTTGGCATTGTAGGCGATCTGCGCCGCGACGGGGATGTTGGCGGTTTTGGCGGCCTCGACGATGCTGGCGCCGACCGAGGTGCCGTAATCGGTGTTCTCATTGACGATGGCGAGATTGTCGATCTTCTTGCCTTGCTTTTTCAGGTCAGTGAGAAACTCCGCATAGGCCTTGGCAAAGTCGGGCGCGATCGGCGTGGTGCGGAAAGTCCATTTGAAGCCGCGGGCGGTGATGTTGGAGGCCACCGAGTCGGCCACCAGATACGGGATACCCTGTCGTTCGGCGACGGCGGTCGCTACCAGCGTCACGGACGAGTGATATGAGCCGAGCATCGCCGCCACGTGGTCCTGAGTGATCAGCCGCAATGTCTGCTGCTGGCCGACTTGCGGATTGCCCTGGTGGTCGGCCTCGTCGAGCTCGATTTGGGCGCCGCCGAGATTGGGCAAGCCGGCGGTAGCGCCGAGCGGCAGAGCCTTGAGTTCGGGATGCGCCGTGTTGACGATCTCGGCGCCCAGATGCACCGCGTCCCTCGCCGACTGACCGGCGCTCGCGGCGTTGCCGGTCAACGGATAAATGGCGCCGATCTTCACCGGATCGGCCGCGTAGGCCGGAACCGCGATAGCGGCGGCCAATACGGCCGCGGCGATGTAGCTCGCTCTTCTCATGTGATTCTCCCCTCCAAGCTCTTCAGCGCGTGCGGAATCCGCAGTGGAATTCCGTCGATAGTTGCCCCGAACCGCGTCCGGCGCAACTGGCAAACCTTGAGGGCCAATGCACCCGGTGGTAACAAGCACAACGGTGGCGCCACGACATGGAGCCGAGGCCATGTCTTTGGGGTCGCGCGTCTGCCGCATCGATTGTACACGCCGGCAACTTGCCAGGCCCGAACGGCCGAACCTCGGAGATTAGATAATGGCTCGATACGTGCGCATTTTGTCGGCCCTGTTCGCCGCAGCCGTACTTGCATCCGTGCCGCGGGCCCGTGCCGACGAGCTTGCTTCCATCATGGCGGCTAAGGTCATCAAGGTGGCGGTCCCCCAGGACTTCGCGCCCTTCGGATCTGTTGGCCTCGACATGAAGCCGCAGGGCTACGACATCGACATGGCCGAACTGATCGCCAAGGCACTCGGCGTGAAGGCCGAGCTCATTCCGGTCACCACGGCCAACCGCATCGCCTACCTGCAGACCCACAAGGCCGACATCGTGATTTCGAGCCTCGGCAAAACGCCGGAGCGCGAAAAGGTCATCGACTTCTCCGTCCCCTATGCGCCGTTCTACTCGGGGGTATTCGGAATCAAGGACATCAAAGTCGACAAGCCTGCCGATCTCGCGGGCAAGACCGTGGGAGCCACGCGCGGAGCCATCGAAGAGCAGGCGCTGACGGACCTCGCGCCGCCCGGCACCACGATCAAGCGCTTCGAGGACAACAACGCGACCATCGCGGCGTTTGTGTCGGGCCAAGTCGACCTTGTCGCCACCGGCAATACGGCCGCGGCGGTGATTGCCGAACGCAATCCGCAGCGCGCGCCGGCGCTGAAATTCGTCATCAAGGATAGTCCCTGCTATGTCGGGTTCAACAAGGATGAGCCCGCGCTCAAGGCCAAGCTCGATGACATCATCGCCAAGGCAAAGGCGGAGGGCGAACTGGAAAAGCTCTCGCAGAAATGGCTCAAAGCGCCGCTACCGCCGGGCTTCTAGGCGAAGTTGAAAAGCATTCGCCGTGATCTACCATTTGCAGCTGGGCGACCTGTTGCCCTACTGGCGAGTCTTGCTTGATGGTCTGATCTTTACCGTCGTACTGACGGTGGTTTCGACCATTGCGGGCGTCGCGGTCGGCACGGCCGGCGCATCGGCGCGTACATTCGGCCCTGTGTGGGTCGGGCGCTGCGTTGTCGTTTACGTCGAGCTCATCCGCAACACGCCATTCATTGTCCAATTGTTTTTTATCTTCTTCGGTCTGCCGGCTCTAGGCCTGAAGCTTTCCGAGACCGTCGCTGCTTTCCTCGCCATGACCATCAATCTCGGTGCCTACTCTACCGAGATCATCCGCGCCGGAATCGAGGCGGTACCAAAGGGACACGTCGAAGCAGGCATGAGCCTCGCCATGAGCAAATGGGAGGTCTTGCGCCACGTCGTGCTCAAGCAGGCTTTCCGCAAAATCTATCCGGCGCTGTCGTCGCAGATCATCATTGTGATGCTGGGCTCGGCGGTCGTGTCGCAGATTTCGGCGGAAGACCTTACCTACGCGGCTAATTTCATTCAGTCACGCACCTTTCGCGCGTTCGAGGTCTATCTTGTGGCGGCCGTGATCTATTTGTTGCTGGCGATCGCGATGCGCGCGCTCCTGCGCGGACTCGGTCGCGTCCTCTTTCGTTCGGCGGCCTAGACCATGCTGCAATTCAGCTTTTGGGATATTTTGTCGAATCTGCTGATCGCGACGCAGTGGACCCTTATCCTTTCGGCGATCGCCTTCGCGAGTGGCGGAATCGTGGGGCTGGTCCTGTTGTTCATGCGTACATCCCGTGTCGCGCCGCTGGAATGGTTCACCAAGTCCTACATCGAGTTTTTCCAAGGCACGCCGTTGCTGATGCAGCTCTTTCTGTTCTTCTTCGGCGTCGCGCTGTTCGGCATCGAGGTGAGCCCGTTGACGGCCGCCTGGCTGGCGCTCACGCTGTGGACGAGTGCATTCCTCACGGAAATCTGGCGCGGCTGCGTCGAAGCGGTTCCGCGCGGCCAATGGGAAGCATCGTCAAGTCTCGCGCTGTCCTATATCGAACAGATGCGCCATGTCATCTTGCCGCAAGCCACGCGCATCGCGGTGGCGCCGACCGTCGGTTTCTCGGTGCAGGTCATCAAGGGCACTGCCCTCGCCTCGATCATTGGATTTGTCGAACTGACGAAGGCCGGCACCGAGCTCAACAACGCGACGTTTCGCCCGTTTCTGGTCTACTCGCTGGTTGCGCTGATTTACTTCTGTCTGTGCTTTCCGCTGTCGTGGTGCGCCAAGAAACTTGAAAGCCGGCTCAATGTCGCTCATTAGCATTCGCGATATCAGAAAGAGCTATGGTCCGCTTGAGGTGCTCAAGGGCGTCTCGCTCGAAGTTGAGAAGGGCGATGTCTTCGCCATCATCGGCCGCTCCGGTTCAGGCAAGAGCACGCTTCTGCGCTGCATCAATGGGTTGGAGACGTTCCAGTCCGGCGTCATTGTTGCCGATGGCATTGAGGTCGGCGGCGCGAGGACCGATCTGCGCGAGCTGCGGCGCCAGGTCGGCATGGTGTTTCAGCAGTTCAACCTGTTTCCGCATCTGACGGCCGCGGAGAACGTGACGCTGGCGCCGGCAGTCGTCAACAAGATCGGTAAAAGGGCTGCGCGCGACCTTGCCGCCGAGATGCTGGCCAAGGTCGGGCTGTCGGACAAGATGGATTCCTATCCGAGCCAATTGTCCGGCGGGCAACAGCAGCGTGTGGCGATCGCCCGGGCTTTGGCGATGCGGCCGAAGGTTTTGCTGTGCGACGAAATCACATCGGCGCTCGACCCGGAGCTCGTGAACGAGGTGCTCAGGGTCGTCGAGCAGCTCGCCCGCGAGGGCATGACGCTCATGCTGGTGACTCACGAAATGCGCTTTGCCCGCGATGTCGGCACCTCGCTCGTTTTCATGCATCACGGCAAGGTGCACGAGCAGGGCACACCGAAAGGGCTTTTCGCCGCGCCGAAGACCCCCGAGCTGCAGCAGTTCATTGGCTCGATCAGCTGAGCGCCCCTAAGCGCACGGTCAACGAACGCGCCGCTACCGTCGCGTCGGGAACAGCGTGGCCGGGAAATCCGCCGCATAGCGAGGTGCTTTGTCGCGAGGCCGATAGTCCGGGTGCGGATTGGGATCCGGTTCGACCGCTCTGCGATAGAGGTGCCAGGTCGCATGGCCGAGTACCGGTACCACCACCGTAAGGCCGAGGAAGAACGGCAGCGAGCCGATCACCAAGAGCGCGGCGACGATCAATCCCCACAGCGCCATGGTCACCGGGTTGGCGATGACCACGCGGATCGACGTGAGCAGCGCCACAGCGGCGCCCACGTCGCGGTCGAGCAGCAGCGGGAAGGACACGGCGCTGATCGTCAGCACGGCGACCGCGAACAGGAAGCCCACGCCGGTGCCTTCAATGATGAGCCTCCAGCCCGTCGATGTCTCTAAAACGTCGTGGGTGAATTGGGCGAGAGATGCGGGTGGCGTATAGCCGAAATTGGCGATGTAGATCGCTTCCGCGACTGCGAGCCAGATCAGAAAAATCGCCATGAGCAGAAGGCCGAGCGCGATGATCGCGCCGAGCGAGGGCGAATGCAGCACGCCAAGCATGTCGCTCGACGAATTGTCCAGTCCTGCCTCCCGACGGCGGCTGAGCTCGTAAAGTCCGATCGCCGCGAAAGGTCCGATAAGCGCGAAGCCGGCAGCGAGCGGGAAGGCGAGCGGCAGCATCGAGTGGCCGAGCGTCAACTCGATCAGAAAAATGCCGAGCAGCGGATAGATCGCGCAGAGAAAGATCGCGTGGCTCGGCATGGCGGAGAAGTCGTCGATCCCGAGCTTAAGCGACTGCCAGAGGTCCGGCGGCGTGATGTGGCGTATCGCCGGGCGTACAGGACTCGCGCTGGCGCCGACGAGAATGTGTGACTGGGTCATGGCGCACCTCCCTGAACCCTTGGTTCAACGGAACGTGCCTGCAGCCGGGGCCGCAAAGCGCGCCCGAGGTCTTCACCGGGCTCATCTTGGCACCAAGGGCGAGCCGGCGCCACAGGCCGATTTGCGGCTCGATCCGCCGCCGCTTCACAATGCGGTGTCTTTTTGATTGTGCGGTGCAGCGATTTCATCGTGCACACTGCGTAAAAAAGAAGAGGCCCCTTTGGGGGGCCTCTTGCTTAAGGAGTTATTGCCAAATGCTCTTATTGTTATTGTTACGGGTGTAGCCGCTAGCGCCAATGACGGTGCCAGCGATGGTGGCCCGGCGTAACGACGACGCCCGGTCCACCGTAATAGTCGTAGTAGCCGTCATACGGGCCGTAGTACGGGGTCCCGACGCCGACGCCTACGCCGCCCGGTCCCGCATAGAAGCCAATTTGCGCCATCGCGGGGGCGGCCGCCGCAAGGAGTGTGGCGGCCGCAACGATGCCGAGTGCGAGTTTTCTCATGGGATCCTCCTTTCGCTACTCAGACAAATAAACGCGGAGGCTTGGTGTGTCGTTCCGCAAAGTTCCGAAGTCTTTTGAAGTTCCGTGGAACAAAAATTAGCACGGAGTTTGATGGAACAAATTGTTGTTCGCGCACTGCGTGCAGAGTACGTTAAAACACGATCCTAAAAACGCGTATGCGGAGTTTGCGATAAGATCACGCCGAAGCCACCTTATTCGGCGGCAATGCGCAGCGCTTCTCTTTCTTCGTGATCCTCGGGCTTCTCGCCGCGCAGCCATGATTGGAATCGGTCGAGATACAGATAAATCACCGGCGTCGTGTACAAGGTCAAAATCTGGCTGAGCGCGAGGCCGCCCACCATCGAAAAGCCGAGTGGCTTACGCAATTCTGAACCTGAGCCGTGGCCGAACATCAGTGGCAGGCCGCTCAGCAAAGCCGTCATGGTGGTCATCACGATAGGGCGGAAGCGCAGCAAGCACGCCTGACGCACAGCGTCGCGCGGCGACAAGCCGGCGCGCTCGCGGTTGATGGCGAAGTCGACAAGCATGATGCCGTTTTTCTTGACGATACCGATGAGCAGGATGATGCCGATGATGCCGATCACCGAGAGATCGAAGCCGCCCAGCATGAGCGCCAGCAGTGCGCCGACGCCCGCCGACGGCAGCGTCGATAAAATCGTCAGCGGATGGATGTAGCTCTCGTACAGTACGCCGAGAATGACGTAGACGACCACCAGCGAAGCGGCGATCAGTATCGGTTCATTCGACAGCGCGGCCTGGAACGCCTGCGCATTGCCCTGGAAGGTGCCGATCATGGACGACGGCATGCCGAGGTCGTCAGACACTTTCTGAATGGCGTTGACCGCCTGACCGAGCGCCACGCCTGGCGGCAGATTGAAGGTGATGGTAACGGCCGGGAACTGGCCCGAATGGGAAACCAGCAACGGACCGATATGGCTGTTGTTGATGTTGACCAGGGTCGAGAGCGGGACGAGCTGTCCGGTGGTCGGCGCTTTGATGTAAAGCTGACGAATGGTTTCCAGTTTTCCTTGCAGCGCAGGCAACGCCTCGAGCACCACATAATAAGAGTTGTTGGTGAAGTACTGCGTCACGTCGTTTTGGCCGAACGCATCGTCCAGCGTGTTGTCGATGACCTGCGGTTGGATGCCGAAACGGGCCGCCGCGTCGCGATTGATGGTGATGGTTACGACCGGCGCTCGGTTCTGCGCATCGGAGGCGACGTCAGCCAATTCCGGCAATTTCTTGAGCCGGTCCATCAGGCGCGGGACCCACGTATTGAGCTGCTGCAGATCCGGATCCTGAAGAACGTATTGGAACGCGCCGCGCGCGATGCGGCCGCCGACGGTTATGTCCTGAGCGGGTTGCAGGAAGAGCCTGGCGCCGGGCACCTGCGCGAGCTTGGGGCGCAGCCGGTCGATAATCTCCGAAGCCGAGGCATCGCGGTCGTCACGCAGCTTTAGTCCGATGACGAAACGGCCGGTGTTCTGGGTGTTGCCGTAGCTGGGGCCGAAGAACGAGCCAAAGTCGGCGACGTCGGGATCCTTCTCGATCACGGCGGACAATTGCCGCTGGATCGCGATCATCTTCTCCGGCGAGACGTCCTGGCCCGCTTCCGAAATGCCCAAAATGATCCCGGTGTCCTGAATCGGGAAGAAGCCTTTGGGAATGATCACGAACAGCACGCCGGTGACGGCGACCGTGGCCAGAAAGACCAGGAGCGTTATGAACTGGTGACGCAGCACAATGTCGAGCCCGTATCGGTAGCCGCCCAGGAGCGCATCGAAACCCCTTTCGACGGTGCGATACAGGCGGCCATGCTCGCGGTCATGTTCGCTGACCAGAAAGCGCGAGCACAACATTGGCGTAAGAGTGAGCGACACGACGACCGAGACCAGGATCGCGGCGATCACCGTGATGGCAAACTCGTGGAAGAGCCGCCCGACGACGCCGCTCATCAGCAACAGCGGGATAAAGACGGCAATCAGCGAAACACTGATCGAAATAACGGTGAAGCCGATCTCGCGCGCGCCTTTGATAGCGGATTGCAGCGGCGTGGTGCCGGCTTCGAGATGGCGAAAGATATTTTCCACCACCACGATGGCGTCGTCGACCACGAAGCCAACGGCGATCGTCAAAGCCATGAGCGAGAGATTGTCGATGCTGAAACCTGCAAGATAGATGACTGCGGTCGCGCCGAGCAGGGACAACGGCACCGCCGCGCCGGGAATGAGCGTTGCGTGGATGCTGCGTAGGAACAGCAGAATGACGAGAACGACCAGCGCGCACGACAGCAGCAGCGTGAATTCGACGTCCTTGACGGCGGCGCGGATCGTCTGGGTGCGGTCGAAGATGGTGTCGAGATGGATGCCCGGTGGAATCACCGAATGCATTTTCCCCAGGGCATTTTTAATATTGTCGACCGTGTCGATGACGTTGGCGCCGGGCTGCTTGAAAATGATCAGCATCACGGCTGTCTGTTCGCGGTGGAGCGCGCCCAAGGTTACGTCCTGCGGACCGTCGACGGCTTGGCCCACATCACGCACGCGAACAGGTGCGCCGTTGCGATACGCGATGATGACGTCGTTGTAGGGAGCGGCTTCGGTCAATTGATCGTTGTCGATGATGGTGAAGTTCTGCTGCCGGCCCAACATGGTGCCTTTGGCAGAATCCACGGTCGTGCTGATCAGCGCCGCGCGCACGTCCTCCATGGTCAGTCCGCGGGCCGTCAGCTTCGCCGGATCGACCTGCACGCGAATGGCCGGCCGCTGCTGTCCACCGATGGCGACCAGAGCCACGCCGGTAATCTGCGAGATCTGCGTTGCGACCACGTTCTCGGCGAAATCGTCGACTTTGGGCAGCGGCAACGTGCTGGAATACGCCGCCACGATCAGCATCGGTGAATCGGCGGGGTTCACCTTTTTGTAGGTGGGCGGATTGGTCAGGTTTTTCGGCAGGTACGGGCCGGCGGCTGTAATGGCGGACTGCACGTCGCCCGCGGCACCATCGATATTACGGTTGAGGTCGAATTGCAGCGTGATCACGGTCGAGCCCAGCGAACTCACGGAGCTCATCTGCGTCACGCCGGCGATCTGGCCGAACTGACGCTCGAGGGGGGTCGCGACCGTGGCGCCCATGATTTCCGGGTTGGCGCCAGTCAGCGTTGCGGTGACCTGGATGGTTGGAAAGTCGACCTGCGGCAGCGGCGCCACCGGAAGCAGCGGAAACGCCACGATGCCGACCAGCGCCAACGCGGCCATGAGCAGCGACGTCGCGATCGGCCGGAGGATGAAAGGCTCGGAGACGTTCATTAAGACTTGTCCGCGGATTGCGTTGAGGCCGGTGCGGGCTTGATGACAACGTGAGATCCCACGTCAAGCCGCGACTGGCCGTCGGTTACCACATGCTCCCCGGGCGACAGTCCCTTGGTGACAACGGCCAAGCTTTCGCTGACGGTCAGCGCCTGAATGGGGCGCTGCTCAACCGTATCATCCGATTTGATGACCCACGCATACAAACCGTCCGGACCGCGCTGCACGGCGACCGCCGGAACGGTCACGGCGTCCTTGCGGGTGGTGACGAGAACACGGATATGCACAAACTCTCCGGGCCACAGCCGTTCATCCTGGTTGGGAAACTCGGCCTTGAGCCGGATGGTGCTCGTGCTCTGGTCGATCTGATTGTCGACGAGAAGGAGATGGCCCTGCGCCAGCTGTTGCTCGTCGTTCTGATCGAAAGCGAGGACTGCGACCTCGCCGTGCAGCATCGCCTCGCGCACCGGACCGAGGTCGTCCTGCGGCAGCGTGAACACCGCTTGGCACGGCTGGATCTGCGTCAGCACCGTCAGCGGATTAGCGTCGGTCGTGTGAATGATGTTGCCGATGTCGATCTGCCGGAAGCCGACCACACCATCGATCGGCGCCGCGATGGTGGTGAAGTCGAGCTGGGTCTGGGCTGCTTCGATGGCAGCTTGGTCGGCGTCGACCGTTGCTTTTAGTTGATCAACCTTGGCCTGTTGCGCGTCGACGTTCTGCTGCGTCTCGACGTTCTTGACCACCAGCGTCTTGAATCGCTGCAGGTCCTTCTGGGCATCGATCAGCAGGGCCTCGTCCTGGGCCTTTTTTGCTACAGCCTGGTCGAAAGCGGCCTTGAACGGCGCCGGATCGATTTTGGCAAGGACGTCGCCTTTTTTCACGTCCTGGCCTTGGCGGAAGTCGATAGAGACGATCTGACCTGTGACTTGGGCGCGAATGGAGACCGTATTCAAGGCCATCACGGTACCGAGCGCTCCGTAGTAGATCGGAACGTCTTGCTGGCCGGCTGCGGCCATCAACACAGGAATCGTGGGCGGGGCAGCGGCTTGGGCCTTCGGCTTTGTCAGCCAGGAATAAGCCGCGCCCGCGATAACGGCCGCCGCGACGAACCCGGCAATCGTGAACACAACGACCCGGGATTTGCCCTGCATCAACGCTGTCATGAGTTTTAGTTATACCTTGCTCCGGCCCTCGCCGAAAGCCGCAACGTTATTATCAGTAACCGTTGTGCTCGCAATTTAACACCAAGTGGCCCCCGGCCATGGCATTAAACTTCGGTAAGATGCTTGAAAACGGAGAGCGCGTAAACGCCGCGTAACTTTTCGCTCCGCGCAGGCTTGGCCCGACCAATAGCCGCCGGGTTGTGGCTTTCGATCCGCCCTGGGCGTTGCTACCTGCGCACCAGCCGAAGCAGCGCGCCGACGAT
>Ga0070731_10001720_pt1 | contig 22097 bp, 24 predicted proteins | sample Coa_R1_2_FD_66448 | JGI IMG/M metagenome (GOLD analysis project Ga0070731, IMG submission 66448) | Surface soil microbial communities from Centralia Pennsylvania, which are recovering from an underground coalmine fire - Coalmine... | ecosystem: Environmental > Terrestrial > Soil > Unclassified ... | reverse complement strand
TTGCCGCATGAAACTTCTCGACTCCGCCCAGCTGATCCAATTCATCGGTGACAATCCTGGACAGCGCGTCGAGACTCGCAGGTGCGTCAAAACGATCTACGAGCCGAAACGGAACGGAGACTGTCCCCTGCTCCTTCCATCCCTGGCCAGACCGATCCAACTCATGTCGGACGTCACTGGCAGTGCGAAACCTGATCTCGCCCGTCGCTCTCGACCATACAAAGATCACCAGTGGTGATGCTAGGCTCGCCGTCCACAAATTGACGTGTCGAGTTTCAAAGCGTTCAACATGTGTCTCCGGAAAAGCATCGCTTGATGATTTGCTTTGAACAGCGAACGTCAGCGGTGAGATGGCCAAAGATCCATCAGCTGATTCGCTGACCACTTGGACAAAACCGTCACGGCCAAAATCATCGCGCTGATCGACCAGTGTTAAGCGCCAAGGCAGGAGACAACCCATCAACGCTGCCAGCGCCGCTTTCTCTTGCGTACCTTGTCGTGACACAACTATCGGAGTCGTCGCCGTCATTCACACCGCCAGAGACAGAGGTCAGATCGGCGCGCGGCAAGAGGCCGCAGACTCCAATCGTAACGTGGATGGTCTCAGGGATTGAAGGGCCAGTACGATGAGGCGGAGTCGGTGACGACTGTTCCGCCGGGCCGTCCGGATACGAAAGCCGAAGTCCCCGAGAGTATTCTGATCAGCTACTCGGTCGCTCGGTGATGGAGAAACGCATCAAGCACATTGGCGACCTCGCCCGGCGACGCGACTTCGACCGACTCGACGCTCACGTACTGCATGACGATATCGGGGCGCCCTCCGGCCACGAGGTTCGCTAGAACCGTAGCGCGCTCGATAGGCCCCGCCGCCAGCCCGAGCGCGAACTCCTGCTCGACGGCCTTCCACGCCGCCGGAGCCGCGTGACGTCTCTCCAAGCGGTTGGCTCCGTGCCACGCCACTGACGCGTAGCGGGCCTCCGCGCAAACGGCCGCGAAACCCACGAGACGACCGGTCTCCAAGCTGGTCAGTGCAAACGTGACGGCATGGATGGGCATTGATGGTCGCTGTGCCGCTTTGCGCTGGCAACGGGGAAGGATCTGCTCCTGCGACTTAGGACATCAGACCACGCCGCAATTCTGACAAGCGTTCGAGGGCCGCATCCGAAACTGTCGTGAACCCATTCGACGATTGTCGGTAGAGGGAACGCATTCGTATTGGACGACGGGCTGTGGAACAAGCCGTCGCGATAGCAGCGTCGAGGGACTTTCGAAGCAGCGTCAGTGAATCACAACCGGGCGAAGCAGCCTAACGGTCCTTGCCAGTTCCGAGTTGATCTCAGACCAGCCCCAAGGGTCCCGCTCTTCGGTAGCCTCCAGAAGCGCATCCCGATAAAGGCCGACAGCTTCATTGAGTAAGTCGGTACGCTTACTCTGAACCCCAAACGCGCGAAGGGTGTTACCAAGGACCATGGAGACGTAGGACCAGGCCCTGGGGACCCGCTCGCGAGTTAGGGTTGCCAGCGCCTCTCGACAGTGCCGGACTGCCTCTAAAAATATTGCTCCGTCGTTCTTTCGCTCCGCGACGTCGGACAGAGCGGCACATAGCTCGACTGTTGTGAGTGCCCAAGAGATAGGCTCTGCCTCACGCGGGACCTGGACAAGTACTTGCCGGAATGTGGCGACCGACTGCTCCAAAGAATCGGCATTGGCTTCCCGATCTCCCTTCAGGCGCAGCGCTTTCGCAAGGTTGGCAAGAATACCTGTGGGCGTGGTGACAAACCCGACGCGCTGCGCGGTGGCCACCGCACGGCGGTGAAACAGCATCGCTTCGTCCACAAGGGCAGGGCTTCGCTGGGCAAGGCTGTTCATCGCCCATCCTGAGATTGAAGTGACCCGCGCCCAGCCACGCGCATTGGCCTCTGGAGTGTCTACTTCAAGGGTCTCACGGCACACCCAAAGAGCCTGCGAGAGGCCATCTTCCCTGAGATCGGTAGCTCCGAGATTTACCAATCCGAAACAAAGGTTCTCCATCGTTGTAGCCCAGTCCTGCTGTTGCCCCGCTCTCGTGCGCTCCTTCAGCGCCTCCCGTGCCGCCTGCACCCCCTCATTCAAGTGATCTGTCTCCGACTCTCTAGAGCCGAGCAAGATGAGAGGCATCGACAGATTGCTTTGCGTCATAGCCCAATCGCGCGGGTCGTCTTTGCGGGACAGGTTGGAGAGCACTTCTCGTCCTAGATGGATGGCTTCCTTCAAATGAGCAGGATCGAGTTCCTGCTCGCCGAGAGCACTGAGGGTCGCAGCCAGGTTCATTGTTGTGGTTACCCATGCACGGGGATCGTTGGCTTTCTCGACTCTACTCAGTGCGGACTGATAAACCAACGCGGCAGTACGAAGGCTGACAAAGTCAGACTTGGCAGTGCCAAGGTCGAATAGCGCCGCCGCCAATCGTATCCGGATCTGTATCCAAGCGAGGCGATATGGTTCAAGGCCATCCAATCTAGCCCGCAGGATCGAAACTGCGTCTTCGAGGTGTTCAACTTGACCGAAGAATCGCCACATCGCCAGATGAACACTGGAAATCTCAAGGACTACTGCCGCATCGTGCTCGGGATCCTGACGGGAGTCCTGGTCGCGAGCCTCAAGGGCCAACTTCAATGCCTCATCCAAGTGCAACCCTCGTTGCCTGCTACCTACAGCCCGAAGAGCGGCCGACAAGGCAAGGCCGTCATCCGGCAGCACCTTGGCGTCAATGATTCGTCTGAAAACACTAACGCCCTCCAGGAGCAGGCTCATGTCATCCGTTCGGTCACCTAACTCAATCAAGACAAGGCCCCGCATTCCCTCGACACCGAGCCGACGCCTTGAAGTCCCTTGGGGTAGGTCCCGCAAGGCTCCGTCATATGCGTCGACTGCACGAACGAGATCATCTTTCGCGACTGACTGCGAGCCAAGAATCGTCAATGCAATTGCGAGCCTCAATTGAACATCAGACCAAAACCCAGGCGGTCGAGAAAACCGGGTCCGCTGATTCAAGACGGTGCGACAGAGAGCCACAGCGCGCTGGGCGGCGCTTGCGTCGGATACTTCGAGAGCATAGACTTCTTCGGCCTTCCCGAGAATAAACGTCAAGTCAAGTTGCGACTCCTGGCTCAACTTTGGATCCGGACTAATGACGAGCTTGTTCACTTGGGCCATGACGAGCGCGAGTTTGTCGGCCACTGAACGCCCGTGCTCTGCCTCAAAGCGACTCACTTCGGTAACGAGAACCAGCTTCAGGACGCCACCCAAGTCTTCCCAGAATGATATCGGCAGGCCCAAGTCATCGGTGAACTGATACTTGCGCCAATTGGTCACTAGGCCGCCTACAGCGGATGATGTCCAGTACAGTTTCGGAATCCTCTTGCCGTCAAGACTGAGGACCGTGCCCCACACAACGCACTGTGCGCCACTCGTCTTTGCGATGTCGCGAGCCATCGCGTGCCCACTTGCCACTGTCGACTCGGGATCTGCATTCGGTTTCCAGAGCGTGCGATCAGCTCGCTTTACCTGGATGCCGTTGAACTCAGAAAGAGCTTCTGAGACCAACCGATAGGTCTGTTGTTTGTCGTCCTGATCCAGCATCGCGACCACGACGCAGAATCGCGTCGGATCGCACTCAGGTAGTTTGGCCTGCGTAAGAGCCCGGGTTAGCTCGCGAATCCCCGGGAATTCCAAGACGTAAGACCACGAAGACCACAAAAGGCCGACAACGACAAACAGCACACCGCCCATCCGCCCCCATATACCTCTCTTGGCGAGCCAGGCCCTCAGCCACTCCAATAGGTCTGAACGGGTCACCCAAACTCGCGGTTTGCGGGCTTGTGACGACATGTTGGGTTTCGCCAGCGATTCTAGCGCCTGGATTGTCGGCAGGTCCAAGGAATTCCCTCTAGTCAACGAATTGGGTAGGCTGTCCGTACTAAAAAGGGGCCCACTCGCAGAACCGGTGGAAAAATGGGGCGTCCTCCGTGTAAACGGCCCAGAAGGCCGTGACCAACGAAGGCGCGGATGTCCTGACGGCCCATCAGAAGCGCTTGATCCAGCCGAGGCGCGCACGTATTCTCGGTCGAAATGAAGCGATTCTTCGCCGCCGTGGCCCTCGTTCTAGTTTGCGTCGTGACGGCCTTCGCTCAGCAGGCGGTCGTCGGGCGGGACGTGAACTTGCGACCAACGCCTTCCACGGCGCAGGCCCCGATCAAGCTACTGCTCCCTGACGAACCCCTGACCCTTCTCGAACCGAATCCGACTGGCGGTTACTATCACGTCCAATCGTCGGCGGGACCTGGCTGGGTCTGGGGACCAAACATCAAATTCCCTGCTCCTGGCGCGACGATTGGGACTTCAGTCTCCACGCCGACGACTCCCCCTGCGCCGCCTCCACCGACGTACGCCACCACGAACGCCTCGTGTCCGCCGGTTGGGGAATATCCGGACAAGACGACTGGCGGGCTGACGCAGTACTCGCCGACAAGCGACGGCGGGCTGCGCGACATGGCGAAACGCCACCTGCCGACAAGCACGACGCCGAAGACGTTCACGTTCGATGACTTCGCGGCTTTACAGCTGGACGTGGACACGTTGACTGGCAAGGACGCGGTGCACCACAAAGTCGCGTTCACGCCTGACCGCAACGCGTTGCGGAATCTCCAGACAGCGTCAGGAACGATTAGTGAAGGCGACCTCGTCCAACTCGTCGGCTACGTGCGCTTCACCACTCCGGGCGCGATCACCGAAGCCGTCAACTGCGCAGGCAGCGACGGTCGCGATGTTCACATCAACGTTGGCCCGGCCGGAACGTCGAGTCCATACGATGGCATTGTCAGCGAGATGATTCCCCAACTACCGCGCGACGGCTGGACAGAGGCGAACGTCAAGAAGCTCCTGGACGGCAAAACGCTCGTGCTTGTGATCGGCGGCCTCACGTACGACAACGAACATCTGGTGAACAAGGACGCGTCACATCCTGTTGGCGGCAGCCCGCAGCGAATGTCGCTGTGGGAAATCCACCCGATCACGGAGTTCGACGTGTGCCCGGTCACAACGTGCGATCCGACCCAGCACAGCCAGTGGACTGCGTTCACCGCGTGGGTCGCGGCGCACCCGCACTGACGAGGCGCTCAATCACCGGCCCCCCCCCGTGGCAGAGACTGTCTCGGCCCAATTGACTATTTAGTTCTTAGCAATGAGCAGACCCGACGCAGTTCGACGTCGTTTCTCCGGCGGTCCATAGGAATCACCCCCTGCCAGCTTCGTACCGCCTACCACTCCTATGCGGTTGAAGCGATCGGCCCAAAGACCCGGCTGTGCTTCTTCAGATTCCATTCGAAAAAGCCGCAGCAATTGCTCACGACGGCGCAATTGCTACAGGCAGAATCGTAGACGTTCTTCCAGTCCGAGATCGATCTCCTCGCGAATGGCCACAGGCTTCGATCCAATACACACAGTTGGAGGTTGTAGATCGACACACTCATGCCCGCGTTCGCAAGCAGAGTCGCGGCCTGTTGCAGTTCGCGTTGGTAATCTGCCGGGTCGCTCCACAACTCAGGCAGGTTTCCAACCGCAAAGCCAGTGTGCTCAAGCCCCATGAACGCAACATGCTCAGCGAACGTGAGATTCCGTTGGACAAACTCCGCCAGTTTCGAAAGTCGTTTGATAGTGTGCGCCTGAAGCACCGCACGGATTTCTACCCGCTGCTTCCAGAGTGCGAGGTTGTGCAGGCCGCGAAGCGTCTCAGCGAACGCCCCGTCGGATTGCACGACGTGATCATGAATCCAGGGCACATCCGCGTAGAGCGGTACTGCCCATGTGACATCAGGGTGTCTGACGCCCGCTACTTGCTGGACGAAGTGCCGCTCAGCAAACCGTCGGCCATTTGTAAGCACATGAACATGCGTGTTCGGAAGACGATCTCGGATGACTGAAAGCAAACTGGTGAGGCCATCATCGAGCAGAGTTGGCTCTCCGCCCGTAATGGTGAGCTGAGGCGGATGATCTTGAATTAGGCGGAGCACCGCAAGATTTCGCTCAAGGAGCGCCTCTCTGTCGTCATGGTTCTTCGGAGGCTGCGAGCACATCAAACAATTGCTGTTGCACATTTCCGTGGCGAAGAGCACGTTGTGCCTAGATTCTGGGCGGTACAGTACCCGCACGACACCTGTGCGGGGAGTGGCTGCCAAGATGTGGCCGTCTCTCAGTTCGCGAACGCCGTCAATCTGGAAAAGAGGTACGGGAGCGTCGCTGCCGACAGGATGATGCACCGTCCCGGCGTCTGCGACGACAGCGGCGTAGCCCGCACAGTCGCTCATTCCCATAGTTGACGTAAGCAGAATGTGTCCCGGCCGTTTGCTCGGGGGAAGCGCCTCCCAAGTTGCAGTGCCAACAATTTCAGCCAGAGCCCCCACGGGTTGTCCACGGAAAACCAGTCTCACGTCTGAACCAGCTCGGGATCGTGAGCGGGCGCCTTTGGCACCACCCAACTCCAGAGAATTCGCCGCACATCATCGCCACCCGTCTCGATGAGATTCAGAAGATGGGAGATGATCGCCATGTTCCGTTTGCAAAACTCATTGGTGGGTCGATGGCCGACGATATCGCCCTGGGTGGCGTAATTGAATACCGGGTCCGCGCCGCAATAGAGCTGGAATGCGCAGTCGCTGCACCCTGGAAGCGACTCGTTGCACCACGCCTCTACCATTTCCGAAAACCGGGAACTGCGTAAGAGATCGCGGCGCGAATGATCGCGAACGTTGCCGATCCGCATCGTCTTGTCACCCATTTCGGCAAGCATCCGGCCCTCGTCCGAGAGGTAAACGTCGCCATCATAGTTATAGACAAGAACGCCAAAGCCAGCGCCAGCCGGCGACTGCAAATCTACGTACCCTGTTCCGACCGGCGTTAGAAGCTTGGTCAGCAGGATGCGCGAATAGATTTCAGTGAGTGAATAGCCGCTCAGGTTCACATCGATGATGCGATCGAGTGCTGCCTTGAAGAATGCCAAGTACTGAGTACCGAAATAGCCGGTGCGCGCGGCCGTCTTGGTAGCGAACCCGTAAGGACTCAACGGCCGAAGGAAGATCGTGTGCAGGGATCTGCGGACGTACTCGTTGACAATTTCAACGGGATGCCTAAGGGACAGCTGAGTCGTCGTCATCAAGGCCGAGACGCTTCCGGGACCCAGTTCAGCAATGCAACGATTGATTCCCTCGCAGGCAAGGTCGTGGCTGTTCGCGCCGGGACGTGGGCGGTTCGCGTTGTGGATAAACGCCGGTCCGTCTAGTGACGTCGAGACGTGGACACTCTCATTGCGGAACAGCGTCAAGAGGTCTGGCGTAAGATTGGCGAGATTCGTCGTCACTACGAATGAAAGCGACCTGCCTGAGACCGAGGCCCTTTCTTTGACAGCAGTGATGATTTGTTCGATGCGCTGGGGGACGAGTGTCGGCTCGCCGCCTTGCAGTTCTACCGTCAAATGCTGTGCGGGGCTTTCGAGCATGACATCAATTGCGCGATTGGCGGTCTGCTCATCCATGTCGAACTCATGGCTTGCGGTGGACTGGCGCGACACCTGGCAATAGTGACAGGAGTGGTCGCACCGTAGAGTGAGGACGAATATGTGGAGTTGGGTCGGCCGCAGAGCGGCACGGCGCTTTGATCGAACCTTGGTTGCTAGTAGGTCGATGTCAGTCTTGTAGCGGCCATCGGAAATGAACTGCTTTGCGCACAGATCGGCGTATAGGCCTGATTCGCAATCAATCTGACGATGAACGATCCGAGCGGCGGTTCCCAGCGGCACTAATAAGTATTCACCGCATTCGTTTACGAGGCACTCGCGGTCATCACTTCGCAAGAACCGAAACGGCAAAAGCGAATAGCCAGAACCAGCAGGGTGGAACTCGCCCCTATCGCGGAAATGGCGATCACGAAAGAACGGGAGAGTCAGTGGGCGCGTCGGAACGGCACTCATTCATGTTCCCCGCAAAGCACGGCGCTACTGCTCGCCCGGTTCGAGAACCCCTGCTTCGGCGAAAGCTTTCGCGAGAATAAGCTCGCGGACTCCGCTGGTTTCGCGGCCGATCTGCAGCCTTATTTGGGCGTCGAGCACGGCTTGCCTGAACTCGACAGCAATTTCTCCCGTCATTCGACTGGACCGGTCGTTTCTTGCCCTTAGCACGACGTTGGTGATCGGCGACTCGTCAGACAGCGGGACGAATTCGATGTCCCAATCTGTGGTGAACCAATAGGCGGCGCGTTGGAGAGCGTCCTGTGAGAACTGCGATCGGTCAAATGAAACGACAGTCCCGTTAGACTCCATGACGCCTCACTGATCATTCCACAGGAGCGAGCGGCTTCAATAGCTCATTGACGAATGCGATGAGTGGGACGAGTGCGACGCGTGGCCCGGAGACACTCGGGCCGGACTGGTCGGAGCCAGCGGTAGAACCTCGGGGCCAGTGAGAGTCGCATTGTTGCTGATCACCAGCCCTGCGAGATTTGAAACGACCACGGCGTACGTCCCAAGGTCACTCGGTTGGGTGTTGATCACCGTCAGGGTCGCGCTTCTCTCGCCACCGATGGCCGTTCCATTCTTCATCCACTGGTAGAACAGAGGCGCAGTCCCCGCCGCCCTGACGCTAAACGTGGTCGGTTGACCAAATAGGGCGGTGCGACTGGTGGGGTGGACTGCAATCGACGGCGGCACGCTCTGGGCGGCTGTGGCCGCGCGAGTTGCGGTCGATGGCGAAGGAGCGCCCTGTGAGGGGGCGAGCGCTGGGGGCGAGGGAGACTGCGTCGTAGTGGGGGACGATGCCGGGGGGTGGCTTGGAGGCTGCGACTGATCGCAGCCAGCCGACGGAGCACCGATGGCCAGTGTCCCGCCCAATAGAACTCCCAGTCGTCTCGACAACCTCTTGAAAAGTTGCGCGCCGTCGACGGAGTCAGACACTAGCAACCCCCTTACCGTAGAGGAGGGGAACAGTATACCCAGTTCTCCGACCCGTCAACTGATAGGTTGCCCGGCTGTTCTGAGTTTGCCTCACTTCATACAGCGGATGGACGGGTCGATGCTCGGGAGCCCGCTCAATCACCTGACTTCCTCATGCCTACGGTCGTGGCCGTCACGATGGGCCACCACAGCGCGTCACCCAGCGACCGCACATTTGGGCAGCAAGCTTCAACTAACAGTTCGTACAATGCCCGCGAGCGATCACAGGCAGCCAGTGCTGCTAGACAATCCCGGACCACCGAAACCGGGAATTCCGGCGTCATTAAGAAGCAGCAGAAAGGCAGCTGCGCGGACTTTGGCACCTGAATGTTTCACGAAGGCCCTTGGCTGCACGACTGTCGATAGAGCTCGCCGTAGGTGACCAAGCTGTTGGCTTGTTTGTAACTCACGCTCTTCGTCCGCAGATCGACCAAGACGAGCGCCGTGTCGAAACCGAGCCCGACATAGCGGTAGCCTTTGATGGCGAGGTAGAGATGCGCTATCAGCGAATCGATACCAGGCTGTTGAAGTTGCTGGCCAAAGTTCTCTCCCGCCATTTTCACGAGGCTGGGTCCAGCGCCTTGCATGCAGGTCAAAGCAAGAATCTCGTGCTGTGTCGGCTGAAGAACTACCTTGACGTTTTGAAAATAAGGGCGGACCTTCTCCTCAACCGAGGATTTGATCGGGTCCGACCCACGCTGCTGAGCCGGCTCGGTACGGCTCCAGAACGGCGTTGCCAACAACCACAGGGTCAGGATCACTCGCATAGGAAACTCTCCAGTTACATCAGCGTCGACAGCCATTATCGAGGACGCCCTCGACGAGACTTTGCCGCGCAGCTTCACGCCGGAAAGCTATCAGGCCAAGTGCGCCATTGTTGTTTGATCACGTCAAGCGCACGCCTGCGCCGAGAGTAGGTCGCGTACATCCAACGCGCGGCCTCTCTCGCCGCGGCGCGTGGGCGTTGTTGGCGATCGGCCGATCGTGGGTGGGCTATCAGTCCCGGGTCGCCGCGAAGGATGCGCCGGTCCTCACGGCGATGCGCACGCTGGCCGGCCAATATCCGCGGTTCGGGTACCGGATGGTCATGCCCTTCCTGGCCCGGCAGCAGCAGGTGATGGGCACCGTCGCGTCGCCGCGTGGCCACGAGTCGGCCACGGCCCCTGCCGGCAACGGGGATCAATCACGTGTGGGCCGCGCTCCTCACTTCGAGCGAAAATAAATGAAGACGCCGGCGTGCCGTATTACAGCGCAGCGGAGAGCCCCTAGTCCCCCGATACCTCAGTGCCTCAAAGACATCGACTGCTGAAGCGCGGTGTCGATCGCTCTCTCAAACTCACCAACGGGCCGTGCTCCAATGAGAACCTGCTTCGCAGCAAGCATGTTGGTGGAGTCGAGAGTTCCAATAAATAGTGTAGGGGTTGACGTCAACTGCAATGCTTGCGCCCCGGCAACATCTGCGTCAACTTGTTTTGAAGCCTCATTCGCCTGACAAGCGGAGAAAGTAGGCTTGGCAAGAACAAGCCGCGTAGATAGGGAATCGACCATGTCTTTGATATTTGCTTGGTCGGCAAAGAAGGCTTCGTGTGCTTCCCAAAACTTCCCCTGCTGGCCGGCACAAAAAGCGGCCATGGCCGCATCTTTCGCGAAATGATGAATTGGGAGAGGAAAGCTCCGGTACGCTAGAAGCACCTTTCCAGATTCAACATAGCGGTCGATGAGCGTAGGAAGGGTTTCTCTTGCGAACCTTGCGCAGTACGGGCACTGAAAGTCTGTGTACTCAAGGAGAACCACTTTGGCAGACGGATTACCACGAGTACGAGCACCGTCGAGAGAAATTGGGGCCTTTGGTAACTTCGGACCTGGTCGCGCCTGCGGCCGTGTGGCCGGTCCGAAGTAACGCATCGCCATCGCAATTACGAGGACCACGCACGTCACAATCGTTGCAACGCTTCCAGCGATGTCAAGCGCTCGACGGATCTTGTCTGGGTTCGCACCGCTGCTCATATGCGGCCTCGCACGGTGTGGTTCCCTGTCGAAAACAGCTCAACAGAGCGACTTTGTACAGAAGCCCGGGCTAGCGCCGATTGATTAACTAAGTCCAGTTCAAACCGACCGAAACTAGTCACTGGAGTCAGAACCACAACTTGCATTTAATTTACGCAAGCGGTCGACTCGCAGTAAAAGCCGCTGGCAAAGTAGCCCCAACTAGAATCGTCGTTTTCAAAAGTACCACTAGTGCAGCTCGCGCCACAAGCGTAGGCGCACCCGGAGCAGTCCGGGTCATTGTCAGAGAGGTACTGGCAGAACGAACCGGTGTTATTCTGACATGCCCAAGCGGCAGAAATCCCATCAGAGTATGGCCCATAGTCAGTGTAGCCGGCCACACCGGCACACTTGTCACAAGAATCCGCGGCAGGTTTTGCCTCAGTAGTCCACAGAAATGCAATCGACAGTAACAGAAACAGTTTGATGCCCTTCATTCGTGCCTCCCAACGGAAAGGATCGAAGTACACCTGTGCCGCACCGCACGGAGTGGTCGTTACGATTTTGACCTTGGCCATGGGCACGGTATACTGCCTTCGCCTTTTTGTCAAATGGAAATTTTCTGCGAGCTTTTTCAGCGTCTCGAAATGCTCCGCTGACCAACTAGCAGCGACAAGCAACAGATCGGAAGAGCCAACATGACTACGGCTAGGGCGGTTCGAGCACTGGGCAATTCGGCTGCGGCAGTAGGCGCGCTGGTAGCGATTGCGATCTGCGGAGGCTATCTTGCTTGGGAGGTGACGCCACAGGCACAGGGGCCAGTAGGAACGGCAACCATTCTGGGAGTGATCACCGACGCTGGGCAACCGGTGTCAGGCGCGACCGTCTCGCTTGGCCTTCCGACAGTTCCGGATATATTGAGCGACGCCCAGGGACGATTTGCGTTCGTCGACCTGCCCGCAGGTTCGTATTCAATCAAAGCGGAGAAGACCGGATACCTCTCCAGCGGTTTTGGCGAAAGTCGGCCAGACGGCGATGATCAGCAGCTGCCGCTCGTCTACGGCCAGCACATCACAGACGTTGTCATCAGGCTCTGGAAGCTCTGCTCAATCTCCGGAACTGTTTCGGACGATTCAGGCGAGCCGATCGTCGGGGCCGCGGTTAAGGCCTTTGCCGTGAGGGCGGGCTACGGCGGCTCGGTAGCGTGGGCGACGTCGATGGCGAGGACAGACGACCGTGGCACGTATCGGTTATGGAGACTGCGGCCCGACTATCGTTACTTTGTCGGCATCGTTCCCGAACAGGTCTCCTATCCGCAGCTGCCCGGCGAGCCTGGTCCCGGAGCTTCAGCCAACCAGGATGACAGATCATCAGCGATGAAAGAAGAGGTAGGGATGGTGGCTCGCCGTGATGGCGTCGAAGCGGTGACTATGGGCAACTTGCGATTGTTGTCCGATACCCTCGTGACACCGCAGATGGCCGGTAGCGCCGTCCGAGTTTATGAGCCTTCGTTTGTGCCTACAGGCGCCGAGACGACGGGTGTTCAGCCGATCAAGATGGCACCAGGTGAGGAGATTAGCGGCATTGATTTTCGGCTTCATGCGGTGCCAACTCGGCGCATTAGCGGCGTCGTAGTTGGTCCGTCCCAGCAAGTGTCGTCAGTCGCTGTGCGCCTGATTCGGTCCGGCACCGCGGCGGACAGAATCGATCTTGAAACCGCACTGACCTTTACTGATCCGACGGGCGCGTTTGTCTTTCCAGCAGTCCCGGAGGGGTCGTATGAACTCCGATTGCTTGAGCTTCCGGTCTCCGGCTTTGCGACGTCTCTTCACCGGATTGCGGAGCCCCAACTCGAAACACTCTCGATTCCTGTTTCACCGTGGGATGATCGCAGCACTTGGTGGGCCACTCAGCCGCTTCTCGTAGGAGATCGCGACTTGAGCGCCGTTCAGGTCGCTTTGGTTCGTGGCGCGCGCATTCGAGGTCGGATTGAATTTGAAGCCACTGACGCACCTGTACCCGCGAGGCCAGTACTCCAACTCGTGCGCGCCGACGGTCGCCCATTGGCGCCAGTGGCCTTTGCACCGGTTGCCGTGAACGACGCCAAAGAATTTCAGTCCATCGAGCTTCCACCGGGCAGATACCTCCTTGGAGCTCTGAGCGGGAGCAAAAAGTGGGATCTCGAACACGTGTTGCTCAACGGTCAGGACATCTCAATAAGCCCTTTCGACCTCGGTAGCACTGACATCGACACCATTATTGTCAAATTCTCGAGTCGGCTCACCGAGATTCGTGGAACTGTGCGCGACGCCAGCAATGGTCCCGACTCGAGCGCGGTAGTAGTGGCGATGCCTTCCGATTCCCGTCTCTGGACAAATGCCCAAGCACGTTGGCGCGTATTTCCCGAAGTTCGGCCGACCGTCGATGGGGCATACAGTCTTCAGGGCCTTCCGGCCGGCGACTATTTGATCGCAGCGATTCCGGACGAACGGGCGAGTGAATGGCGTGAAGTCGATACCCTCCGGTTCATTGCCGGAAGAGCGACGCGCGTGCACACCCAACCAGGGAGCACTGAGGTTCAGAACTTGACAACGAGTGTGTTTCGATGAGATCGCTCGCAGTCCTCTTCGCATTATGTGCGGCACCAGTTACTCAGATCCGGGACGCGAACATGGGGCTGACCCCCAAGAGCAAGGCGTCTATCGCTGGGATCGTCGTAGTTGACGAAGCGAGGCAGGTCCCAGCACGGCGCGCGCGGGTGACTGTGAGCGACGTGGTTTCAGGTCTCCGTTACACAACCATTACGGGCGACGACGGCAGATTTGTAGTTGAGGACCTTGCCGCAGGCCGCTTCACCCTGTCGGCTACGCGAAGTGGCTTTGTTTCAATCGCGCTCGGAGCCACGAGGCCAAGTCAAACCGGTACGCCGGTCGTGGTCACTGATGGAGATCACCTAATGGGTGTGGTGCTCCATCTGCTGCCAGGCGCGGTTATCGACGGCACAATTCGGGATGCGTTGGGCGCGCCGGCAGCGGACTCGTTGGTAACGCTTCATCAGCTGCACGCGCCCATTGGCGGAGCGCGGCAGGTCTCACTCGTCACTATTCCCGGCGACAGTCGCACAGATGACCGCGGCCATTACCGTCTGTTTGGGTTGGCGCCTGGTGAGTATGTCATTTCCGTAGATCCGCCACTTCCATCATCGGGACTCCGACCTACACGTCCTGCTCGGCCGGTAACGGGTGCGGAGATTGCGAAGGCGAGTGGCCGGATGGCTTCGCTTCTGCCGTTGACTACCGCCGACACTTCGGTGCCAATTGCGCCGGTGCCGGTCTACTATCCTGGCACGACGCTTATGAGTGCTGCGGAGCCGGTTCGCCTCAAGGCTGGTGAAGAGCAAAGCGGCGTTGACTTCCGACTTGAATTTGCTTCCGCTGTAAAAGTCACAGGCACGGTCACACACGCCGCCGGCATCAATTCCGAACTGTCATTACGCCCTGTCGTCTTGACACCGATCGCGGACGATCTCGGCGTCAGTTCGTCGACAGTCGCCGATCGCGATGGTCACTTCACCTTTGCTGCCGTTCCCCCAGGCCGCTACACGCTCACGGCCGAAGCTCTGGTGGTCACGACAGCAGCCGAGATTTCCAGGCTGTCGGGGCACGTTCGCTGGATAGCAAGTACGGAGTTACTTGTCACAGGCCACGACATCGCCAGCATTGCGCTCACGCTTCAGCCCGCTCCCATCATTTCAGGAAGAGTCGAATTCAAAGATGTCACCCCGACCGCTGACGAAGTAGTCAGGCTCGTCATCAATTTGACGCCGCCTCACTCCAAAGGAACAGGCGCCAAGATTTCTGCGGACAATACATTTGCATTCGTTCCCATTGCGCCAGGCAGCTACCACCTATCGCTTTTTCCAGCGACGGGAACGAATGACGCTGTTTGGTGGCTCGAATCGGTTGTGCGTGGTGGCCGTGACGTAACGAACGAAGTATTTGATGTTGGCGACGGCCACGATATCGACGACCTAGTTCTGACGCTCAGAAAGGGCTTGGCCTCGGTCTCGGGTCGACTGACGGACTCAAGCGGAGGAGCCGTCTGGTCTGACACTGTTGTCCTGTTGGCAGAAGGGAATGGGCACTATACGTCGGCTGCCGCAGTGCACCCGTCGACAGATGGAAGTTTCAGCGTGAAAGGACTTGTTCCTGGCGAGTATCGCGTCGCGGCTGCCGAGGACATCGATCAGTCGGATCTGTTGGACCCGTTGTTCCTCGAAGCCCTCGGCGCATCCGGAGTAAAGATCAACCTCTTGGCAAACGAAGCGAAAAGGCAGGACCTCAGAATCCGATGATAGCGAGAAGTCTTCGTGACCTGCTCCCCCCAAGCTTGGTACAGGAGTTATGTGAGTCCGCTCGCGGTTGAGGGCCCCGGGAACGTTAGAGTCATCTGCTTCGCAATCCGCCTAGCTAGTACAAGCTCGACACCTCGCGACGATCCAAGCCTGTAGGAATCAAATCGATCGCAGATGACGGAATCGTTGCCGAACAGCGAGAGAAGCTGCGGAGTAACCAGGAGGGCACGTCCCACGGGCTGGCCCTTGCTACCGCCGGAGACCTCAAAGAAGATGTCGCCGGGTTCGAGGCGGCGCGAACGAAGATTGGACATGGCGTGAAAGCGATAGGGAAATCCAACCGTCCGGTCGCATCGTGCGGGTCGTCGTAGTAACTGATTCCCTCGCGGATGTCGTCTTCGAGGCCATGGACGGCGAGGTTCATCCGGCAGAGTTTCAGCGTGTCGCCGACCTTCTCCTGTCCGTGAATCGCCAGCTTGGTCGCGGGACTCTTCTTGTGCTCCGCTACGAACTGGCCATCGAGGATGCCCTGGACGAAGGACTCCCGCGCAGCTTCACGCCGGACATCTATCAGGCGAAGTGCGCGGTCCTGTTTGAGCACGTCTTCGAGCGTTTCGGGGACAACCCATCGTCGAGCGCGTCGGCATAGGAACCTTGCCAGCGCACGCCCGCCCGGCAATCTCCACTCGCCACTCAGGTCGCGGTCCTGTATCGTGACAAGTGCTGCCGGTGGTGCGGTCGTCCGGTGATCTTCGCCCCGGCGTTGAAATACCTCGATGGTTCGTCACGGCGCGAGGTTTCACGGAGGCGCGTGCTTAGTGCCGCATCGACCGCACGGAGCGCTATAACATTGACCACCGCGCGGGCAGATCGGGGATCGCCCTCTCGGATGCTCTTGGAGGGAGGCGCTGAAGGTGACGAATCGGCACAATAAGTCATCCCAAAGCCCGACTCAGGGCAACCAGTGGTTGGCGGAACTTAAGTACGGATCTGCCGATGGCGAAACACGTCTATCTACCTATCGGATTTCCTTTCGGTTTTTCTTTGTTTTTGCTCAGGCAACGGTTGTGTCTGCCCTTGTCTCCCACCAATCCGGAATAGCCTTCGTACCTGGACTGGACCTAGTCGCACTCGGCTTTAGCTGCTTCTTGACAGCCTTCTTCGCCTTGCTCGAACGATCCGACGCTCGGCAACGCAGCGTCGCATCTTGGCAGACGGCCCTTCTTACCGAAATCGCGAGTAAGGAGGCGGCTCTGCAATTTCTTGAAGGCGGGTCACCGGATGCGTGACCGTCTACTGCTCACGGTACACGGCGTCAGCTCAGACTCTCGCCGTCTCGCTGAACTGGCAGGTCGTGTCGCCGATTCAACCGGACACGTGCCAAGGGCGGTCAATTTTGGAGAACAGCGTCCACTCAGGACGATTAACAAACAACTCAGATTCCTAATCTTCAAGATGGTCTCACTGGATCTCCGGTTGGCCAGGGCATCCAGCCAGCACGCCACAGGGGAAGCACCGGTTATCGATGTGATCGCTCACTCATTTGGCACCCTCGCTGTGTATCACGCCCTTGTTGACGGCGGTGCGGCCATAGGCAAGTTGGTCTTGCTAGGCTCAATAATGGACCAACGCGTCGAATGGGATTCTCTTGTTGATGCTGGTCGAGTAGAGTGCCCGCCTCTCAACATTGTCCGACCTTTCGATGGTGTCGTTAGGCACTCTCGGTGGGTCACGGGCGATGTGTCAGGAGTGAGGGGGTTCAGCCCAAACGGTACTTGCCGCCCCATAGATCACTTTGAGGACGGGGGCCACAACGATTACGAAAACGATGCCGATCTTATCGCGCGTTTTCTTACGGGCGGATTGACGAGATCGCAAGCCATCAAAGAGGGTGATTTCAGTCGAGCGCTGGGGAGGCGGCGCAGAGCATGGCTCGCCCTCACCCGCTGCTTGAGGTTTAGATGACCTACCCGTAATTCTCACGGCGTTGCTGTCTTGCCCCTCAGAAAACGTCCCGAGAATCAACTGATTGTCCCGCGTTCGCTCGCCACGAAAATCAGGCCGAAAAAACGCGAAAACGTAGTCCAAGTCCCAGGGGGGTTGTCCCACCGGCGCGAGGTACACCGCCCCGGGGCCTCAAAGGGTCTGCCTGCCCGACCAGTGGCCCCTTGGCTCTCGGCCTCGACGTCGGGAGCCGCCCGTACCGGTTACATTAGCCGGCGGCCCCAGACTCCAGCGCCTTAGCGGTTGGAGGAATCGGATCCTTCTGCGCCGCAGCTTCGAGCTGTTGCTGAACTTCCGCTGGGGTAGTCTTCGCTTTCAGGAACTCAATGTAGCCGTGCTTACTTGCGTCAGCAGTCTCCACAACCCACTTCGCATCGCCGGACGCCGCTGACATCGCGGCAACCGCCTCGGGAATCTGCCTCCCCTTGGCCAGCAAGTGATAGAAAGACAGGTACGCGACGGCGGTATCGGACCACGTCGGCGTTCCAAAATTCCCAACCATGACCAAATAGGGGTGGGGTGCGTTTCCTTCCTGCATCGCCATCTGGACGGCGCTATAACCCTTGCACGCAGACATGCAAAGTAGCAAAGCTCCGTTGAGAGCTTGATTGACGGGTGTGAGCATCTCCCGAAGCTGGATCCAAGTAATGACTTGGCCGCTCGATAGCTGGAGGCCGGCGCTGGATCCATGCGCACTCAAATGGATGATGGGATAGTGACCTGGGAACTGCTTCATCGCCTCTGGGAGGCCAGCCCGCAGGGCAGCAACGAACGCCTCCTGATTTATTGCGGTGCGCGTAACGCACGGTACGTCGTCGAGACGAAGCGTGCTCGCCACCCGCTCGCCCTCAGATCGATTGTGGTACAGATCGGGTGCCGAAGGCGATTCGACGATGTAGACAAAAAACTTGAACTTCGCTGGCTCAGTCATGACTCGTTGACGATGTCAAGATGGCCACTCACCCACGAGTGGCAACCTCGGTGCTCAGTCTAACTTCGATTCTTCCGCACGCGCCCGCAGCGACCGCAGACGATCAGAACATAACATCATCCTGGCACGTGACCGTCTGTCAGCCTTCGCGCAGCGGTGGACTTGGAGACTCCCCACAGCTTGGCGGCTTGCCGTACTGTCAACCCTTCGGGCAACGGTACGTCCGGCATAACCGCCCTCGGTCGTCCCAGGCGCTTTCCTTGCGCGCGTGCCCTAGCCAATCCCGCTCGCACCCGCTCCACGATACGTGCCCGTTCAAATTCTGCGATGGCCCCCAAAATGTGCATCTGAAGCTTCCCGGCGGGAGTCGTAGCGTCGATGCCCTCACCCAGCGACACGAAGCCGACACCGAGGCCCTGGAGTTCGTCGAGCACCGTAATCAAGTGCTTGAGATTTCGACCGAGGCGATCCAAGCGCCAGCACACGATGACGTCGAGTCGTCTTCGCTTCGCATCCCTCAGCAGATCGTTGAGCGCGGGTCGTGAGTCCTTTGAGCCAGACACGCCCCTATCGACGTACTCCTTGGTCATGGTCCAGCCTCGCGCCTCGACGTACCGGCGCAGCTCCAGGAGCTGATTCTCGGGTTCCTGATCCAGCGTGCTCACTCGCGCGTAAATTGCAGCCCGCATCACAGTCCCTCCTCATCCGCGACAATCAGTCCGTCATCTTGCATCCGGCAGACGAGGGACGCGGCGTAGCGGTGCTCGACGACCAGGGCTGCGCCGAACATCTGTCGCTCAATGCTGACGTTGGCATTCACCCAAGCGCGAGCGAGCGTTGTATTGAGGCTGAACAGGTAGACCGTGCCGCCGCCGAAGATCGACACATCCGGTTGAAGGACTCCGGTCATTACCTCACCTCCGGTTCGCTACTCCCGAGGTCATGGGCCTCGGCGAACGCCTGGAACGCCGTCGTATCGAAATCCTGCTCGCGGAGGAAGCGTGCGTAGTCCTTCGGCGTGAGGCGCGCCGGGCAGCGCTCGGCAGACATGACTCCGAAGAACGCTCGCGCATGCTGGTCGAGCGTCCCATCGGTCATGTCGCGGTCGAGGTCGTACCGGCCTTTGCAGGTCGTTCCGTCCGCGAAGGTCGTGACGAAATCGCATTTGTCGTACCCGCCGGTCGCCGGAGCGGTGCGCGACCAGTCGACCAAGATGGCTGTCGCTTCAGCCCACGTCATGGCGTACCGAGTGATGCAGTCCTCGGAGGGACCCTCAGCGCGCGTGAGGCGAATGTGTTCGACCGAGATCAGCCTGGGACGCGCGGGCTTCATTCCTGCACCGCCTGTTCTACGCGGCCCGCGCGGAGAATTTGATCGGCGACCTTGAGGATCTTCTGCGCGGATCGCTCGGGGATCGCGTTCCCGGCACCCCACCAGTTCTGGATGTACCCACGCGAGTAATCGGCCCCAGGCAAACCGAGCGCTTCGCAGCACAGCAGCGCGACCGCCTCCGCTTCCACCTCGCGGAGATCGCGGGGCGTGAGGTCGCCGTCCGCCTGCTCAGCCTCGGTCGTGTGGCCGAGCAGTACGTGCGCGACTTCATGGAAGCGCGTCTTGTGCGGAAGAGGACTCAGCGGCGAGATCGCGATTTCGCGTTGACGCGCGTAGCCCATGATGTTGCCGTTCGTGGTCGAGAATGCGATCTCCTTGACGTCGAGCGCCGCCAGCGCTCGCGTTTGATCCCAGCTCGGGAGCGTCAATCGCGGCACGTCTGGTCCCTCGGTCTGGGCCAGCACGAACCATGCGTTCTTGAAGATGAAGCGCGTGAACCTGCGCGCCTCTGCGTTCTGATCGTCGTCCTCGTCGACGCGAACGGTGACCGGTCGGCACAGCGCGAGCGCGCGTTCGCCTTTCTTGACGTGTCGCCCCAGTGCCTTCCAACGGGGAAAGGTGGCCAATGGTCCGAACGGCAGCTCTCGCTGCTGGCACTGGAACGCGGCCAGCATGACGTTACCGAAGCTGTAGTTGTGAAACTGGGAATACGCGGCGCTGATCAGACCGGGTTCGATGACGGCCTGTCGCAGCAGGTCTGCGAACGCCGCCGGAGCGGTGGAGCTTGCCATGATGACCTCTTCTCCGCGTCTGCGGATTGAGGCCGACGTGCTGCATTACACTGTCGAGCAGCCGTCAGCCAAGTTAACGCTTGGTTGCGGTTAGGGGCGTCGGCGTGTATCAGCACGACGGCGTCCCGCTTCGAACTACTTTCTCGGTCGCAGACCTCCCTTCTGCTTCTCAATCACGTCAATTCCTTGCCGCTTCAGAAATTCTCGGAGAGACCTTCGCACGCTTTCGCTCTCAGAAACGCCGTCGCGCCTCTTCAGATCCTTTAGACCTTTAAGGAGCCCGACCGTCAGGTAAAGGCTGTAGATACGCACGCGAACAATCAATTATACAACATATGTACGTTATATATATGTCCAACGTTTTAGAGATGGCCCTATCTTTCCTGCTATCTGCGGGCGTCTCAAAGTGCCTACGTTCGGCCGGGGTCCGTCCGCCCTGAAAATAAAAATTGGCCGCCGAGAATTCAGCGAACTGACGATTTTGTGCGACGCCGGGCCGGGCTCAGGTGGTGGCTACGGCGAAACGCTGGCCGGTACGTCGCCCGGAGTGGCGCGAAGAGTTCTGCGATGCTGACGTCGAGGGCTGTGGCCAAGCGGCCCAGGACGTCGAGTGATGGCCCCCGCTTCCCTCGCTCGATCTCGGAAATGTACGTCCAATGAAACTCACCGCGCTCGGCCAACGCCTCTTGGGACAGTTTCCCTGCCTCCCGCAGCGCCTTGACTCGACGGCCGAACGCCTTGCGCAAGTCCTCCACCGCCAGGATCGTGCTGGCAAGGTCGTCAGTCGAACATAGGCAGTTATACTTATCTGCCCTGGAGGACCAGCACGATGACTCACGCGATGTCGGCCAAGAGGCTTGTGATTTTAGGAATGATGTTAGCGGGGGCCGCCGCGGCGGTTGACGGGCAGGCGACGTCTCCCGGCTCGGCGGTAGCGTCCAAGTGGACCGGTGGAAGCGGTCCCAAGTCGGAAATGGACGGCTCCCCGACTGTTATCTACTCCTTGCAGGCGGATCGCTCGATCCAGGGTTGGCCGCAGAAGACGACGACACCAACGCTAAGCCTCAGGTGCAAGGAACGCCATGTCGATGCATTTGTCAGGACGGGCTTTGCTCCACAACCCACGCCAGATGCAGAGGGGTTCAGAGAGAGCTTCAACCGCGTGTCGGGCAAAGGCGACATAGGGCCGGTGACGACGATCCGGATTCGATTCGACGATGCCGCGCTCACAAATGACTACTGGTCTGTCTCAGCCGATCAAGAGGCCATCTTTTCGCGAGAGCCAATTCCGCTCGTGGATCAGGTGGCCAAGGCGCGCGTACTGCGAATCGAGTTCGTCCCGTACCGATCGTCTCCTCAGGTGATGCTTTTTTCTGTGCAGGGCTTCGGGACCGCCCGTCTAGACGCGTTGTTCGCGGCCTGCCCAAGGCCGCCATCCTAGGACGTGAGAGTCGCTCCCACAAGGCCACTGAGATGACATCAACCAAATCGGTGACGACGTGCATTCAGAAGCTGCGCCAGGCGCTGGCGGCTGCGCCGCCGGAGTGCCCGACCGTGCGTCGGAAAGTTCGACGGCTACTCGCTGACTCCGGCCGCGCGATCGTGACGCAGTCCTTCGCCACAGACCTGGACAGAGCCCTGAAGGCGTCGAAGGTTTTCACCAATCGTCCAGTGATCGGC
>Ga0070731_10001719_pt1 | contig 22104 bp, 17 predicted proteins | sample Coa_R1_2_FD_66448 | JGI IMG/M metagenome (GOLD analysis project Ga0070731, IMG submission 66448) | Surface soil microbial communities from Centralia Pennsylvania, which are recovering from an underground coalmine fire - Coalmine... | ecosystem: Environmental > Terrestrial > Soil > Unclassified ... | reverse complement strand
CCGGGCTGGGGAATCGTCTGCTGACGCTGGAACGGATCGAAACGGCGCTGAGAGGCGGGGAGTTCGCACTGGTGCTGCTGGATCTGGACGGATTCAAAGTCATGAACGACAGTTTCGGGCACCACACCGGAGATCGCATTCTGTGTGAAACCGCGGATCGCATCCGGGCGCAGATTTCCGAACTGGGGCTCAGCGAGGTGTGCACGGCGTCGCGCATCGGCGGAGACGAATTCACGATTCTGATGGAAAAGCTGGAGAGCGCCGCGCAGGCTCGGATGCTGGCCGAGCGCGTGGTGGAGCGAATCGGGCGGCCGATGTCGATCCACGGATTCGAGGTGACGATCAGCGCCAGCGCGGGGATCGCGGTAGGGGCTTCGGGCAGGGCGAGCGCGGAGGACGTGATGCGCGACGCCGACCTGGCGATGTATCAGGCCAAGGAATCGGGCAAGAACCGCTGCGCCATGTTCGAGATGGGGCTCCGCGACAAGATGCACGCGCGCATGATGATGGCGCACGACCTGCATCGCGCCATCGAGAACCGGCAACTGGAGGCTTTCTATCAACCGAAGGTCGACCTGAAGACGCGGGCGATCACCGGGTTCGAAGCGCTGCTGCGGTGGCGGCATCCGAAATTGGGCCTGATCCAGCCGAACGACTTTATCCCGCTGGCGGAAGAAACCGGGTTGATTGTGCCCATCGGCGAGTGGGTGCTCGAAGAGGCATGCTGCCAACTGAAGACCTGGCAGAATATGTTCCCGACCACGCCGCCGTTGAGCATGAACGTGAATCTGTCGGTGAAGCAGCTCAGGGACTCGACTCTGCTGGAGCATGTGCGGACGGTGCTGGATAAGACCGGCGTGGACCCCTTTACTCTGAAACTGGAATTGACGGAAACGGCGCTGATGACCGAGATCGCCGAGGCCAAGCAAGTTCTGGACGGGCTGCGAGCAATGCACATCGGCTTGAAGCTGGACGACTTTGGAACCGGCTACTCCTCTCTGAACTACCTGCGCGAGCTGCATTTCGATTCGCTCAAGATCGACCGTTCTTTTGTCGCGCGCATGACGCAGGACAGCGAGAGTCACGCGATCGTGGAAACGATGATCAAACTCGCGCAGGCAATGGACATGAATGTGGTGGCGGAGGGGATCGAGGATGAGCAGCAGTTGAACGAGCTGGTCCGACTGGGATGCGATACCGGGCAAGGATTCTACTTTTCAAGGCCCGTGGAAGTGGGGAAGGCGGAGAAGATGTTGGAAGAGGCTTTTGCGGGGATGCGGCCGGCGGCTCACGCCGGCTGAGCTCGGCGAAGTGTCCGAGCATTGTTTCTTGGCCGTTAATGAACGGGGATTAACGTGAATCGGAGAACCAGGCTCGGCGGTCGACGCCGGAGGGGTCGGTGGATATGCGCGGGAATCCGACCGATCTGACGTTTCGGTCGCAGAGCTTGCGGCCGATGTTGATGGAGGCGGAGTTGCTGCGGTTTCCCATTCCTCAAGAGCGCTTCATTAGGCAGTTCGATGAGTTGGTGGTTCGCTTTCAGAGGCTGGCGGTGCGATCGCATCAGAGCGCGAATATTTCGATTGAGCGGTTCGTGCTGGTGCCGGTGGGGCGATAAGGTCAGTACTTCAGGGTTTCGAGGAGCCAGGATTTATTGGCATGCACGTCCTCGCGCAGGCGGCGGCACAAATCTTCGCGGTTTTCAAAGAGGCGATAGCCGGTGCGGGGGCGGAGGTAGCCTTGGGCTTTGGGATCGCGAGCGAAAAGGGCAGCTTCGCCTTCGGCGGCGAGCTGTTGTTCGTAGCGGCGGCGATTGTCGAGGAGGGCTTTGATTAAGAAGGGCATGACGGTGGAATAATCGGCCTGCATGCTCTCGGTCGACTGTTGATAGTGATCCTTGTCGACTTTGCCCCAGGTGACGGCTTCGGCGGGCGGGCAGGAGGAAAGAGAGCCGTCAGTGACGGGAGCGGTTACGATCTGCACGTCGAAGTTGTAGCCGCGGACGTTGGGGATTCCCAGGACCTGGCCGAGTGCAGGCTCGGGCTGGAGATTGTAATTCTTGGGGACGCCGCCGCCGAGGATCATGGTGGCGAGGGCGTTTGGAGGATTGTCGAACAGACCCCAGCGGTGATAGGCGCAGGCTTCGAAGACTTCGGCATGGAGATCGAGATTGAAGGCGTAGTTGTCGATCAGGCCGGATTGTTGCATGGCCCAGAGTTTCATCGAATTGAGAAATACGCTGCCATCGGCGGGGGCTCCGACGAAAATTGGGATCGCGAGGCGATGGCACGTGGCGAGGAGCCCAGAGTCGACGCCAGCTTTCTTTTCCTGTTCGGCATAGAGCGCGCCTAAGCGGTAGCGGAGTTCGGTGCCGGTCATCGAATGCTGGAACTCGGGGCGCTGGAGGACGGCGGTTAGGAAGCGGTCCTGATCGAGCAGGACATCTTCGTCGAAGGCCATGTCGGTGACGCGGATGGTACGGTCATCACGCAGCGCGCCGTCGTCGCCCCAGATGGGGACTTCGAAGATAGGATCCTTGTGGGCGTTGAGGCTGCGATGGCCGTCGTGATAGCAGACGGCATCGGTGGTGCTGAGATAGCCGATCCAGCCGGTTTCAAGAAGCGGGATCAGCCAGGCTTGATGCTGGCCGGAGACGGTGACGGGACCGGAGATGGCGAGCGTGATGGGACAGCCCATGCCGATGGCCTGGTCGAGGATCGTGTAGATGCGGCGCAGGAAGGCTCCGCCGAATGCGGGGAAGCAGTGGGTGATCAACTCGTGCAGGGATTCGCATTCGTCGACACGGCGGACTTTCACGCGCCGGGCCGCGTTGTCATGGTTCATATAGGGTTATTGGAACTGGCGTTCGAAGGCTTCGAGTTTTTGTCTGAGCTCGCTTACTTCACGCTCGAGCTGGGCGACACGGTCGGCGAGGTCGTTTCGCGGCGCCGAAGTTAGGACGACATCGGGCTCGGTGGAGGGCTCGGGCTCACCGCCGAGGAGTTGGACCCAGCGGCCGCGAGTGGATGGAGCTACCAGGGGGCCGGGATCGTGGGCGGCCAAAGTCGCCAGGACGTGTTCCACTTCCTCGAGATCGGCGAAATCGTGCATGCGTTCAGTGCGGCCGCGCAGCTCGCCCAGGGTTTGGGGGCCGCGGAGCATCAGGACGCAGAGCAGCGCCAGCTCACGGCGACCCAGATTTAATTTTTCGCCCAAACGATGCGCCCACTTCTCGACGCGATGTCCGGCGCCGCTGATCCGGATGGCTAAGCCCTTGTTTTGCAATAGCTCAAGGGCCTGCGAGACGGTGTCTTCGTCGTACTGGACCACTGGTTCGCGGCTTGATTTTTGATTGCAGGCATTTTGTAACGCATTCACCGTCAGCGGGTAATACTCGGGTGTGGCCATGTCTTTTTCAAGCAAGGCGCCGAGGACGCGAACTTCCTCGGGACACAGGGGAGCATGCAAGATTTCCACTTCAGTCAACATAACCGATGGGGCGTTTCGGCGTCTATCGGTCGAAAGGGAGCCGAACCGATGAAGATTTTCATGATGATGGCGGCGATGTTCGTGGCCGCGTGGCCGGCCGTGGCGCAGCGGGGGCCGGAGCGGGCTTTGAGCTGCAACGATCGCAACAATAATTCGCGCAGCGTATCGCATTGCGAGATGCGCGAACAGAACGTCGGATTCGCCGGACGATTGACGATCGACGGCGGAACGAACGGCGGAGTTACGGTGAAGGGCTGGGATAACGGCGGGGTGCTGGTGCGGGCCCGGGTAGAGGCGCAGGCCGAGGATGAGGCCACGGCGAGATCGATGGTGGCGCAGGTGAACGTGAATGTTTCCGCCGGCATGGTGAGCGCGACGGGACCGGAGTCATCCAACCAATCGCGCGGGCATGGCTGGTCGGTGAGTTATGAAGTATTCGTGCCGCGGCAGGGCGACCTGAACCTGAAGGCCAACAATGGCGGGATTTCGATCAGCGATGTGCGCGGGAATATCGAGTTCCAGACGGTGAACGGCGGAGTGTCGCTGCGGAGGCTGGCGGGGCAGGTGGAAGGGCAGACGCAGAACGGCGGATTGACCGTGGAACTGGCGGGGCTGCGTTGGGATGGGAATAAGTTCGACGTCCGGACCAGCAACGGAGGAGTGAACGTTTCGATGCCGGAGAATTATTCGGCGCATCTGGAGACGGCGACCGTGAACGGGCATCTGAACGTCGCGTTTCCGATGAATGTACGCGGGGAGATCGGGCAGCGGCTGTCGACGGATATCGGCTCGGGCGGGCCGACGATTCATGTCGAGACGACGAATGGCGGGGTGAATATCAAACGGGCGTCGATGTAAGAGTGATTATGGCCGCAGATGCGCGCAGATGAACGCGGATAAGACCTTAAGTTTAATCTGCGTCTATCGGCGTGTATCTGCGGCTACCTGGCTCGGGCAAACGGGCGGCTATGTAATTATTTAGCCACGAATGCACACGAATGGACGCAAATAAGATTCGCGTTCATTTGTGTGCATTCGCGGCCAATCACGCTTTTTCGAAATTCACAACTACTGGGCGGCCGTAGACTTCGGCGAAGACGTCGGAGACGCGGGAGGCGGCCCATTCGGCAAGGTCGGGTTCGCGGGAGCCTTTGAGCTTTAGAAGAACGCGGGACGGCTGGATTTCGAAGCCGGCGAGTTCGGCTTCTTCCTGTTCCGGACTGCGGGCGAGATTGTCGGCCAGGCGGAGAATCGGGATCAGCAGTAACACGGGACGCCGGTCTTCGGGGGACAGCGCCGCATATTCGGGGTGGGCGGGCGAGGGCATCGCTTTGCGGTGATAGCGGCACAGGTTGGCGATGACTTCGCGCTCGCGGTTGGTGAATCCGGAAAGATCCACGTTGGCGATGATGTAGTAGGCGTGCTTGTGGTGCGCGGCGTCGTTGATATAGTGGCCGGTTTCGCTGAAGTAGCAGGCGGCCTCGAGAAGGCGGCCGTAGTTCAGGGGCAGTTGATGAAGCGGCTGGAGGCGCGTGAAGAGCGCATGGCCCAGGGCGGCGACGCGGCGGGAGTTGCGCACGGGGGCCCCAAAGCGGGTGGCGACGCGCTCGACTTCCTGGCGTTGTTCGCGGCTGAGGCGGGCAAGCTCGCCTCCGACGCCGCGAGCGGCCATGTCGGCGATGATCCCGTCGCGGACACCGGCGGCGGAGTAATAAACCGCGGAAGCATGAAAACGTTCCAGGATTCGCAGCAATGTTCCGGCACCGGCGACGATAATTTCGGCGCGGCGCGGACCGATGCCGGCGACTTTTCTGCGGCCGGCAATATCGAGCGTGGAGAGTTTCTTGTACAGTTTGCGGATCTGGGCGGTGGAGGCGCGCAGGCGGTCGGCTTCGTCGCGCTTGGAGCGGGCCACGCGATTCACGGCGCAGACGACGGCGGCGGCGGTGGCCGAGGTGGCGATCACGCGGTCCCAGCGCAGGCCCATGCGGGCGATGGCGGCCTCCAGCTTTTCATCGACGAATTCGGCCATCTGGAGCATTTCGCGGCCGGCCGGCGGATCGCCGTGCAGAAACATTTCCTGGAGGCGGACGGCGCCCAGGGGCTTTGAGACCGCGTCGATCAACGCCTGATCCTCACTGGAAATGATTTCGGCGCTGCCGCCGCCGATATCGATGAGCAGCACCCGTTTGCCACGCTGCGGCCAGCGGCTCATCACGCCCTGATGGATCAGGCGGGCTTCCTCGCGGCCGGTGATGATTTCGACCGGCGTGCCCAAGGCGGTGGAAGCGCGGGAGATGAACTCGGCCTGGTTCGAGGCGTCGCGGACTGCGCTGGTGGCGACGGCACGGACACCGACTACGTCGAGCTTGCGATAAATGTCGGCCATCCGGGTGAGGACTCGGACGGTATCGTCGATGGCCTGGCCGCTGAGTTTTCCATCGTGGAACACGCTCGAGCCAAGACGCGTGACTTCGCGCTCGGCCGCCAGGACGGACGGGGGCGACCCGGCCAGTACTTCCGCGGCCAGCATGCGAGTCGAGTTACTTCCAATGTCCACCGCGGCGTAACGAGGCATCTTTTGGGCGATCGGTTTTGAGCGACCGGTTTTTGAGCGACCGGCTGTGAACGATAGTCTCTTGCTACTATCGCAAAAAAGCCGAGCTACTCCGAATGCTCCGCGAGGGAGTTGGAGGAAGCGACGCTTTCCAAGACCGGTTCATCGGGAATGGTGAAGAAGAATGCCGCGCCTTTGTCGACTTCCGATTCGGCCCAGATGCGGCCGCGATGTTTCTTGATGATTTTGTGGGTGTTGGCGAGGCCGATTCCGGTGCCTTCAAAATCCTGGCGCTTATGGAGGCGCTGGAAGACGCCAAAGAGTTTGTTGGCGTAGGCCATGTCGAATCCGGCGCCGTTGTCGCGCACAAAGTAGATCGGCTCGCCGTCTTTGGTGATTTTCCCCACTTCAATGACGGGGGGATGGCGGTGGCGGGTGAATTTGACGGCGTTTGACAGCAGATTGATGAAGACCTGCTGCATCAGGCCGGGATCGCACTCGGCGGAGCCGAGGTCCTGGATGCGCCACTCGATGACGCGGCCGGCGCATTCGGGTTCGATCTTCTCGAGAGCGGCGCGCAGCACTTTATCGAGAGAAGTGGGATCGCGCGCGAGGGCGGTGCGCCCGATCTGCGCCAGATTCAAGAGATCGTCGACCAGGCTGCCCATGTGCTGGGCGCCATCCTGGACGCGGGTCAGATATTTTCTGGCCTGGTCGTCGAAATTGGCGGCGTATTCCTCGGCGAGAATTTTGGAGAATCCGGCGATGTGGCGAAGCGGGGCCCGCAAGTCGTGCGCGACGGAATAAGAGAACGCCTCCAGCTCCGCATTGGCGATGCTCAATTCCTCGGTGCGGTCGGCGACTCGCCGCTCCAGGCCCTGATGGAGCCGCTGGATTTCCTCCTCCGCCTGCTTTCGTTCGGTGATATCGACAATGGCGCTCAGCACCAGCAATCCATGGTCGGTCTCGATCGGGTTCAATCCGATCTCGACCGGCACCTCGGAGCCGTCCTTGCGGACGGCGTAGAGATCCCGTCCGGCGCCCATGGCGCGGGCCCCGGGAGCCTTCATGAACCCGTTGCGATGATCCAGATGCAGGTCGCGAAACTTTTGCGGCAGCAGCATCTCGATATTGCCGCCGATGAGTTCCCGGCGGGAATAACCGAAGAGTTTTTCGGTCTGCGCGTTGACCATAGCGATTTTTCCCGTTGTATCCACCATGATCATGGCGTTGGGCGCGGCTTCGACGGCCACCCGGAACATGGTTTCGGCCCGGCGGCGCTCGGTAATATCGGTGGCCATCATCGACACGCCCACCAGTTCGCCCGCGGCATTCGTGATCGCGGAAACCGCCAGGAAAACGTAGAACAGGTCGCCGGATTTACGCCGCCGCACGGTCTCGACCGACGGGAGGATTTCGCCCTTCCGGGCGCGCTCGACGATACCGTCGATCTCGCCATTTCTCGCCGCAGGGGCGAGCATGGAAGCGTGTTTGCCGAGGACTTCTTCCGCGCAATAGCCGAACAGACGCTCGGCGGCGGGATTCCATGCCGTGATGTGGGCTTCAAGATCGAGCGTCCAGATGGCGTTGGCCGACTCCCGTATGCTGGCGGCCATTTGGACCAGGTGTTCGCGGGCTTCGGAAAGCTGCACGGTGCGGGCGGATACCAGATCCTCCAGGTGCGCGTTCAACCTTAAAATTTCCTGTTCGGCGGCCTGGCGCTCTCCGATCTGAACTTGCAGAATATGGTTCGCCTGCATCAGTTCCTCGCGCAATTGATTCCTACCCTGCGCGGCGCGGATGAGCGCAAGGCTCTTGGGAAGCAGCGGCGGCAGAGCGACGGCAACGGTCACCGAGGCGGCGGCGGTCAGGATTTTCAGCAGACCCGAGAGCCAGTAGAGAGGCGTCCACAGGGTCCAGATTTCCATGAAATGGGTACCGCCGCAGGCGATGATGAAGATCCCGAAGCCGACAAACATCCAGGAGAACGGGATATCCCGCTTAGCCCGGTATACGAAAGAGGCTAGAGTCACCGAGATGGCGACATAGGCGGCGCCGATCACCAGGTCGCTGAGGGCGTGGACCTTTATGAGATCGGAATTCCATTGGTAACACATGCCGTGCGGCATGAGGCCACGGGTGTCGAAGAGTCGGAACAGGGAAATTAGCATTGTGTTAGGGCGACGTTGCGAGGCACGGGAGCGCCCGCTTGCTGTCGCGCGCGGTTCGGTGCCAGCGCTGCGCGGGATAAGCGTGGCACGAGATCAAGGCGTTAGCGACATGAACGTGAACCGATCCTCCTGGAACCGTTCCTCCTGGAACCGTTCCTCCTGGTGGTAGAGTGCGCTTTCGATTCCTGAACTCTCGCTCTTGTTTGGGGGCGGGGAGACGATATGGAATTCAGGTGCGCCATGAGCAATCGAACTGTGTTACTTGTCGACGATTGTCCGGAGAATCTTAAGCTGCTGACGTGGCTGTTAAAGTTCGGCGGATATACGGTGTGGACCGCAACCGGGGGTCCGGAGGCGCTGGAGAAGCTGTTGAAGGCAATGCCGGAAGGGGTGCTGACGGATATCCAGATGCCGGGGATGAACGGGATCGAGCTGACGCGGCGGATCCGGTCGGACCCGCGGACGGCGGATCTTTCCATTCTGGCGATCAGCGCGAACGCGATGCCGGAGAATATCGATGAAGCTTATGAGGCGGGATGCGACGGATACATCACGAAGCCGATCGATACGCGGACGTTCGCGGCGCAGGTCGACGTGTATCTTGATCGCGGAAGAACTAAACAATCTCACTTACTGCTCGCTTAGGCGCGTAGAAGTACGGGCATTCCTTGCTGTTCAAGAGAGACGAACGCATGTTAATTTGACTTGGCCGCAGATGTTTGAATCTTCCGTGGGAGGCACGCATGCCGAACCGAAAAAACGAGCTGCTCCTGGTCGACGATGATCCGTCGGACGTGGAGCTGACGGTGCACGCTTTGGGACAATACCGGGCGAATCACACCATTCACGTCGCCGAGGATGGAAAGGAGGCGCTCGATTATTTATTTTGCAGGGGGCCTCATGAAAAGGGGAACTTCGAGGAACGTCCCTGGTTGATCCTGCTGGATTTGAAGCTTCCCAAGGTGAACGGGCTTGAGGTATTGAAGGAAATCCGCGCCGACGCCCGGACGCGGGCGATTCCGGTGGTGATCATGACATCGTCGAAAGAAGTGCGGGACGTGGTGGAAGCGTATCGGCTGGGCGTGAACGGATTCATTCAGAAGCCGGTGGGGTTCGACGATTTCCGGAAAGTAGTCAGTCAGATCGGGGCGTTCTGGCTGGACGCCAATCAGCCGCCGCCGCGGGAGGCGTTCGGAGACGGCACGCCGCCCACGCCTTCGACGGTATGTTGAACGGATTTCCAGACGAGCAGAAGACCGGCGCGGGCGGTCCGCTTGCGGTTTTGATTCTGGAAAACAGCGACGCGGATTTCGAGTTGTTGACGCTGGAACTGCGGCGCCAGGGCTTGGCCGCGCAATGCCGGCGCGCCGAGACCGAGGCGGAATACCGGGCCGAGCTCGCAAACCAGCCCGACATTATTCTCGCCGACTATATGCTCACCGGGTTCGATGCGATCCGCGCGCTGGAGCTGCTGCATCAGACCGCACTGGTGATCCCGTTCATCGTGATGACGGGCGCGGTGAGCGAGGAGTTCATGGTCGAATGCATGAAGCGGGGGGCGGCGGACTATCTTTTGAAAGATCGCGTGATGCGGCTGGGTCCGGCGATCCGCCGGGCGCTGGAGGAAAACGAGCTGCGCCGGCAGAAGCTGGCGGCGGAACGGGCTCTGCGGCAAAAGAATATCGAGCTCGAAGCTCAGTACGTCGAAGTCCAGGCGGCCAGCCGCATGAAGAGCGTCTTTCTCGCCAACATGTCGCACGAGTTGCGGACGCCGCTGACCGCCATCATCGGGTTTACCGAGCTGCTGGTGGACGGCAGGGCCGGAAAGCTGGGCCTGGAACAACTGGACCTGTTGCAGGATGTGCTGGGGAACGGGCGGCATCTTCTGGGGCTGATCAACGACGTGCTGGATCTGGCGAAGGTTGAATCCGGAACCATGCGCTTTCGCCCGGAGACGATTTCGATCCCCGATGTCGTGGGCGAAGCGGTGGCGGGGCTCAGACTGCTTGCCCAGGAGCGGCGCATTGCTCTCATCAGCGACATCCGGGTGCCGACCGAAGAAGTCCAACTGGATCCGCAGCGCTTCAAGCAGGTGATGTTCAATTACATTTCGAATGCGCTGAAATTCACTCCGGCCGGCGGCACCATCACGGTCCGGGTGCTTGCGCAGACGGATTCGTCTTTGCGGGTGGAAGTGGAAGATACCGGAATCGGAATCGCGGTGCGGGACCTGCCTCGACTGTTTCAGGATTTTCAGCAGATCGACGATGGGTTGTCGAAGCAGACGCCCGGGACGGGTCTGGGGCTTTCGCTGACGAAGCGGCTGGTAGAGGCGCAGGGGGGCAGCGTGGGGGTCGAGAGCGTGGAGGGTCGCGGGAGCACGTTTTTCGCGGTGATTCCGTTTGGGGTGGAACGGCCGGTTCCGGCGGTCGCGTGATGTGGTCGGTGCGGGAAAACCCGCTTGCTGGCGCGCGCGGCAGGAGCGTGGAGGGCGTGTTAATGTAAGAGCGCGGATGAAGTCCACGGCAATAAACTCCAGTTTTTTGATTTTTCTTCTCCTTTTCAATTTCTTCGGTTGCCCGGTATTTGCGCAGCAGGCGGAGCTCCGGATCCTGATCGTTGAGGGGGACGGAACGATCAACAACATCAAGCAGCGCGTGAACGTCGAGCCGGTGATCGAGGTTCGAGACCAGGACAATAAAGTGGTGGAAGGCGCGGCGGTGGTGTTCTTTCTGCCGGCGCAGGGGCCGAGCGGGACGTTTTCGAACGGCACCAAGACGCTGACCACCAGCACGGATCGCTCGGGACGCGCGGTGGCGCGCGGGATTCACCCGAACAGCCAGACAGGACGATTCGATATTCGCGTAACGGCGTCGTTTCAAGGCCAGACGGCCAACGCGACGATCACGCAGACCAACATTTCGGGCTCGTCTTCGGGAGGCGGGGGGATGAGCGGCGGAGCCAAGGCGTGGATCATCCTGGCGATTTGCGGCGGGGCGGTGGCGGGCGCGGTGATTGCGGCGACACATAAGGGCTCGAGTTCGTCGGGCACGCCGCCGATTGTGATTACGCCGGGGACGCCGACGGTGGGGGCTCCGCAATGAGACCGCTGGCCCTTTGGGTTTTTCTATCCGGCGCGCTGTGGGCGCAGATTGCGGGTCCGAGGCTCGGATGGACGGCGGACGGTGGGCAGATTCGTCCGATATACGGGCTTCCGGGAGCAAGTGCGGTGGGCGGCGCAGTGGCTCTTGGCCGGAATTTGGGATCGATCGCGGTTTCGCCGAGCCAGGATTATGTGCTGGCAACGGATGCGGACAGCGGGGCGGCGCTGGTGATTTTGCCCGGGACATCGGCGGCGTCGATCGCGGGAGCGGCGGCGGGCGCGAGCCGGATCGCGATGAGTCCGCGCGGGTCGGCGGCGGGCTTGTGGTTCGGGGCGAATTCGCATTTCGAGATTGTGTCGGGATTGCCGGGAGCGGCGTCGGTCCGGGAAATCGACGCGACGTTTCTTGGCGCGCCGGCGGCGTTCGCGGTCAGCGATGACGGCAACTGGCTCGCCGGAGCTTGGAAAACGGGCGTGTACACATTCGGTCCGGATGGCGCGGTGAATCAAGTTGCGGCGGAGGGCGATATAGACGCGCTGGCGTTTTTTGCGGGCCGATCGGATCTGGCGCTGGCCTCGGCGACGCGAGTGCTTACCGTAATCAATGGCGCTGTGACGGTGGCGTATCAGGATTCTCAACGGGCGATCGCCGGGCCGCGGCGAGGATTGCGTGGGGTGAGCGCGGCGGCGGGGATTGCGACTTCGTTCGATAACCGCTTCATTGTCCGGGCGAGTCACACGGGAACCGTTTTGACGATCGATTCGAGCACGGGTGCGGCGTCGGCACAGGATTGTTCATGCGCGCCGGAGGGAGTTTTTGGGCTTGGCGGGTCGTTGTTCCGGCTGACGAGCCGCGATGTGAAGATTTTCGATGCGGCGGCGGGTTCCGTTTCTGTTGTGCCGCCGTTGGGCGGAACGGGAACCAGCACGGCGGCGGCGGTTACGGCGGTGATTTCGCAATTTCCACCGATGACGATCGGAGGGCTGCCTACATCGCCGGGCTACAAACAGCAGCCGGCGATCACGATTTCTCTGGCTGCGCCATTCACGGATACGCTGACGGGAACTTTGACGCTCACGTTTGCGTCGTCCGTGGGTGGAGACGATCAGATGATTCAATTCGGCAACTCGGCCGGAGGGCGCACGGCTACGTTCACGATTCCGGCGGGCAGCACGCAGGCGTCGTTTTCGGGAAGCTCGAGTATCCCGGTGTTGACGGGGACGGTGGCGGGGAAGATTACGCTCACGGTGACGAGCGTTATCGATGCCGGCACGGATGTGACGCCGAATCCGCAGACGTTCGCTACGATTACGACGAATCCGACGGTGCCGTTTATTCAAACCGTCACGTTCACGCAGACGGCGGGCGGCCTGATGGTGAAGGTGAACGGATTCTCTTCGTCGCGCGACATGACCAGCGGATTGTTTCATTTCGCCCCGGCCACGAATGCGACGGTGGCGCAGACGGATGTTACGGTATCGCTCGCGGCGCCGTTCACGACGTGGTATCAGAGCAGCGCGTCGAATCAGTACGGCAGCCAGTTTACGATGACGGTTCCGTTCACGGTGCAGGGGAATCCGGCGGAGATCGTCGCGGTGACGGTGACGCTGACGAATTCCAAGGGCGCTTCAAACCCCGCCACTCCCCAATAGGTATTCTTAAATAAAGCAGCCGTGGGAACCACTGCGCCACAAGTCGGGCCGAGCGCCGCGTCCGTGCGTGCGGCACTGGAGAAAATTCTCGCGAGCCCCGGATTCGCGGGTTCCGAACGACAGGCGCGATTCTTGCGCTTCGTGGTGGAAGAGACCATCGAGGGACGTTCCGAGGGGCTGAAAGAAACCACGGTTGGCGTGGATGTGTTTGGCCGCAAGCCGGGTTACGATCCCAGGCTGGACGGCGTGGTTCGCACGGAAGCGATCAAGCTGCGGGCGCGGCTCAAGGAATACTACGACGAAGCGGGGCGCGCGGACACGGTAAAAATCGACCTGCCCAAGGGCGGTTACGTTCCTTCGTTCGTGGAGGCGGAGCGCGGGCCTGTTCCCGAGCGCACGGTTCCGGGACGCTGGATCGTGCTCGGCATGCTGGTGTTCATTGGCACGATTGTCGCGATCGCGGGAACGTTCCTGTTCAGCCGTCCGCGAACGAATGGAGTCCCGCCGCCTTCGATCGCGGTGCTGCCGTTCGTCGACATGAGCGCGGAAAAAGACCAGCAATACTTTTGCGACGGGATGACGGAGCAGATCATCGACGCGCTGAGCCGCATTCCGGGATTTCAAGTGGTGGCGCGGAGTTCGGTGTTCGCGCTGAAAGGGAATCCGCAGGATGTGCGCGAGATCGGGCAGCGGCTGAACGTGCGCAGCGTGCTCGAAGGGAGCGTGCAGAGATCGGGCAGCCGGGTTCGAGTGACGGCGCAGCTAATTAATACGAGCGATGGATTTCATCTGTGGTCGCAAAGCTACGATCGCGAGATGAAGGATATTTTTGCGCTGGAAGACGAGATCTCGCGCGCGATCGTGAATACGCTGGAGATCAAGCTGGCCAAGCCGCTGACGCCGGCGCCGCAGGCCGATCTGGAAGCCTACAATTTGTATCTCCAGGGGCGGTACTGGTATTTCAAATGGCGTCCGCAGGAAGTGCTGCGGTCGGTGGAGTTTTATCAGAAGGCGATCGACCGGGAGCCGGATTATGCGCTGGCGTACGCGGGGCTGGCGGATGCATATAGCTGGCTCGGGTTCTTTCGCATGCCTCCGCGCGAGGTGATGCCGAAGGCTCGGGCGGCGGCGGAGCGGGCGATTGCGCTCGAGCCGAAGCTGGACTCGGCGCATGTGGCGCTGGCGGAGATCAAGGCAATCTACGATTACGACTGGGATGGGGCGCAGCGCGAGTTTGCGCGGGCGATTGAAGTGAATCCGGCGTGCTCGAACGCGATGTTTTCGCATTCGCTTTTATATCTGGCGCCGCGCGGGCGGACGAAAGATGCCATCGACGAGATGAAACATGCGCTGGAGCTGGATCCGCTGAATGTGGTTTTCAACACGTATCTGGGTGCATTGTACTTGTTCGACCGGCAGAACGATGCGGCGATCGCGCAGATTCAGAAGACGCTAACGCTGGCGCCGGGCTTTCATGAAGCCGAGGGGATCCTGTTCCATGCGTACCTGAGTTCGGGGAAACTGGCCGAGGCTCGGACGGAGCTGGAACGCGCGAAGGCGCTGATCGGCGTCTCGACGCCGGAGGAGACGGACGCGCTGCTGTTGGCGACGGAAGGCCGGAAGGAAGCGGCGAGCGCGATTCTGGCAGCAGTGGATCACCGGTCTGGTCCAAGGCTGGTTACGGCGGCGTGCGCGTATTTGAAGCTGGGTGAAAAAGATCGGGCGCTGGATATTCTGGAGCAGGCATATGAGCAGCGGGATGGGATGCTGGTGTTCAGTAATACCTGGCCGGGGTTGGAGGGGCTGAGAGGGGAGCCCAGATTTCAGGCGCTGTTGAGCAAGCTGCATTTGATTCGGTGATCGCGGGGGGCTCTCGCGTGGCGCGCGAGGAGAGTGGGACGCGAGGATCCGCTTCCTCTGGTCGCGGTTCTGTGTCGGCGCTGGACTGCGTTAATGGTTTGTGAGCCGTGGCGAAGGGTGTCGGCACTGGACTTCGTCAATGCTTTGGTGAGCCGTGGCGAAGAGTGTCGGGCTGCACTGCGTCAATGGGTTGGTGAGCGGTGGCGAAGGGCGTCGGCGCTGTGGTGCGTCAATGGGTTGGTGAGCCGTGGCGAAGGGCGTCGGCGCTGTACTGCGTCGATGGGTTGGTGAGCCGTGGCGAAGGGTGTCGGCGCTGTCTGCGTCAATGGGTTGGTGAGCCGTGGCGAAGGGTGTCGGCGCTGGACTGCGTCAATGGGTTGGTGAGCCGTGGTGAAGGGCGTCGGCGGGGGACTGCGTCAATGGGTTGGTGAGCGGTGGCGAAGGGCGTCGGGGCTGTACTGCGTCAATGGGTTGGTGAGCCGTGGCGAAGGGTGTCGGCGCTGGACTGCGTCAATGGGTTGGTGAGCTGTGGCGAAGCTGTAATGTGTCAATGGGCTGGTGAGCCGTGGCGAAGGGTGATGGATTGTTCGATCGTGGCCAGGTTTGAGCGGGTCACGGAGGTTTCGTGGATTTCCAGGGCCCGGTGGAATAGAAGTGCGGCTTCTTTGAATTGGCGGTCGTGATAGCAGATTACGCCGAGGTCGTTCAGGATGGCCGCCAGGTGGGGATTCTGCGGGTCTAACTTGCTCTCTGCAAGGCGGAGCAGGCGGGCGGCTTCGGTGAAACGGCCTTGATCGATGAGGATTTCGGCGAGAACGTCCTGAGCCAGCGCCATATTCGCGTCATCTTCTCCCAAGCGAGTGCGCAGAATTTCGATTTCGCGGCGCTCGACGGATTCGGCTTTCATCAAGGCTCGTTCGCCGCGGTAGGCTTTCGCGAGGTCGCGGAGCAGGAGAGCGGTCTCCAGGCTGGACTTGCCGAATCGGAGTTCATATTGCTGGACGGCGGCCCGTGCGAGTTGTGCGGCTCGATGGAATTTCCCTGCGAGAGGAGTTCGGTCGCGTGGCGATGGGCGGATTCAGGTGAGGTGAGGAAAGCGATCAGCGCGAGGGTGAAGAAGCCGGTCATGCCGGCAATTTTGTGCGCGATTGACGGACGGCGGAAGTAGGCGGGGGTTGCGCAACGGTTGTGCGACCGGTTAACCGGCTGATTCGGCGTAGAAGGTGAGTTGGTTCTGGCCTTGTTTGACCACGCGGGTGCGATGGATGGCGCCGTAACGATCCTGTAATGCAAGCTTGGCGAAGTGCTGGACGATTATTAACGACGGGATGAGTGCCGCCGGATTTTCGCCTAGCGTTGCGAGCGACTTTTGATATTCCTGTTCGGCTTCGTACGGGGGATCGAGAAAGACGATGTCGGCGCGGACGTTGGGGAGGGCGATGGAGGCTCGGCTTTGCAGGAGTTCGGCGCGAGGGTCGATGCGCAGCGTACGGAGGTTTTCGCGGATCACGTTGGCGGCGGCTCGGTTCTGTTCGACGAAGATCGCGTGCGATGCGCCGCGGCTGAGGGCTTCGATGCCGACCGATCCGCTGCCGGCGTAGATATCGGCGAAGATGGCGCCTTCGATTCGCGGGGCGAGGATGTTGAAGAGCGTTTCGCGCATGCGGTCGGGTGTGGGGCGGACGTCGAGGCCGGGGAGGGTCTTGAGGACGCGGCTGCGGAATTCGCCGGCTATGACGCGCATGTCACCCTACGAGGACCAGGCCGTAGCGGCGCTGCCAGTGGTCGCGGATGAATTCGACGGCGCGGTGAAGATCGTCGGGTGTGGGGGGATGGGCAACGAAGGATGCGGCTTCGTTGCGGGCGATCTCGAGGATATCGGCGTCGCGAAGAATGTTGCCGATGCGGAGGGCGGGCAGGCCGGATTGGCGAGTGCCGAAAAATTCGCCGGGGCCGCGGAGTTTCATGTCCATCTCGGCGATGTAGAAGCCGTCGTTCGATTCCACGAGCGTGCGGATGCGTTCGCGGCCGGTGTCGTTCAATTTGTCGGTGACCAGGACGCAGTAGCTCTGTTCCCCGCCCCGGCCGACGCGGCCGCGAAGCTGGTGAAGCTGCGCGAGACCGAAACGCTCGGCCTGTTCGATGACCATCACGGTGGCGTTGGGAACGTCGACGCCGACTTCGATCACGGTGGTGGAAACGAGAATCTTGGTTTCGCCGCGCTGAAACTTTTCCATGGCGGATTCTTTCTCGTCGGTCGAGAGGCGCCCGTGGAGGAGACCAACCGATGTTTCGGGGAAGACGATTTGGGAAAGATGTTCGTGCATCTTCTGCGCGGCTTTCATGGCCTGGGTTTCGGATTCTTCGATGACAGGATAGACGACGTAGGCCTGGCGGCCGAGGTCGATCTGCTGTTTGAGGAAGCTGTAGACCTGTTCGACTTTCTCCTGTGTAACGTGCTTCGTGACGATCGGTTTGCGGCCGGGGGGAAGTTCGTCGATGATGCTGACGTCGAGGTCGCCATAAATGGTGAGAGCGAGGGTGCGCGGGATGGGGGTCGCGGTCATCACGAGGACGTCGGGATGTGCGCCTTTTTCCATGAGAGCCTGGCGCTGCTCGACGCCGAAACGATGCTGCTCATCGACGATGGCGAGGCCGAGCTTTTGGAATTCTACATCAGGTTCGAGGAGGGCGTGAGTGCCGACGACAATTTTCGCGAGGCCGGCGGCGAGGATTTTTTTGAGCTGCGTTTTTTCGCGAGCGGTGTTGGAGCCGGTCAGCAGAATCGTGACGTAGTCGAGTTTTTGGAACAGCTTCTTGAAATAGAAATAATGCTGGGTGGCCAGGATTTCCGTGGGCGCGAGCACGGCGACCTGGTATCCGTTTTCGATGGCGATGATGGCAGCTTCGGCGGCGACCAGAGTTTTCCCGCTGCCGACATCGCCCTGGAGCAGGCGATACATGGGATGGGGCGCGGCCATATCGTGTGCGATTTCGCCGAGGACTTTCTTCTGCGCGCCGGTGGGTTTGAACGGGAGCATCTGTTTGATGCGGTCACGGACTCGATCGGTGAGGCCGAAGCCGATGCCGGGATACATGCGCGCTTTGGCGCGTTTCAGCTCCAGACCGCATTCGAGCCAGAAGAATTCCTCGAAGATCAGGCGAAATTGCGCGGGTGAGCGGAAGGCGTTCAGCAGGCGGAGATCGGAATCGGGGGGCGGGAAGTGGAGCGCGCGAATGGCGCTCCAGCGGTCGGGGAGCTTTAGTTGCTTCAGGATGTGCGGCGGGATGGGATCGTCGTCGGAGCGCGGGATGCTTTCGAAAATCCGGTTCATGACGACGCGGAGGATTCGCGTGGTGACTTTTCCAGCGGCTTCATATATCGGAACAACGCGGCCGGTATGGAGCGACGCGTCGCCGTCTTCGTCGGCGGAGAGAATTTCGTACTCGGGATGCATCATCGCTAGATTGCCGGAGTAGGAATCGAACTCGACTTTGCCGAAGAGGGCGACTTTTTGGCCGGGGGTGAAAACGTCGGCGAGATATCCGCCGTGGAACCATTTCGTGTTGAGGACGGCGTGGGAGGCGTCGGTGAACGCCGCAGTGAAGAGGCCGAGGTTGCGGCGGAAACCGGACAGTTTTGTCGAACGGACTTCGGCCAGGACGGTCGCCATTTCACCGGGAGCGAGGTCGCGGATGGTCTTGACGTTGCTGCGGTCTTCGTAGCGGAAGGGAGCGTAGAGGAGCAGGTCTTCAACGATGATGAGTCCTTTGGCCTCAAGCATGGCGGCGCGGGCGGGGCCGACGCCTTTTACGTACATGAGTGGGGTGGAGAGGTCCAAACGGGCTCGGTAACACTTCTATCATGCCTTAGGATTGTCTCTTACATGTCGAACTACCGTTGATGCAGGATCTGTTAGCGAGGCGCTCGCTGGTGGGGACTTAGTCTCCTAAGTCGGGCGAGGATCTCCGACTTTTCAGAGGCTAGGACGTCTGCCTTTGCGTCCAGGTCGTATTTGCGAGCGGTCATGTATCGATCTTCGAGATAGTAGTATAGATCGTCAACGAGGGACGGAGGCCTGTGGACGTTGACATATGCAGAAATTATGTAGCGATGCTCGCCGGAGTGGGCTTCGTCCGGCCCCCAGACATAATCTGCCGTCACAAATATCTGTGCGTCGGAAATCAATAAATCCCTCCAGAATGCGTGCTGACTTTGATCTGAGACGGTCATATCTGACCCGAAAAAGTCTTGCAAGTCTTTCCCTGTTCCAGGGCGAAGCAGGGCAAAATGAATCCCCCAGCCGGTGACGCCGCCGCTCGCCGCCGAAAAGAGGAGGGCTGGCAGGTCCTTCTTCGGCTGGACAACGGTGACTTCCGGACTGTTTCCAAATTCCTGAGGGGCCGTATAACACTGCCGTTGAGGCGGACCTTCGAGGCAGATCGATACCGGACCTCTTGGAGATGAGACATCATCCGCATCACGCCCAGGCGCGATAATCGTCACTTCGCGTCCCATAAACTTCAGGGGCGACTGTGCATTAATCGTCTGTGAAACGAGAGAAAGCAAGATTGCGTAGATGATTATCGTCCCTACCATGGCCCGATCGGCGAATCGCCTCCTCACATTATGACGCGAGCAGTCTTTTCGAAATTCCACACGTGATCGCGGATCCAAAGCTGGCAGTCTGGCGCATCAAGAGCCGCGATAAAATAGCTACTTCATGCCACAACTTTTGGAAGGGAAGACGGCGCTGATTTTGGGCGTTGCGAATAAGTGGAGCCTTGCATACGCGATCGCGCAGGCGTTCCGGCGCGAAGGGGCCAAGCTGGTGCTGACGTATCAGGGCGAGCGGCTCAAGAAAACCGTCGAGGCGTTGGGCGCGGAACTTGGCGCGGAACAGATTTTTGAATGCAATGTTGCCAAGGACGAAGATTTGACGCGGCTGACGGAGACGCTGAAGGGCGAGGGGCGGCTCGACGTGGTGGTGCATAGTATCGCGTTCGCGAATACGGAGGATCTGGATCGGCCGTTTGTGGAGACGTCGCGGGCGGGATTCTTAGTCGCGCATGAAGTGAGCGCGTATTCGATGGTGGCGGTGGCGCGGGCGACGGCTCCGCTGATGACCGAGGGCGGGGCGATGATTACGCTCACGTATCTGGGCTCGACGCGGGTGCTGACGAATTACAACGTGATGGGTGTCGCGAAAGCGGCGCTGGAGGCGTCGGTGCGGTATCTGGCGAGCGAACTGGGGCCGAACAAGATTCGCGTGAATGCGATTTCGGCAGGTCCGGTGAAGACTGCCTCGGCGCGCGGGATCAAGAATTTTTCGAGGATTTTGGAAGCCGTGGAGGGGCGTGCGCCGTTCCGGAGGAATACGGATCCGGCGGAAGTCGCGGATGCGGCGGTGTTTCTGGCGAGCGATCTGGGGCGCGGGGTTACGGGTGACGTGATGTTCGTCGACGCCGGGTTTCACATCATGGGGCTGTAGGAAAGTCCGCCGTCGGGAAAAAATGGGGACAGACCGCTCTGTCCCCGCCGAACGATCGGTTGGTTTGCGTGCGGGATGGTGGGCGTGGACAGAGTGGTCAGTCCCCATTTTTTATTGTTTGGTGATTAGGGGCTGGAGGATTTTCGAGAGAAGGTCGGGCTTCGATTCGTCGCGGTCCAGGTGCGGGAATTTTTCGCCGCCGACGTATTCGACGCGGTGGGTGCTGTAATACTCGCCGCGCTTGAGTAGCAGCTCGATGGGCTGCGCGGAGTTCGCGGTTTTTTGAACGGCGTCGCGCAGGACCAGAGCGGTCCACTGACGGTTGTTCACGGCGACCAGTTTGTCGTCGGGGACGATTCCAGCTTTTTGCGCAGGGCCGCCGAACGTGACGTCCTGCACGGTGCCGTCCTCCTTCACAACCAGACCGATTGAGTAGGTGAAGTCCCAAACTTTGCGTTCGATTTCGGTGGCGTTCCAGAGATCGGAGCGGATCGAGTTGTATACCAGCTTCCAACCGCCGCGTTCGAATCCGTCGAGAGGAGCGCGGGGCTGGACGGATTGGGTGCGGGTGCGGAGGAATGACGCCCAATCGTAGGGCTGAATGGAATTCAGAGCCGCGACGATATCGTCGAAGGTGTAGGGTTTCAGCGCAGGAACGCCGCCGGGACCTCCTTCGAAGAGACGGCAGAAATCGTTGAGCGATTTCGCGCCCTTGCTGAGCTGGCGGATCAACACATCCGCTTCGAGCCAGATCAGGGTGCCTTCATCGTAATAGTCGACGCCGCGGCGATAGTCGGAGTAGTCATCGCGGGCGTTGTACAGGAACTGCGCGGAGATGGCGGTGTCTTCAAGCGATCGCCATTTGCGGCCGGCTTCGCGATCGAGCTGCGCGGCGACGATGGCGAGTTTGTCGCGCAGGTCATCTGGAGAGAGAAGGCCGGTGCGAGCGGTCAGAATTTCGCCGAGATATTGGGTGAGTCCCTCATAGACCCACAGCAGTTCGCCTTTCATCGGCTGGTTGTAATCGGGAGTGACCAGGCCCGCGGGGCGACGGAATTTTCCGTTCCAGGAGTGGACGAATTCGTGAGGGAGCAAGTCGGCGTTGTACTTTTGCGACGTTTCCTCGATCAGGCCGCGCTCACGCAGGCGGTTGTCGCTGGATTCATGGTGCTCCAGGCCGAAACTGGCGACGTGATCGCTGAAGGTGAAAAGAAAATGATAGCTGCGGTAATGGCGCGAACCGAAGAGCGCGCCGGTTTCCGAGACCAGGTTCTTATAGTGATCGAGCTGATCGGGAGAGATTTCGAGCGCTCGGTCGCTGTCACCGGCAAGATGCACGTAGTGAACGATCGATCCGTCGCGGCCGAGTTCTATGGTGCGGTAGTGGCTGCCGGTAGAGACCGGCGAATCGATCAGGGTGGTCAGCGACGACGGTTGAAACTCGACCTCGCTGCCGGATTCGTGCGCGATTGGGAGAGCAGTGCCGTAGCGCCAGGCATTGGGAACCTTGAGGTCGGCCTGGAAGCGCAACTGGTCCGCGGGGACGCCTTGCGGATAGAGGATGAATTGATTCCAGTTCAGGACGGCGAGTTCGGTGGTCGCGGAAGCGCCGGAGGAGAAGCCCGCGGAATCGGGCGGAGCGATCTGATCGAAAATTACGTCGAGCGCGGGGACACCGTCGGGAACGGTGACGTGGAATGCGAACATGTTGACGGAGTCGCGGGTCCACGGGATCGATTGGCCGGCGGCGGTGATTTTCAAGCCGACCAGATCGGCGAT